>Ga0114996_10003182_pt1 | contig 20602 bp, 18 predicted proteins | sample ArcticOcean_MG_C_4_FD_87039 | JGI IMG/M metagenome (GOLD analysis project Ga0114996, IMG submission 87039) | Marine microbial communities from western Arctic Ocean - ArcticOcean_MG_CB4_134 | ecosystem: Environmental > Aquatic > Marine > Oceanic | place: Arctic Ocean: Canada Basin | collected... | reverse complement strand
GGGTTGCGGTGGCACGACCCCATCTCCGTTGTTGGAGCTCCTAGCCGTAGCGAACGCTATGGCGTCGTCGCTCCGCCTAGGAGCTGGGGCCGTGGCATCCACAACGCGGCCCACTGTACTCCTTCAACAGCCTTCTAACTTATAGGCCAATCCAAGGCCGGTCGCACGTGTCGTCACTTCGATGCGTGATCACACCGGCATCTCCGTGCGGGAACAGCTGAGTGGAAGACGAGACCAAAGAACAGTCCTCAGAGCCTCCAACCTTCGAGGATTTGGGTGTATCCGGGGCGCTACGCGCCTCGATTGAGGCGCTCGGATGGGAGCAGCCGACTCCCATCCAGGTCAAAAGCATCCCGACCGGCCTCAACGGGAGTGATCTGGTGGGGATCGCCCAGACGGGAACCGGCAAGACTGGTGCCTTCATGCTTCCCTCCCTGGAGAGAATCGAGATAGGCAAGGGGCTGCAGGTTCTGGTCCTGTGCCCCACCCGAGAATTAGCGCAGCAGGTTTGTGATGATACTGAAGCGCTTGCCAAAGGGACTCGCGTTCGGGCGGCCTCAATCTACGGGGGGGTGGGGTACGACCCTCAACTGACGGCGCTCAAGGAGGGGTTCGAGGTCATCACCGCGACCCCGGGCCGGTTCCTTGATCACCTCGGACGTGGCAGGGTCAACCTGAAGAATGTGCGCACGTTTGTGCTCGACGAAGCGGACCGGATGCTCGATATGGGCTTCCGCCCGCAGATCGAGGGAGTCCTGCGCGAACTGCCTAGGACCCGGCAAACGATGCTCTTCTCGGCCACCATGCCCCATGGTGTGCATGATCTCGCTTCGCGCATTACCAAAGAAGCGGTCTGGGTCGAGGCCGCTCCCTCGGGAACGAAGGCTGAGGGGATCACCGAACTCGTTTACTCGGTCAAGCCCGAAATGAAGCCGGATCTGCTTCTCCGCCTGCTGGAGAGCCCCGAGTGGGAGCAGGTGCTCATCTTCACCCGCACGAAGGCGGCGGCGGATGCGCTGAAGGCCCGGCTGGACCGAGAGGGCATCCGAACGGAGGCAATGCACTCGAACCTACGCATGGCCCACAGGACGAGGGCCTTGGAACGGTTTGCGGAGAAGAAGGTTCGCGTTCTGGTAGCTACCGACATCGCCCAACGGGGCCTGGATGTCGAGGGGATTTCCCACGTCGTCAACTACGATGTCCCGAAGGATCCCGAGGATTACACCCACCGCATCGGCCGGACTGCCAGGGCGGGCGCCGTCGGGACTGCCGTCACGTTTTTGGCCGCGGCCGACCTTGGAGCGTTCAAGTCGATGACCTACCATATCGGGAGGGACCTGGAGCGCATCCACCTTCCCGATTTCGACTACGCAGGTACACCCCAGGCGGTGTCCAGTGCCTCTCCAACGCGTGGGCGGCACTCTCGTTCACCGACGGGCATGGGCTCTCGTGACGCCGACGATCTGACCGATGAAGAGTTGGCCGATCTGCTGAAGCATTAACCCGAAATCATGACTTGAGATGATCTTACGTCGATACGGTACGACCATTCAAAGCGTTGAAACGAACTTCGACTCCAAAGCCTTCACCGAGATCGGGTTTCGGCGAGATCACGCCCATTCTAGTCCAGCGGACGACTTCCTAAACCGCCACGAACGGATGTCAGAGCACCTTTTGGAGGCCGAGTCCGAAGGAGATGTGCAGGACGAGGTGGAATCGGCGATGCTCCAGCGGCTACTGGATCAGCTATTGAGCCTCGATGGCGAGTTGGCTGAGGGCGAGTTTGTCTTTGTTGAGTCCGAGCCAGGCCGGGATTACCCGAAGACGCGTACCCAGCAGAAGAATGTGGTCGTGGACGGAGAGAATCGCCTCTACTTTAACTCCAGCGTGTCCCCACCGCTGAAGGTGGCCGTGTTCAGGGCCCGACCCGATGCAACCATTTGAATCCATTCGGCGTCGAATCCGTAGAGATGGATGGGTGGAAGGGGATGTCGGTGGCTTCAAGAGGCGTCGGGGTTGTTTGTGGGACGCGGTGATGACGTGAGGTGATGACGAGGTGTGGCGTCTAAGGCTCCGGCGCCTCTTATTACCCTTTACGCTCGTTTAGGTTTTTCGTCAAAGTGCCAAGGCCGTGGGGTATCCGCCGGTGTGCCAGAGAACCATACGATCCTCCGCTGGTATGCGGCCACCCTGGGCCCAGTCCAGCATGGCCGCGGCCGTCTTGGCCGTATACATGGGGTCGAGTAAGACACCTTCGGTACGGGCGAGTACGGCAGTCGCCTCCTCCGATGCGTCTGAGTGGATTCCGTACCCCGGCCCGACGTAGTCGTCAGTGGGGTGGAGCAGCCCCGGTAGGAGTGGGGTCTGCGCCCCAAGCAGCGCGCCGGCGCCGTTCGCAAGATTTTCGGTCAACGCTAGAATTTCCACTTGGCTGATGTCGGGACTCACGCCTACCAACCTCACATCCGTCCGCTCCAGGAGCGTAAAGCCCAACGCCAATCCAGCGTATGTGCCGCACGAAGACGCCGAGACGAAGATCCAGGTGTTCCCGGGGTGGGGATGGTCGCGGAACTGGACATCGATCTCGGTGGCAGCGCGCACGTATCCCAGTGAGCCGCGAGGTGTCGAAGCCCCGAGCGGGATGACGACGGCATGGCCCCCGCCGGCTTCGATCTCAGCGGCCACCTCGGCCATGGTCGGCTCGCGCTCTTTCTGGGAGTCGACCGGTCTGATCTCCGCCCCAAGGAGGCGGTGGAGGTACGCATTCCCCCTGTGGGGAGGCGACGTGTCACCGCTAACCACCAGCACGCACTTCAACCCGAGGCGTGCCGCCGCCGCTGCCGTCAGCCGGGCGTGGTTGGACTGGGGTCCGCCGCAGGTAATCACATGGGTCGCTCCCGCCAGGCGGGCGGGAGCCAGTTCAAACTCGAGCTTCCTGGCCTTGTTTCCGCCCAACCCGAACCCCGATTCGGCGTCCATCTTTAGAAGGACGTCGTCGGGAGCCCGGCTGAGCAATCGGGCCAGGTTGGGTGCCTGGATCAAAGGCGTCGGTTCCCGGACGAAGGAAGTGCGGGGCCACTCTTCGAGCTTGGTGAGCATGTCTTTCAACGCGCTCTCCCTTCGGTCGTCTAGGTTGGCTCGGTCCGCGGAGGTGATGCCGCCCCACGGTCGCCCCCCGGGCCCGCCCGCACCCGACGGCTTAGCGTCCCGGTACTGGAATCACGAAGATCCCGTCAGCCACATCGGAGCCGATGACCTCCGCGTCCACTCGAGTCTCGACGGAGACGGTCGTGGGTCCGTCGAAGGGAGCTCTTTCCTGGACCGTGATCCGAGCCCCCGGCACCAGGCCCGACGTCTCTAGATAACGAAGGCGGGCAGGATCCTCATCCGGCACAGAACGGATCTGTACGGCTAACCCAAGAGCGACCTCGCTGAGTGCCACGGATTCAGAGCGCTCGATTTCGCCGGATGGAGTGGGGATGGGCGCGCCGTGAGGATCGTGACTTGGGTGGTCGAGAATCCCGGCCATGCGATCGATTAACGCGTCGGATGCCGCATGCTCCAATCGTTCGGCCTCTTGATGGACATCGTCCCAAGAGTAACCAAGATGCGTATGCAGGTACGTTTCAAGGATCCGGTGTCGCCGGATGATCCGCAGGGCTTCGCCTGACCCGGTTTCGGTGAGCTTAACACCGTGGTACCGGGCGTGCTCCAGGTACCCACACTCGGCAAGACGTTTAACCATTCCGGTGACGGAAGCGGGTTGTACGTCGAGGGTTTCAGCCAGCGCGCTCGTAGAGGCGGACTCCTGCCTTTCAGTGAGGGAGTAGACGGCCTTCAGGTAGTCTTCAACGGAGCGAGTAAGGCGCGGTCGGGTGGCGTCGTTCATGTGTAAACATGGACCCGGCCGCGTGGCGTGGGAAGCCCGATGATTGGTCTCGCACGTTCGAGGTTCGACAATTGGCCACGGGGAAGTTGCATGTGTACGAGCGCTTTTGCGTCTCCCTCCGGCGAGGAGTTTCGGGTCCCCGTCCCAAGGTTTGACTTCCAGGCTCCATGGGCTGCCGGGAATGGTCCTGAATCGGAGCTTATGAACTGAAGCCCGGGCACCTTTCGTGTCTCACTTGGACGGACGACGCCGTCTTAAAACGTTGGAATAACTGCTTAAAACAGCTAGTTTTAACTGCTTTTACGCCTTGTGGTTATCGTTGTCCGGGGAGGTGCAGTTGTCCGATTCAGTCGCCATCGACGCCAAACGTATCCTTTTGCGCTATGGCGCCCCTATCAATGTTCTGGACGAGGTCTCGGACGAGGATCGGATCGCCCTGGCCCGTGCCATCGCCAAGACCAATCTACCGGATCGCGAGACCCGACTCAAAGAGCTTCTGGCGGAGCGAGGTGGTACGGTTCCTCAGTCTCCCGGGGAGCCTCACTAGCGTAAAACGGGACTCGCGGCACCTGCGAAATCTCCCGCTTTGACCATCGTCATCTTATTCAGATCGAGATGGCGGCGTACCGCAGCGTTGACGTCCTCCACCGTCAGATCCTGGACTCTCCCTTCGAACTCGGCGTTCCACGCGAACGTCCGATCGAAGTAAAGGCCCTGGGTCAACATGCTCACCAGGCTACCGTCCTGGGCTCGCCCGAGCTCCCGCGACTGTAAGTAACCCTGCTTTGCGACGCCCAACTCGTCGTCGGTGAACCCATCGTCGAGGACCCTCTGGATCTCCTCGCGGAGTGCGGCCTCGACCTTCTCTCCGTTCTCCGGTGCCTGGATGGAGACCGCGAAGAACGAACCATTTTCGTCGATGGGATGCCCACTGATCCCCGCGCTGACGCTGTAGCTTAAACCGTCCTGTTCGCGAATGCGCGCCGCGAGGCGGGAGTTGAGGAATCCACCACCGATCATGTACCCGGCCAGGGTCAGCGCTGGATAATCCGCATGATCATCACGGAGCGCCAGATTCTGCTGGGCGAACAGGAAAGCGTTGGCCTTATCCGGCGTCTCGATCTGAAGCACCTCCGCCGGTGCGTCGAAGAACTCGGTGCTGACTCGTGTCGCGGAATACGGGCTCAGCCAATCTCCGAAGACTTCTTCGATGACCCCGCGGATCTCCTGTGGATCGAAGTCACCGACCACAGCCAACGTACCGAGCTGAGGTCCGTAAAAGTCACGATGGAAAGCCCTCGCTTCGTCTAGGGTGACGGTTTCCAGGGCGGCCACACTCTCGGCTACGGTAGCAGTGTAGTTCGGATGTCCTGGAGGTGCGGCGCTCATGTGCCGACCCAAGGCGGTTTGCGCCAGGGCCGCCGGGTCCGAGCGTTGCTGCTCGAGGCCGGCCAGTTGCTGCTCCTTGAGCGTCTCGAACTCATCCTCGGGAAAGGTCGGCTCCCGCACGATCTCGGCCATCAGGTGCAGAGCCTCACCCAGGTTCTCCCGAGTGGTCTGGACGGCTCCGGAAGCCTGGCCCACGGATCCAGTCACCCCCCCGCTGGCTTGCATCCGGTCGAGCGCATCCTGGATCTGTTGGCGTGTATGACCGGACGAGCCGCGCATGAGCATTTGTCCGGCTATAGCACCCGCTGTTGCACGACCCGTGAGTGCCTCCGCATCGCCGAGAATGACACGGAAACGGGCGTTGACCGTCTGACCTCTGGTCGACTTCGGGAGGAGTGCAACCTCGATGCCGTTGGCGAGGGTGTACCGGGTGGTGCGTTGGTCGATGTTCGACGGTGAGGGGTCGAATGCCTCTCCGGCCGCTATCGCCTCTCGACCCGTATAACCGTCCAGCGCGGAGGCGACGTCGGGGAGATCAGGAACTTGGGCACGATCCGGCTCGTCCGTGGGATAGAAGAAGCCGACCGTACGGTTGTCGGGCTTGAGGTATTCCGCTGCCACGCGGTGTACATCCCCAGGCACCACGGCCTGGATTCTGTCTCGGTGTAAGAAGAAGAAACGCCAATCGCCAAGGGAAGCCCACTCGCTGAGTTGAAGGGCGATGCTCTCGGGGTCGTTGAAGGTCCGTTCGACGCTGTTGAGCAAGGACGTCTTGGCCCGATCGACTTCTTCTCCGGTAACAGGATCGCGAAGTGCGTCGACGATCACCTCGTTCATCGCGGTGATGGCCGCCGACAGGTCGTCTTCGGTTCTCACCTGTGCGTACGTGAGGAGCGGGCCCGCTTCGCGGAGCTGATATGCGAAAGAGCTGGCGGAAGCCGCCAGTCCGGGCTCGACCAGGCCTCGATACAGACGTCCCGAAGGCTGGTCCCCGAGAACCTGGGCCAGGATGTCGATTGCAGCATAGTCCGGGTGCGAACCGGGGGGCACGTGGTACGCCATCACCACGGCTTGGATGTCACCCACTCTGCGCAGCGTCACCGTGCGCTCCCCGTCCTGGACGGGCTCCCGGGTGTAGGTTTCCCACAACGTGTTACCACCACTTCGATCCGGGGCTGGAACGCCACCGAATTTTTCGGTGATCAGTGCCAGGGCTCGCTCGGTCTCGAACCTGCCCGTTACGATGAGCAGGGCGTTGTCCGGTTGGTAGTACTTCCGATAGAAGGCCTGGAGGCGGTCGATGGGCACCGCTTCCACGTCGGAGCGCGCACCGCCGACGTCCTTCCCGTAGTTGTGCCACAAATAGGCGGTGGCGAGGGTTCGGGCGATGAGAATGCCAAAGGGGTCGTTTTCCCGCGATTCCAACTCGTTCCGGACCACGGTCATCTCCGAGTCTAGGTCCTCCCTAGAGATGAACGAATTGACCATACGATCCGCTTCAAGGTCCAGAGCCCACTCGAGATTCTCGTCGGTGCTCGGAAAGGTCTCGAAGTAGTTGGTGCGATCGAAGGATGTGGTGCCGTTGGGGCGCGCTCCGTGCTCCGCCAGCTCCTCCGAGATATTCGGGTGGCCGGGGGTTCCCTGGAAGACCAGATGCTCTAGCAGATGGGCCATGCCGGTCTCGCCGTAGCCCTCGTGCCGTGAGCCGACGAAGTATGTGATGTTCACAGTCGCAGTGGGCTTGCTAGCATCCGGGAAAAGAAGGAATCGCAATCCGTTGTCGAGGCTGTACTCCGTAATACCCTCGACCGTCGTGATCTGCGTGACATCTTGCGCCGCGGCAGGCGTGACGACCACTAGGACCGAGGTGCCCATTAGGACAAGGAAGGTCAGCGTCGTCAGGCGGCGGTATCCGGTTTGGACATGACCACGGCACATGGCTCATTACTCCTCGACTGGGGGCCCTTTCGGCGCCAGGGAAAACGGTCGCTCCGGCACCGGCACGACCACTCAGAAACCGGCGCCCGCTACCTCGGTGGAACTCACCTCTAGCGTACGTAGACGATTGAGAGCGGCTGCAAGTTCCATTGGACGGAAGTGGGCCAGATCGCCCACCTTCCGATCGTCCAGTTCGTCTAGGCCGTCCTTCTCGATCACCTCCGTGACGAGGTTCAGAATCTCGCTCACGGAACGCCGCCCGTCCATGAACCTGGTGCGGGCCAGGAGCAACCCGCGGCCCACGGCGAGCGTCTGCGCGCGAGAAATAAGCTGGGTAACGGCAGAAAGGGCGATCGTCTCGTTTCCGAAAACCAACGATTTCCCTTTGAAGACCTTGATCTCCGCTTCTCGTCTTGTGGTGCTGGGATCGACCGATGTCGGGTTCGGCTTTCGCGTCTGGAACGCCTCGATCGATTCGGGCTCCTCCTCCTTCCGGCCGGTGGGAAACTCCGACGCGATACGCCGGGCGTCCTGGGTCACGTCGGACGGACGGAACTCCTTCATGGCGACAACTGTGTCGGCGACGTCCAGATAGTCGCCACTCCCCCCGAGAACGATGACGCAACTTACTCCGCGGGTGTCCCACAGAGATCTGACCCGGTCGATCAAGGGCGTAATGGGTTCCTCCTCTTTCGGGATCAGTGCCTGCATTCGGCGATCCCGGATCATGAAGTTCGTGGCTGCGGTATCTTCGTCGATCAGCAGGGAGGTTGCCCCCGCCTCAAGCGCCTCCACAATGGCGGCCGCCTGACTCGTGGAACCCGAAGCATTGGGTGTTGAGAATAAGCGGGTGTCCTGTCCTTGAGGCAGCCTACCGATGAAGGCAGAGATGTCCACCCCGGCCACAGAACGGCCGTCCTCGGCTCGGATTGTTACTGCCGAGGGATCGGTCACCACAGATTCCCGGCCATCTCCATAACAATGATTGTACACGCCGCGTTCGATGGCCCGAAGCAGCGTACTCTTCCCGTGGTAGCCGCCTCCCACGATCAGCGTGACACCACGCGGTATCGCCATCCCACGAACCGTGCCGGCGTTCGGGAGTTCGACCTCCTCCGTCAGTCCGGCCGGTGTGGAGAATGGAATCGCGGTGTCCCCGAGCAGGGGTTGGTCATCCACCCCACTTCTTCGCGCCAATCTCGCGCCATCCGGCACGAAGGCGACCCAGTTGCGTGTCGCCAATTCCTCCCGCAACGCGTCGGCGTCTTCGTTGGTGAGTGCGTGCCGCCGGATGTGCTGATGTCCAACGGGTCCAGCTCGAAGGCCCTGATTCACGACCGCGGGCACGTCCGTCGTAAGCAGCGCGACCGCCGCATGCCCGCAGGCGCGCCGCCCGTGTGCCGGTAGCCCGATGCGGAAGCGGGCCTCCACCGTGCCGTGTTCTCCAACGATGACGGCGGTCTGCGCCAATACCTCCTGGCCCGGAGTCTCGATTTCGATGACGCCGCTCTTGCCGCTACCCCGCCGGACCATGGTCCCCCGTGCCGCTTCATCAAAACGTTTGGCGAGCAGACTGGCCACACCCAACCTCCTTGACCTGGAGGTGAGCACATCGTCCTCGAGCGCGGCGGTCTCCGGGGGGAGGATCACCCGCACTCGACTCGGCGCAGCAAAGGGGTCACCCTGGACGTGGTCCACGTGTAGGGCGAAGTCAGGGAAAGCCCAGGTGCCTCGCAACCGCTTGTAGGCCTTGTATCCTTGTCCGTCGATCCCGTTGAGGAAATCGACCAGGGTGTCCACGGTGTTCATCGGAGCCCATCCGACCCCCCGGGCCCGCGCCGGTTCCTAGTCCCCCCGCTCCTTCCACTGAAAGCCTGGTGGATTCTTGGATATTAGCCACGATAGGTACCATGGGCGTGGCGTCCGACGCTGCCGGTCTGGCTGGGGACCTGGCCCGTGGCTCAGCCCCGGTCCCCATGGGAAGTGGGGCGGCTTCAGTTCCCACGAGGGGGGAAAGTAAAAGCCGGGGGGGTCGGGTTCCGTCGGCCCAATCGGCTCTTCTTCGGCCTGCCATTTGAACCCGGACATATGGTCGGGTCGAGGTTCACCCTTCTTACCCGGATCGTCTGACCGCCAGTAGAATATCGGGACATCCTCGTAGTCCGGATCTCCCCAGTGAAATCCAGACTTGTGACCGGCGGGCGGATCCAGCGGACCCAGGTCGGCCCCACGGTGTCTCGGACCCTCCCAGGCGCAGCGAGAGCACCACCGCCATTGAACCCATGGCGATAGCACTCTCAGAAGCCTCCGAAGGACCACCGGGTTGGTCATGCCCCCGCAGTGGGGGCACAGCCGTCCCCGAGGGAGCGCCAGATAGGCCACAGAGGCGGTGACCATGAGCAGAATAGTGAGGATTCCTACTAACGCAATTAGAACAAACACGAATTCGCCTCTTAAGAAAACCAGCTAAGGATCCTCCTCAAGAATACCTGGCCGCGGCGGGTGAGTCCAGCAAATCTTCCGTGCCCGCTCGCGAGTGCTTGAGTTATCTTTCACGATACCTGGGGGCTCATCCCCAGGATGACCCCCACCGGGAATCCGGTGGCCTTTGTTTTGGGCTTGATCGCCTGAGCCGTCTCCCGACCAGCAGCCTTCTAGAGCATGATCAGGAACATCGCCATCATCGCACACGTGGATCATGGTAAGACCACACTGGTGGACGAAATGCTCCGACAGACGGGTGTCTTTCGTGCCAATGAGAAGGTAGAGGAGCGCGTCCTCGACTCCAACCCGCTCGAACGGGAACGAGGGATCACGATTCTCGCCAAGAACACCTCGATCCGGTGGGGCGACGTAAAAATCAACATCGTTGATACGCCGGGCCACGCCGATTTTGGTGGTGAGGTCGAGCGTACTTTGCGTATGGTCGACGGGGTGCTGCTGCTCGTGGACGCCGCGGAGGGCCCCATGCCGCAGACGCGGTTCGTGACCCGAAAGGCGCTGGAACTCGGGCTTCAGCCGATTGTGCTCGTCAACAAGGTCGATCGCTCGGATGCCCGCTCGACCGAGGTTCATGACGAGATCCTGGAGCTCTTCATGAACCTTGAAGCTTCCGACGCGCAACTCGATGCTCCTTTCCTCTATGCCGTCGGACGGGACGGCTGGGCAAGCCCCGATCCGGAAGCGTCGGAGGGCGATCTCGAGCCGCTTTTCGAGACCATCGTCGAGTCCATTGCCGCCCCTCTCGTGGATCCGAACGGCGCGTTCCAGATGCTGATCTCCACGCTTGACCACTCGAACTACGTGGGGCGCATCGGAATCGGACGGATTGAGCGAGGGACGGTGGCCGTCGGCGACGATGTGGCTCTGCTGGGTTTAGGGGATCCGGGCTTAGTCGGCGCTGAAGAGGCGACACCGGGCCGGGTGGTACAGCTTTATAGGTTTGAAGGCTTGGAGCGTGTGGACATCCAAGCCGCGGATGCCGGGGACATTGTGGCGGTGGCGGGCATCGAGGGAGTCGAGATCGGGAAGACCCTCACCGATGTCCACGTACGCGAGCGGTTGCGCGGGATTGCGGTGGAGGAGCCCACGCTCTCCGTGGATTTCACCGTGAACGATTCACCCTTCGCGGGCCGTTCGGGAAGGTTTGTGACCACCCGTCAGGTTCGTGACCGGCTGATGAAGGAACTCGAGCGCAACGTCGCCCTCCGGGTCGAGGAGACCGACGTACGCGATACCTTCACGGTTTCGGGCCGGGGCGAGTTGCATCTCTCGATTCTCATGGAGACCATGCGCCGGGAGGGATACGAGTTCCAGGTCTCCCGGCCGCGGGTTATCGAGAAGAGGGGACCCAAGGGCCTTCTGGAGCCGTTTGAAGAAGCCGTCATCGAGATCCCGGAACAGTACATCGGCGTGGTGATGGAGAGGATGGGCTCTCGACGAGGCGAAGTGGTCGAGATGAAGCCGACGGATAGGGGCCCCGTCCGGCTCCGGTTCCGGGTGCCCGCTCGAGGGCTCTTCGGGTACCGATCCGAGTTCATGACGGACACCAGGGGTGAGGGGACCCTCCACCACCGATTCCTGGAATATGGCCCGCACGCTGGGACGCTGGTTGGCCGAAAGAGGGGCGTACTCGTGGCCGACCGGGAGGGTTCTGCCGTGGGCTTCGCCCTCTTCAACCTCCAGGAGCGCGCTACGATGTTCGTGCGGCCGGGGGACGAGGTGTACACCGGCATGATCGTGGGGGAGCACGTGCGCCCGGGTGATCTGGACGTTAATGCCTGCAAGTCCAAGAAGCTCACAAACATGCGGACTACGGCCACGGATGAGAACATCAAACTGGAACCACCCCGGGACCTGACCCTCGAACTCGCCCTGGAGTTCATCGAAGACGATGAGCTGATCGAGGTCACGCCGGCGCGGATCGGTTTGAGAAAGAGGCATCTGGACCCCAACGCCCGCAAAAAGGCTGCGCGCAAGAAGGCTTGAGATGGCAATTTTTCGAAAGGATCTCGTCTCGGAGAACAACCACCCCTTGAACCTTGTCGAGGCCGAGGGGATCGATGAAATGTCGGTCACCCGCCCACCGATCTTCGAGGTGTACATGCGCATGGCGGAAGAGTTGGCTAAACGAAGCACCTGTGCCAGGCTCAAGGTAGGGACCGTCATCACGGATCCGCACCTCGAGAACGTGCTCGCCATCGGCTACAACGGGAACGCGCGACACTTTCCGAACGAGTGTGACGGACCGACCCCGGGGGCGTGTGGTTGCATCCATTCGGAGCAAATGCACTCGTAAAGGCTCCAGGAGGCATGCGGGACAAGGTGGCTTTCGTGACCGCGAGCCCATGTGTGACCTGCGCCAAATTACTCATCCAGGGCAATATCTCGCATTTCTTTTACCGTGAGCTCTATCGGGATCCGTCCGGCCTCGAGGTTCTGGAGCGCGCGGGTGTGATTACGGTCCACTACGTTCGATGGAGGCAGGATTGGCGCTGACATCTAACGGGCTTCCAGAACACTCGTTCGTCACGTTATCTTCCGGCCTTCGGCCTCGACTCCGGGTGTGCCCGCCGCCCGCCGGGCTGGCACCCGGAGCGTCTGGATCGTCTTGACCGAATCACAGCATAAAAACAGCAGCGTCGGAGATCATTTCGTGGAGTCGTCTCCCATGTCGTCCCCCATAGAGAGCACCTCTTCGTTTGGCCGCTTCTTCCTTCCGGGTCCGACGGAAGTACATCCCGAGGTGTTGATCGCTCAGAACCGGGCTGTAATTGGGCACCGAGGGCCGGCCATCAAGGAACTCATCGCCGAGCTGCAGACCGGGCTCCGAGATCTGTTTCGCACGGAGAGTCCGGTTCTGATATCGACATCGTCGGCTACCGGTTTGATGGAGGCTGCCGTTCGGAACGGGGCCCGATCTCGCGTCTTGAGTCTGGTCAACGGTGCGTTCAGTCAGCGGTTCGGCCAGATCGCTGAGGCCTGCGGATTCGAGGTCGAGAGGCTCGAGGTGGAGTGGGGACAAACCATTACCGCCGACCAGGTGCGCGAAGGGCTGGCTTCGGGCGGGTTCGACGCCGTTACGGTCGTTCACTCCGAGACCTCGACCGGGGCGTTGAACCCCATCAGCGAGATCTCCGAGGCCGTCCGAGAGCGTGACGACGTAGTGCTTTTGGTGGACTCGGTGACGGGGGTGGGCGGGGCCGAGGTCCGAACCGACGAGTGGGCTTTGGACTTCGTGCTCACCGGATCCCAAAAGGCTCTCGCGTTGCCCCCCGGCCTCGCTTTTGGTGTGGCCTCTGAACGCCTTATGGCCCGTTCTGCCGATGCTACAGGAAAGGGGGTCTACTTCGATCTGGTAGCGTTCCGGAAACAACTCGATAATCTCCAGACGCCGACAACGCCTGCGGTTTCACTCCTCTACGCATTGGCCAAGCAGTTGGACCGGATCCGGCTGGAGGGGTTGGAGACTCGATGGGCCCGGCACCAGGCGATGGCCGACCGGTGCGTCCAGTGGGTGGACATGATGCGCGAGCAGAGGGGAATCGCGCTGTCGGTACTTGCGCCCGCGGGATCCCGTTCTCCGACTGTGACCTGTGTGGAGCTTCCCGAAGGGACGACCGGGCCGTCGGTGGTCTCGGCGATGAAGGAGAGGGGATTCACGATCGGTGGTGGGTACGGAAAGCTGAAGGAAACGGCGGTCCGGGTTGGCCATATGGGCGATCATACCGTTGCCGAACTCGATGCGGTGCTGGACGCCCTAGGGGAGGTGCTCGCGTGAGTGAGAAATTCGTCGTCATTGCGGCCGACAAGATTTCCGTTTCGGGCCTTGTACCTCTGACAGAGGATGACCGCTTCGAGGTTCTGGTACCCGACGGCTGGACCCCCGAGGAGATGCAGGAGGCATTAGGCCGGGCTCACGGTCTCATCGTACGCAGCGCGACCAAGGTGACCCGCGAACTTCTGGAGCAGGCTCCGAATCTGAAGGTAGTCGGCCGCGCAGGGGTGGGCGTCGACAACATCGATCTCGAGGTCGCCACGGAGCTCGGGATCCCGGTGATCAACGCTCCGGAAGGCAACACCGTATCCGCTGCCGAGCTCGCGATGGCGCTCATTTTGACGGTCGCGCGTAACGTTTCGTGGGCGGATGCCTCGGTGCGGGGCGGCGCATGGGCTCGCTCTCAGTTTTCTGGGATAGAGATTCGCGGCAAGACGCTCGGACTCGTCGGTGCGGGGCGGATTGGGACCGAGGTCGCATTACGCGCGCAGGCCTTCGGGATGGAAACGATCGCCTACGATCCCTACCTGACGGAGGAGCGTGCCCAGGATCTGGGGATCGAGCGGGTCGAGCTCGATGACGTGATCGCTCGCGGGGATGTGATCTCGTTACACGTGCCGCTCACGCCCCAAACCGAGGGCATGATCGGCGAGGCCCAACTCAAGGCCATGAAGTCGACGGCCATCCTGGTCAATGCTGCGCGGGGTGGGGTGGTCGAGGAAGGTGCCTTGGTTGCGGCGCTCGAGTCGGGGGAAATCGCGGCCGCCGCGCTCGACGTGTACGCCACCGAGCCGCTTCCCACGGATAGCCCTCTGAGAAGCACCAAAAACCTGGTTCTCACCCCGCATCTCGGGGCCTCCACTGTCGAGGCTCAGGAGTTGGTCGCAAGCGAGATCGCGCAGGGCGTGAGTGCGGCACTGCTCGAGGGTGACCTGTCCAAGGCGCTCAACGCACCTGCCATCGGAGGAGAGGACCTCGAGTATCTAAGGCCACTGATGGATCTTGCGCGCAAGGTCGGACGTGTGGCCGGTGTCCTGGGCCGGGGCGGGATGCAGCGGGTCCACCTCTCGGTCGCGGGGCTGGATGAGGAGATTCTCGCACCGCTGACGGCGGCCGCCATGACCGGAGTGCTCACGCCCGTCTTGGGCGCGCGCAACGTCAACTACGTCAACGCCCTCCACCTTGCCAAAGGGCGGGGCATCGAGCTCACCACCACGCTGCAGCCCCCGCGGGAGGACTATGCCAAATTCCTCGAGATCGTTCTTGAGACGGAGGACCAGAAGGTACGCGTTGCCGGTGCGCTCTTGGGCGAACAGCATCATCCTCGGATCGTGCAGATCGACGGGTACGAGTTGAGCGTCAGACCTGAACGGTGCCTGATCGTACTCCGGAACAATGATGTCCCCGGCGTCATCGGGAGGGTAGGGACCCTCTTGGCGACACACGGCTTGAACATCGCCGAGTACATCCAGTCGAGGGAGGCCAAAGGTGGCTTGGCGTTGGCCGCCGTGTCCGTTGATGGCAAAGTCAGCTCCGAGTTCCTCGAGACTCTGAGCGAGGACGAGGATATTTTGGACGCTCGGGCTGTGTATTTCGACGTTTAGGCGTCGGCGGTCAGGCGTCGGCGGTCAAGCGTCGGCGGTTGGGTGGGGAGGTACGGGTCCGCGATGTCCTTCCGGCGCGCGGCGCGTTGCCGGTGTAGCCGAACGTCAGCGAACGGTATCGATCAGGAGCAGGGCCAGGAGGAGGGGCTGGTAAATGAGAGACCAGAGAAAAACTCGCCTGCTCCGGGTACGCGACATCTTGGCCGCGGCAGCCACGGAAACGCCGAGAGTGATCAGCCCCAAAACGAGAGCGCCGGCGAGGTAGATTTGGCCGGTGAACCCCAGGAACGTTGGGAAGCCGCTGATCATCAAGAGGGACACCGAGTGATATACCATGTGCTTGCCGATTCGCTTGCCCTCGGGGTCGCTCGGAGGGCTCAGGAAAAAGCCGACGCGGGCATAGTCCTCCCGGAGTAACCAGGCGAGTGCCAGGACGTGGGGGAGCTGCCAAAGGAACGCGATACAGAACAGTATGACGCCGCCGAACTCCACGGTGCCCGTCGCGGCGCTCCACCCGATCAGAGCTGGAAAGGCACCTGGTACTGCACCCACGAGGGTGGCTAGGTACGACCGGGTCTTCAGGGGCGTGTAGGCGAGAATGTATGCCGCGGCCGAGGCCGCGGTGAGCACGGACGGCAGCCAACCGACCGTGAGCCCAAGGTAGGCCAGTCCCGCTACAAGGAGTGCCCACCCGAACGCCAATGCCTCTCCGGGGCGTAACCGGCCGGACGGCAGAGGCCGCTCACGCGTACGCGTCATGAGGGCGTCTACGTCTCGCTCGACGTACTGGTTGAGGGCGAGTGAGCCGGCCGTCCCGAGGGCGACGCCCAAGAGAGTATGTGTGATCGGGAGGATCTCGGCGTGGCCGCGAGATGCCACGTAGTAGCTCACGCCGGCCGTCATCATGACGTAGCCGGCTATCCCGGGCTTGGTGAGTTCGTAGAGTGCGCCGGCCTTGCTGGGGGCCGGCGCCGGCTGAGTCATCCGACCGAGTCCAGCGTGTCCCTCATCGATCGGGCCAGCCCGGTAAAAGCCGGGACGTCGAAGAGGGTGTAGGCCGACGCCTCGGTGAGACGGAGGGTCATGAGCAAATCGAGAAAGCGTCCTGGATGGTCCGACTCGAAGGCGACCACGAACTCCTGGTCGTCCAAGCCGTACGAGTAGGTCGTGTTGAGCTTCACATCCGGCCACTGGTGGCCGACCCGAATGTGTTCGTCCATCATGCGCTGGCGGTCTTCGTGGGGGAGCTTGTACCAGTCGCGGACTTTCGCCATCGGGTAGACGAACAGATACTCGGATCCCTGCGGATTGATGGCGACGCGGGCCGAATCGAGCACCTCCTCACCGCCGTACGTCTGCACGTACTCCTGCTCGTATCGGTTGAGGTAGATGGACCGTTTTGTCATGGCGAAGTACGAATGAGCCAAGGTGAGATATCCGCCAAGGCCGGTCTGGTTCAGCGCGGCTGCGAGATCATGGAGTTGGCCCAGGTCACGAGCGGCTTGCCAGAGCAGAAAATCCGCATCGCCGCGGGTCCCAACCAACGCATAGCTGTAGATCATCATCTCGCGGACGCGGGCCGCCACCACTGACTCGAACTCATCTTTGTGCGTCGCTCGTTCCTCGAGGGAAAGCCTCCGCCAGGCGGGGTCTACCTTAAATACCGAGAAGCGCACGAACTCCCGCTCCTTCATTTTCTCCTGCTCGGCCTGGATTTGTTCCCATGCGTCTCCGTCCATCGCGGGTCGCTCGGGGAAGTTCGGGCGCACGCCCCGAGGGACGTTTTCCTTCGTATCGGTCATGGCTCAACTCGTGGCATGGTGGCCCCCGGGCGGACTCCTGGGGGAGCTTCGAAAGTGCCGAAACTAGAGAACCAGAGCAAGGTGTTTCGGATTCGGAGGGTGGAGACGAAACATGCGCGGGCACGAGACAGTAGTACTACGTACGTTGCACGTTATCCATCTTGCTGGAGCCGAACGATCTCAACGCCAATCACCGAAACCCTTCACGGCTTGAGCAACGCCGAACGGCGCGTCGCTGAGCGAGCGCTTTGGCGGAACGGATTTGCCGGAGCTGTGATCGTGCATCTCCTCATCTTCTTTCTGTGGTGGGGCGAGGCGGAGCCAGTGTCTCCGTTTGCGGCGGCGGGACCGCGGGCCGGGGATGATCGGGCGGCATCGGGCGGTATGCAGACGCTGAACATCCGGGTGCCGACGCCCCGGCCCATCATCCGGCCTCAAGTACCCCTCCTGACTTTCGACCCTGTGTCTCTGGACGAGCTGGAGGAGGACCAGCAACAGCAGATCGAGACGGCGTCCATCCTAGGCGACCGTCCCGGTGTGAATGGTCCGGGGTTGGCCCAAGGGGACGGGCGCGGTGACGGTGGGACCGCCGCGTCGGGTCTGTTCCGTGCCGTACCTCCCGCTCCGCGGGGAATGATCATTCCGCCGGCCAACCGGAACCTCCGAGGACAGAAGGTCGAGGTGTGGGTCTGGGTGGACGACCGAGGACGGGTGGTGGCGGATAGGACTGAACTCCGCCCGCCCTCGTCCGACGGGGACTTCAACGCGCGCCTCGTGCGGGAGGCCGCGGAGTGGGTGTTCGAGCCGGCGAAAAGGGGCGGGAGGCCCGTGGCTTCCTGGTTCACATATACGATCAGTATGTAGCTCATGCCATGAAACCGTCGGGAAAACGAATCCTCTGGGTCGACGACGAGATCGACCTGCTCAAGCCGCATCTCCTCTTTTTGCAAGCACGTGGATACCACGTTGACGCGATCACGAATGGGGACGACTCCCTCGTCCTGATGCGTGAGAACGCGTACGACCTCGTTCTGTTGGACGAGCAGATGCCGGGACGGAGCGGCCTGGAGGTGCTGGAAATCATGCGCCGCGAGGACCCACACGTCCGGGTCGTAATGGTGACCAAGTCGGCCGAAGATCAGACCATGACGGATGCGATCGGACGGCGGGTGGCCGACTATCTGGTGAAGCCGACGAGTCCCCGCCAGGTTCTTTCGGTCGTCACCCGCATTCTGGAAGGGTCTTCCATCCGCCAGCAGCGTACGGCGCAGGATTTCGCGGCTCGCTTCGGGCAGCTCTCGCGTAAGCGCGAAGAAGCGAGCACTCCTGAGGATTTCGCCGAGCTCTATATCGAACTAACGGGCTGGCACGTCAGCCTCGAAGAAACTGGGGAGCGGGGTCTCCTCGATACTGTGCAATCGCTCATGACCGATCTCCGCTCGGACTTCGGCCAGTGGGTGGGCCAGGAGTATGCGGGATGGTTGAGAGATGACGGGGACAGGCCGCTCCTCTCGGTCGATATCGTTCGGGAGCACGTCCTCCCACTCCTCGGGCCCTCCCCCGTTTTCTTGGTTGTGTTGGACTGTATGCGCTTGGACCAATGGCGTGTGATCGCCCCGCTCCTGGCTCCGTTCTTCGAGATCGAGGAGTCCTACCACTACTCGATCCTCCCCACGGCCACGCCGTATGCGAGGAACGCGATCTTCAGCGGCCAGTTCCCGGACGAGATCGCGCGAGACCACCCCGGCTGGTGGAACAGGTCGGACGACGAGGGCAGCCTCAACGCGTTCGAGGACGAACTCCTTATCGAACAACTGAAGCGCCTCACCGGAAATGACGTTCCGGTTCACTACGAGAAGATCTTCACCGACAAGCAGGAAGATCAGGTGCGTGGGCGCGTCCGTTCAGCGCTCAAGACGCCCCACTCCGTTGTCGCGATGGTCTTCAACTTCGTTGACCTCATGACCCACGGGCGAAGCGAGTCGCCGATTCTGATGGAGGTGGCCAAGGACGAGGCTGCGCTCCGGGGGCTGACCCGGGCGTGGTTCAAGCGATCGACGGCGTTCTCTGTTCTCAAGGAAGCCGCTGCCGGCGGCCATCAAGTGATCATGACCACAGATCACGGCTCGATCCTCTGCCAACGCCCGGCGACCGTATTCGCACGAAGGGACGCAACCAGCAACCTTCGGTACAAGTTTGGACAGGATCTCAGAACCGAAAAGGCCGATACGGCGTTTTCGACCGATCGGTCGGAGGACCTCCGCTTTCCCGAGGGCAAACTCGGTGTGAAGTACGTGGTGGCTCTCGACGACTACTTCTTCGTGTATCCCACCAAGCTGAGGGAATACCAGCGCCGGTATCGCAACTCGTTCCTGCACGGGGGCATCTCCCCAGAGGAGATGATCGTCCCGATTGCGCGCCTCACGCCGCGTCGTCGCGGCTCCCCAGGCTGATCTGCCGGCGTGACGCCCTACACGCGGGTCCTCTCGTACCTCCGCTCCTACCCCGCCGCTCTAGCGGCGGCGGATGCTGCAACCTTCGCGTTCGCCGTCCTCGACGCACAGCGGGTCGCTACCGAGCGTGAGCCCGTGCGAGGTCTGGGGGTTCGGGCTAGAGGCCTGTGACGGTCCGGCACCGGATCGAGTTCTGGATTTTTAGAGTCGTTTCCTGGAAGGTGGCCGTGCTTCCGGAGCGAGCTGCGCTCGGCCTGTGCAGCGTACTCGGGTGGTTTGTCGGGGTGGTGTTGCGGGTCCGTCGGGTCGACGCCGATCGGAATCTTCAGATCGCGTTTCCTGAGCGGGATTTGGCCTGGCGGAGCCGTGCGGCACGGGCCAGCTACATACATTTCGCCCGGGAGGCGGCCATGACCATCCGCCTCTCCCGCATGCGCCCGGAAGAGATCATTCGGCGCACGGAGGTAGTGGGTCTGGAAGCCCTGCGGGACGCCGCGGCTGCGGGTAAGGGCGCGGTTATGATTTCCGGTCATTTGGGGAACTGGGAGGTGGCGGCGGCCTCGGTGGCGGTGCGGGGCGTGCCGATGGACGTGGCGGCTCACCTCCAGAAGAACCCGTTGTTCTACGGCCATATGGTTGAGCTGCAGGATCGTCTCGGACTGACGGTCATTGTGAAGAACGAAGCGTTTCGTCTGGTGCCGCAGGCGCTCGCCGCGGGCCGGGTAGTCGCCCTGATTGCGGACCAGAACATCCGGAAACGTGGAGTCTTCGTCGATTTTTTCGGGAAGGCGGCTGCCACCGCGAAGGGTCCCGCATTGTTCGCCCTCCGCACGGGTGCTCCGGTCTTCTTGGGCGTGGCGGTCCGTAAGGAAGGGTACCCCTCTCGGTACCGGGTCATCATCGAACCGATTCGGGTCGAGGAGCGAGCCCGTGGTAGTGATGCGATCCGTGACTTGACCCAGCGGCACGTCTCGATACTGGAGTCCCACATCCGCGAAGCCCCGAGCCAATACTTCTGGCAGCATCGCCGGTGGAAGACGCGCCCGGAACCGCACCCACTCTGATTCGCTATCTTTGTTTAGATTTCCAGGCTCTCCCGGATATAAGAAGGCTGTTGAAGGAGTACAGCGGGTCGCGCACATGGCGCTTGTGCGCGTTCAGACAAGGACCGACGACGAGGCGTAGCATAGCTACTCCGAGGAGGAGAGACGCAGGATCAACCGCACAACCGCCATGTGCCCACGAACATG
>Ga0114996_10003181_pt1 | contig 20603 bp, 15 predicted proteins | sample ArcticOcean_MG_C_4_FD_87039 | JGI IMG/M metagenome (GOLD analysis project Ga0114996, IMG submission 87039) | Marine microbial communities from western Arctic Ocean - ArcticOcean_MG_CB4_134 | ecosystem: Environmental > Aquatic > Marine > Oceanic | place: Arctic Ocean: Canada Basin | collected... | reverse complement strand
TGGATGTCGCTGGGGATTTGGTCACCGACAAAGCCGGTCCAGGTGATGTCGTAGTAGACCGAGCGGGGCTGATCGAGTTTCGCCCACAGATCGATCAGCACGAAATCGCCCGCCTGAATGAGGTCGCTTTGCTCTCCGGTTGGAGCGTAGTGCGGGTTGCCGCTGTTGGCATTGACGGCGACGATCGGGCCGTCCGCGGCAATGAGCCCTCGATCGGCGAAGCCCTTGCGAATGAAATCCGCGATGGTCACTTCTTGGACGGATCCGGCAGCGCCGACCTGGCGGCCGATCTCGGCGAAAGCTTCCGTCAGAGTCTCGTCGACGCGGCGGCCGGCTTCGTAGTGGGATTCGAGTTGCTGGGCCGACCAGCGCGCTTCAAAATACTGCACGAGCGAGGCCGAGCTAGCGACCTCCTTTCCGAACGATCGAACCAGGTCGACCGTTCCGCCATCGACCAGCGACACGTAGGGAATCATGCAGTTGGGCGAGTACTGCATGGCGACCTTGGACGCACTGCTCAGAATGCTTTTCAAATGTTGATGCTGTTCAGGCCATGCGGAATAACGCAGCCGCTCGCCCGGGAGCGAGTCGAGCTTCCAGTCTTCGATGCGGTGGACAAGCTTGACCGGGTCGCCGTGCGCGGGAATCCAGTAATACCAGCGTCTGGAGACATGTCCCGACGCTTCCAATCCGAGGACATGGTAGGCAATCGGGTCGCGAAGATGGTGGTCGAAAAAGAGCCAGCCATCGAGTTGCTCGGTGCGGAGTTGTTCTTGGATTTCGGTTAGGTTCATGGGTATGCACGGATTCCAAGCGAGGCCAAGTATCCAAGGTAGCAGGGGCAGAGCACCCTGTGTGAACGATGCTTCAGAGCCCGGAACGCAAGTGACGGGGTCAGCCGGCTGGTGCGCCCAACGTGACTCGAAGGAGATGCTTTCGAGTTGTTTCAGTTTCCATCGCCAGGTCTAAACCCACCGCCTTCAAGCGGTCAGCTTCCAGCGCGCGTTTTGAACAGAGCCGCGCCCGCAAGGGTGCGGTCCCCTCCGGCATGGACCGCATTGCGGTGGCGGCCCCAAGGCGCTGGCTACCCTCGACCGCACCCTTGCGGGCGCGGCTCTGTTTCGGCCCTCTCACGCTTCAGGCGACTTTCAGTCGCATGCGAACCTGCCGGCTTTCAGCCCGCAGTTGTTCAGTGGGGTGCGCGATGAACGATGGATAATCAGCGACAGCCCTGCGCGCTTGTTCAGGGTTAGGAGCAGTGTGGTGACGGACCGGTCAGTCGTTTTCCGGGCTTTGATCCCGCTCCGGGTTCTCAATGGCGCTCTGGGTTCTGAATCGGTTTTCGACCTCGGTCGACGACAGCCCGATCACTTCCACCACCTTTTGCCGGCTCGTCTCACCGCGAACGATTTGGATCGACGCGCGAGGGACGTGCAGCAGTTTCGAAAGGAACCGAAGGCAGGCCTTGTTGGCTTTGCCATCAACGGGCGGCGCGGTCAGAGTGATCTTCCAGCCGCTTTCGGTCTCGCCGACAATGCGGTCTTTGGAAGCGTTCGGCTGGACCCAGAGTGAAATTCGGGTTTTGGTCTCGGAGGGTGAATCCTGGTGTCGTTTTGATTTCATCGCCTGGGTCCGTTTCTCTTCGGCTGACGGGCCAACTAGATGACCGGCCAACTAGGGTTGAAGGGGCAGCTCGATGACCGGCCAACTAGATGACCGTCCAACTACTAGATGACCGGTAGGCCATTGCTTTGTCATGGCATCGGTGAATCGCTTGACCGGTCACTTGCGTTCCCGGCTCTGTTAGACCAGGATATACTTCACTAGGTGATCGTGGATCTGCTTGTGACTCGACTTGGAGAAATCGATTGACGCTTGCCAGCTTACTCCGCGCCAGCCTCGCTCTCGTCTGCCTCTTCCCCCAGGTGCTGCGGTCCCAATCGGACCTTCTCAGCGAAGTCGTCTTGCAGCAGGTTGCGTCGGGATTATTCCAAGCCACCTCGATCGCCCATGCCGGCGACGGGTCGGGGCGCCTGTTTGTGACGCGGCAACAAGGTGAGATCCATGTGATCGACAACGGCGTCGTGAGAGGCGAGCTGTTTCTCGACCTTCGCGGGCGAGTCTCTTGCTGCGGTGAGCGGGGATTGTTGGGCTTGGCGTTCCATCCCAACTTCATTTCGAATGGGTTCTTCTACGTCAACTACACCGACCCGAGGGGCGACACGGTGGTTGCTCGTTTTCGCGTATCCGAGGATGATTCGAATATCGCCAACCCGGACTCGGAATCCCTCGTGCTGAACGTGGAACAGCCGACCAGCCAGCACAACGGCGGCCAATTGGCGTTTGGCCCGGACGGGTTCCTTTACATCGGCCTGGGTGACGGCGGGCCTGGAGGCGCCGGGAATCTCAACGCGCAGCAGCTTGGTAGCCTGCTCGGCTCGATTTTGCGAATCGACGCAGACAGCGCGGAACCCTATGCTGTTCCCGCGTCAAATCCTTTCGTTGGCCGCGACGAGGCACGCGACGAAATTTGGGTCTACGGATTGAGAAATCCCTGGAGGTTCAGCTTCGACAGGCTGACGGGCGAGATGTTCATCGGCGACGTTGGTCAGCGAACCACCGAAGAGATCGACCATCTGCCCACCGGGAGCCTCGGCGGCACGAATTTTGGCTGGAACCTGATGGAGGGAACCACTTGCAGCGACGGCTCCGATGATTGCAACATTCTTGGCGAGTTTGAACTCCCGATCCTCGAATATTCTCATGACGCCGGTTGCTCTGTCACTGGCGGATACGTCTACCGCGGCGAGGCACTCGCGGGGCTGCAAGGCCATTATCTGTTCAGCGACTTTTGCTCGGGCGTGCTCTCGGCGGCGAGGCAACAGAACGGGGTTTGGGAAGTTGCCGGCAGGCGCGAAACGGGGCTGTCGGTCACTACATTTGGGGAGGACGAATCGGGCGGCCTTTACGTCGCCGGGGTGGGTGGAAGCATTTTTCGGCTGGCGCCCGCTCAAGATCCTCCGGAGATCAACTCTTTCTATCCTGGCGGGACCCTGGCGGGCGGGGACGCCTTTTCGCTCTATTTGGCCGGGTCCAATTTTGTCACGGGCGTTGAGGTTTTCTGGATGGGCCAGATGCGTCCTGTTCGAATCATCGACGACCAGCGGATTGAGCTTTCCGTTAGCGCGATGGATATTTCGCAACCGGGAACCGTCACGGTGACGGTCTCGAACCCAGCGCTCCCGGGCGCTTCGGCGAGCATCGAGTTTCCGATCGACCCAACTCCGGCCATCTCGCCTCGCATCAATCCGGGAGGCGTCGTCACGGCGGCTGGCTTTCTCCAGATCCCGCTGACGCCTGGATCGATTGCCAGCGTCTTTGGCCGAGACATGACGGCATCCATCGAAATCACCGGGGGCCTGCCGCTGCCGACAAATTTGGGGGGCGCGGCATTAGTGATCGGGGACGGCTTTCCGGTTCCCATCATCTTTGCGTCGCCGCGGCAGATGAACGTGCAAATCCCTTGGGAAGTGGCGCTGGATGGGGAGGCCGAGCTGCGGGTGCGCCTCGGTGAAAAGACCAGCGAACCCGTGGCGATCCCACTGGCGGCACACTCTCCGGCTGTCTTTACGCTGCCCCAGGTCCGGGCGGGCCAGGGGGCGATTCTGATCGCCAATACCGCCGGCGTGATCGCCGCTCCGGGAGGGTCGGCGCCCGGTGCCCGGCCGGTGCGAAAGGGCGAGCTGCTCGAGATCTATGCGACTGGGCTTGGCCCGGTTAGCCATCGTCCCGAGAGCGGCGCCGGGGCTCCGGCTTTTCCGCTGGCTCGCACCGAGACGCAGCCGATTGTCACGATGGGGGGAGCTTCGGCGCGGGTGTTGTTTTCTGGGTTGGCGGCGGGTGCGGTGGGTCTCAATCAAATTAATGTGCGGGTCGCGGAGGAGACACCTTCAGGTGATGATGTTTCCGTGGTGATTCGCATCGGCGGCGTGGAGTCAGTGCCGGTTGTGGTCGCGGTGGAATAGCGGGAGCTGCTGAATTGGCGGAGTGGCTGAATACGCTGAATTGCTGACGGGCTGATTTGCTGACGGGCTAAATACGCTTCCGTCTGCATACGCTGACCCACTCACTGGCGTTCGGGGCTCTGACATTGCGTTCGGGGCTCTGACATTGCGTTCGGGGCTCTGACATTGCGTTCGGGGCTCTGATATTGCTTAGGTCAGGATGCCTTTGACTACTTGGCCTTCGACGTCGGTTAGGCGGAAGTCGCGGCCTTGGAAGCGGTGGGTCAGCTTGGTGTGGTCGATGCCTAGCTGATCGAGCATCGTGGCGTGGAGATCGTGGACGGAGACGACGTCTTCGACCGCGCTGTAGCCCAGCTCGTCGGTGGCTCCGTAGCTGGTGCCGCCTTTGATGCCTCCGCCGGCCAGCCACATCGAAAAGCCTTTGATGTGATGATCGCGGCCCAGCAGGACGGGGTCGTCGCCTTGTGACATCGGAGTGCGTCCGAACTCGCCTCCCCAGATGATCAGGGTGTCGTCGAACATGCCGCGCTCCTTGAGGTCTTTCACCAGCGCCGCCGAAGCTTGATCGACGTAGCCGCAACTCTCGACGATACCGGTTTTGATTTCGTTGTGGTGGTCCCAGCCGCGATGATAAAGGTGGATAAAACGCACGCCCTTTTCGGCCAGCCGCCGCGCCAGCAGACAATTGGACGCGAAGGTGCCGTCACCGCCCTTGGTGCCGTAACTGTCGAGAACGTGCTTGGGCTCGTTCGAGAAGTCGACCAGGTCAGGGACGCTCATCTGCATCCGAAACGCCAGCTCGTATTGTGAGATGCGGGTGTTGATCTCCGGGTCGCTGACCCGTTTCCCCTGCAGGCGGTTCAGCTCGCCGACCGCGTCGATCAGCTCGCCCTGCATCTTACGGGTGACGCCAGCGGGGTTGCGTACGTAGTTGACCGCGTCGCCGGCGGAATTGAATTTCACTCCTTGGTAGACGCTGGGCAGGAATCCGGAATGCCACTGGCGCGCCGCAATCGGCTGGCTCTGAGCGCCGCCTTCCGAGGTCAGCACGACGAAGCCCGGCAAGTCTTCGGCTTCGCTGCCCAATCCATAGAGGACCCAGGAGCCCATGCTCGGCCGGCCCGCTATCTGGAAGCCGGTGTTCATGAACGTGTGCGCCGTGTCGTGATTGATCTGCTCGGTGTGCAACGAGCGAACGATGCAAATGTCGTCGGCAATCGAGCCGATGTGCGGCAGCAGCGACGTCATATGCTGTCCGCTTTTGCCGTATCGCTTGAAGGGGTGCGCGGGCCCTAACATCTTCAGCTCTTGGCCCTGGAGCTGGGCGATCTGCTGTCCCTTGGTGAAGGACTCGGGCATCGGTTCCCCGCTACGCTTCACCAGTTCCGGCTTGTGGTCGAGCAGCTCGAGGTGCGCCGGGCCGCCCGCCATGCAGAGGAAAATGACCCGCTTGATCTTGGGCTGATGGTCGGGGAAGCCGGAGATGCCGCTTTTGGCGGCGAACAGCTCGGGCTTGATCAAGGAGGCTAGAGCGGCCGAGCCCAGTCCCATCGAGGCGCGGCCTAGAAAGGCGCGGCGGGTTTGTAGGCGGAGTCGCTGGTCGTTTGTCATGGCTATGTGTCCTTATTCACAGAAAACGCACCGGATTCACAGAAAACGCACCGGGAATTGGCCCGGTACGTTTTCTTTGAATCAGGGTGTCTGGCTGGCGTCGCAAAACTTGTCTTTTGGTCTAGTTTTGGGCTCAAATGGGTTGCTTTCCCTTGCTTTCTGGATTAGCATATTAGGTATAAGTTGCTGATTGTAAGAAGGTTAATATTTTCAATGAGAGTATTTGCGAGGATATGAGAGGTTTTCGGGTTTTTTGCTTGTGGAGGGTGGTTCTTCGGGCTGTTTGGTTGCTGACTGCTTGGTTCTGGGGCGCTTGATTCTTGACTTCGGTCTGGACCTGAGGTGCGCGGAAGTCACTCACGCCGGCCGGAGGCCGACGCTGGGCAGGCAAGGATGCCTGCCCCACTTCAGGGTGGCCGGGCGCTTGACCCCAGGCTTCCGTCTGGGGCTCTGATGCTTCGTCTTGGGGTTCTGAGGTTACTGTTCGCGGTTGGTTCATTGACTTGTACTTAGTTTAGGTTACGATTTGCTGTTGTCTAGGCTCTTCGGGGCCGATTCGTTGATAACACGGCGGATAACTGTTTTTGAATCGGTGACCGGTTTGCGCTCCCTTGGTTTATTGCCCTCGTTAGTAACGCATCACGAATTCGTGTTTGTTGAACAAGGCCCTTGCTAGGCTTGTCCAGGCGGCTAGTTCTACCTTATCTAAACCGGTTGAAACAGGCGAGATGCCGGTCTTGATCAGCTTGGCGGCATCTGCCGGGGCTTTGGAAAAACTTTTTCGGTGGCTATCGAGCAAGCCCAAGAGCACGTCTCGCTCGGCTGATTCAGCGTTACGCGAAAACGCCTGCTGGAATGCGAAGTCTATTCTCGCGGCGGGAGACTTTTCGCCGGAGCGCAAAATGCGGCTAGCGAAGGCTCGGGCAGCCTCGACGAAGCTGGGATCGTTGAGCAGAACCAGCGATTGCAGTGGCGTGTTCGAGACTGGCCGCTCAGCGGCGCACTCCTCGCGCGACGGCGCGTCGAATGCCATCAACGAGGGGTGCAGGTATTGCCGCTGCCAGTGCGTGTAAACGCCACGCCGGAACTGATTCGGATTCAAATCGGCTTCATAAGTCCGCTTGGGGAAATTCAATTCCTCGTAATAACCCGCGGGCTGATACGGCTTGACGCTGGGTCCACCGATGGTGCGGTTGAGCAGGCCGCTGACGGCCAGCATGTTGTCGCGCACGAACTCGGCATCGAATCGCACCATCGCCTGACGCCCGTGAAGACGGTTATCGGGATCGGCTGCTAGCAACGCTTCCGAGGGCTCGCTCGAGCGGCGGTAGGCGTCCGAGAGCAACATTGTTTTGACAATGTGCTTGACGTCCCAGCCGCTTTCGGTGAACTCGACCGCCAGCCAGTCGAGCAACTCCTGATGCGAGGGCGGCTCGCTTTGCGAACCCACGTCGTCGAGGACTTTGGAAATCCCGGTTCCGAAAAACAACTTCCACAAGCGGTTCACGAAGACCCGCGCGGTCAGCGGATTGTCGAGATCGACCACCCAATTGGCAAGATCCAGGCGCGTGAGCCGTTTGCCGTTGGTTTCCACCGGGTTGATGAAATGCGGCACTTGCGGTTGGACGATCTCTCCTGACTCGTCCATCCAATTACCGCGCGATAGAATGCGGATTTCGCGCGGCTCGACCGATTTGGCAATCAGAGATTCGTCGGCGTGGTCGAGCAGTGTCTTCTTGCGGCGTTCGAGGCGCCGAATCTCGGCCCAGTTGGAATTGTTTCCGGTGAATTGTTGAAAGGCTGTTGTTAGCGCTGCGTTTTGGGGAGCGGTGCGGCGGCCTTGGGCTAGAACGGCTTCACGAAGCTGACCGGAGCTGGGTATCTCGGGAAAGGAGGCGTCGGTGGCCAGCAGCCGCACCTGTCCCGCGATGTTCTTGTCGCGCCTTCCGTAGAAAATCACGGTGACGCGAAGCTTTTCACCTGGTTTGGGTTTGATTGCTTGCTCGAAGACAAACACGGCCCGGCGCGAAGTTTCCTTGGGCTCTTCCACCCAACTGCCCTGCCATCCGCTGTGGAAATTGTCATCGAGCGCATCGCGCAGCATCGACTTGGGCTCTTCGCTGTCTGGCAACAACGCTCCGAGCGAAACCCGCAAGGGCCACTCTTCGCGGCCCAGCAGGCGGACCTGAAACTCGCTCAGGTTGAACTGCGCGAAGTCGGCGGTCGGGAACAGTTCGATCCCGAGGGCCGTGACGGTTTGCTGGCCGAGCGCCACTTCGATTTGATGGATCGCTTTGCGAGGTTTCTTCTCGTCGTCTGTCACGACCACTCGCACGATACCGTCTTGTTCCTCTTTCAGATCGTATTGGTCGCACTGGTTGAAGTCCGGGTGCTCGCAATCGGCCCAACTGCGCTCGGGATCGAGCAGGCGCCACTGCAGCAGATCGTCCTTCAGGTGCTTCGCCAGGCGGTCAAGCTGCCTGGGAGACGCGTCGAGCTTGGCGGCGCCGCTTTGGCGCAGCTCGGCGAGTTCCCGGTCGATGCCGGCCATTTCGGCATCCGCTTTCGACGACAGGACGCGGACATGCGAACCCCAATCGGCGGTGCCCTCGGCGACTCCCTTTTCCTCGATGTCGGCGAAGAAGGCCCCCATGGAGTAGAAATCCTTGGCCCAGAAAGGGTCGAACTTGTGGTCGTGACATTCCGAGCAGCCCATGGTCGAGCTGAGCCAGACGGTCGAGATGTTGCGTACGCGGTCGGCGACGTATTTCGCGAGGTATTCCTTTTCTTGCGAGCCGCCCTCGTTCGTCATGCGGCTGAGGCGGTTGTAACCGCTGGCGACGAGCTGCCAGGGGGTCGGGTCGGGGAGCAGGTCGCCGGCCAACTGTTCACGCGTGAACTCGTCGAAGGGCTTGTTTTCGTTGAATGATCGAATGACCCAGTCGCGGAACGAGTAGATGTTCATCGCGGTGTCACCGTGGTAACCCACGGTGTCAGCGTAGCGGACCAGGTCGAGCCAGTGGACCGCCATCCGCTCGCCGTAGTGAGGTGATTCGAGAAGCTGATCGAGGAGCTTTTCGTAGGCTTCGGGTGACTTGTCGCCGGCGAACGCGTCGACGAGTTGCGAGGAAGGGGGCAGTCCGGTGAGGTCGAAGCTGAGGCGGCGGGCGAGGGTTCGCGGGCCGGCTTGGCTCACGGGCTGGAGCCCTTTTTCTTCGAGCTTGGTGTTGATGAAGTGATCGATGGCGGCTGACCCTTCGGGCGTTTTCGGGCGCTCTGGTTTGATGTAGGCCCAATGTTGCTCATACTCGCCGCCTTGCTTGATCCACTGGTTGAGAAGAGTTTTCTGTTCTTCGCTGAGCTTTTTGCCGGTGAATTGCGGCGGCATGACGCGGGCTTGATCGCTGGCGTGGACGCGTTGCAGGAGTTTGCTGGCACCGGTGTCTCCTGGTTTGATCGCGCCTCGCTCTAGCGCTACTTCGCGGCGGTCTAGGCGCAGGGCTGCCTGACGGGCGTTAGCGTCGGGACCGTGGCATTGATAGCAATTTTCCGAGAGGATGGGCCGGATATCGCGGTTGAAGCGAATGGTTTCGGCGGGGAGCGCGGGGATTAGCGCTAGGAGGAGAAGGGCTAGGCCGCAGGGGCTTGATTTTTGGTAGAGTCGCGGGGAAATACCGAGCATGTCATTGTTAGGATACCAATGGCGCATAGCCGTTCGGTAGGCCTGAGAGAATCCGCGATATTTCGCCGGAAATTCGTGACCGAGGTATCTCGATTTCGCGATCGTTGCGTATACTCGAAGCTCAGGTATTTTGGGGCTCGCATTGGCGGGAGTGCGGCGACTCAGGGCAACACGTGCCATCAGCAGCGGTCATCGAAGTTTCGAATCTTAGAAAAGCCTACGGCTCCACAGTGGCCGTGGATGATGTCTCCTTTGGGGTATTCGAGGGAGAGATCTTCGGATTGATCGGGTCTAATGGCGCTGGAAAAACCACGACGATGGAGTGCGTGGAAGGCATCCGGAAACCGGATCGCGGAGCAATCTCGGTGCTGGGCGTCGATCCGCGCAGGGACGCTCGCGCGCTGCAAGATCGAGTCGGCATCCAGCTTCAGGAAGCGCAACTCCAGAAGCGGATCAAGGTCTGGGAGGCGATGGATCTGTGGGCCTCCCTTTATCCGCGAAACGTCGATACGGACGCGCTGGTTGAGCGACTGGGGCTCTCTGACAAGCGCAACTCCTGGTTCATGACCCTGTCGGGGGGGCAAAAGCAGCGCTTGTTCATTGCCTTGGCATTAATCCACGACCCGGAAGTTGTCTTCCTGGACGAGCTCACAACGGGCCTCGACCCCCAAGCGCGCCACGCGATCTGGGCGTTGGTGACCGATATCCAGGATCGCGATAAAACGGTTTTCCTGACCACCCACTTGATGGAGGAGGCCGAGCGGCTGTGCAATCGAGTCGCCATCATCGAACATGGACGAATGATCGAGATGGGAAGTCCGGCCGCGCTGGTGAAAAAGCATTGCCCGCAGCGGGCCGTCGTGTTTTCGTGCGATCGGGAAGGTGTCAGCGAGCTGCTTGAGCGCGTTCCGGGAGTCGAGGCTGTCAGCAGGGAGGGCACAACTCATCGGGTCAGCGGCACAGGGGAAGACTTTGTGACTGAAATCATTCGTTTTGTTTCGGTGGAGACGCTTCGCGTCAGCGACTTTCAGACGGTCATGCCGACACTGGAGGACGTTTTTTTGAAGCTGACCGGACACGGAATTCGAGATTAGATCGAGATGCTCAAGGGATTCTGGAAGCTGACCTGGGTCGAGATCAAAATCTTCGTGCGCGAGCCGATGGGTTTGCTCGGGAGCGTTGGGGTACCTGTCATCCTATTTCTTCTCCTAGGCCGAGTATTCACGTCGGGGTCGGGGGCCTCGATCTCCTCGGCTACGCTTGAACGGCCGGCCATCTTCGCGTCGATTTTTATCGCCATCGGGGCTGTTACGTCGCTGACGGCCATCATTTCGATTTACCGCGAGGGCGGAATTCTCAAGCGCTTGCGCGCCACGCCTTTGAGCCCGGTGACGATCCTTGGAGCCCATGTCATGGTGAAGCTGATGCTGACCGTCGTCTCGCTGACGCTGCTGTTATTGGCAGGCAAGCGGTCCTACCCTGGAGCTTTCGACGTGAATCTGCTGAGCTTCTCGTTGGCTCTGTTGCTCAGCACGGTGAGTATAGTTTCGATCGGGTTCGTGATCGCGAGCATCGTCCCGACGGCGCGTTTCTCTCAACCGATCGCCAGTGCGATTCTCTTCCCGATGCTGGCAATCTCGGGGCTTTTCTTCCCGATCGACGCGCTGCCATCGGCTTGGCAGATGTTTGCCAGCGCGCTACCGGTGACTCATGCTGTGTCGCTGTTGCGGGGCATTTGGGCCGGGGCGGCCTGGTCGCAGCATTTCGTTGATGTTGGCGCGCTTGTTTTGAATTTTGCGCTTTGTAGCGCGCTGTCGGCGAAGGTCTTTCGCTGGGAATAGCGGAATAAGTAGGCTGGCGGGCCACAGTTCCTGCGTTTGGAGGGGGGCGGAAGTGACTGAGTCGTCTCAACTTTATTTGACGTCCCCGGTTGCGGGAGGGTGCCTGGCGGATACAGGTAAGGACTGCCGATGGCCTGGTGGGCTGGACCCGCGAAGCCGATGACTTTAGCCCGCATTTCTCAGTGTGTGGCGGGCCACTCGCGTGTTTCGGCCGTCAGGCGGTGAGAAATGCGCGTGCAGTCCGCTAAACTATTTCGTATGGCAATTGCAGATTCATTCCTCCCCGAGTTTGGTCAAGAAATGGCCAATACGCGCAAGATGCTGGCGCTGGTTCCCGATGACAAGCTGGACTACGCACCGCACGGCAAGTCGATGAAAATGGGTCGCCTGAGCAGCCACATCGCCGAGATGGCCGGCTGGGCCGTGAATATCGTCAACACCTCGGAACTTGACGTCGCGCCGGTGGGCGGCCCTTCTTATCAACCGTTCATCGCCGGATCGCGCGATGAACTGCTTGCCGCTTTCGACAAGAATGTCGCGGCGGTCAAGGATGCGGTCGCGGGCGCAAGTGACGAAGCTCTGATGACAAGTTGGTCGCTGCTGGCCGGCGGCAAAAACTTCTTCACGATGCCGCGCATCGCCGTGCTCAAAAGCATGGTGCTGAATCACATCATTCATCACCGCGCGCAGTTGGGTGTTTACCTGCGGATGAGCGATGTGCCGATTCCCGGTATGTACGGGCCTTCGGCTGACGACACCCCGGCGATGTAGAGGGGTTGGGTGGCTAGACCGGATTCCTGCCTGGAAAAAGGGCTCAGGAAGGTGTGAAAAAATGCTGGGGACAGCCAGCCGCGGCCAGTGTCATCATTGATAAACAGGGAGTTAGGAATGGCCGCTTGTGGCAGTCCCCGATTTTTTCACACCTTCCTGTTCCCTCCGGCGCCACGAGCCAGCACTTCCGCGAACGGGACAGATCGGTAGTAGCTCTCGCAGACGCTACTGCGGTTTACCTGCATTTCTCACGCGCTTCGCCTCGCTATCGGGTGAGAAATGCAGACTAGATCTCAGTCGTTCCAGAAGTTTGATGAGGTCCGGACGGGAAGTGGTTCATTCTCAAAAGTCGGGAGCCTTCAAGATTACCGCGCACTGAACGCCTTGACGATTTGATCCATTACATTTACTACAACGCCGTCGAAGACGACAGCGACCGGCAGTTGCTCATCCCAAAGTGCGCCCGCAGGATACACGACGGCAAGATCCCACAAAATTCCGTCGGCGTCACAGCAGTTGGGTTTCGGTTGCGGTTCGCGGGCGTGCGCTTTTAAGAGCGTTGCCAGCACGTGCTCTTTATCCCAGAATTGACTCGCGCGCCGGTCTGAAATGCGGCTGAGTACACTGCTTGCCGGCCCCGACCAGTCGGTGGGCAGGATCGGTTCCCAGACAGCGAATACCTGAAGTTCGGCTACAGGATGCTGTTCTAACATCGCTTCGACCGCGGAGGCCCCCCGCAGACACCCTGGTCAAGTGGGCGAGAGCAAAAGAATGATGCGAACTTGATCTGACGCAAGGTTGAATTGGTCCTTGAACGCCGCAAGAGATTGGCTGTTCAAGTCCGCCAGCGGCGGCTGACCCGCGGGCGTTGTTTGTTCACCGCAGGAAACGGCGAGGCCGAGAATGACCGCGGGGAGAAGGACAAGGAATAGTTTTGATCGACTGGTCATTGATCTCTACTTAGGGCGATTCCTGCTTAAGGCGGTTCCTGATTAAGGCAAGTAGTCAGCTAGAAGCCCGGCGAGCAGTTGGGGAAAGATCGTAACTCCAACGACGATGGCCGCGGCGACGCAGAAGGTCGCAATATTCGTCCAGCTTCGCCTCTGGCACGTCCCCCTGGACCGGTATAGTTGCAGGAGACCGATAGAGAGAAAGGCTACGGACAGCCCAAGCAGCCAGTGGCGGAACGGTTCCAAGACGACCCCCAGCCCGGCGACCCCCACGGCGGCTACAATCCCCAACGGTAAACAGCAGGCCAGGACCGAAAGAGCAGTTAACGCTGCCGCGATTGGCATGATCTTTTCAGAGTGCTTCATCACAGCCTCGACTCGGCGCCTGCGTCATCTTCGGCAGCCGAAAGAATCGCCTGATAAATCCATTCGCGTTGCGGAAAGCCTTGTCGTTTGCCATGGACAATATATGTTCGACAACTCAGACCGTGATCGCGGGATTCCGGCATTCCTGGTTCAACATCTTGCCCGTTAATCCGGATTGTCGGCGATCCCGGGAATGATGCTGCCGTAGCCTGAGCTAAATCAGACACCTTGGTATCGATCACTTTCTCCGACTGGTCCAGATCGCGCAGTACGTCGCTGAGCATTTGCGCGGCCGGGTCGCGGTGAGGGCAGCCAGGTATATACAGAAGCTCAATCTTCATTTCTGTCTCCCTGCGTCAGACCCGCTCACGATCTCTTCCAAGACTGGACAGTCCGCTTTCTGCTGAGTCCTCTTGGTGCGTAGCGCCTCTTGGCATTGGCCCTGGGCTTTTCGGAGCTTCGCTTCCAGCCCTTGTAGAACAGCCATCTTGTGCCGGACAGAGGCGAGTTTTTTCTCCAGCAGCTGCTCAACGTGAAGGCACGGTTTCGGAGCACCGTTGCGCAGGGCCAAGAGTTCGCGGATCTCGTCGAGCGAGAAGCCGAGTTCCTGTGCGCTTTGAATAAATTGAAACTCTTCGATGTCTTCCGCCTGAAAGAGCCTGAAGCCCCCTTCTGACCGAACCGGCGCACTGACTAACCCCTCCCCTTCATAGAATCGGATAGCATCGACGCTTAAGCCGGTTCGTTGGGCAACGATTCCTATTTGAAGACCTTGCGACACGGGGGTACTCGCTCTATATTTTCAAGAGTACACCCTGGACTTAGATCAAGAGTCAAGGGTTTTTTTCGCCAGCTCGCCGCTTTCGACAAGTTTCGACAAGAATGTCGCGGCGGTGAAGGAAGCGGTGGCGGGCGCTGCTATTTCACCGTGTAGAGGCCGGCGTCGAGGTCGCGTCGTGTTTCGCGGTTTGGATTCGCGACATCGGCGTGGATCGCCAGGACATTCTTGCCCTTCTTGAGGAGCTTCGCGTGGCCGCTCACGTCGATGTGCCGATATTCCCGCCGCGTGCGGACATCGAGCTTGGCGACCTCCTTGCCGTTGAGGTAAATCGCCCCTCCCGAAACCGAGGTCATCACTTCGACCCAGAGAGTCTTCGGTACTTCGTTCAGCGTGAACGTCCGGCGCGCCCAGATCGGACCGGTCGCCCATACGTCACCGTTGGTGAACTGCTCGTCGGCTGAGCTGCGCAACGGCGCCTTGCCGTGCAACCAGATCGAGTCGTCGAGGCTCAGGCCGGCCCAGCCTTCGCTCGGTTCGTTGAAGGTGTAGGCCCATTCCTGCTGTTGGTCAGCCGATGTGGCGGCAATCACCTCGGTCTCGCGCGGCGCGGCGAAGAACACGCCGTGGATCTTTTTGAGGCGATCGGCGTCGAACTTCACCAGCCGGCGGTCATACGTCATCAGCCCGTTGACCTCTCCCTCGACATCGGTCGTCTGCGTGTAGATGGCGGCCGAGACGCCGCGGTGATAGGGTCCGGCGACGGCGCTGACGATCTCGTCGTACTTGTCGTTAAGCTCCTTGCGCGAATTCAACGTTCGGTAGCCCCAGTTGCGCTTGTTCCACCACAGGTGATCTTCGACGGGCCAGCCGAGTCCGCCGAACTCTCCTAGCACGGTGGCGCGTTTGTCGCTGCTGGGCAAGGGCCGCATCCCGGGTCCGGGATACATATGCGTGTCATAGAAGTCGCCGACGCCGCGATCGGTCCAGCCCGACGCCGCGTTCACCAGCCGGGTCGGATCATAAAGCTTCGTCCATGCTGCGATGCGCCCGGTGTCGTACTGACCCCAGCCTTCGTTGAAGGGCACCCAGGCGACGATCGAGGGGAAGAAGCCGAAGTGGTCGATCTCTGCCTTCCACTCGCTTTCAAACTGCGCCGCCGACACCCCTTCGCGCGGAGCGTCGTTGAGCGCCCAAGGGTCGATGTAGAGGCTTTTCGCATCGCGCTCGCCGCTCAAGAATGCGGACGGCATGTCCTGCCACACCATCAGTCCCAGGCGGTCGCACCAGTAGTACCAGCGAGCCGGCTCGACCTTGACGTGCTTGCGGGCCATGTTGAAGCCCAGCTCGCGCGTCACTTCGATGTCGTACTTGAGGGCTTCATCGGTTGGCGCGGTGTAGAGCCCGTCGGGCCACCAGCCTTGGTCGAGCGGCCCGATCTGAAATAGCGGCTTGTTGTTCAGAAAAAGCCGCCGAGTTCCCCGTGAATCCGCTTCGATCGAAATCTCGCGCATCCCGAAATAGCTTCCGGCCTGATCGATCGTCTCGCCGTTACGCGTGAGCTTGAGCCGGACGTCATAGAGATGCGGAGAATCGGGAGACCACAGCTTCGCGTCCGGCACGGTCAGCTCAAGAGGCTGGTTCGCGGCGGCGGACCCGCTCGCGACTTGCTTCCCGCCGTCGGTGACCGTCGCTTCGACGCGGGCGCCGTCGGCGCGCCCTGACAGCAAGGCTTCGAGGGTGACTCGTCCGCGGCCGATGTCGGAGTTAAACCGCAGCCTCTCGAACGAAACGTCGCCGACCGGCTCGATCCAAACGGTCTGCCAGATCCCGGTCACCGCCGTGTACCAGATCCCTTGCGGCTCGAGGACCTGCTTGCCGCGCGCCTGTGTGCCGGAATCGGTCGGATCCCAGACCCACAGTGTCAGCTCCTGTTTTCCGCTGGCCGTCAGTGAGTCGGTGATGTCGAAGGAGAAGGGTGTGTAGCCGCCCTTGTGCTCGCCGGTCGGGATGCCGTTGACCGAGACGCGAGCATGCCAATCCACCGCGCCGAAATTGAGCCGCACGCGCTTTCCGCTCCAAGCAGAGGGAACCTCGAACGTCCGGCGATACCACAACACCTGGCCGGGCAGCACCGCTTTGCCAACGCCGGACAATGCCGATTCGATCGCGAACGGCACGAGGATCTCGCCCTGATAGTCCCCTGGGGACATGGCGTTTTTCGAGGTGACCGCGTAGTCCCACAAGCCGTTCAGGTTGACCCAGTCCGGGCGGGTTAATTGCGGCCGGGGGTATTCGGGCAGAGGTTTATCGGGTGAAACTTCCTCGGCCCAGCGCGTCATGATGCGCCCCTCGACCGGCTTCCAATCGGCGGCGGAGGCCGCAACGGCCAAGAGCACGAACGCGAACGCGAGTTTCTTCATCTTGAATCTCCTATGTGATTTGGCTCGGGAACGAAGGTTGGCCGCCCTCTCTTGGGGCTTCGACGATCTTGTAGCGGGGCTGACGCTCGGAGCGGCTGATGCTTGTCGTGGCTGCGATCGTCACGAAACGGTAATTGTAGCGCTAAGGGACTAGCGAATGTGCGCTAGGGTTGCGTTGGGCGCTGACTCCGGGGTAGTGTCTCAGTTTGAGAATCGGCGGGCTAGAATCAATCCGCAGCCCATGAGACAATGAGGGCATGCCCGACCGCCCTCGGAAAAAGCGTCCCAGCGACGTCAGCCAACGCGCCAAGCTGATCGTGGACATCGCCACGGGCGCAGTAGAGGACAAGCCGGACTATGGCGACAAGAACCCCGCTTCCGTCGAGGGCGGTCGCGTTGGCGGCAAGAAGGGCGGCAACGCGAGATCGCTCAAGCTCTCGCCCGAACAGAGAAGCGAGATCGCCCGCTTAGCCGCTCAAGCCCGTTGGAAAAAATCAACTACGCCGCTAGGCTAGGGTCCTGCTGTAGCGCCTCTCGCTCAGCAACGTCGTCAGTGAAGTCCAAAACCATTTGAATCGGTGGATACTCAGAGCCGGTCATCTCGTTGTAAACGTCAACATCAGTTTTGAGTTGACCGCAATCCCCAACGATCTGGTTTCTGCGTTGCCCAAAAGCTTTCTCCATATGCTCGTAGGGCGCGTAGCCCATTTCAGCCCAGAACGTATACTGCACACCGCTCTTGGTGACTCGAATAGCATGGTTGACGCGATATCTTCGGCCCTTGCCGTCTGTTCTGTACTCAGCTCTTAGCGCGCTGGCCATCTTGCCTGCCAAGGCGTCATAAGGGTCTGTCTGAGAAGGCCCAATCAATCCTTCCTCGACGGCCCATTCAACCGACTCCCGTGCGCTTGACGGCAGATGGCCATGCTTCTCTTCATATAGGTGCCAGGCTCGCTGGTACCGTTCGGTCTCGGTCATAACTCCTCCACGTTGTAAACTGATGCTCAAATCGAAACGGGCGCAACTTGCCCCCATCCGTCAACAATTGCGCCCGGCGTAACTAAGGACCGAATCTTCTTCTGATGCCTCCTCAGGTATGCCCAGCGGTCTAGGTGGCGCTGCATTTGCCCGACAACCAAGCCGGGATGAACTTGAAGTACTCGGGCTAATGCGATAACATCCCGCTCGTAGTAGAAGGGGTGCTTTCTCTGCAAGAACGACTTCAGCCGCTTCTGTGGTGTGCAGAACTCTGCAGCTTCACGATTGGCTCGACGTTCTTGCTCGGGAATGTTCTCGGAAACCCCAGCACGCTCGCCTTCAAGGCTAGCGTCTATGATTTCTTCGGCCTGGCCGTCATTCTGTAAGACATGCTCTATCTCATGCCGTAAGACAAACCAAAAGTTATCAATGCGATCATGGCGTAGCGACATGCCAACTACTGGCGAGTCGGAATCCAGCCAGAAACAGACGCCATCAATAAGTGACCCCGGCAATTTTTCTGCCAAGATGTAGCGGACGCCGCAGTTCATAAGAATCCTGGGAACGTGCCTGACTTCCTCTGGGGCGATCCGAAGGGATTCCAGTTCGACCAGTGCCTCACGCAGCGCCTGCTCGCTGTAGCTTGGCGCTGCGATCTGACTAGCGATCTGCTTGACGCGGAACAACCAGGCAAGCTGCTCGGGGGGCACCTCGCGCTTTTCGTAGTTGCTTTTCTTGGCGGCGTGCTCCAGGTAAGGAACCTCGCTTGAATCTCCAACCCTAAAGAACCGACAAAGCTGTTCCTCGATAAGCGCAGCGTCAGACTCCTCTAACCACTCCCGCTTGATCATCTCTCGCACAGGGTATGAGTTCTGAAGTCGAGCACGTTTGGCAACATCAGGGGCAGGCTCTGCGGCCCTTGAAAGCTCAAACGATTTCTGCAGGTTCAGAAAGAACTCCGCCTGAACATCGAAGGCGTCACCGAACGCCTTCGCCATCTCGGGACTTACGCCGCGCTTCCCCGAAAGGATCACGTTAAGGGACTGGTCGGTGCATCCCAAGATGAACGCCAGGTCGCGTTGCAGCCAACCTCGTGCCTCCATCTCCTCCCGGATGTAGTAGCCAGGATGCTTAACCCAAGGTGCATTCATCGAAGTCATGGTTTGCCTCAGTGGTAGTCTTCGACGGCCAGGACCGTAACCTTCGGGGGGCTACAGTCTGTATCTAGCGTGAAAACGAGCCTCCATTGGTTGTTCAGCCGAATCGATCTCTGGCCCTCTCGATCTCCGGCAAGCTTCTCGTAGTGCAGGCTTTTCCAGTTCCTCAGGTATCGCTCGTCGGGCGCATTTCTAATGCCGTGAAGCTTGTCTCGGCACGAATTGATCACCGAGACGGGGAGTTTCGTTTGGGCGGCATCGTCGGTTTCAATTAACGCTAAGCGCCTGTCCAAGAACTCAACCTGCATTTACCCATACCGCCGAAGACTACACCTTGAAGCATACATGAATTGAAGCGGTAAGTCAACTAATTACCGCAATGCAGTAATGTGAATATAATGCTTGACAAACAGTGATTCCTTAAGTATAATAGTCAGTATGGACAGGCTAAGCACAGCCAAACGAGTCCAGATCCTATCGGCACTGGTCGAGGGTTGCAGCCTTCGATCGAAGAGCCGCATGGCTGACGTGTCGATCAACACTGTGACCAAGTTGCTCGTGGACCTCGGTCTAGCTTGCGCCAAGTATCAGGATGAAGTCATGCAAAACCTGCCCTGCAAACGGATTCAGTGTGACGAGATTTGGTCGTTCTGCTACTCCAAGCAGAAGAACGTACCGGTCGACAATCAAGGGCAGTTCGGCTATGGCGACGTCTGGACGTGGACGGCCATTTGCGCGGACACCAAACTGATTCCCAGTTGGTTCACGGGTGACAGGGATGCAGGCAGCGCGTGGGAATTCATGAACGATCTAGCGCCCCGGTTGGCGCGCCGTGTGCAGTTGACCACTGATGGCCTGAAGGTCTACATGGAAGCCGTAGAGGACGCCTTTGGGGCGAACATCGACTACGCGATGCTGATCAAGCTGTATGGCGAAGACAAGACCCAGGAGCAGCGTTACAGCCCCCCAAAATGCAACGGCACAAAGCGGCGGACTGTTCAGGGCAGCCCCGATGGCGACCACATCTCGACCGGCTATGTCGAAAGGGCGAACCTGACGATGCGAATGGGCGTGCGGCGGTTCACGCGGCTGACGAACGCATTCAGCAAGAAAGTTGAGAACCACGCCCACGCGATCGCGATTCACTTCATGCACTACAACTTCGCGCGAATTCACAAATCGCTTCGGGTGACGCCAGCTATGGAAGCGGGCGTTTCGGATCACGTTTGGTCGCTCGAAGAAATTATCGGGCTGCTAGATTCAAACTGAGACACTACCGACTCCGCGATGGGTTCGCCGGGGATGTTTGATGCGCTAGAGCCCCTGCCCAGCGGCACACGGCGCGGAGCCCGGTTCATAACGATGCGATCCTTCGGTTAGGTCGAAGACAAAGTACCCACCGAGCCGGTCGTGCACGAATACTTTCGTTTGTCCATCTACGTCTGACCAGCCCATTGGGCGACACCGCCACCAGCGTGAAGAGGTGGACATCGGCAGCGTCGCGAGCGTCTCGTCCTCGTACAGATCTTCGAGTTCTTTAGCTGCCAGACGCTTGCCGGTGGGCGAATAAATCACGACGACGTTTCCGTATCCGGCATTGTGCCAGTTGTCGAAAGTGATCAAAGCGCCTGTATCGCTCAGCATCGAGCTGACAGGCGCAACTGGGTTGAGCAGCTCCACGTCGGCGATCATTTTGTAGGAGCGGTTTGGCTGACGCAGGTAGAATTCCGCGCGCGCGAAACGGCCCTTCTTGGCCCCCGCAAAGCCAAAGGTGTCGCCGACGCTTTCGCCCGGCAGGATGCGAACAAAACGCAGGCCGTTCTGGCTGAAGACCTCGTCGCGCTTTGGACCGGGCCAATCATCAGCAAGCAAGAGCGCTACGGAGAAGCCGAGACCGAGGAGAAGGCAGGTGGTGCGGAGATGTTGTCCCACATAGAGACTGACGTCCTCGAAGCCGGATCTGTTTAGTAGGACAAAGCGGTTGTTAAAGCCAGCTGATTCTAAATCGAGGTATCGCGATC
>Ga0114996_10003179_pt1 | contig 20608 bp, 13 predicted proteins | sample ArcticOcean_MG_C_4_FD_87039 | JGI IMG/M metagenome (GOLD analysis project Ga0114996, IMG submission 87039) | Marine microbial communities from western Arctic Ocean - ArcticOcean_MG_CB4_134 | ecosystem: Environmental > Aquatic > Marine > Oceanic | place: Arctic Ocean: Canada Basin | collected... | reverse complement strand
CAGATTATTTTATCCAATCCATCCAAAGCTGACTTATAGTTATCATCAACTAAATCCACATAATATTTTTCAGTTGTTTTAACACTTACGCGATACGATCGGTTACGAAGTTCACCTATTACATGATGTTCATGAACGGTTGTCGCCAATTCAAGCAGTTGGTTTTGTAAAAGAATTGGAGAAATTCAAACCTTTTTTTATTGAAGATCCATTACCGTCCAATCAAACCGAATGGCTTAGTATGATGCGCAACCAATCTTCTACGCCGATAGCGATTGGTGAGTTATTTAACAACCCTATGGATTGGAAAGCTTTGGTAGCAAATCGCGGACTTGATTTTATGCGAGTGCATATAAGTCAAATTGGCGGCATTACACTGGCGCTTAAACTTGCTTCTTTTTGTGATGCTTACGGCGTGAAATTAGTATCGCATGGTCCTCAAGACATGACGCCAATTGATCATAGCGTGAACCTTCATTTAAATATTGCCTGTTCAAATTCTGCGATTCAAGAATGGGATGCGCCGAATGAAAATACCAGTAACGTATTTCCTGGCACGGTGGAAGCGCGCAATGGCTATCTGTACCCAGTTGATGAGGTAGATATTGGTGTTGATCTAAACCTGGAGTTGGCTAAAACATTTGATATTGATCGTGATATTCAGGTGTGGACGCAATCACGAACGCCAAATGGCACTATTCATACGCCATAGATCAATCAGTTCATCTTATCCGTAATCGATGTTTACTCTTTAACAAGCGTCGATCCCGGGCCTTATTCATTATTTATGGAGCACAATAATGCGGAACTTTTTTTATCTAAAACCATTATTCCCGTTTTAGAAATTGAACGGATTGACGATGCTTTACCGCTGGCAAAGGCATTGATCGATGGTGGTCTGAACGTCTTAGAAATTATTCTTCATCTGGCACCTTTTCTTCCGTTAAATCCATAATAAAAAAACCTTCATGTAGGCGATAGCATCCTGTCCCTTTTTGTGCTTTGGTTAATATAATTTCATCTGGTGATGGTTCAAGATTTATTGATTTGATAGCATCTCTAAAGGTTTTATTCTTTTTTCTAATTTTTGAAACATTTTTGGTAACATCTTCTAACCCTGAATTATTACAAGAATTTGATTTAGTTTGTTATAGAAATTTGATATACTTCTACCATTTCTGTTGTTTCAGGATTCAATTCGAAAAATTTAACTAATACATTTGCATTAGGACTCTCGGTATCAATTTCTACATGCCCATATACAGATGTAATCACAATATCATCACTCTTCACCATTTTTTCCGGTTTAGCCCACTCGGGTCTGAATATTTCATGAGCATATTTAGGGTTGTTCTGATTTTCAGGAATCAAACGATGCCCAGTAGCAATTTTATAATTTAGGGGTGACGAAGAAAAATCAAAAATAGCGTTACCCATATCTGAAATTGAATATTCAATAGTCGTGTCTGTTTTAGTAAGATGATTAACAGAGCTATTAAAATTTAAGATATGTGCACTGGGATAATGCTGATCTCCTGAGAATACAAGAACCCCATTAATATTATTATCATTAATAAAATTAAATATTTTATTCCGTTCATTAAGATAGCTCGACCAATTGTCATATCCATCTCTCCCTGACGATGTGTCTCCACCATATTCATTCAAAGACACACTCGAGAATACTATTTTAAACTTTGCTTTAGAATTATTTAAACCATTCAAAAACCAATTTAATTGTTTTGTGCCAAGCATAGTTTTTGAATCGCCATCCTGATTCTGCATAGGTGAACGATACCAACGTGTATCCAGAACAAATACATCAACATCGGCTATTGTAAACTTATAATAAATTCCACCATCATTTTCTTCATACGAATAATCCGGAAAGTTCTCCTTAAAAGCTTTCCTTGCTTCATTTTTATAAGGGTATGTTTCGTCAGAATTATCTTTCCCATAATCATGATCATCCCAAATAGCCAACAAAGGAATTCGGCTGGCCATTTTCTGATAATTTTCATCAAAGACTCGGTTATACTTATTTCGGAATGCATCTAAAATTGTTGTGTCATCGAGAACAATTTCACCAGAATCAATCATTGTCTGTCGATGAGTCTCATTGTTTTGGTAATGTTCAAGCTCATTTAAATTGCCATCATAATCCGCATACATTTGATCACCAAGCAAGGCCATGAATGTGGGTGACGATTGCTTGATTTTTTCGAAAATATTATATCCCATATATTTTTCTCGTAAACAGGCTGAAAAAATAAAATTAAATTCCCCCGCCACGTTTTGTTCCGGAAATGTTTTAAAAGTGAACCAATCAGAATAGACTCTATCTTCAAATTGAACCCGGTAACGATAATTTGAATTTGAAAGGATTTCTTGAAGGAAGATATTCGTTGTATATGAATTGAGTTCTGTTAATTCACTCCAATCTGTCAAATGACTCGATGAACCATCTAAAATCTGGTATTGGATTCGTACATCTCCATCATTCATACATTTAATTAAAATTGGTACTTGATTATTTTGAATGAGACCCACTACCGGAGATCGAAATAATGCATTGGGTTTGGGCTTATCGCAACCCAATAAACTTACAAGCATGATGACGATTAATACTTTAAGTAATCTATTATTCATAATTAATCCTTTCAAATTTTGATTGTTGAATATCCAAAATTATTTTTTGTCATTTTAGGTATATCATTTTTTTTGTTAAGCTGACCGATTGATCTACTGTTTTTCCGGAAACTGTATTTAAGCTATAATAGTATATCCCACTCGGTATGGGTGTTCCGTGAAAATTATTCCCTTCCCAGATAACACTATACTTTCCAGCTTTATGGAATCCTTTCGAAAGAGTAATTACTTCTGAACCAAGAATATCATAAATAGTTAATTTAATATTACAATTCTCATGAATTGAATATAGAATATTCGTCGCCCCATTAAATGGATTTGGAAAATTTTGTTCCACTGAAAAATAATTAGGAGTTTGCATAGATTGGGAAATTGTGACTGTCGTATTATCCCGTTGTACCGTTATCCCGTATAGTCTATAAGGTAATGTATTGTACGAATCAAATTCATAAAATGTAACGGTCACGCTTTTAATGTCGTTTTCAGTATTAACTTCGGCCAAACCATATACAGAAGGGTATCCTAATTCATCTCTGAAAATTTCAAAAGAGTAAAAAGGATTATTCTGATTTTCTTGATTGAGTGCATGCCCCGTTGCTCTATTGTAATGAAAAGGTGAAGATGAAAAATCAAACACAGCCGTGCCTAAATCTGATAAGGAATACACAATGGATGAATCTGTTTGTGAAATAGAATTCAATGGAGCGTCCCAATTTAGAATATGACTGCTGGGGAAATGTTGATCGCCGGAAAAAACCAAAACACCATAAATTTGATTATCTTCAATAAAGGAGAGAATAGTATTTCGCTCAAATGTATATCCCATCCAACTATCATATCCATCTTGGCCAGAAGATGTATCACCACCATAATCATTCATTGAAACACTTGATATTATTAATTTAAACGGTGCTGTTGATAGAACCAATCCATTCAATAACCAGGAGAGTTGTTCTGCACCAAGCATTGTTTTATTGTCATCATCATTTTCATCCATAGGCGACCTATACCAACGTGTGTCAAGAACAAATACATCAACATCCGCTATCTTAAACTGATAATATATACCTTCATCTTCTACTTGATATGGGTAGATAGGGTAAGTTTCTTTAAAAACTTTCTTCGTTTCTTCTTTATAAATATAAGTGCTATCAGCGTTATCCTGACCGTAATCGTGATCATCCCAAGTCGCTATTATGGGAATAGTGCTGCTCATTGATTGAAAATGTTCGTCGAAATTCCGTCCATATTTATCCCTTAACGCGGGTACCACAGAATAGGATGGACCTGTATTAATATTGCCGTCATAATCCGCATAAATTTGATCTCCGAGCAAAGCGACAAACGTAGGAGATATATTTGGAATATAATTAAAAACATTGTGGGGTAAATGATTTTCCCTGAAACAGGCTGAAAAAACAAAACTAAACTCTCCGGGTTCTGATTGTTCCGGGAATGTTGAAAATGACGACCAGTCAGAATTGTTGCCACCAGAAAAAATAACTCGGTATGTATAAACAGAATTATAATTAATATCATTCAGGATTAGACTTTTTGTTAGGTCATCGCTATAAGATAAATATTCCCAATCGCTAAAAATTGAAACTGAATCATTTCCTTCAAAATACTCAATTTGAATGTTACCGGGTGACGTGCCTTTAACCTTTATTGGAACCTGATTATCTTGGATGAGTCCAACGATTGGAAGCCGTGATAGATCATTCCTTGCACTTGCAGATACTTTGTTTTGTATTGAATGTGTAAGGAGCATAACTACTATTATATGATAAAAATTCCTTTCCATTCTATACAGTCAATTATATGGATTTAGAAAGATAATTCATCACCGATCGAGCAACACGTCGACCATTAAAATAGCACCATTCAGCACCACGAAAGCCACCGAGCATGTTACCCGCTGAAAACCACCCTGATTCAGACATTTGGTAATCCCGCCCGATTACAGGTTTTCTGGAAGGTAATTCGATTTTTAATTTCCCCAATAGAGCCAATTCGCTATTGGGAATAAGTTCGCCACAAACCACAATTCCATCGCAGGGTATAATATCGCTATCTTTGGATAATCTAATGCCCGAAGCTGTTTTGGATCCCATTACTTCTACCGATTTTACATTCAAATCTATGAACCTGGGTTTGCTCCAAATCCGGAAATAGAGCCGTTCAAAATATGAACATTCTGGACGACGTTTCTTATCCATAATTATTGCATCTTCTGCGCCGGCAACTTTTAATTTTGCAGCAGCAGCGTAACCAATTAAGTTTGATCCAATGATGACAGGATTGCGCATAGGTAATAAACCGTTGCCATCTATAAGTTGTAGCAATTGTTTGGTGAAAAACACTCGTATGGGTCTTGTGCCTGTCATCCATCCGCGTTCCGATAATGTTTTTTCTCGTGATCCGCAAGCCATGATAACTGCATCAGCCGTAAAACTTATTTCTCCTTTATCAGGATTCATCAAAGTGATCTCTTTTTTGCTAGCTTCAATCTTTAGAACTTGACTATTCAGCCACACTTCCACATCCGTTTTGGCTAACTTTTTTTTAAGAAAATTGGCATATTCTTCCCCAAAAACTGGAATACCACCGCGTGACCATCTAATGAAGGTGCGTACTCCACCCTTCTTTTTTTTGTATAGAGAAGGTACACCACCAATATTATCACTTCGTTCAATCAACGCTACGGTTGTGATTCCTTGTTTAGATAATGCAATTGCCGCTCCTATGCCGGCAGGTCCAGCGCCAATGATGACAACTCTAAAATGATTTGTTGATTTCATTTATATCTTTATTTTTCATCATTTGAGTATTAGAAATTATTTCACTTCCCGGTCCACGTTTAGTAATCTTGTTCAAAGGGATGTCACAGTGTTTGGAAATAATTTCAGCAACATTTATTTGACAATCAAAACCTTGGCATCGTCCCATTTGTGCGCGAGTTCTACGTTTAATTGAATCAAGACTTACTGGTTTTAGGGGCGAATCTAAATGATCAATAATTTCGCCACGTGAAATTTGTTCGCAAAAGCATACAACTCTCCCATAGTCCGAATTTTTTTCAACTATTTTACCATTTGAATAGGGTTGTTTCCACCATCCGGGCCAACTGCTTTCCGGTCTACTATCAATAGTAGTGATATCCTTTTCAAGATGTAAACCACATTTATTGCTTAATTCTTTTACCAAGTAATCAGCTAAAGTGGGTGAAGATGTAATCCCAGTGGAACGGATTCCGGAAACCGTCAATATACCAGGGTGTCCATCATGACAACGAATCCAATAGCTTCCCTGACTACAATTACAACGCACTCCGGCAAAATTACTAATTACAGGTTGTTTTTTTAATTCTGGATATAATTTTGATGCCCCATCTAATAATGACTGAAGTTTTTCAATGGTCGTGCCGGTTATTGAATTATCACCATGCGAAAAATCTTCTGCCGTCGGACCTGCCATTAGGTTACCGAAAATCGTAGGAATAACCAGGACACCTTTTGTTTCATTGGTAGGAACTGGGAGTAAAATGTGGTTTATGTTCATTCGGCTATATTTATCAAATACCAGAAATTGACCACGCCTAGGATTTGTATCAAATGATTCCCCATTGTAAAGTTTTGCCAATTTTTCACTACCTAGCCCAGCTACGTTTACAATAATATTAGCATTAATCTTGATATCAGATCTGGTAACAAGTTTTTTTACATTTTCATTTGCATTTTCAATGCCAATTATTTCTGTGCCAAATATTATATCAACACCATTGGATAAAGCAATTTCGGAATAAGCAATCGAAGCTGAGAATGGGTCAATAATCGATTCCCTTGGTATTAGGATACCACCTAAAGCATCATCAGTAATTTTTGGTTCAATTTCTCTTAATTGTTTTGGATCCAATAATTGAATATCGGTGACACCATTTTTTATAGCTTTATCATAAATATTTTTTAATTGTTTTTTCTGTTCATCATTGATAGCTATTAACAATGCACCGCATTTTTCAAAAGGTATTTTTAGTTTTTTTGCTAATTCTGGCCATTCTCTGGATGCTTTAGTAACAAGTGTTGATTCAATTGAATCAACTGGTGCATCGAAGCCTGTATGAATTATGGCACTACTTCCTTTACTGGTTGCTTCTCCAACATCATAATTTTTGTCAAGTAAGAGTATTTTCAACTTATACATAGATAATTTATATGCTAATGCGCATCCAACTATACCTGCACCAATAATAGCAACATCATATGGTGTTTCACCCAATTGAGATGAATCATTGAATTTTAATGATTCATCAAAACCATCCTTTGGCCAATTATATAAGAGTTTCCCCTGTGTCTTCATTTTTAGAGTAACAATTCCTTATTGATTATGAGTCTTTACGCCGTGGTTATTCGGGAGCGCATTCCATTTTGTAATCATAAGGAGACCTGCAATCAATACTGATCCTGCCATTAATGTAAAAACACCATCCCAACCCCAAGAATCCTTAAAAAATCCGGGAATGGTACCACCAACAATTGCACCAATGGACCCCATTCCATTTATTAAACCTGATGACGTTGACGCACCTTTACGAGTACCAAAATCGACTGCTGCAGTCGCGCTAACTAGAGAATCTGGACCATAAATCAAAAAGCCAATCAGAAAAAGAACTCCTGCTGAAACTAGGCTACTACCTCCAGAGACAAGGCTATTGAAAAAGTATAAGAGTATTGCCAACAATAGCATAGAAATAGCACTATAGGGCATTCTTCGAGATTGAAAAAGTTTATCTGACGCGTAACCACCCGCTAAAACAGAAAATGGACCCGCCAGAAAAAATGCGCCATTAATAAATGCGGATTCTGCCATCCCAGTTCCTAAAGTTTCACTGACAAATAATGGTCCCCAAAATAGTATGGCATAGCGTGTGGGTTTTAAAAAAAAGTACATAACTCCTAAAAGAATAACCATGGGATCTTTAATTATGTTCAGGGTCATCTGCCAGGATCCTTCGCCAGGCTCATCTTTAATCTTATCATCTTGATCTTTTGGTACTGATTCTTGATGATATTCTTCAATTGTGGGCAAACCAACATCCTCAGGCTTGTTTTTTTGAATGAAATAAAAAAGAGCCAGGACACCCAGCAATACAATTGCTGGCATATAAAAGGCGAATCTCCAATCTAAAAAATAGGAGGCAGCTAAGCCTGCGAGTGGAGCACCAATTAGTCCTCCAATAGTGTAATTAGTTGCCCACCAACCCATCACGACACCGCGCTCCCGTAATGAAAACCAGTTGGAAACATTTTTAGCCAGGGGTGCCCAGCCAGTTGATTGACTTAAACCTTGCATCAAAGCAAAGACACCAAACGCCAGCATAATGGATGAGACACCCATACCAAAACCGGCAATAATCGATGCAGTAAGTCCTCCAAGAACTATTTTACGGGTTCCCACCTTATCACCAAGATACCCCCATACAAACTGCCCAATTGCGTACCCAATAAGATAGATGCCGTCAATTATTCCCATTTCTTCACTACTCATGGTAATATTCGGATCATCTGAAATACCAATTTTTGCAACAGCAAATGATGCTCTTGTTAAATAAAATCCCGCATAAGCAAGCCAAGTAATACCAAAAACTTTATATCTCCATAACTCAAATTTTGGGTTTTTTTGATAATCAATATATGGGGTTGTCAATTCATTTTCTCCTTAATCTTGATAATAGGGTTAAATAGAGTTAAAAACTCCATTGGGGATCAACTACAGGAATAGCTTGTCTGCCACTACCCGCCTTATATATTAACAGATTTGCCCATTGTGATTTTTCATATTCTGTTACAGATATTGTATCCAGAATGTCTTGATTAATTATGACAGCGTAATCATTTTTAAGTAATTGAACCTTTTGCTCCATGATGTACTGACGGCTTTCTAAATAGGCGTCGTGACGGACATTCTTTTCAAAAGCGCTGAATGAAGAATTCCCTTTTTTTGAGCTATATCGAGCTAAATGATCATCATAATATTTACGGATTTCGTCTTCGGTTAAGTTTAAAGCATGCGTTAAATATTGATATAATTCCTCATAAACCCATTTATCACGCCATTTATTTAATTCCGTTAATAATGATTCAGATTGATCTAATCTTTGCGCAAGGGCTTCTTGTGATAGAAGATATGAACGTATCATAAAAGCTATTTCATGGTTTAGTTCGCGTTTAAGAGTAATAATATCTAATTCATTATTGTGAATAGCTGATGGATCAAAACGCTCAATAAAATCTTTTAATGTCCAGTTCCCCGTATTATAGCTTACCAGTATTTTGTTTAGATTATTCTTTAGTTCTTGTAATGCAGGCCGACGATTATCTCCATGCAGAACAACATTTTTAAAGTGGTCGTCTTGTGAAAATTGATTTTTCCATTCACCTAAAGCGTTAGCCAATAGATTGAAAGCTGTCTTTTTGGTTACAATCTCTTTTGGTGTTAAATATTGAGAAACATAGAGTGCAGTTTTCTCTTTGATTTTCCGGGATAGCAAAATTTCTTTAAATTTGGTAAAATTATTGTCATAATCGAATTCAGATAATATTCCATTTTTAATATCTGTAACCTGAAGTAATAAATAAACTTGGTCGAATTTATAAGGTGTGGAAATTTCACCCATTTCTAATTCTTTAATCTCTTTTAATAAATCAGGTGGCATGTCTAACCATGTTAAATAATCGGTTTCAAAAGAGTCCATATTATAAGCCAATTCACTGTTTTTGGTTACAATCTCCTGTGTGAGATTAAGATCTTCGTTGTTTTGTAATAATGCCTTAACCGTTACAGCACTTTCTAATGATGGTTCGACCCAATACTTTAACTTAAATTGAATGTTAGATTTTGAAATTGCGTACATTATTTCTTGATGATCTATTCGAATTTTTTGATGCACTTCTTTCATTAAGAGTTCTTCGACTAATAATTCTTCAAATAGGTGTTTTTCACGCTGCTGAACCCGATCCATTTTATCTAAACCTAAACGATAGCCCTCCAGCGCCAACAATTTTTCGCTGATCATTTTTTTCAAATAAGAAAGCTTTTTATTCCTCCCATTTTTTAAATGGGAAAAACCAAATTCATAATTTAACTGAAAATCTTTTGAAGTAATCGAATGGTCTCCGATTTGAGCTACAATATCTGGTCTAATATTGGTTTCTTTTTTATTGCAGCTGATGATTACAAGACCAGCACATATAATTGCTAGAGCTTTAAGGTACAATCCAATTCTTCTTGAATTCATGTACTAAAGGCCATTTTACCGAAATTAATAACAGCCCAAAATTAGTACTTTAGACTAATACTATAATTATGGACAAAATTGAGAATACCCCAATCAACATAGGCATAGTCAATAACAAACTGATAACCCTGCCTTGATGGAATAACAATTCCACCACCAAGGGATAATCCACTTTGATGATCACTCATAAACGGTGATTGATACCCTGCCCGTAATGCATATTTATCCAAAACTAAATATTCTGCACCAACATTGAGACTTTCTCCATAGTTATTTGGTTTTAATAAATCAACTGCAAGCAATAAGTTTGACTCCAAAAAGCCTAAAGGCTTATCATAGGAAATGCCAAATCTGAATAACATAGGCAACCCAAAAGTGCCCGTTTCAAAATTGACTGGCACTTTATCTACACCTTCGTTAATAATATCAGGATCAATTGCATTAATTAGATCTCTACCGGCAAGTTGCATTTCAGTCCCAAAATTTGAAATACTATATCCTATTTGCAAGCCATCATATTGCGTTTTATATAGACCTCCAACATCAAGAGCAAAACCCGTAGCGCTTGAATGCCAAATTCGCTGGTTAATGTATTTTGCATTTAATCCTAAAGAAAATCTATCTGTTAGGTTTAGGGCAAAAGAAAGTGATGCGGATAGGTCCTGGACAGAGTAGAACTCCCCCGTCCCTTCTTCAAGACCCACCGCTCGGACAGGTTGGTCGTCTGTCCCGAAAACTGTAACGTTTAACCCAACTACTATTTTATTATTCACCGGTGAAACGATTCCGAAATAATCAAAGTTAGTATCTAATAGCCAACTGACATGGGTAAATGCTGTTTCAAACTTTGATATTCGTCCTATCCCTGCAGGGTTCCAATACATGGCTGTTGCATCATTGGCAAACGAAACGTAAGCACCACCCATTGCCTGTGCCCTTGCTCCAACACCGATTTCCAAAAAGGCTGCTGCTGTAGTTCCTACATTTGTTCCATTTGGACTTAAATTTGTTGCACTATTGTTGTCTTGTGCGAATCCAATCGTAGTTAAACAAGTTATTGAGAGCATAATAAAGAACAAATTGAAACCAATTCGTTTTAAGAGTTGAAATAATTTCTCCCAATTTTTGCGATGATTCATATTAATTTTCTCACAATTATTTTATAATGGCAAACCTGCCTAATTTTTGACCAATACCAGGGGCTTCCACATGAAAGAAGTATAAACCATATGATACTTCAAGCCCATCCCTTGTTGTTAAATCCCAAGATTCACGCCCATTATCTTTAGTGCCTTTGTGATTAAGAATAGTGACAAGTTTCCCACTTACCGTATAAATACTGATATCACATTCCAATGGAAGATTAAGAAAGTCAATTCTTCGTTCTCCTCTTCCTGATAAGGCAGCTGAACGCTTATTCTCAAGCGAGTTTAAAGCTACATATGGATCTGGCACGACAAAGATATTATCCAATATACTTTCAGTTTTGTTTGTAACATCACCCCATCCGCTTGTTGAAAATTCAAAAACATCTGCAGATGAAAAAGGTTTTAATGTTGTAACTAGAATTTTATCGCCTGCAATTGGATTTATAGGAGTAAGTCCAGCAGTAATTTTAAACTTTAGGTCCCAACTTGTAGTCATATTCCAGGTGCTGGTTCTTTCTGCAATAAGGGTTATTACATCACCCGCTTCTATATAATCTTCTAACTCAAAAGTACCGCCATTCGTTACATCAGCATCTTCAAACTTAAACTCCATTTTCTCATTGTCTGTTACGTTCCAAACTTGAAATCTCACCGGATATCGGAATGAAGATAATGGATGATATGATGTATCTGCTAAGCTAGTAAAAAACCTTATTTCATAATCAATGGGCTGAGTAACGTCCCCACTTGTTATTGTTAGATTAAGATTGCTGTTGCTAGACCAATTAATATTTTCAGGTTCGATCAATGTATCGTTCACAATTTTAAATTTTAGACCATCAATTAGTTCTATATCAAAATAATCGGATTCAAAATCTGTTGGTGGACCTTCCAACAATATTTCTTCGGTTAATTGATCAATAATTGTGAACTTAGTCGTATTATGTTCCAATGTTGAATCATCTGTAAAAAACAATTCGTATGATCTGTCTTTAACTTCATTCGGATTTGCAATGACAACCATCACTGAACCTGTGCCATTTCCAGTATGAACAATGTTACTTTCAAATACTGGTGGAACACTTCCCGCAGCAGGTTCGCGGGGGACCACAGAAATTACATTTTTTCCCAAGAAAAGGATATTCCCCAAAACATCAACTTCAATAAGTTTACTTGATTCGCTTGGCGAAATGGGTGCCAAATTGGGTTTTTCTGAAATTCCACGCTCAACAAAGTCTAAATCATATCCCTGATCAACAGCAACCAAGGCGTAGTAATACGTTCGACCATTATCAACAAGTGAATCGATATATGAATGCTGGAGCCCCGAATCGGTTCCCATATCATAGCTAACGCCCAAGCCTTCTAATGGAATAGGATGTGCTCCTGTCAGCCCATCTTTTAAGTCGAACTGAACTATCGGTTCCCATAACACGGGATTACCAAATGCGTCCGTAATTGTTTTGATAGAGTTGAAATATGGGTCGGTGGATCTATATAATTTATACATCGAAAAATCATTGCCATATACTGGGTCCTTTGATTTTTCAGCTAGGTTATCCCATGATAAATATATTTTCCTATCCCCGGCAACAGCTTCAAGATTAGAGTTGTTAGGCGGTTTCAAAAAGTTGAAATCTGCATCATATATAGTCTGCATTGTTCGTTTATTGTTCAGGATATCATCAAAGTCATTTCCAAATAAGTTGGCAATAGCAAAACTTTCCGTGGCATCGGGCATTAATTCAAAAAAACCACATCCATAACTGAATCCTATATCACCACCGGAAGCCGCTACAGTAAAAGTGCCTGGTTGTATTTTTGTTGCCCAATAACTCTCATCATCAACGGGTACATAAGTTCCACCTGTCCCTCCACTAAAAAAGCTGGTCAAACCGATTTGATCAATCTCATCATTATCCAACTGCTCAAAATTTGGTTCACCATCATCAGGCTGACCGTTCCCCTGTGTGCCATCTACATCAGGACCTGTATAATTAGGATCAAAAGGGGCGAGACCGTCGGAACCTACATCGTCATTTAATGATTCATTGTCGAATATTCCATCATTATTGATATCTTCACCGTTATCAAGAACACCATTAAAATTAAGGTCCTCAAAATTCCATTCACCATTGCCATTATTATCGGTAAAGGAAACCCAATCCCCATCATCATCTATGCCATTGGATTGGCTTTCATCAATGATACCATCATCATCATTATCAATCCCATCAATCAGCCCGGGGCTTTGTAAAAAAGCAAAACCAAAATAACCAGTTTGACGTCCTTCATGGTCCAACCCTTCAAGATCCCATTGATAGGTGATATCATCAACACTATCAAAGTCAGAATCATCATCATTAGCATCATTCTGACCAATATCCGCATCAACGTACATACCAACAATATTTTTATTTAACGGAATATCGCTTACATTTTTTACAGAATAAATAGAAATCAAAATATCTTCGGCTAAAGGATTATTCCATTGATAATTCCGTACTTCTACTTCAAGACCAACACCACGCCGACCACCGCTCATAAAGGGTTCAGAATTATCAGGAAATGGGTAATACGGAAACTCATCATTGCTTCGGTCATCCATAACATAATAACTTTCCTGATCTGCACGGACATAAGCTCCATAGAAGCCATTCCATTTATTTTGGCGATCACCAACATTCCCGGGGTGGCTCCCCTCCGGCCAATCGGATGGCCATGTTTGTGGAAGATGGCTCATTGCCGGATATTCAACCATATTGATCAGCTCAAAGTCCAAAATACCATTATTATTAAGATCCTCACCCGTATCTAAAATATTATTGTTATTTAAATCTTCATTTATTCCAGCAATGGTAAGTCCATCATTAAAATAACCGAGCTTTGGTTCCCAACCCCAATTATGGTCTTCTGTTGTAGGAGCATCATGGGGGCTGCCGCTGTATCGGTCACTAATTATATGAAGTGTGTCGCCACTGTCTGTAACTACTTCGGATGCCACCCAAAAAATAAATTCATACCCATATGTTACGCCACTTCCAACTGGCCACTCCATTCTTGCCTCGGACAGATTACGACTTCCTAAATTTCCATAGTTAGAATAAGCGGTTCTTACCAAATTACCTGTATGAATACCTGTACGATTTAAAATGTAATTGAAAGCGATTTTAGATAAAGAATTAAATGCATCTTTATCTTGAGCTATTAGGTTAATTGACATGAACAAAATCAATCCAAATATTTTTTTTATTAAGTTTATATTTTTGAAGATTATTTTTATATTAATGATAGTGAAGTGAGTCATGGTTTTAAATTATTCACTTTTTCAAAAAGAGAAAGATAATCCTAATTCAATTCTTCGTGGTTGCGAAAACCAATCTAGATGCGTATCAACATCATGAAGGGAAAACAATCCTACCAGTCGTGCTGTTTCTAATTTTTCTTCAATTTCAAACCGATGATTCGCCCCAGCTCTCCCTGTGACGGAATACACTTCGAGTTCATTCTCTTGATTATATAGATTATACACTTTTAGAAAAACTGCCAGATATTTTTTATTTAAAGTAAATGCTTTACGAGCAAATAAATCGACGCTATGCTGAAATGGTTTATTATCATTATTCTTAAATTTTGAACTTACATCCAGACGAAGAGGGGTTGGTGTGTAAGGTTGACCGCTTTGCATACGCCCTATTAAGCTGATTGTCCATCCTTCTACATTCATTGCGAGTGTTGCATTTAAGGTATGGGTTTGATCCCAATTTAGGGGTACAAACTGTTTTTCTGCATCCTTGATAACCTCGCCAGATGATCCAGCTGTTTGGATTATGGCAATATTATCAGGATCAGATTCACTACCTTTTCCAGTTTGATACGTGTAGTCAAGTGAACCTGTAAAGAGAGCGCCATCGTACATTTTTTCGAGAGCAACAGTAAAACCTTGGTTTGTTGCATTGTCTAAATTTGCCCGTTGTAGATAACTACTAACATTTCCAATCTGACGAATAATTTCTAAACCAATTAGATTAGTAAAATCAGAATAAAAGAGCGTTACATCCAAACCCACCTTCGGCATTATTTCTTGCTGCAAACCAATTTCATATGCTATTGTTTTTTGAGGCTTTAAATTTGCATTTCCTACAATTGGTCCATCAATTCCATTTACTTTATATTCTGAATTATCAAAAATAAATTCAAATGGAGGTGTTTTGAAAAAATGGCCATAGGCAACGTGAACAACACCACTTTTTGAAATTGGGAAGGCGATACCAAATCTTGGGCTAACCTGTGATTGAATTTCGACATTCTTTAACGTTGTTGCACTTAACAAACTTACACTACCCGATGTGGGTGTTACCCTCGGGTCTCTTAAAATTTGATGATCAGGATTAAACAAATCATACCTAAAACCTACGTTTACGATTAGCTGATCTAATTCAAGTGTATTTTGGGCAAATAAAGAAAGTTCAATCGGTTTATGATCATAAGCAATATCACCAAATCCTGTCTCACCAGTACTTGTTAATTGTGGCGTAGTATACTGTGCAGATGTTGATTGTTGAAGAAAATCATAAAATGATAAATTTTGATCGGATGGGTAAATATTGGTACTATATATTTCCGAGAACTGAGGAATTAAACTATGTTTTTTTATACTATGCTGAACAAATTCTCCTCCAATTTTAAGAAGGTTATAATTATCAACTTGCCAAATAACATCACTTTTAAATAAAAGTTTACCAGTTTCTATGTTTGTTTTTCCTAATTTTGTCCCACCAAGATTAAACCTATTTCGTTTTGGAAAAACTGTTTGAAAACGTGAATCAATCAAATCCGAAAAGAGAAATTGTGTTTCTTTTCTTCCGGTTTGACTAATACTAATATTATAAAACATATCCTGGGTTAATATATGATTAAGGCTGAAAATTTGAATTAAGCTATTTGTCTCAAGATTTTTAAGCGCATCGGGAGTAAACCTATAATCATCATCATAAAGCTTACCCGATTCGTTCTCTAAAAAAACATTGTATCCAAGATTCATTGTGGGCATGATAGAATATGTTAATTTAAAATTCAGAAAATTCCGTTCTCGTGGGTTCATTGGCACAAAGGAACCATCCCCGGTTAATAATGAATCCGGAATTGGAATTTGACCACTTTGCACACTGGGGTCATCTTTAAAAGCACGTGCATACCAAATTTCATACGCCGCTATTCTCCAAGCATCTTCAGGGTTTGCTAATTGCTTTCCGAATAAATACCCATCATCGGATAATTTTCGACCGTAAAAATAAAATCCCATTTTCTCTGTGAATGGAATCGGACCGCTAAAATTTGCATCAAAATTATACAAATCTAAAAGATGTAATTCATCTACCCCCAGAAATACATTTGATTCACGACTTATTCTGCCACCACTATAAAGTTGAAAAGAGCCTTTATATTCTTTTTGAACACCTTTGGTAATAACATTAATAACACCAGATTGAGCTTGGCCGTATTCCGCATTGAACGTTCCACTAATCACCTGAACTTCCTGAATGCTACCAACTTCCAAATCTATAAGACTACCACCACCTGATGAAAATTGATTACTGATTGGTACACCATCCACAAGATAGGCGACCTCGTTGGACCTTCCTCCTCGTATATGCAGACCTCCCTCTCTATCAAGCACAACACCTGCTTGCAACTGGATCAAGTCCTGTAAATTCTGTACGGGTAGATCATTAATTTGTTCAGCGCCCATACTTGCAACGGAATTAGTTCGATCCATTTCGACTGCCACACGTTCTGCCACAACCACGACCTCACTTGCTGTGATAGCTTGCTCAGTCATCATAAAATTTTGATTTGTAGTCAAATCTACATTGACGTGTATTTCTATAGCCGAGTTTTTATAACCAATATAAGAAGTTTGCAGTTTATATTGCCCGGGGGGAATATTTAAAATGATAAAAAAACCATCCAAACCCGCTGATGCTCCCATGGTTGTTCCGGCTATTAAAACATTTGCACCGGGAAGGGCATCCCCTGTTTTTCCATCTACTACTTTCCCTTTTATTTTACCGGTGGTTCCTGCCTGTAATGCCGTTATAAAAGCAAGTGAAATAATAAAAATATAATAACTTCTCAAAAGATTGGTAAGGATATTATATACTTTATTGATATTAATCTATTTTCTATTAAAGCTCAACATTCAAACCGACCAACTATTTCCAATATTGGTAAAGATAGAGTGTATAAAAAATAAAATTGGGGTAGAAATTAATTTCTACCCCAATTTTTACATTATAATACATTAGTTTAATACTATTTTAATAACATCATCTTTTTAGTACTGATAAAACTTCCTGCTCTCAGTTCGTAAAAATATATCCCAGAAGTTAAGCTTACCGCATCAAAACTTATTTTATAGTTGCCTGCGTTTAAACTATTATTTACAACCGTTGATACATTTCTACCTGTTACATCATAGATATTCAATGTCACAAATTCATTTTGAGAAATCGTGAACTCAATACTAGTAACTGGGTTGAAAGGGTTTGGATAGTTTTGTGCTAATGAATAATGTGCAGGTAAATTATTTGGATTATCAATAGCCAGTGCATCATCTGGAACTGCTATTACCCCAACACCTGCATCAATTGCCCATGGGCTGCCCGTGTTAAAACTGTTTGATCCTGCTGGCGAAAATATTCTGAACTTTTCGTAAGAACTGCTAATAATCAAAATATTTCCAGCTGCATCCACATTTACATCCCTAATACTCCATCCACCGTCACCAAAACCAGTTTGGTAAGCACCAGTGGATATGTCATATGCAAGAATATTTAAAGTTGAGCTATTATTTTTACGTGTAATCCAGACTCGACCATTTGCTTCATCAAGCGCCAATCCATTAAAATTGGTTGCCCTTGCATTAACTGCATTCGCTGTTGAATCACCATGATCTGGAGCATCATTAAGGCCTATATGCCATACTTCAGTCGGTGAAATACCGGAAATATCCCATTTACTCAAACCGTAGATATTATTTGCTACAGCTAAATCAGAGTATGCTTGCTGAACCACATAGAGGAAACCTTCTGAATCTATTTCTATTCTAAATGGGTGGCTCAGAGTCGATGTTGGTATTACTTCCACAGCAGTACCTGTATACTGACCCGTTGATTCGCCCAATGCATATTTCACTATATGAGCTGCATCAAAACCATCACCGTCATCAGCAGCATCATTGTCAGAACCGGTTCTTTCACTTGTTTGCTCAACAGTGTAAAGGACTCTGTCAGCGCCTAAGCCTACAACTAGCATGTCAGATACAGCATCTCCAGTAAATGGTAATATTGTTTCTACACTACTAGTTGAAAATAATGCATCACCGATCGCTACTCCACCATCTGTTACACCTGCGTCCAGACCGTTGCTCGATAATACACATGCATATACACGATCATCAGGTCCAACAGTTACACCCCATGGTGCACCTTCATATCCAGCTAACGCATCCCAGTCTATGACTGAATTTCCTGCTGCATATGCTGATACTTGTGACTGACCATAATAGCGACCATGAGAATCATGAAGATAAATGCCTCTAGGTTTTGATCCATTGTCATGTCCTATCTTACCCGTTCTTTCTGATATGTAAGTCATACCAAAATATGGACTCGCTTGACGTTTAATTGCAGTTACGCCAGATCCACTCCAATACCAACTATCGGGGTTTGTTTCATAACTAATCATTTCAAATTCCGACGTACCTGTATTGTCTGAAGCATTAATGTGAATGGTATATGTACCACTTGTAGCTGTCCCTCCTGCATCAAGACTTCCATCCCAAGTAACATCGTTGAATCCCAGCGATGTACCACCTATGATGGTTTTAACGACAGTGCTTGCCGGATAATCCTTAATGGTTATCGAAACAGAGGTCGCATCTTGGTTCAAACTATATGAAATAGTTGCAGGAAAAGATCCACTATAATCAATCGCTATAGCAGATGCGAAAACATTCGCTTTTAATCCCTGATTAACCATTAAAAAAAATGCAATAAAAACTATATTTTTTATCGATTTTTTCATGATATTATCTCCTTTTTGTTGTTTGTTTGTTTGTTTGTTTGCTGTTTGTTTTCCGATTGGCTATTTAAAAGATGATAGTTATCTTTTTTTTCGACCAATTTAGAAAGTTCATAAAGTATTAATTCTAAAATCACCAATTGAGATATTCGAGCTTGGCAGGAATAACTCCCTAATAAGTTACTGGGAACTCCCGTAATCAATGGAAATTGAGTAACATCCGCTAAAGATGAAGGTGAATAATTGGTGATACAGATTGTATGAGCACCATACTCTTTAGCTGATTTAACTGCAGACACAATTTCCAAAGTTTCCCCCGAATGAGATATACCAACAATCACATCTTCTGAATTCAATGTGGGGACAACATTTTGCATAATGGAGCGATCTTGTAAGCAATAACTTAAAATGCCTAAACTTCCCAACGAATCACAGAATATATGTGCTACTCCTGCAGAACCACCCAAGCCTATAACAAGTATTTTATTTGCACGAGATATATGTGATGCAACTTTGGCTATAATTTTTTGATCCGAATTGAGAAGAAGTGAATCTATTTGTTTCAGAAAGTTTTTTTGTAGAGATTTTTGGATACCATTTACATTTTGTTTCGGCTCTAATTGACTATAATTAGCACTTCCAACTCTAAGTAACTCAGGGACCAGTGATACTTTAAAATCATCAAACCCCAAGTATCCTATTGCCTTACAGAACCGGAGAACAGTCGCATCACTCGTACTACATTTATTGGCAACTTTTTGAAGAGACAAAAGAATTACTTCATCCATATTTTTCTGAATGTATTCTGCGACTCGTTTTTCAGACGGTCGTAAAGAACTGAAACGTTTATTGATCAAATAAATTGGACTTTTCATTTCAACATTTATCTTATTATTTAGTATTTTAACTTTATTTAAAAGAATAGGTGTGATTTCGTCCATTCTCTATGTTGCTTTTACTACCCTTCATCAATATGTTTGTTTTCATCACAACACAACCACCACAAGATATGAAGTCAAAAAAATATTGTCAAGCAATATTTTCATACCTTCCAAAAAAATCTCGATGCACTCTCCTACCAGCTTGAGCGAAGTTGAAAACTCGAACTATTCTATTATCAAAAAAGTGGGTAAAACAAAAAATACCGAGACCCAAAATCGCCCGAATACGGCGATGAAATCACCAGGCGAGCCTACTACCCGTCTTATTCTATATCATCACACCCAAAATGGTACGACAGTACTTGACAGTAGATTCCAGCATTCGACAGGATAAGTCAGGATAACCGGGATTTCGACTTCAAACTTTGGCTGTTTTTGAAATTATAATGACCGCCAGCGATAGGTTTTTCATTACATCTTTATTTATTAAGGATAAGTCTGACAGCAAATCAACTGTCCCAACCACCTGTTATTTACCGGACTTTTTT
>Ga0114996_10003178_pt1 | contig 20611 bp, 16 predicted proteins | sample ArcticOcean_MG_C_4_FD_87039 | JGI IMG/M metagenome (GOLD analysis project Ga0114996, IMG submission 87039) | Marine microbial communities from western Arctic Ocean - ArcticOcean_MG_CB4_134 | ecosystem: Environmental > Aquatic > Marine > Oceanic | place: Arctic Ocean: Canada Basin | collected... | reverse complement strand
TTTGGCCCGGTTTCATGCAGTTACGCGACGAGATCGCGACCATCCGCTGGCGCAGTGACGGTGTTTGGGACTCGTCGATCGTCGTGCGAGTCGCCGTCGGTGGATACATCAAAGGCGGTCCCTGGCACTCTGCCAACATTGAGACTTACTTCGCGCATATCCCTGGTTGGCACATCGTTTATCCTTCCACAGCCGCCGACGCCAAAGGGCTTATCAAGACGGCCGCGCGGTGCGAAGACCCGGTCATCTTCCTGGAGCACAAGGGGCTTTATCGGCGCATGGATGCTCGTACGCCCGAGCCGGACGCCGACTACATGATTCCGTTCGGGAAAGCCCGCATGGTGCGCGAAGGGTCCGATCTAACAATCGTTGCCTGGGGAACAGCGGCTCACCTATCCGAGCGTGTTGCCGAACAACTTGAGGAAGAGGGGCGCGCGTCCGTCGAGGTCATTGATCTGCGCAGCATCATTCCTTGGGACCAAGAGCGCGTCTTCGAGAGCATCCGCAAGACCAACCGCGTGCTCATCGCCCACGAAGACACTGTGACCATGGGCTTTGGAGCGGAAGTGGCCGCCAAGGTCGCCGATGAATGCTTCGATTTCCTTGATGCTCCGGTTTCTCGCTTCGGCGCGAGAGATTGCTTTATTCCTTCGGCCGCGAACCTCGAACTCGAGGTATTGCCGTCGGTGGAAACGATTCGGGCGGCGGCGGAAAAAGTCCTGGCTTACTAGCCCGTGTGCTCTCAGTAGAGCGCGGTCATGAGTTCGATGCCGATTGATTGGCGTGGCGTCGCTTCAGCGGCGATGGTTGTGCTGCTGGTAGCCGCCGGTGGACTGCCAGGCTGTTCCGACTCGCAATCCGGGGTTCCGAAGAGTACGGGCGACGTTTCGGTCACTCTTCCCGACGGCGCTGCTATTCGCGCCGAGGTTGCAGGTACTCCCGAGGAACAGCAGCGCGGTCTCATGTTTCGCCGCGAACTCGCGCCCGACCGCGGCATGCTGTTCAACTTCACGAGCTACGAAGAGCGGCCCTTTTGGATGTTTCAGACGCTGATTCCGCTGGATATCATTTGGATGGACCCCCAAGGCGTGATTGTCGAGATATCGGCGGATACGCCTCCTTGTAACTCGACCAACCCCGTCGGCTGCCCCAACTATGGCGGTGCGGTGAAATCTCAGTCCGTGCTCGAATTCGCGGGCGGTCAAGCAGCGGCGCATGGCCTCAAGGTGGGCGACCGGATTCGGTTCTAGCCCTTGTTGGGCTGGCCCCATCTGTTTGAAACGCGGTATTCTCCGAAGACATGAACGAAGAACAGTTAAGAGAGCTTCTTGACGAGGTAGCGGCCGGCACGCGCGACACGGCCGATGCACTCGACCGGCTTCGCCACATGCCTTTCGAGGACCTGGGGTTCGCCAAGGTCGACCATCACCGCGCGCTTCGCCACGGCATGCCCGAGGTAATTCTCGGCCGGGGTAAGACGGTGGACGAGGTGCGCGCGATCTCTGAGAAGCTACTGGAGCGGTCACAGAACCTACTTGTGACCCGCGCCACCGAAGAGATGGCCGAGGCGGTCCGGGGTCTCGATTCGGCCGCCGAGTACATGCCGCGCTCGGGCGCGATCCGCGTCTGGCGCGACCGGACGATCGTGGGCAAGAGCAAGATCGCCATCATCTGCGCGGGAACCAGTGACATCCCGGTTGCCGAAGAAGCTCGTGTCACAGCCGAAGTGATGTGCAACGACGTGGATACGATCTACGACGTGGGCGTGGCGGGCATCCACCGGCTTCTCTCCAACCTCGAACGGCTGAACTCGGCGCGCGTCATCATCTGCTGCGCCGGGATGGAGGGCGCGCTGCCGAGCGCGGTCGGCGGACTCGTTTCCGTCCCTGTAATCGCCGTGCCCACCAGCGTCGGCTACGGTGCGAGTTTCAATGGGCTGGCGGCGCTGCTCGGGATGCTCAATAGCTGTGCGAGCAACGTGACCGTCGTGAACATCGACAACGGTTTTGGCGCTGCCTATTTCGCCACGCTGATCAATCGGATCTAGGCGCGTAGCCCGTCGTTTACACCCTATGGGCTAACGGGCTAGAATTGGGTTTTGCAGTTCTCTCCCCTGGCAGATTCTTCTGCTGAACCGCTGAACCAGCCAAGTCGCTTATTCTTCCGCGGCGCCTCCGGGGGCTTCAAGGTACAACTATGGCGAATGTAGTAATTCTCGGTACGCAGTGGGGCGACGAGGGCAAGGGAAAGATCGTCGACCTTGTCGCTGACCGTTTTGATGTCGTGGCGCGGGCCCAAGGGGGCCACAACGCCGGCCACACGGTGTACATCGGGGAAAAGAAGTTTATCCTCAAGCTGGTTCCGAGCGGGATTCTGCGGCCTGGGAAAAAGGTCGTCATCGGCAATGGTGTCGTGATTGACCCCGCGGCTCTGCTCAAGGAAATCGATGCGCTGTCGGGTGCGGGCGTCGAGATCGAGGGCAACCTTTTTATCAGCAACCGGGCGCACATCATCTTCCCGTATCACCGCATGATGGAGAAGGCCACCGAGGATACGCCGGGCAAAGTCAAGATCGGGACGACATCGCGCGGCATCGGTCCCAGCTATGAAGACAAGATTGCCCGCCGCGGTTTGCGTGTCGCGGAGCTGATGAACGGTGATGAGTTTCGGGCCCAGTTCGAGGCGAACGCGCGCGAGAAAGACCTACTCGCCAAGGCGCTGAACATCGATGAGACCTTGGACGTCAATGCGATCTTCGACGAGTACCGCGCCTACGCCGATCGCATCCGCCCCTTCGTTTGTGATACCGCCAGCTATCTTCAGAAAGCCATGGGTAGCGGCAAGAAGGTGCTGTTCGAGGGCGCGCAGGGTACGATGCTCGACATCGACCACGGTACGTATCCGTTTGTGACGTCATCGAATGCCACGGCGGGTGGTGTCTGTACCGGACTGGGTGTCTCGCCGGTACACGTCGACGCGGTTGTCGGGATCGTGAAGGCTTACATCACGCGGGTCGGCGGCGGGCCGTTCCAGACCGAGGCGGATGGTGACGCGGCGCAGATGTTGCGCGACCAAGGCGGCGAATACGGTTCGGTGACCGGCCGTCCGCGGCGCTGCGGTTGGTTCGATGCGCCCTTGCTAAGGTACTCGAACACGATCAATAGCTTTGCGTCGCTGATTGTGACTAAACTCGATGTCCTTGACGGACTCAAGACCATCCCGGTCTGCACGGCGTATCGCTACAAAGGCGAGATCCTCGAAGAAATGCCGGCGCTGCCGCACGTCTTGGAGGGCGTCGAGCCGGTCTACGACGAGCGCCCCGGCTGGGAAGGCACGACCAAGGGTGTCACCGACTATGAGGCCCTGCCGCAGGGAGCCAAGGACTACTTGCAGTTCCTCTCGGACCAGGTTCAGGTGGAGATCGGTGCTATCTCGACTGGCCCTGAGCGCGACGAGACGATTCTTGTCGGCGGCTCAACGTTGGAAAAACTGCTGAAGTAGTCGGCTGCCGTCCGCTTACAAACGGGGCGCACCTATTGGAAGGCGACGACCACCATGTTGGCCGTCATGTCTCCCAGTGTCAGGACGACATCGACCTGCCCCCGCCCGGCCAGGGCCCCCGGCAACGGTCCCACGTTGGCTTGATCGAGGCCGACGAATTCCCCCTGAGCGACAGGGCGGCTGACATCGACCCGAAGCCCGCCGACCATCACTTTCCGCGCGTCGAACGAATCCCGCATGCCGGTGCCGAACAGGATCAGAAAGACCTGATCGTCTCCGCTGAGTTCGATTGGGCGGGGCTGCCGGAGTCCCAGCGGCGCCGTGTCGTCGAAAGCAAGTTGCATGGTTTGCGTGCCGTCCGGCGCCACACGCAGGAAGAACGCCGCGGGCGCCCCTTGACCGCTTGCGTTCGCGGTAAAGATGCCGGGGGTGGGGAATTCGATGTTGATCGAGCCGCTCGAAACCGCTCCGTCCTCGCTCTCGATTCTCACCGTCGCCGACCCGGACGCCGCCGTTCCCGGCACGAGATAGTTGACCTGGTTGGCCGAGACGAAGAAGAGCGAGGCCAAGTGCTCAACGCCCATGGAGTCGGTGAGCAGTACGCGGGTTCCGCCGAGGACGGTGGGAAGGGGTATGCTCCGCGCAGCCGCGGTCATTGAGGCCAGGTTGATGCCGAACGCACTTTGGATGGATTCGGGGGCAGCCGCCGGACCTGCATAGCCGGCGGCCGATACGCTCGTCAACGCAAAGGCGAAACCCAGGTCTTCGGGCGGCCGCATGGGCGATTCGAATACATCGACTCCCAGAAGCAAGCGCAAGGCAAGGCTATTTCCGCTAGGGATTTCCGTCCCGCCAGACGCCAAGAAACCAGTCATCTGGTCTTGCGCGCCCTGGCTGATCCCCGCCCCGGCAGGCGTGCGGATGTCTACGAGGAAGACGTGAGGGTTTTCGGCTAAGGTCGGCGCGGCGATCCGGGCCAGATCGTGACGATAGAGCGAAGTGGATTCCTCCATGCCCGCGGTCTGAACCAGGTAGGCGCTCAAGGGGTTGGGGACAGTGAGGTCGCCCTTCGCGAATTGCCACAACACAGGCCGGGGCGTCATCCCTGTCAATGGCGAGCGCGCCAGATGCGGCGCGAAGGCCAGCGGTTCTCCGACCATCTGACGCCACTCAAACCGCTCCAGCACGTTCTGAATCTCGATCGCGCCGGCGACTTCGTTCACCTTGACGGGCCGGCCGCGCAACAGATAGTTCTCGTTCAACTCGGCGTCGGCCGGAACCGCCGGTGGCGTACGCGAAGCCAAGACGTCCCGTAACAATTCCCGGAACGTCGGACTCCAACGAGACGACTCAATCATCGAGCCGCCGCCGACATTAAGCACGGATGCTTTCACGTCCGGCTCCGCGGCGGCAAACACCGTGCCGTAGAATGCGCCGAGCGACTGTCCCACATAGTAAATTTCCGCGCCGTCGAAATCCACCGTGCCGTCACCCGTAAGGTCCATGCCTTCGCGGATCGCCCGCGTCAATTGCATCAGGTCAACCACGGTTTGGCGTACGCAGTCGCTTAGCGAGAAAGCAAACGGTTCGAGAACCAAGCAACCCTCAAGGGAACCGATGCGCCCATCGCCGTCCAGGTCGACGCCCCGGCCCGGAAGGCTCACCTCACTCACCTCGAAGTCGGTTTTCAGCAGCCGCATCGAGCTCAAAGGGCCCCTCCCGTGTCCCGCCGCGTGAATCGCAATCGTCGCGAACCCGGCCTCCGCCAACGACCCTGCTGCCAGCGACGGACCGCCGAACTGGCTGTCGGTCATGCCATGTCCGTAGATCACCACCGGATACCCGTTGGCTGGTTTGGCTGAAGAGGGCAGTAAGGCGTGGAAGGGGAGCCTCTCCACCTCTTCCGGGGGCCCTACCTCCTCACCGGTCGCTGTCGTCGGAATGGTCTGCGCTTCGTCGAGAAACCGGGGCGTTTCGAACGACCCGAAAGCAAGTTCTCCCACTGTGGAAAGCGCAATAAGATGCAGTGGGATCGTAAGGTCCTCAAACTCGGGCGGATCGCCCCCCACGTGCATGCGCCACGTCACCGCCAGCAACCGCGACGTCTGGAATACGTCTTCGGCCCCCGTCCGCTCAAAGTTGACAGGAACGTTTGCAAGGCTCCGGCGAGCGCTTTCGACCCAGGCTGTCGCGCTGAGGGTTGTGAACACCGACGCCGCGACGGGCTTGCCGGCAATCGTTATCGCGCCGAGCGCGGTGGCCAAGTCGTCACAGTAGTCGCCCGGCGTCGTACCGTCGGCACAGTCTTGGAACTCGTCCGTCGCCTCCACGGGATCGCCTGGGTGGTCACGGACCAGATCCGTCACAACCAGCAAGTAGCGCCGGTGCTGGTCGAGCACCTCATCCGTCTCGGGATACGCTGTATTGGTCTCTGGATCGTAGACCGTCTGATTGATCCCGATCACATCGCCGAATTCGTGCAGCCCCTGTTCTTCATCCGTGAGGTTTTCGAGCGCAACGAAGAAGACGCCGCCCGACAAGGTCTGCGCGTCGATCGGCGCCGAAAAGCGAACACGAGTTCGCGGCTGCAAACTGAATCCGTCGAGCTCGTTCAGTAGCTCGATCTCAGTGCACGTGGTCGGCTGTTGGGCGCAGTCCGGCGAAGGCAGATTTACCCTCAGGCCAGTTTTTTGGGCAGGGTCGGGTACCGTGAGGAAATCTGTAGGGAAGGGTCCTACTTCGGGCCGCGCGGGATCGAACAGTACGCTGATACCCGCGCCGGGGGCGGCAAGAGTAGAGGCAAGACAGAGAGCGAGCAGGGCGAAGAGTCGGCGCATTCGAATCACCAGCTCCCCCATCCCCCTACGGTTATACCGCTTCGCGGTGGCCGCGCGAAACCCCCGCCCACACTCAGCACGCCCTTCTTTCGGTCGTACCGATAATAGAGGGATGCCCCTTGTTCCTTTCGACGAAGCACGAGACTTGATTGCCGCGCGCATGGCCGAGGGGCTGACGCTGCCTCCCACGGAGACCGTGCCGCTTGCGGAAGCGCTGGAACGCGTCGTGGCGAGCGATACGGTTGCCGACCGCGACTACCCGCCGTTCAACCGCTCGACGCGCGACGGCTACGCAGTAGTCGCGTCGGACGTCGCTGATCCGCCGGTGACTCTCGACGTGATCGGTGAGACACGCGCGGGCGAGGCTTCGCAGTTCCGCATCGAGCCGGGGCAGACAGTGCAGATCATGACGGGCGCACCGGGGCCGGAAGGGGCGGACTCGGTCGTGATGCAGGAATACGCCGAGCGGGACGGTGACCGCGTCACGCTCGACCGAGGCGTCGCCAGCGGGAAGAACCTCATCTTTCGCGGCAGCGAGACCCGTAGGGGCGAAGTGGTGCTCTCGGCGGGCGCGGTGCTGGGTTATCCCGAGGTTGCGTTGCTGGGGTCGGTCGGTTGCGCGGAAGTCGAAGTTCACGGGCGGCCCGAGGTCGCGATTCTCTCGACGGGTGACGAAGTGCTGCCGATTGACGCCACGCCCGAGCCGTACCAGATTCGCAACTCGAACGCTTATTCGCTGGCCGCACAGGTGCGCCGAGCAGGGGGCGAACCTCGCATCCTGCCGATCGCACCCGACACGCAAGAGCGCACCCGCGAGCTGATCGAACAGGGCCTGGAGGCCGATCTGCTGCTGCTGTCCGGAGGAGCATCGGTCGGAAAGTACGACTATGTGGCGAGCGCTCTCCGCGACCTGGGGGCTGAGTTCTTCCTGACCGGTGTCGCGATTCAGCCCGGCAAGCCGCTCGTATTCGCGAAGGTCGGGGGCAAACCCGTTTTCGGTCTTCCCGGCAACCCGATTTCAACCATGGTCACGTTCGAGCTATTCGCCCGCGTTGCTGTCGACTTGCTCGCGGGGCGGAAGGCGTCGCGGATGGTTTTCAGTGGCGCGCGCCTCGCGAAAGACTTTAAGCACAAGCCCGCTCTGACCCGTTTTCTGCCCGCGACATTGACTGGTGATTACGGTGATGTAACGGTCGATCCGGTACAATGGCAAGGGTCAGGCGATTTAGTCGCTTTGGCCCGCGCGGACTGCTTCCTGGTGGCCACACCGGACCGCGAATCCTGGAAAGCCGGGGAGTGGATCTCGATCCTACCCAGGTGAAAAAACTCTCTCACTACGACGACCGCGGCACCGCCCGCATGGTGGATGTAAGCGACAAATCGTCCACGCGCCGGACCGCCCGCGCTCATGCTTTCGTGAAGCTGCCGGCGGCGGTGATTGAGAAGCTTCCGGAGAACCCGAAGGGCGACCCACTCGAAATAGCGCGTATCGCCGGTATCAGCGCCGCCAAGCGCACCGGCGAGTTGATTCCGCTGTGCCATCCCCTACCGATTACGCACGCCGACGTTGAGATTCGTCTCGGCCCCGGCGGCGCTGAAATCGAGTCGACTGTAACAACTACAGGGCCTACAGGCGTCGAAATGGAAGCGCTAACGGCTGTTTCGATCGCCGCGCTGACCGTTTACGACATGACGAAGGCGCTCGACAAGTCGATCGAAATCGGAGACATCTATCTATTGGAGAAAGAAGGGGGCAAGAGCGGCTACTATCAGCGCAAGGCAGGCTGACGGCGAAACCGCCGACGTGCACGAAACGTATAGCGAACCATGAACGCTCTTATGACGACCGTGATGAAACCTAACGTTGATCCTCGCCGCACCGGGTTGTTTGTGTGTACCGCCCTTCTTATGGCGCTCACGGTCGTGGTCGGCTCCCTGCCGCTCGCCGCGCAGGAGCGGGAGGAAGAAGTCCTTTCCGTTGGAGACGACCTGATCTTCGGGTCGGAGGTCAATGTGGTGACCGTTCCGGTCACGATTACGGATCGCAAGGGCGTCTATGTCAACGGGCTGGAGGCGTTCGACTTCCGGATCTACGACAACCAGAAGCCCCAGGTGATCGACAGTTTCGAAGTAGCATTCCTGCCAATCTCGATGGTGATCTGTGTCCAATCGAGCTCGCGTGTCGAGGGCATCTTGCCGGAAGTTCAAAAGACCGCGATTCTCTTTACCGAGATGGTTCTCGGTGAGTTCGGTCAAGCCTCTTTGATCGCGTTCGATCAGCGAGTGCGCTTGATGCAGGATTTCACGAGCGACGCCAAAGAGATCGAGAAAGCGCTCAAGGAGATTACACTCGGCAGCGACGCGGTAAGGCTAAGCGATGCGGTATACGACGGTATTCGGATGCTTGTGAAACGGCCAAGCACGCATCGCAAGGTGATTGTCGTGATCTCAGAGAACCAGGAAACGGCCAGCGAAGTGGGATTGGGCGAGACGATGCGGACGGCGCAGATCCACGACATCATGGTCTACCCGGTCCGGCTGTCGTCGATCAAGGGCTGGTTCAAACGCGACGACAAGCCGATTCCACCCTCGATCCCCCCTGGAGTGCAGGCCCGCGCGTCGATTCCCGGCGCTGCCGATACACCGACGACGACGATGCAGCACCGTGTGCGGGCGACGCCGAACATGATTCCTATCGTGATTGATCTCGTGCGCGGCGTGAAGAACCTGATCTTTAACAATCCTCTGGAACTGCTGGCCGAGGGTACGGGAGGCAAGGTGTATTCCCCGCTCACCGAGGACGGCATCCAGAACGCAATCGTGGGCATTGGCGAGGACTTGCGTAGCCAGTACTTATTGACCTACCGGCCCAACAACTTGAACGATAGTGGCATCTTCCACCGCATCGAAGTGGAAGTGTCGTATGAGAGAGCGAAGGTGCGCGCCCGGCCGGGTTACTGGCAAGGTCCCGCCCCGGTCGCCGACGGCGAACCCGTCGAACCGACCGCGCAACCCTAGTCTCGATTCGCTACACTCTCTCCCGAACAACGACGACTCGAAGGAGATTCGCTTGACTTCAAGGGAAATTCTCGACCAAGCCCGCGGCGGCTTTGCCTCATTGAAGGTCTCTGAAGATATCCGGGCGGCGGCTCTGACGCACCTGGAGGATTGGCTCGTACACGACAAGTTTGCCGGCCTCGCGCCCCCCGAGCGCACCGACTATCGGCCGCTGCTCGAGTGGATGGTCACCGCCGGGAAGTTCGACCTGCTGTTGGACAGCTTCTATCAGGTGATGCCGTTCGGGACCGGTGGCCGGCGCGGGCCGGTGGGCATCGGTCCGAATCGGATCAACCCTTTTACGATCGCGTCCTCGGTGCAGGGGCACGTCGTCTATTTGCGAGAACGACTGGGGGCGGACGCGGCTTTGAAGGTTGTCGTTGCCTATGATGTTCGCCGCTTCGCGGACCTGCGTCAGCTTTACCCGACCGACATCCCGAACCCGGTAATGGGGCTCTCGTCCAAAGACTTCGCACACATCTCGACGGCTGTCTATTGCGCGGGCGGGGTCGAGGTCTACCTACTGCCCGACGAGTTGAACGACTATATCTCGACGCCCGAGTTATCGTTTCTGATTCGCCGCTACAACGCCCATGGCGGGCTGAATACGAGTGCGTCGCACAATCATCCCGACGACAACGGCGGCAAGTTTTACAACGACCGCGGCGGACAGGAGATTCCGCCCTACGACGAACAGATGGTCAAGATCGTCGAGGGCATCGAGTCCGTCGATATCATGCCGTACGGCGATGCGCTTGCTTCAGGGCTCGTGCACTCCATTACGCCTGAAGACCGCAAAGCCTACATCAACCTGAACCTGGGTTTGCGCCTAGCGTCAGGAACGGGCGGCGCGAAGATTGTCTACACATCGCTGCATGGCACGGGACGGAACACGGTCGGAGTCTGTCTGCAAGCGATGGGGTTCGAGGAAGGCAAGCAGTTCTTCACCGTCGAGTCGCAGAAGGAGTACCGGGGCGACTTCGCGAATGTGAAGTTCCGCACGCCGAACCCGGAGGTGCCCGAATCGCTCGGAGAGGCGATTGAGGTGGCGAAGGAAGTCGGCGGGGATTTGATCCTCGCGACGGACCCGGATGCTGACCGCATCGGCGGCGCGGTTCCTTGGCAGGGCGACTATGCCTTCGTCAACGGCAATGAGTTCGCGACGATCCTCACGCGGTATCGGCTCGAGTCGCTCAAGCGGGCCGGCAAGCTACCTGCCCACCCGGTCGTCTTGAAAACGCAGGTCACGACGGAACTGATGGCGCGCGTCGGCAAGGCGTTTGGTGCGTCGGTCATTGGCGATCTGCTCGTGGGCTTCAAGTACGTGGGCGACATCATCGATCACCTTGAACGAGAAGGACGTTTCGGCGACGTGGTGGCGGGACCGGCGGACTTCATCGTCGCGGCGGAAGAGAGTCACGGTTTACTCGTGACGCCCGAGGTTCGGGACAAGGACGCCACCGGGGCCGCCGTGGTCCTGGCCGAGTTGGTTGCCGAGTTGAAGCAGTCCGGCGGAACGATCTACGGTTACCTGGTCGACACCTACAAACGTTACGGATACTTTCGCAGCATGCTGCGTTCGACCCTTATGCAAGGCGCCGCCGGCACGGCCGCGATGAACGAGATTCAGCAGGAGTTGCGGACGAACCCGCCGAAGGAAGTCGGCGGTCTCAAGATCGTGTCCGTGAACGACTATTGGGACACGGCGAAGTGGGGTGAGTTCAAGTCGGAAACCGACCGTAGCGCGCGCAACTTCATCACATTCCAGTTCGAGGGAGACCTGAAGGCGAGCATTCGTCCGTCCGGAACCGAACCGAAGAACAAGATCTACATCGAGAAGGGGACGGACCCGCTTGGCGCGGACGTTTCCGACGAGGAGTTTCTCGAAGCCCGACGGCGGATCGATGAAGAGGTCGAGGCATTCTCGAACGCGTTCATGAAAACGATGCTCGCAATCGCGGGCGTCGAGATGCCCGCCTACAGCTATCGCATCTCAGACCTTGTGACGCTTGATCGGAAGCGTTACTTTGCGACGGCGTTTATTCCTGAGCTGGAGGCTCGCGCTGGAAAGTTAGCAGGTGGCGAAGGGAGCAAAGACGAGTTGAACCGTTGGATCGATGCGGAGCTTAAGAGCTACGGACCCGATGCTCGGCTGCTGGTCGCCAACGCATTCCGTGCCTACGTTGACTCCGCTCGCAAGAGTGATCCGTCGAAGAAACCTGTCCTGGATCTAGCGGAGTCGGTGTTCTTCTCGTAGGAGTGTTCGCCTAGCTGCGGCGCTCGATGAGCGCCACAACCCTTGCTTCGGCGGCTGAACCTTCGCCCACCGGACCCATGCCCTCGGCGGTCTTCGCCTTCAGTCCGACACGGTCCGTTTCGATTCCCAGAACGCGTGCAACGTTCTTGCGGATCACATCCCGGTGCGGGCCAACCTTCGGACGCTCTAAACCAATCACGGCATCCACATTCACGATGCGATAGCCGTTGTCGTCGATCAACTTCCGCGCGTGCGCGAGAAAGACTTCGCTGTCGGCATCTTTCCACTTCGGATCGGACGGAGGAAAGTAGTGGCCGATGTCACCGAGGCCGGCGGCGCCCAGCAATGCGTCAGTGAGAGCGTGAAAGAGAATGTCCCCGTCGGAGTGCCCGGAGAGCCCTTTGTCGAACGGGATCTGGACCCCGCCCAGGATCAGTTTTCGGTCTTCGACCAAACGGTGCGAGTCGTAGCCGATGCCGACTCGTAGGTCGGTGCTCATGAAGAAGCGTCGTCAGCTTCAGCAAGCTGCTGGGTCTGTTCCTGATAGAACAGCCGCGCCAGAGCCATGTCACTGGGGCGGGTGATCTTAATGTTCCGGTCGCTGCCGAGGACGATGTGGACTGGTTCGCCCAGGTGCTCGACGAGGCTGGCCTCGTCGGTACCGACGAAGCCCTCACTCTCGGCACGATCGAACGCATCCCGCAACAGCGTCGTGCGAAAGACCTGCGGCGTCTGCGCCAAGACGATCCGCTCACGCAATAACGTGGACTGAATGACGGCCTTATCCGCCTGCTTGATCGTGTCGACCGGAGGAATACCGAGGATCGCGGCGCCAACCTCCGCCGCCTTCTGGATTGTTTCCTCGATCTGCGCAATGGTTACGAAAGGCCTGACGGCGTCATGCACGGCTACGAGATCCGTGTCGGGCGATACCTGTTTAAGAGCGTTGCCGACTGATTCCTGCCGGTTGCGTCCGCCCTCGACGAGCCGAACAGGCTTTGGGTAGCCCTGTTCGGCAAGCTGCTCGCTCATCGACGCGATATCTTCCTGCCGCACGGCCATGATGATCTCTGAGATGTTCTCGGTGGCGACGAACTTCCGAATCGTGTGGATAAGGATCGGTGCGCCTTCCAACAGCATAAACTGTTTTCGGCTCGTCCCGGCTGACTCCGCCGAGTACTTTCCCATCCGTGTTCCCAGCCCCGCGGCCGGGAGGATTGCTGCGACTTTCATGGATCAGCGTCCCGCCGTTTGCTCAACTTTGTGAGAGGAAGGTGCGCCTTTCGCGACGGGTATGGGCCGGTCCTGTCCGCTCGATGCGGAAGGCGATGGGGCTTTGTCATCGTATCGTCCGAATATCATCTTGCCGGCCGTCGTCTGTAGCACGCTGGTGACGGAAACCTCAACCGTCTTTGAGATCTGCCGCCGGGCGTTGTCGACAACAACCATCGTACCGTCGTCGAGGTAGGCGACACCCTGATTATATTCCTTGCCTTCTTTGAGAATGAACACCCGCATAATCTCACCGGGCAGCACGACCGGTTTGAGCGAATTGGCAAGCTCATTGATATTAAGGATCGACACACCTTGTAGCTGCGCCACCTTGTTGAGGTTGAAATCGTTGGTCACGATCTTGCCATCGAGTTCCTTGGCAAGTTCGATGAGCTTGAGGTCGACCTCTTTGATCTTCGGGTAGTCCGCTTCGACGATCTGGACTTCCAGGTCCGCCATCTTCTGGATACGTTGGAGAACGTCCAAGCCGCGGCGGCCGCGATTTCTCTTTAGTGAGTCGGACGAGTCCGCCACCTGTTGGAGTTCCCAAAGCACGAACTGCGGCACGACGATGATTCCGTCGGCGAATCCCGTTTCGGCGATGTCCGCGATGCGGCCGTCGATGATCACGCTCGTATCGAGAATCTTGTAAGGCTTCTTGGTCTTGTCGCCGCCGAATAGCCCTCCCAGTGCACCCAGGTTCAGCATCTCACCCTTGGCCGCGCCAACGACCAACCCGACGTACCACATCACCAGGAGTACACCGACCTGCAAGAACGCCAAACTATCGGTTTGCAGTCCCGCCCCCATGACCCGGCTCATGAGATAGGCCCCGACAATCCCCAGGATCGAGCCCGTGGCGGCGCCGATGAGCCGCTTCAAACTCACGCGGCGAAGGCGCACCTCGAAGATAATGATCGCGACGCCGATGAGCAGTCCCGTGGCGGCGGCGGGAATGGGCTCAAGCCCGAAAGGTTGCACGTGATAGGAGAAGACCGAGAAGACGGCGAGGAATGCACCTCGAACAATCCAAAGGTCCGGCAAAACCGTTCTCCCAGAATGCGCTTACGAGTCAATGAATCTCGATCCCACGACAGGCGGTCGGAGCGAAATCCGAACCGAGTATATCACCGGTTGGGGGCGTGCACAAACGGAGGTCGCCGCCCATGTGACTTTGATAGGATGACGCTGCGGGAGGCGAGAACTTGAAAACAGTCAAGAGCTTGGTGACAGGATTGTTTGTTGTGTCGTTCATCATGGCCGTCATGGCGGTAGCCGCTGACCGCCCGGTGGATCCGACGTTTCTCTACCGGCGTGTTCCCAAAGTCGCGCCCAAGACCTCCGACCTCACCACCGAAAACTGCGGCTACCGTCCTCTCTTTGGAGCAGGTGACGCACAAGCATCGGCGCCCAAGGGTATCGCCCGCTATGGAGTGATCGAAGTGGATGCCGGGGGGAGTTGCGCTTCCGTGACGTACGCGAAGGAAGAGCAGATCTACTTCATCCTCGAAGGACAAGGCAGTCTGCGGTACGGCGGAGAAAGCACCACCGTGAAGCCGGACGACTTCATGTATCTTGCGCCGGGCTCGACGCACAGTCTCAGCAATAGCTCGGGCGGACCGCTTCGCGTTGTGATGATGGGCTATCACGTACCGGCCGGATCGGGCGCTTCCGGCAAGCTACAAATCTCGAACGCATCGCAGGCCGAGAAGAAGGTATTGCCGGGGCACCCCGCTTCGACGAAGTATCTTCTGCTGATGGGCGCCAAAGACAGCAAACGGGATTTGATCGCGGCGGGCCAAGTGTTGACGAGCCTTTTCATCATGGAGTTTGATGCCGGTGGCACCAATCATCCGCATCACCACATCAAGGAAGAGGAAGTCTATCTTCTGCTCGAAGGTCACGGCGAAATGGCGGCAGGTGGTGGTATGTCCGGCATCGAGGGCCGTCATGCGGCAACACCGGGCGATGCCTACTTCATTCGGCTCAACGCTACGGTGGGCTTCTATGCCGATGCCGGTTTGGGTGAGAAGAAAGCCCGCATCCTGGCGGTGCGTTCGCTGTATGCTGGCATGAAGAAGTAGCACATCGGGGAACGGTGACCAGGGACGCGCGAATTCACATCCGCGCCTCTTTCCCCGTGGTTCGGGCGCCCCGGGTCGGGCCTGGTCTTGCTGAAATACCTGTGTGATATGCTGACTTGCATCCCCTGAAAAAGCCATGATTTCGCTGTCTTCTCTCCCCCGGATTTGCGTGCCGTTGGGGGTCGCCGACGTGTCGAAACTCGAACGTCTCGCGGTAGCGGCCTGCGACGACGGCGAGGACTTTCTCGAAGTGCGTCTCGACATGCTCGACGAGCCGCAAGCGGGCATTCGAGTCTTTCGTCGAATCGCGCGGCGCTATCCCAATGTGGTGCTTCTGGCGACGTGTCGGCGCAAGCCGAACGGCGGAGAGTTTCGAGGATCGATCGAGGCGGAGATCGCGATTCTCGAGGACGCGGCGCGCGCCGGGGCGGGCATTGTCGATGTAGAGATTGAGACCGCCGAGAAAGCGCCGTCGTTGCTTGCAGTGTTCGATGGGCTGACTCGCCTGCTGATCTCGTACCACAACGTTGAGAAGACGCCCGCGCTTTCGCGTGTAATGCGCCGCCTGCAAAAGATTCCGGCTGATCTTTATAAGGTCGCCGTCTTTGCTCGCAAGCCCAGCGATGCCTTGCGCACCCTGGATCTCGCTGGCTCCGGCCTGGACCATCCCATCGTTTCGTTGGCGATGGGTGACGTCGGTGTGACGACGCGCATTCTCGGCCCGTCGCGTGGCGCGGCCTTCGTGTTCGGGTCGCTAGCGCCGAAGCCTGTCGGGAGAAGCAGAAAGTTGACCGCCGAGCCCACCGCTCCGGGCCAGATTTCGGCCGATAGTCTCCGGAACCTTTACTCGGCACATCGACGCAAGCCGACCACCCGCGTCTTCGGCGTGGTGGCTGATCCGGTGGGTCATTCGATGTCCCCGGTGCTTCACAACCGTGCGTTCAAATCTCGCCGTATCGATGCCGTCTATCTGCCGTTCCTGGTCGAGCCGCATTGCTTCTCGGACTTCTGCAAGGTTGTGCACGAGCTTCCCATAGAGGGTCTCAGTGTCACGATTCCGCACAAACAGCGGGTGATGCGGCATCTCGATTGGATTGACCCTCTTGCCAAGCGGATCGGCGCGGTGAATACGGTCTTTCGCAAAAAGAAGAAGCTCTGCGGAACCAATACCGATGTGCTCGGCGTCGTGACTCCTCTTGAGAGCAAGATGCGTCTCGCGAAATCGACGGCCCTGATCGTTGGTAATGGCGGCGCGGCGCGGGCCGCGGTCTTTGCGCTTCGAGACAAAGGCGTTGAAGTCACGCTGACGGGCCGAAACCCTTCTCGTGTGCGGCGGTTGGCGCGAGACTGCGACGTCGCATCGGTAGACCGCGACCAGCTCGCGGATCGCGGCTTCGACATCCTGGTGCAGTCGACTCCGCTGGGCATGTCTCCCAACGTCGACGACTGTTTTTTTGAGGACCGCATTCCGGCGGACGTCGTATTCGACATGGTTTACAATCCACTGGAGACGAAACTTCTTCGCAGCGCGCGGCAACAGGGCAAGACGACGATCTCGGGGCTCGAGATGTTCCTTGAGCAGGCCGCCGCGCAGTTCGAACTGTGGACGGGCGAGAGTGCGCCGCGCGGACCGATGCGCAGCGCCGTTCTCGATCGCTTGGCGCCATCTCATGCTGCCTGACTACAAAACCTTTTCCGGCTTCGCGGCCGACGCCAATGTCGTGCCGGTTTCCAAGGTCCTGACGGCCGATTTGGAGACCCCTGTCTCCGCGTATCTGAAGCTGGCGGCCGACCGTACCCATTCGTTCTTGCTCGAGAGCGTCGAAGGTGGAGAGAAGATCGGTCGCTATACCTACCTTGGCGCGGATCCGTTTCTGATCGTCGAGGCGCGGGGCGAGAAGGTGGACCTGATCCGCGATGGTAAGCGGACCCGGCGCAAAGGCAACGTGTTTGAGATTCTGCGCGAGACCGCCGCGGAGTTCCGGCCGGCGCATGTGGAAGGGGTGCCGCCCTTCTCGGCGGGCGCAGTCGGCTTTGTGGGATACGACGCAGTTCGGCTGATCGAGCCCCGCATCCCGCCGTTCAAGAAAGACGACCTGCGGACTCCCGATGCGGTCTTCATGTTCTTCTCGACGCTGTTGGCGTTTGATCACGTCAAGCATCAGATTCATGTGATCGCCAATGTCCGCTGCGATGAGTGGAAGGGCAAGCTCAAGAAGGGTTACGACCAAGCCTGCCGCCGGATCGCGAAGATCGAGAAGAGCCTTGCCGCGCCATTACGCATGCCGCCGGCAAAGGAGTCCAAGAAGCCGGTTTCCGTCCGCTCAAATTTCGGCAAGAAGCAATTCTACGCGGCGGTCAAGAAGATAAAGAAATACATTCTGGCGGGCGATGTTTTTCAAGTCGTGCTGTCGCAGCGATTGACGATGAAGCCCGAGGTGCCGCCGTTTCAGATCTACCGGGCGTTGCGGATGGTCAATCCATCACCGTACATGTTTTATCTGCACCTGGATGACACGGTGATTCTCGGGAGTTCGCCCGAGATGCTGGTCAAGGTGGAAGGCGACCGCGTTGAGTACCGCCCGATCGCCGGCACGCGGCCGCGCGGCAAGACGGGAGCGGAGGATCGGGCCCTGGCGGCCGATCTGTTGGCCGACGAGAAGGAACTCGCCGAGCACGTCATGCTGGTGGACCTCGGACGCAACGATGTCGGCAAGGTTTCCGAATACGGGTCGGTGAAGGTACCGGAGTTCAAAATCATCGAGAACTACTCCCACGTGATGCACATCGTGTCGAGTGTTCTCGGCAAGCTGCGGCCGGGACGAGATGCCTTCGATACGCTCGTAGCGTGTTTCCCGGCGGGGACGGTTTCGGGCGCGCCTAAGGTGCGCGCGATGGAGATCATCGCCGAATTGGAGCCGACGCGGCGCGGTGTCTACTCGGGCAGCGTGATGTACCTGGACTTTTCGGGAAACCTCAACTCCTGCATTGCGATCCGCACGATGATGGTTCGCAAGAATAGAGCCTACCTGCAGGTGGGCGCGGGCATCGTCGCGGACTCAGTTCCGGAGACGGAGTGGGACGAGACGATGAACAAGGCGGGTGCGCTGCTGAACGCCGTGGAAGTGGCGCGGCAGTTGTAGGGGGTTCGCTAGAACTCCCCGATGTACTGAACCTCTTCTTCGACCGTGAACCCGTAGCGGTCGACGATACGCTTCTTGAGTTCATCGATGAGCGAGCGCAGCTCCGCCGCCGTTCCGCCGCCCTGGTTGTAGATCAGATTCGCGTGGTAGTCGGCGATCGCAATTCCGCCGCGCTTCATTCCTTTGGCTCCGACCTGATCGAGAAAGTAGGCGGAAGCCACTTTGCCTTCGCGGACAGCTCGCTCGGGCACTTCGGCGGCCGCAGCCTGGGGCAAATCCTTGATGTAGAGATTCTTGAAGATGCTGCCGGCGCATCGCATCGTGGGCGGGAACTTCTCGTCCCGGATCGTGGTGATCTCGTCCGCCCGTTTGCGGAGTCCTTCTCGATCGGCGGCTTCCAGCAACAGGCCGCACCGGAGGATGATCCAGTTCTTGTTCTTCTTGAAAATGCTGCCTCGATATTCGAAGGAGCAACCCTCGTTGTCGATCTCGCGGACCTTCTCACCGTCGAAGAAGCGGACCCACTCGATGCGCTCCTGGATCGAGTGTCCGTAGGCCCCGGCATTTCCGTAAACGGCCGCGCCGACCGAGCCGGGGATGCGGGCTAGCGTCTCGATACCTTTGAGGCCCGCGTCGACGGTGGCATTTACCAATGATTCGAGTGGTGCGCCGGCGTCGGATTTGACCCTTGGGCTGTCGCACTTGATGGACTTCGCCGTGAAGCGTAGGACGACGCCTCGGTATCCCGCGTCGGAGACGATGACATTGGTGCCGTCCCCGAGGATGTAGTAGGGTGCCGCCTGGGCGCGGCAGGTTCGGACGGCCTCCGCGAAGGCTTCCGGATCAGCGGTTTCGGCGAAAAGATCGGCGGGGCCGCCGATGCCGAAGCGCGTGAATTCGCGCAGTTCGACATCCCTGCGAAGGCTTAGATTCTCGATTCGGGCGAGTGACGGCTCGATCGTGTTCAACGTAACCGGGCGATTCATACGAGCAAAGCTTCCATCTGTATCCATCGTAGAGCAGCAGGACCGGGTTGCTATAAGCTGATCCGAGAACCCCTCAATCAGGAGACGCCATGCCGACCCACTTCCCCTGCTTTCCGTCGGAAACGTTGCCCTTTCTGCGCGACCTCAAAACCAACAACAATCGCGATTGGTTCCAATCGAACAAGGCGCTCTACGACGAGAAAGTCGAAGCCCCGATGGTCGAGTTGGTGCTGGCGCTTGGGGAAGAGTTGCAAGGCTTCGGGAGCGATCTTGTCACCGCCCCGGACAAGGCGATCTACCGCATCTATCGCGACGTGCGGTTCAGCAAGGACAAGAGTCCTTATAAGACGCATGTGGCCGCCGTGTTTAGCGTCCGCGGACTCGACAAGCATGCCGGTGCCGGGCTCTACTTCCATTTCTCTCCCGATGAGTTGCTCGTGGGCGGCGGGATCTATATGCCCGGCAGTCAGGAACTACTGGCGATCCGGCAACGTATCGCCGCCGAGCACGAGGAACTGCGCGGCATTCTCAAACACCGCACGTTCAAGCGGATGTTTGGCGAGATGAGCGGCGCGCGGCTGAAGCGCATTCCCAAGGGGTTCGCGCCGGATCACACGGCGGCGGACTTGCTCGTCTACAAGCAGTTTCTTGCCGGCGGGCAGCTTGACCCGGCGATCATCGAAACGCCGAAGCTGTTCAAGGAACTCGTGAAGCGCTTTCAAGCGATCGAGCCGTTCATCGTTTTCTTGAATACGGCCCTGATCGGCGGTAGCCGTCGGGCTGCGAAGGGATTGGTGCGAGGAGGCTGAAGCCCCTCAAGGTTGGGCGTGGCGCGCCGGAACGTTGCATCCTGGGCGTGTGGGGCGTAAACTCGGTTCGCGAGGAATCCGAAGCGCTCCAGGAGCGGGGAATCGGAATCCGGGTCCAAAGGAGAGTTCTATGACGGCAAAGCAAGTCTTCCTAACGAGCGCACTGTGCGCGGTCACATGTCTGCTCGTGCTGCCGGCGGCGAAGGCGCAGAACGGTAGCTCCAAGATGCGGATGTATAACACCGTGAAGCAGAAGCTCAAGGAAGGTAAGCAGGTGGTCGGCGGGACGATCTACACTGACGACCCCAACATCTATTGCGCGATGGCTGAGGCGGGCTTCGATTTCCTGTGGATCGAGATGCAGCACAGCCCTCTGACCTACACCGACGTGGCTCGCATGATTCGCGTGTGTCCAGGCCCCGCGATTCCGTTCATTCGAATACCGGATGCCACCGAAGGGGACATCCAGAAGGCGACCGACATTGGAGCTCTGGGCATCATCATCCCCATGGTTGATAACGTCGAGAAAGTTCAAAACGCGATTACCTTTGCCAACTACCCCCCCATCGGCAAGCGGATTCAGGGCGGTGGCCAGTACGGCACACTCTGGGGGCGGGGTTATCGACAGGCTGCAAACGACAACATCATGATCGTCGCAATGGTCG
>Ga0114996_10003177_pt1 | contig 20615 bp, 18 predicted proteins | sample ArcticOcean_MG_C_4_FD_87039 | JGI IMG/M metagenome (GOLD analysis project Ga0114996, IMG submission 87039) | Marine microbial communities from western Arctic Ocean - ArcticOcean_MG_CB4_134 | ecosystem: Environmental > Aquatic > Marine > Oceanic | place: Arctic Ocean: Canada Basin | collected... | reverse complement strand
GCGAAATCTAATGAGGTTGGTCGATTCTGATGTTTAGCTAGTTTTACTGGTGTGAGTGAAGGCAATTTCAAGGATTCTTTTACTTCTTTTGTATATTTCCTCTTTGGTTTTAATGTATATAATGAACTAAGCAAATCTAAAAGAGTGGCTAATATATCTTTCAAGTTTTCTCTATTTACTATTTTGTCTATGTGTCCTTTTCTTAAATGAAATTCAGCAGTATGAACATCATCAGGTAATGGGCTTTCAGTGGAATCAGCAATTGTCCTCAAGGAACTTAATCCCATTAGTGCCCCGGGTTCTGATAATATGATGTCAGCTAAATTTGCAAAACTAGCATATATTTGACCAGTTGATGGGTTAGTTAGAATAGTTATCAATGGGAGGTTTTTTTCTGCCAATTTATTAGCAGCAATCGATGTTTTAGCCATTTGCATTAATGATAAAATACCTTCTTGAACTCCAGATCCTCCTCCACTTACTACAGCGATCACGGGAATCTTTTTTTTCGATGCCATTTCCAGACACAAAGCTATTTTTTCCCCTACTACTGAACCAATACTTCCACTCATAAACCCAAAGTCCATTACTAAAAGAGCTGCTGGTGTTCCATCAATTAAACAGGTGCCTGTAACCACCGCCTCTGGTAATCCAGTATGTTGGCGATCTTTAGTAAGACGCTCTTTGTATAGCATGCGGTTTGGGTCAATCGATATTAGCGATCTATTAACCTCATTAAAAGTCTCCTTGTCAGCGAGGAGTGTTATTCGTTCCCTAGCAGATAGATTGTAATGAAAATGGCACTTGGAGCACACTTTGTAAGCTACATATAAAGAATCATTCCTAATGTCAGAATGACAAGACAAGCAATATTCTAGAATATTAGAGGATTTTCGCATATTAATAGTAGTCATTTCAGGGTTTATTACCAAACTCAGCAATTTAGAAAAATTTCTAGTCATAATTTTTCACCTAACTCTGCTATTGCCAATTAATTATATGACCTCGCGAGCTTTTCCAGGTTCACCAGGTGCTACAATTCCCTCATCCTCTAATTGTTCCATAAGGCGGGCTGCCCTAGGATATCCTATACGTAATCTACGCTGCAATAGTGATGTTGAAAGAGTTGTATGACTATTTGCAATATCGATTGCTTTATCCAATAGTTGATCCTTGGGGAACTCCTCTTCTTCTTCCTCAACATCGAGAGAAATGTCGGCTATTGGAGGTCCTGAAACTGTTGTCCAGTGTCTAACCAGTCCTTCAATTTCATGATCAGAAATAAATACACCTTGTGTTCGTTTGGGTTGTAGCCCATCTAGGGGCAAATAAAGCATATCACCACGTCCCAGGAGTTTATCTGCTCCTGCAGAATCGAGAATTGTCCTAGAGTCAACTTGAGATGCTACAGCAAAGCTTACCCGGCTTGGAAAATTTGCTTTTATTAAGCCAGTTACCACATTCACTGATGGGCGTTGAGTAGCTAATACCAAATGAATACCAGTAGCCCTACCTAATTGAGCAAGCCTACATACTGAATTTTCTGCCTGATATTGTGAAGTCATCATAAGATCTGCTAATTCATCTATTACAACTACGATATATGGCATTGTAACAGAAGTCTTTTTATTGAAAGCAAGTATATTTCTAGAACCATTTTTTTCAAAGGCTTTATATCTTCTAAACATTTCTGCTATCAGGCCTTGAAGAAGATTAACTGCTTCGTCAGCTTCTACTATTGTAGGCCTCAGAAGGTGAGGTATACCATTATAAAGGTTAAGCTCTACCCTTTTTGGGTCTATTAATAGGAAGCGTAGATCTTCAGGGGATTTCTCCATTAATAGGCAGGAAATTATAGAATTAATACACACGCTTTTTCCGCTACCTGTAGCACCTGCTATAAGTAAATGAGGCATATGAGTTAGGTCTGTTATTACAACTTCGCCACCGCTACCTTTACCCATGGCAATTGGTAACTGATATCTTGCTCTAAGTTTTCCATATTTTTCACTCTGCATGACTGATCTAAGAGTGACTATGCTTGGATTAGCATTTGGTACTTCTATTCCAACCACAGATTCTCCTGGCACTGGAGCCTGAATCCTTATACTAGAGGCTGCCAAAGATAGAGCAAGGTCCTTTTCTCGTGCTACTATACTCCCAACTTTAACTCTAGTTTTATTCTCAATTTGTGTGATAATTGGCCTTCCATAGCTATCTATTTTAACTTGTCCAGAGGAATCTTTTTGTCGAATATCTTTATATCGACGATTCCAACCTGGTTCAAGCCCATACATAGTAACAGTTGGTCCAGGTTTGATTTGTTTTACAGTTACTTCTATGCCATATTCACCAAGAGTTCTTACAATAGTTCCAGCAGTGTTTCTTTGATCCTCTTCTGAGAAACTATTCTCAGGTGCATCCAAAAGCATATCAATAGGAGGCATTTTCCATGGGTTTTTATATGTCATATCATTAATTTCTTTTGTTTTCTCTTGGGGAGGGCTTAAATAAAGGGAATTGATCTCAGTCTTTTCAGACTCTATTAAAGATAGTGTAAGTTGAGTTTTACATTCATTTGCATCATTAGATCCTTGAATGTCTATATCGTCATCTCCGTTGTAAATTTCAGGGATTTCTTCTTCTTCAACTTTATCAATGTAATTTGACATGAGATTGCTTGAAGATTCTTCTATAGTAATGTCAATAGGAAATTTTCTATTTGGGTATAAAGGTAATTTGCCAATTAATCCTAAGCTTATCTTTTTTGTATAGAAGAAAATTAAAACTAAATAAGTATAAGAAGTAATTACTGTTAATTTTGCAACCTTGGATAAAACAATGAATAGATTCAAAGTCTTTTTAAAGATCTTGATTAACAATCTAATGCTTCCTACTATTACGACCACAGTTTTTCTTGGGAAGGTAATCCAAATACCAGTGATAATTATAGGGATAATCCGTATTAAGCCTAGGAATTGATCAGGTCCTCTTAACATATACCCTAAGTTACCTCCCAATGTTAAATCGTAAAAAATACCAGAAGTAACTCTCCAATATGCAAGAATACCAATAGAGGAAGAAAGTATTAAAAAGCACCCAAACCAGACATTCAGATTTCTCAGAATGAAATGCCATTTGAACATAGCCGTAACCAAAAAAGTTAAACAGAATATACCAACAGGAATAATTCCGATACCAAAGGCTCTTATTCCAGTTTCTCTTATCTCGATATACGAATTGTTTAGAGATGTACTAAATATGGTCAATAACGCCAGGACTATAATAAGCATTAACAATTTACGGCGCCAAGAAGTTGCCAAGAAACGGAAAAGTTTTTTTATTGAAGGGGTTTTATATTCCCTTTTTCTTTTAAAAGATTGTAAATTATTGATGTTCATATTTTGGAACTACAATTTCACCCTTGTTATACCACTACCTCATGCTTCTGAATTCACAGGTAATATGACAGGGCTTCTTCCTGTTTCTTTATAAAAGAATTTTATTAGAGCATTCTTAACACTGGTATTAGTTTGCCCTCGTTTTTGATTCAATTTCCTGGTTTCCTCCAAAGTTTGATAGATCACTTCATATGCTTTTGGATATAGTTTATTGGCTTGTATGGAATCTATGAATCCTCTAGAGATCAGTTTTGGATGAGGTGATATTTTCCCAGTTTTAACATTATATGGAAGTACTACCACTAGAAAACCATCCTTGGAGATGGATTTACGTTCTCTAAGGATATCATTATGCATTTTCCATACTCTTCCACCATCGACATATACTCGACCTCCAGGAACATTCCCTGTAACATTTCCGCTTTCTTTGTTAAGCTCAAGTACATCACCATTTTCTAGTACAAATGTATTCTGTTTGGGGATTCCTGTGGCTTGAGCTAAGGATGCATGGGCTATCAAGTGTCTATGTTCTCCATGCACTGGTACGAAAAACTTTGGCTTTGTTAAATTTAACATTAGTTTCAGGTCTTCTTGACTACCATGGCCATGAACATGTACCGATTCATTACGATGATAGTATACTTTAGCCCCAAGTCGATATAAATTGTCAATTGTTCTTGAAACTAATTTTTCATTACCAGGAATTGGAGTGGCTGATACAATCACGGTATCACCAGATTTAATCTGCACATCTTTCTGTTCTGTTTTTGCCATTCGAACTAGTGCTGAAGTTGGTTCCCCTTGGCTCCCTGTAGTAATTATAACTACTCTATTGTCTGGTAGATTCTCTAAATCTGTTGGATTGATGAAAATGCTTTCATTTGCGTGAAGATAATTCATCTCCATTGTCATTTTTACATTATTGATCATACTACGACCTACAATAGCTACCTTACGATTGTTGAGGATGGCGGCATCTATAATTTGCTGGATTCTTGATATAAGAGATGCAAAAGTTGCTACTATAACTCTACCATCAGCTTCCCCAATTACTCGCTTTAAGGTTTCTCCAACTACTTTCTCTGATGGGGTATAGCCGGGGACTTCTGCATATGTAGAATCAGAAAGGAGAAGGAATACTCCTTCAGATGAAAGCTGTCCAAGCCTTATATAATCAACAGAATGATTGTCTACTGGAGTATGGTCAATTTTGAAATCTCCAGTATGTATAACTGGACCAAGAGGTGTATGAATAGCTATTCCCATGGCATCTGGTATGCTATGCGATACTCGAAAGAATTCAACTGTGAGTTTTCCTAACTTTATTTTTGTCCCTGGTTGTATGCTATGGAGTTTAGATTCATTTAGTTGTTTGTGTTCCTTGAGCTTTACAGTTATTAGACCATGGGCCAATCTTGGGGCATATACAGGCACTTGTAAATCTTTCAGTATAAATGGAAGAGCACCTGTGTGGTCTTCGTGTCCATGTGTAATTAATATAGCCCTAATTTTATCTTTATTTTCTATCAAATAAGATATATCCGGGATTACGAAGTCTATTCCAAGCATATCTTCTTCAGGGAATAAAATCCCAGCATCAATTACAATGATGTCCTGTTCGTATTCGAAGGCCATCATGTTTTTTCCTATTTCGCCTAGGCCACCTAGTGGTATAATTTTTAATGTCATACTATTTATTATAGCTATTAAAACATACTAAGTTGTTGAGGATTAGAGTCGTCTGTTTTACCAATATGCTGCTCTTACTGTTTTACTAAATCAGCTAATTTATTGAAATCTTCTACAAGTACAGCCTTTAGTCGGTTTTGATATAGAGCTGCTGCTGGATGATAAATTGGGAATATAATCCTTCCTTGCCAATCTTTTGGTTTTCCTCTAGCGTTACTTATTTTTTCTGTTGGGAAAAATTTAGATAATGAATGACGTCCGAGAGTCATAATTATTTTTGGATTAAGGAATTTAATTTGATCTTCAAGGAATGGCCGGCATGCCTCTATTTCTAACAGTGAAGGATCACGATTGTTAATTGGGCGACATTTCACCATGTTAGTAATAAATACATCTGAACGGTTTAAACCGATTGATAATAGGAGTTCTTCTAATAACGTACCTGCTCGACCTATGAAAGGTCTTCCCTGTTGATCTTCATGAAATCCTGGAGCTTCCCCAATAAACATAATGTTTGGGGTATTAGAACCTTCTCCTGGGACAGTTTTGTTTCTATTGCACGATAACTTACAGAGAGTGCATGTAGAAATTCTTGAGGTAATCTGTTCAAGATCAAGCAAAGTGTATATTCCAATAGTTGTTAATGCCAAGAATAATAACATGGTCAAATTTGGCCGTCAATTTTGTGCATTGGTGTAAAAATGTGATTAAAATTGACTTTTGTAGTCATTTCAGTTATAATTAAGACCTATTTTTCGTATAGCTAACACGTTTTTCGTATGTCTAACACATTTGAAACATCTCTTAACCTCAAGCGAACAGCGCTTTTTGAAACCCATACCTCGTTAAAGGGACATATGGTTTCTTTTACAGGGTGGGAATTGCCAGCGTACTATTCTAGTGCGCGAAAAGAAGTGCGTGCTGTGCGTAAAACTGCAGGTTTATTTGACACTTCCCACAGAGCAAAGCTTCGTTTTAGTGGTTCGGACGCAGCATTTTTCTTAAACCGTTTTCTTAGCAAGAAAGTTCCGGAACTTGATATAGGACAGGGTCAATATCAAATTATTTGTAATGAGGTTGGTGGTATCATTGATGATGCTGTTTTATATAGACTTGGTGAAGCTCGGTTTCTTCTATTAGTTAATGCTTCAAGCGTTAAAGATGTATTAAATTTGGTAGCCCCCTATTTAAATAACGCTGGTAACGTAACATTGGAGAACCTTACTGATCAATACACAATGATATCATTTCAAGGTCCGCAAGCTGTTGACATACTTGAAGACGTAACCCCAGCTGATCTTCAAAGGCTCAAACCTTATAGATGTGTAGAGCCATTTGTTGTGGGAAATGATGTTCTTCTATCTAGAACTGGATATACTGGAGAAGATGGATTTGAACTAATATTTTCTAATAAAGATGCTGAATCTATTTGGACTTTACTAATGGGGCGTGGAGGTATGGCATGTGGATTACTTTCAAGAGATATCTTGCGATTAGAATCTGGCCTTCTGTTACATGGAAACGATATAGATATTACGGTTAATCCATTTGAAGCGAAACTTGATGAATTCATTGAATTAGACAAAGAAGATTATATTGCCGGAGCGGCCCTACAACAAATTCGCAACAAAGGCATTTCTAGAACTATTATAGGACTAACTTTAAAAGAACGAGAGATCGCTAGGCGATCTTATGAGATCATGTATAAAAAGAAACCTATTGGCAAAGTGACAAGCGGCACTTTCTCACCCACAATTGAGGAGAGTATTTGTTTAGGTTATGTTCCACTGGAGTATGCTTTGCCTGGCACTAAACTTCAAATTAAAATAAAAGATGTTTTAGTAAATGCAAGAGTAGTTGCTCTTCCGTTCTATTCGAAAGTGGAAAAGGTTTAACTGCTTATTCATAGAAGAGATGTTTTTTTCTAAGGCTTTAGATTCTAAATTTGAGAATTACGTAGGTAGTTTCCCCCTTTAGTTAACTGAAATTTAATCAGGAGTTAGTTTTATGCAGTTTGGAATAATGTTACCTCATTATCGCCATTTAGCTTCGACTGAAAATATAAAAAGAATCTCTCAGGAAGCAGAGGAAATGGGGTTCTCTTCTCTTTGGATAACTGACCGCACAATTATTTTCCCAGGGGAAGATCAAGATAAATTTGGGACTATTTTTTATGATCCATTTGCTACCTTAGCTTACGTTGCTGCTATAACTAATAATATTTTGTTAGGTGAAAGTGTAATTGTTGTTCCATATAGGAATCCTTTTATGCTTGCTAGAATGACAGCTACTATTGATATCCTTTCTAATGGGCGACATATCTTTGGAGTTGGGGTCTCTGGAGGAACTGATTATACTAGAGATGAGTTTCGTCTTATTAAAACTCCAATGGAAAATAGAGGTCTTATGACTGACGAAGCTATAGAGGTGATGATTGAACTTTGGATAAATAAATTTCCATCTTTCAAGGGGCGTTTCTGGGAATTCGAAAATTTTTGTTTTGAACCTAAACCTTTACAAAAGCCTTATCCACCAATTTGGATTGGAGGGAATCGCCTGGTTGGTTTAAAAAGGGTAATTAAGTATGGTGATGCTTGGCATCCATCCACAATAGATTTAGTAACTTTGGAAGCTGGTGTAAAGTATTTGCGGCAGGAATTGCCGAAGCATGGTAGAGATTTTGATAAAATGAATATCGCTCCAAGAGAGTCAATTAAAATACTGGAACATCCTTCTAGTAGGTCAGATTTTCCTTTAATCGGTGATTTATCTCAAATAATGAATAGCTTTGAGCAGTATCAAAATATTGGTGCAACCCACATGGTTTTAGATACTTTCTTTGGTAGGAGTGGATTACAAGATGAAACGATAGATTCTATGCTCTTTACTATGGAAAGTATTGCTGAAAATATAATCCCAGTATTTCAGGAATAGCTAAGACTTAATTATTTGTGTTGAACCTAACCTCAATTTAGGAGGTAAAGTCGCTATCATCAAAATACAAACTAATATCATTACCATGACGTAAATTAGAAGTATTGTATTGTAGTTACCTGTTAAATCGTAAGTTACCCCAGATAATATAGGCCCGGCTGCTGCGGTTGCCCATCTAAATATTGATGCGAAGCCTTTAATACTACCCAAGTGAAGTCGTCCAAAATAGTTAGCATAAATTACAGGTTCCAGAGTTATTGCTCCAGAAACCCCAACACCTAATATAAGCGAAGCAGATATGGCAGTAGGCAAGGCACTACTGTTTAACAGTAGTAGTTCCCCAATTCCCATAAATACCGCTCCAGTTGCCATACAATATCTGAGAGGATATCGTTCAGAGAGGAACCCCCATATAAGCCGGCTAAGTCCTAAACCTATCGCGAAAAAACTAAAAGTACTTGCCGCAGCAACAGGGGTAAGGTTCTGTTCTACTAGATGGGCTGTTTGGTGTAGAGTTGTACCTCCCAGCACCATAATAGATAATGGAACAGAAATAACTAGAAGCCAGAGTGCTCGAGTGTGTATGGCTTCACTTAGTGTCCAGTCATAATCTGTTTGTTCTGGTCCATATTGAATTTTTGGAGATTTCACTGCTGAATCTAGTATTTTGGTTGATAATTGGACTCCGTCAGGGACAAGTCCGATATCTTCAGGCCTGCGTTTTAAAAGAAAAATAGATGGGATTATAGTTATTATCCATACTATAAGACTTAGCATTATTAATGCTATTCTCCAGCTGTATATCTCTAATATAACTTGTGCTATTAGCGGTATAGATATAATTGAGAAAGAGGCGCCCATGGTGGCGATAGCAACAGCTCTGCCTCTTTTTATTATAAACCAGTTTATTATTGTAGTATTAATTGCTAGACCTATTAGCCCGACACCGCCTATTCTGGTTAATGCAACTGCAATATAAAACCAGATTGGGTTGGTTGCGATAGCCATTCCAAGAAAACCTATACCAACTATGAAAGCAGAAATAGCTACGATCCATCGTGCACCATATTTATCGATAAATGGCCCTGCTATTAGGCAAAAAGGTGCACATAGTACTGTGCCTAAAGCAACACTTCCTGATATCAGGCTCCGACTCCACTTAAATTCGTCAGCTATTGGGCTAATAAATATTGATAAAGTTTCAGTTGTTGTAATGCCTATGGCAAAATATCCTGCGAAGCCTGCAATTATTATATACCATCCATAAAATATAGGAAGTTTAGGTTTCTTACTAGATCCGGGAGTTGAATGATAGCTAGGGCTTTCTGATTTATAAAGAAAATTTATAATGTTAGACAGCACTAAACATACTCCATTCTACGTATGAAAGATTGGCATTTTAAAGCTTGATTACCATAGCATAATTTTGATATAGCTAATAATTTCAAACAAGGCATTTACTATCGCTTCAATAGATTATCTAAAAATAAGGAATGTTGTAGAAATTTAAGTTGCTATATTAATAAAAATTTAAAGTCACTATTTAGTTTTTAAGTATTCTTATGAACTTTATTACGTTCAAGGAAGCCTTTGAAACTATTTTCTACTGGCTCATCTTTAAGATCAGATGCCTTGGCTTTAGATTCCATTTCTATCATATCTTGCCATGTAGTTCCTATATTTTGGTTTAGGAGTCGCTTTATTCCCTGCACCATCCTAGGATTATTATTGGCTATCATTTCTCCAATATTTTTAGCTTCTTTAATAAGATTTTCTGGCTCAACTAGACGATTTAGGAGGCCAATCCTAAATGCCTCATCCGATTTCACTTCTCGACCTGTAAGCAGTAGGTCTTTGGCAATAGGCATTGGGACCAGAATTGGTACAGACCAGGTTGAATTTAAGCGGCCATAGGTAACCCCTAAGTATTTAAAACTGCAATGCGTACTTCCAACCCGAAGATCTAGAGCTGATGCAAGCATTGCGCCTCCTCCGAATGCAAGCCCGTTGATTGCACCTATGATCGGTTTTTTACACGTTGCTAAGTGCCATAGATAACCTTCTCGGCTTTCATCCCATGGTAGAGAGCGGCCATCCTTTGAAAGTTGAGTCATTTCTTTAATATCAGCGCCAGCTGAAAAAGCCCTTCCAGATCCTGTTAGGATAATAGCCTTCACGACCATATCATCTTCCATCATTGATATTGCGTGGTCTAATTCGCGCATTAGAGTTGAACTTAAAGCGTTAAGAACATTGGGCCTATTTAGCGTGATTTGGCCTACTTCATTATCATATTCAACTAATATATTTTCGTACCTCAAACTTGCCCCCAGATTAAGATCATTTTTAGAAATGTTATAGGAACCCTTATACATGGTCAAGAGGAATAGCTTATTTGAAGATACGGTAACAGAATTAGGTTAAATATTATCAAATGTACATCACTTATAAATAGTAAATTTAACGTCGAGACTTGGCATTATGGCTTTCAATATTATCTATAATGTATTGGGTTTTTAGCTAAATAAAAACACGCAGCTCCTAATGCTGGGAAGATTCCCAGTATAAAGAAGCCCCATCTATAACTACCTAGGAAATCTGCAGATAACCCAGCAATTAATGGACCGATGATCATTCCAATCATCGCAATCATAGAGCTGAAGCCCATGATTGTAGCAAATGAACTACGCCCAAAATAATCAGCTCGAATTGCAGCCATTAAGGGTCCTCTAACTCCCCAAGAAAGTCCATGTAATATAACAAGAAAGAAGATCAAGGGTAATGAAGTTGTAAATGCTAGTCCAATAGGGGTAATTACATGCCCGAACATACAAATAACAATAACCTTTCTTTTTTCGACTCTATCTGAAAGGAAGCCACCACTCAATTGCCCAAATAATTGTACCCCTGTCATTGCTGCGGCTACCAGAGCAGCCGACTGAACTGAGACTCCAATATTATCTACAATATACGGAATTAAATGTAACATCATTGCGGAAACAACAAATAGAGCAGAAGCATGTCCTAATGATGTATACCAGAAAGCACTTGTCCTCAGAGCTTGCTTCAATGATAAATCGTTAGTTCTAGGTCTGTTGGCTTCCTGTTGTTTTGGAATGTCAATTCTTTTATCAAGATCTCCATCTGGAAATAGTCCATATTCTTCTGGGGCTTTGCGAATTAAAAGACTAGCAGGAAGCAAAATGATAAGTGTTAAAATGCCGGAATAAAAGGCAGTATCACGCCACCCAAAATTAACTAAAGACCATGCTACAATTGGTACCATAAGCCCACCTAAAGCAGATCCAGAATTAGAAATACCTAATGCTGTGGCACGTTTCCTCTCAAACCAATTTATCAGGCTAGTAGATATTGTAAGATATCCAGCTAAACTTAATCCAAGGGACATGAAAAAGAAGACAACATAAAAGTCGAATATTGAATCAATTTTGCTAAAAAGCATAAATCCTGCGGCTAGGATAACAATGCCTATCTGTATTACCAACCTAGGACCAATTTTTTTAACTAACCATCCTTGGATTGGCCCAACAATGCCACTTTCCATGCGAGACATAGAGAAGGCCCCTGATATGAGTGTTTTACTCCACATCATCTCCTTTTGAATGAATATAAAATATGCTCCGAATCCTGTGAAAAGTAATGCTGATGTGGTCATGAAAATGAAGAATGCAGATATAACAATCCACCAACCGAAGAATATCCTATTTCCCTTAGTTTTAACTACATTCATTAAACTATTTACATACGATCGATATAAACTTATTTCAGACAGTGGAAATTGGAAATCAATCAGCTTTTATTACTGATTCTAATTTAACAATAAGAGAAAATGTTAACATAGAATCTATTGGATTACTTTAAGATTTGCAGAAATTTTAACTGGCTTTTCCAAAGTGCTTGATACCGGAGACAATTTTATAGCTTTTTCTTGAATCATTTCTAAGACTTCTATTGGAGCATTACTTTTTATCTCTATGCTTAGAGAAATATTAGTGAAGCCTGGAAACCCATTATCAATGCCTAATCCTGAAGGTATATCTAATTCACCTTCAATTTCTATTTCCAACATTTCTAATGTTACTCCCAATGCAGTTGCATTTGTTATAAATACAATAGCCACTGAGGATCCTAAAGATGCAAGCAACAGTTCTTGAGGACTAAAACCTCCATTATCTCCGGTAAGCCAATCAACCTGGTCTATTTCTATAGGATTAAGTTCTCTGGAGAAAGCTGTGGTATGAAAATTGCTTGTCCACATAACACGGGATTTCCAAATAGATTTGGCTAACTTATCCGATAAATCAGGATTTTCTTGAATTTGCCTTATTATAGTCTGAATCCTATTTATGTCGATTTCATTCAGATGTAGTTTTGTCATTATTCTTTATGATACGCTTATTGTTGCTATTCCTGCCACTACCATTCCTATAGCAATTGCTTTAATTGTTATTGTATTTCTTTTAAGCGGTTCGTCCATTACTTTTAACATAGATGTACTTAATATAGTACTATATAAAAATACAAAGATAGGGCGCGTTCCAATAAGTGCGGAAACCACAGATACCGGTCCGGAATTTATAGCAAATACAGTCAATAAGACCGCGAATCCACCATAAAAAAACTCACCAATTAAGATATAGTAACGCCCAACAGGATGTTGTAATCCGACTACAAGTCCCTTTAATGAATTTTTCGATATAAAAATAAGGAATGGGATGCCTATGCCTAAGCATCTTAGTGCAAACACATTCCAAAATGGAGCTGTTTCTAATACATTTTTACTTACTATTTGTCCCAGAGCAGCAAAAAAAGCAGCAATTATTAGTAGTATAAAGGATCGATCAATCTTGAGTCTTTTAATATCAGGTTTTTGTTTAATTGAGACCATAATTGCGCCAGTTATAGTTGAAAGTATTGCTAGCCACCCAAACCACACGAGACTCTCACCTAGGAATGATACACCTAGAATTGCTACTATAGCAGGGTACGTATTAAAAACAGGGCTTACCCTGGAAGCCTCGCCAGTTTTTAGGACAAACATATGCAGTACCAGTGATGCACTCCATATTAAGCCTGAGCTAAAAGCTATTAAAAGTTCTCTGATTGATATGTCAGATGACAATGGAAAGAGAATAAAAGTTATGGTTCCCCAAACTACTGATGAAAGGCCTAAGAGTAAACCGAAACTAGGGAAGTAGTTGAGGTATTTAGTTACAAGTTGCTTATCTATTATAGTTAAGACACCGGCAACGGCAGCACTACTGACTGCTATAGCAATCCAAGTCATTTAGCACTCCTCTATTTGGATATATATTTAAACTAAAATCTGGTAGTTGTTTGGCTACAATAAAATGATGGTACTTACACCTAGGACGACAAGTGTTATTGCTATAGATTTTGATAAAATAATTTCTTTTGTAATAGGTTCGTCTAATATATTAAATTTAACCTTACTTAGAATGATACTGTATATGAATATGAAGGCTGGCCTTGTGCCTATAAGTGCAGTTACGATAGATACCGGCCCCATACTTACTGCAACTAAAGCTAACCAAACACTAAAGGTTGCATAAACGATTTCCCCAAAGATAAGGACGTATCTTCCAACTGGATGCCTCATTCCATTTATTAAGTCTGATAGATTGTCTTTAGATAAAAAGACAAGGAAAGGTATTGCTATACCAATATTTCTGAAGCCAAAGATAGTCCAAAATGGTGCATTATCCAAGACATACTTGTTAGTAAGTTGTCCAATGGCTGCTAATAAGCTAGCTAGCATAAGAAGCGCAAACGTTGATTTATTGATGTTAAAGATTCTACTTCCAGTTATCTTAGTGGATATCAAAATGGCCCCTGTTATTGTCATAATGACTGCAAACCACTGAGTTACGCTAAGATGTTCATTCAAAAATGAAACACCTAGTATAGCGACAATCGCAGGATATGTATGAAATACAGGGCTGGTTCTAGATACCTCTTCGATTCGTAGCATATGGAAATAAACTAGTAGGCCAGATCCCCAAATAAATCCACCTAATGCTGCTAAAAACTTAATATTGGTCTCTACGTAGGAGCTTTGTGGAACAATCCAAATAATTAGAATTCCACTAATGATAGACATGAATGAAAGAAGAAGACCAAAACTACCCACATTCGGTAAGAAATTAGTCAGGACTTTTTTGTCTATAATGCTAAGGATTCCTGATACAGCGGCACTAGATAAGGATACTAATATCCACCCCATTAAATTTCCTTCATTCCTTACGCCTTATAGTAACTGTAATAGGACCCTCGTAGAGGATTCTACGAGACATATTTACTAACCCTTCAAGATTTTTGTCTATATGAGCTATATGGGATGCTGGAAGAGGCCATTTTGCATTACCATAACAAAATGCAATTTTGTAATTACCCATTCCCCTACTATCGTGATAGAGGATGTCACCGGGACTTATTTCTTGTACCATATTTTCTATTGGGGCATGCTTTTGCCTAAGTTCATGATTACTCTCGGTTCGCCAACATTGCCCTGCGGCAAATGTATGAATAGTTCGTGTATGTATGGGTAAGGAATCCCATAAAGCCTGACATGTCTCCGGAGCTTCCTCATCCAAAAGTATTGCCTCACTTATCACTCCAGGCAAGTATGAGACTGGGTTTTCAACCCACTGGCCGTTAAGCTCGATTTCTATTTTGCGCATTATATATAACTCCTAAGGTTTCCAATTTGTATAAAGATATTCGTCAACTTGTCGTAATCAGTAATATAGATTTTAATTGGTATTAATCATCTTCTAATGTACTTGTATCTCCATCTGGTAAGCCTAATTCGCGGGATTTTAATAGGCGGCGCATAATTTTCCCGCTACGCGTTTTTGGCAAGGAAGAAACGAATTCGATTTCTCTGGGAGCTACGCTTGCAGACAGTTTTCCTCTTGTGAATCGCATAATCTCATTGTGAAGTTTTTGATCGGGAGTATAACCATCTTTGAGAGAAACAAAGGCTTTAACAATTTCCATTGCAATTGGATCAGGTTTGCCTATTACTCCTGCCTCTGCAACAGCTGGGTGTTCAATTAAAGCACTTTCTACTTCGAATGGGCCAACTAAATGACCAGCCGTATTAATAACATCGTCTGTTCTACCTACGAACCAAAAATAACCATCTGCATCCATTCTTGCTCTGTCTCCTGTAATATACCATCCTTTTCGGAATTTTGAATTATACATTTCTTGGTTTTTCCAATAAGTATGGAACATTGATGGCCATCCTGGACGTATAGCTAGAAAACCCTCTTCACCAATTGGAGCTTCATCATAGTTGTTATCAAGTATGGTGGGAAGGATTCCTGGTATAGGACGTCCCATAGAGCCTGGGCGTACTGGCATTGAGGCATAATTAGCTATTAGAATCGCACCGGTTTCGGTTTGCCACCAATTATCATGAATAGGTTGACCAAATACCTCTATCCCCCAAATAACACCCTCCGGATTCAATGGCTCTCCCACGCTATTAATATAACGCAGGCTAGACAAATTATATTTCCTTGGTATTTCATTGCCAGCTTTCATTAGCATTCGTATGGCAGTGGGAGCAGTATACCAGACAGTTACTTTATATTTTTCAATTAATTTATACCATGCACTAGCAGAGAAACCACCTTCGTAAATTAGCTGCGTTACGCCGTTGCTCCAAGGGGCTAGCATGCCGTAGGACGTTCCAGTTACCCAGCCAGGATCTGCGGTGCACCAGTAAATGTCCTCAGGATGAAGGTCTAAAACCCACTTGCCGGTAGCATATTGTTGCAATATTGCCATGTGGCGATGGACAGCTCCCTTAGGCTTTCCTGTGGTGCCAGATGTATAGTGCATAATTGAATAATCAAATTGACTAGTCTGTACCATACCCGTATCTTTTGAGCTATTTGCCATTAGATTACTATAGCTAATATCCCCTTTTTCAAGAGACTCTTTCTTATCTTCTGATTTATCTACAATGATGATGTGTTTAAGCTCAGTTAGCTCGGGGAGAATAGTAGAAATCTTTTCTCGTAGTTGAGGTTGAGTAATTAGAATTTTAGCTCCGCTGTCTATTAGGCGATCTCGTACTGGATCAGGACCAAAGGCTGAGAACAAAGGCCCGGCAATTGCACCTGCCTTTAAGATTCCAAAAACAGCTATGTATTGTTCTGGAACTCGCTCCATAAAAGTAAAGACACGGTCCCCTTTTTTAATCCCTAGATCTTTTAAGGCATTTGCAAATTTGTCAGTTTCCTCTTTCATTTTTAGAAAGGTATAAGTTTCCTGTTCACCATTTTTGCCTTCCCAATACATTGCTACCTTATTCCCATTACCTTTATCTACGTGTCTATCAATGCATTCATGAGCTTTGTTAAGGGCACCTTCTGGAAGCCAGTCTATTTCGTGATATACATCTTCCCATTTGAATCCATTAACAGCATTACTATAATCCTCAATATTTGGACGTACTTTAAATTGACTTAAGGCAGGCTTTTTAATGGTTTCGTGGGGCATATCTATACCTCCAGTTTGATAAATATGTTCCTGTATTAGAGGAAATAAAACTAAAATTAAGTTATTAAGTTTATAAGTATCATAATCATGTTAACTGTTATTTATCTTTGGATAGTATACGCAGTTAATTGATCTTGTGGAAGGCTTATTTAAATTAGGTGTGGGAATCCTATATTTTGTTAAGATATATATCAGATAAAGCGATCAATATGCTGTTTGTGAAATAATTATTTTACGATGCTGTCTATAAGTTTTTTTCTTTTGTCATCTGGTAGTGGACTTGGTTTACCTTTGTTATTTAACCAGACTTGAGCAGAAGATCCTTCTGCAATTAGCTTACCAGTTTCCCGTAAGACAATCTCGTATTCGAGTAAGAAACTTCGTGTTCTTACCTCTTTTGTGTAACACTTTACTATTATTGAATCCAGATATTGCAGTGGAGATTTGAACTTAGCGGTTGTCTCAGCAATTGTTATTGTTCGATCATGGTATCCAGGAGCTCTTGGTCTTATAACTAAACCAACGCTTATATTATGTTTGATACGAGCCTGTTCAAAGAATTCGAAATAATGGGCATTATTTACAATACCATCGGAGTCTACATCAGTAGATCTAATCCAGATTTCTATTTCTGTAACTTTAGCCATATAGGCTCCTTATTGTGATAGTATATCGAAATCCATAATAGTACATTGGTAGTACTTAAGCTACAAACGTTTTAAAGATCCACTTGAGCAATTAGTAGGTTAGTTGTAGAATTGGGGCTGGTCTTCTTTTCACCTTTATGTTGGAGTAATATCTGATGCAAATAGGGACTTTTAAATTAATTGAGCCTATTCCTGATCTAAAAAAACCGCATATGTTAGTTTCTCTTGAGCCTTGGATAAATGTAGGCTCAGTAGGTACTTTGACATTAAGTACATTAGAGAAACATTTCGTTGCACAAGACCTGGGAAAACTAAGTGATCCTGGTACTTTTTATGATTTCACTCGATATAGGCCCACAATGTACCGTCTTGAGGGTACACGTCGAATTAATGTCCCTAATAGTGTATTAAAATATGGTAAAGGATTCGGAGAAAACGATGTTTTATTTCTCCATATCATGGAGCCACATAATCGAGGAGAGGATTTGGTAGAATCAGTCTTTCAAATAGCTAAGGAATTTGATGTGCAACGTTATTGCCAGATTGGATCAATGTATGGTCCAGCTCCTCATACTAGACCTTTAAGAGCATCCGGTAGTTCTACAGAAGAGACCGTTCAGAAATATTTTAAAAAAGAAAATATTCATGGCAGTGGATATGAGGGCCCAACTAGTATCATGGCAATGGTTACTGAAAAAGTTAGACAAATAAATGTTGAAACCTTAAGTATGATTCTTCAGCTTCCTTCTTATGCACAGCTAGAAGAGAACTATAAAGGACAGGAAGTCATGTTAAGATTGATTATGGGCTTATATGGATTTGAACTCGAATTATCTGATATTGCTAAAGAAGCAGAGCGTCAGCGACTAGAGCTGGAAAAAGCTATCGCTGTGGATCCTAGGATGGTTGCCGTTGTACGTCAGTTAGAAAATATTTATGATCAAGAAGAGGTTCCAGAATTAGCGAAAAAGGATGATCCACCGCTTTCTCCTCAGGTAGAGAAATTTCTTAGAGAAATTGAGAAAAAGGATGGGCCTCCTGAGAAATAATTTTTGTCCAAACTAGTTATTCCTTATTCCGTTTTAAAAATACCTATTAATTTTGTTTAGTGGCAGATTATAATCTTTATTCTAGTGATTCAAGTAGCTCATTTCTTGCCTCAATTGTTGCAGGATGAATATAACCCCCTCTTTCAAGGAATCCTTTAAGCGCATGATTCAAGTACTCGAGGATCGCTTTATCTAAGTTTTTGTATGCAAGTTCTTTAATTCTGATTAAGTGCGGTTGTCCTATCAGTTTAGTCTCATCAATTTTGTCCGCAATAAATACAATTTTCGATAGGTTTGTCATGTTTTTACACCCAGTAGAGTGCCAGTAGATTGCCTGGAATATTTCTTGGTCTTGAATACCTATTTCATTACTTAACCAAGTAGCAGCGATTGGACCATGCAGTAAAATAGGGACCTTCTTTTCAATTGTACCTATTGGGATAGACAATCGCTTTGCCTCGTTTAGGAGTACTTTTGGTTCAAGAGCTCTGGCTAGATCATGACAAATAGCTGCCATTTCAGCTTTCTGAGAATCAACTTGATGTTGCTTGGATAGATCATGTGTTATCAGCCTGACCCTATTAAGATGAGATTGCAAGCCCTCTGGAAGTTGCTTGATTTTTTCCTGAATGTGTATAGGTATATTGTTCATATAACTCCTAATATAAAACCTCTAATGTTATCCTATATCTCCTAGAGTATGACCTCCCAGGAGATGAAAATGGAGGTGAGATATCTCTTGGCCGGCTTGAGGCCCTTGGTTAATAATTAGACGGAATCCTTTTTTCGTTAATCCTTCAGCAGAAACGATTTTTGGTATTATTAGGAAAAGATGGCACATAAGTTTCCTATATTCAGGTTCAATTTTAGTAAGATGCTCAATAGGGATTAGGAGTAGGTGGGTAGGGGCCTTTGGTGATATATCCCGGATAACGAAACACTGATCGTCTTTATATAAAATTTCTGTTTGCAAATTACCTCTGTATATATTACAGAATATGCAATCATGTTGCATTAAAAGCTCCTTCTAATGACTGATTAAATCAGTATGCAAGAAATGGTGTAAATATTGTTATGTAACAAAGCTACTTTTATATTAATAAGCAATCAAAAAGTCATATGGCTAACCGAAGGATATGTTCCAAATTCACTAATAATATTCTGGAAAATATTGCTAAAGGCACATAAATTTATTTAGCGAATTTATTCGTGTGACAATCCGGCTTGGGATATACCATATGCAACAATTTCTTCATCTTCAACAGGTGTTCCACCACTTGCGCCGACAGCACCAATCAATTCACCTTCTAGATAAACAGGTAAAGCGCCCTGCCCCATTATAAACATTCCATTTTCAGCAACAGTGAATGCCTGGAAAATTGGAGAGCCAGCTCGGGTTTCAAGATCTTTTGTTGACAGCCCAAAACAAGCAGCTGCAACAGCTTTACCCCTAGAAATAGTTGGTGTTCTCCAAGAAGCTCCGTCAGAACGAATCATAGCAATCAAATCACCTCTATCATCCGTAACAGTAACACTCATTTTCACATCTAGTTCGGCAATTTTCGATTTTGCAAAAGATAATATCTTTTCAGCTTGATCTAAAGTTAATTTCAATTTCAACTCCTTTCATTTTTTCGCATTTTTCTAATTTGGGACATTACTTCTTTAAATGTTACAAAAGATGCAATTATGTTGCATCAAAAACTCCTTCTAATGATTAGTTAAGTCAATATGTAAGAAATTGCATAAATATTTTATGTAACCATGCTACTTTTATAATAAACATGATTTTTGGTAATTGTTAAAGTACCAAACTATATATAATTTAGGGACGAAATATTATTTTTAATCCAACTAAAGCTATATGCCTATAGATTGGGCTACTATTTCTAGATGAAAATCTGCATTTCCAAAAGCTAATTCTGCCGCCTTAGCCCTACGGGTGTATAACTGTAGATCATGTTCTTTAGTGAATCCTATTGCTCCATGACATTGGTGGGCTAATGCACATATTCTTTTATAAGCTTCACTAACCCAGGCTTTCGCGGTTGCTGCTTCAATTGAAGCTTCCGATCCAGTGCCTAATTTCCATGCTGCTTGGTAGGTGATATATTTAGAAGTTTCCACATCAGTAGCCATGTTGGCACAGTGATGTTGTATTGCCTGGAAGCTTCCGATAGGGTTTCCGAATTGCTTACGTTGTTTTACATAGTCTAGAGTCATATCAAGAACTTTTTGTGCCCCGCCAATCATTTCAGCACATTTTCCAACAGCAGCATATTGTAATACCTTTCGAATAATTGCCCACCCTTCATCTTTTTTGCCAAGAATTGTATATG
>Ga0114996_10003176_pt1 | contig 20616 bp, 20 predicted proteins | sample ArcticOcean_MG_C_4_FD_87039 | JGI IMG/M metagenome (GOLD analysis project Ga0114996, IMG submission 87039) | Marine microbial communities from western Arctic Ocean - ArcticOcean_MG_CB4_134 | ecosystem: Environmental > Aquatic > Marine > Oceanic | place: Arctic Ocean: Canada Basin | collected... | reverse complement strand
GTCGGCGGATAGTTGCGGAGTTGTCATGGGAGGCCGGTATTCTAGCAACGGTCGCCCGTCGATCTGGCGGTGGCCGGCTCAATACGCACCAGACGCTGAATTATTCAGACGTCCCACTTCTCAATGAGTAAAGACGACACACAGAGCACGTTCCTATTCAACGGCAACGTTCTCACCCTTGATGATCAGAACTCGGTCGGGACCGGGTTATTGATCGACGACGGGAGAATTTCTCGTGTGGTGACCGGGAGCGAAAACCTATCCAACGGCCACCGATTGATCGATCTGGACGGCGCAACGGTACTTCCGGGGTTCATAGACCCGCATGCCCACCCGCTCTCACTTGGGGCATCTTTGGGCGCTATCGACTGTTCACCGGAGTTCGTGAGCAGCGTTACGGAGATCGTCGATCGGATCGCCGAGGCAGTTTCTGGTTCAAGAGGTGATTGGATCCTGGCACGCGGATATGACGAACTATTGCTGGCAGAAGGACGGCACCCGAACGCGGCGGACCTGGACGGCGCCGCACCCGGTAGACGGATCCGGCTGTCGCACGGCAGCGGTCACGGCGATGTGCTCAGCACAGCCGCAATGAAGGTGCTTGGACTGAACAGAGACAGCGTCGCGCCGTCAGGAGCCAGCATTGAGCATGATCCGGTCAGTGGAGAGCTAACGGGTGTTATGTTTGAAATGGGTGGCTGGCTGCGGGACCGCATTCCAGGCCCGTCTGATGAAACGCTGAACGAATACGCCGAGATCGCATCGTCGGTGTTCGTCGCAGCCGGTGTGACCGCGGTGACCGATGCCGGCCGAGACAACACTGCCGATCGGGCGAGCCTGTATGCCGCGCTTATCTCTGCTGGACGATTCTTGCCCCGTCCGACCGTGATGCAGTCGCCGGACAGCAGGTTTCCAACGCCGGGTGAAACGCCGGGAGTTAGATCTGGTGCGGCGAAAATTGCGATCACGTTCTCGGGCGGCGAAATGTATCCAGATTTCGCGACCCTGGTCGCGCAGGTATTGGGCGCACATCGAGCGAATCGACAGGTTGCTATCCACGCCGTCGAACTCGAAGCGGTTGTGATGGCTTCAGAGGCGTTCTCCGCCGTCGGATCGAAGTCAGATATATCAAACCTCAGGCATCGGATCGAACACGCCTCAGAGTGCCCGCCGGAGATCGCTGCGATGATCGCCTCTGCAGGATTGTCCGTCGTGACTCAGCCCGGCTTTGTGTACGAACGGGGTGAGCGCTATCTGAGAGCAAGTGCAGATGCGCGTGGTGCCGAGCCCGGGAGTCTGTACGCCGCACAAAATATGCTCGCAGCTCGAGTTCATGTAGCAGCCTCATCCGACACGCCGTTCGGCCCAACAATGCCATTGATCGGTATTCAGGCTGCAGTTACGCGCACCTCCAAAAGCGGAAACCCGGTCGGCCCCGAACAGCGGGTCAGGGTCATGGACGCACTACGGATGTACGGCCCCAACGCCGCCTGGGTCGATCATCGGGAAGCAGAAATCGGCTCACTCGGACCCGGCAAACTGGCAGACCTCGTCGTGCTTGAAAGCGACCCCAACAGGGTCAACCTGGCTGAGATCGGGGCAATCCCGGTGATGGGGACCCTGATCGCCGGCAAGGTCGTACACGGGTCACTGCCGGGAGATTAAAGCCTCGACTAGGAGCGTCGGCCACCGGTCAGGTCGGCCAGTTTCTCCAACGCAGCGCGCTCTTCTGTTTGCGGGAGACCGCTAAGCGACTCCTGCGCCTCATCGATCCAACCTAGCGCTACCTCACGACTCTTATCGATGAAACCGGACTCCCGCACGGCCTTAATAGCGGCTTCCAGTGCGACCGTGTCGATCTTTGCCGGGGCATCTTTTCGTGAGTCACGTGCCGACTTGAACCAGTCGGATACGGCGTTGGACTCGGGCTCGGCTTCAATCAGCATGATCGCTGGGAGGGTAAGGACCCCCTCTTTCAGATCGTTTCCTGCGGGCTTGCCAAGTTCCTCAGACGTCGAGTCGTAGTCGAGCACGTCGTCCAGTACCTGATACGCCATGCCCAGCTTGTATCCGTAGTTGCGAAGAAGCTTGATCTCAGACTCGTGAGCACTGCCCAGAACGGCTCCACTCTCGGATGCCGTCGTGAAAAGTGACGCCGTCTTGTCGTAGATCCGCTGGTAGTACGACTCACGGGTAACGTGCGTGTCCTGCCCATCCAGGAGTTCGTTCAGCTCGCCGCGCGACAACTCCATGATCGTCTCGGAGAATCGGCGTACCAACCTTACGCTGTTTGTATCGCACACAAAGCGTGCGGCTGCGGCGAAAACGTAGTCGCCCAGGAGCACGGCCACGTTGCGGCCCCACAGATTGCTCGCCGTCTCACGACCGCGTCTGGTATCGGCGGCGTCGACAGTGTCGTCGTGGATCAGCGTCGCTATGTGAAGAAGTTCCACCGCCGTTCCCATCATCACATCCAGCTCGGAAGGATTCCGCCACAGGCGTGAAGCCAGCAGCGTGATGGCAGGACGGAGGCGCTTGCCGGGCGCTCCGAGGACATGCTCAAGGCGCTCAGACATCTCACCCTCGTGCGAACCCTGCTCGGCGGCCAGTGAGGTGATATTGACGATCACCTTCTGGAGTTCCGGTCTTATCGGATCGTAGATATCTTCGTAAAAACTGGAGGATGTCATCTGCTGCACTTCTGGTCCCGTCATTGAGCGCTGGCCGCTGCGAGTCGTTCCGCTTCTTCTTCGATTATTGAATCGTCCAATTTCTTGAAAATGGGCGTTGGAGAGGGGAGCGCCGTCCCAGCAATTGGAGCGTGACGTTGCCAGCCCGAATCCAACACATCGCCATCGTGTCCAAGCGACTCATGCAAGGTCTGTGTTGAATGTGGCAGGTACGGGTAGGCGATAGTCCGAAGTGTCTCGACGATATTCAGGGCGGTCCAGAGCGTCGTCGCCGCCGCTTCATTGTCTTCTTTGACCTGTTTCCACGGGGCACGGGCGTCGATGTAACGGTTGCCGTGTTGCGCTAGCACCATCACAGCCCGCATACCGTCCCGGAAGTTGCGGGCCGCTATATGCCGTGCGACATCCGCCAGAGCGGTGTCACAGGCCTCAAGCGCAGCATTCTCTTCCGGACCCAGTGTGCCGGGCTCCGGAACGGCGTTCTCAAAGTTTCGGGTCGTCAGAGTGAGTACACGGTGTACCAGGTTGCCGAAGGTCGCCACCAGTTCAGAGTTATTCGCTAGGAGAAACCCGCCCCAGGTGAAGTCGGAGTCCGAGGTCTCCGGCATGATCGAGGTCAGGTAATAGCGAAGCGGATCGGGGTCGTATCGCTCAAGATAGTCCGGGAGCCACACCGCCCAGCCGGTACTGGTCGAGAGCGGCCGACCTTCAAGCGTAAGGAACTCATTTGCCGGAACGTCCTCAGCCAGGTTGAGACCGCCGTGCCCCATCAACATGGCCGGCCAGATGATTGTGTGGAACGGGATGTTGTCCTTGCCCTGGAAGTAGAACGAACGAGCGTTCTCCTCCTCCCACCAGGCCTTCCACGCATCCGGATTGCCGGAGTTGCTAGCCCACTCGATAGAGGCTGACAGGTAGCCGATCACGGCCTCGAACCAGACGTAGATTCGCTTATCGTCGAACCCATCGACAGGGATCTTGATGCCCCAATCGATGTCGCGCGTTATCGCCCGATCTTTCAGGCCCTCTTTGAGGATGCCCATGCTGAAATTGCGGACATTTGGACGCCAGTCTTCCTGGCCGGAGACCCACTCGGTGAGCTTGTCTTGAAATGCGCTCAATCGAAGGAAGAAATGCTTCGTGTCCCGGAACTCCGGGGTTGAGCCGTCTTCCTTGCACCGGATGTTGGTTAGCTCGACCGGGTCGATGGTATTTCCGCAGTTGTCACACTGGTCACCACGTGCGCCGTCAAAAGAGCAGTGCGGGCATACGCCTTCTACGAAGCGGTCTGACAGGAATCGCTGCTCGATGAGGCAAAACGGCATGCTCTGCACGCCTTCAACCAGGTACCCGTTTTCCAGCAAGCGGGTAAACACGCCCTGCGAAACGGCGTGGTGGTTCTCGGTGTCCGTATGCGTATACAGATCGAACGAGAAGCCCATTCGTTTGTTCGTCTCGGCGAACACATCGTGATAACGCTCGGCAAGTTCCCGGGGGGACACGCCCTCTTTTCGCGCTGCGAGCATCGTCGGAGTGCCGTGCATGTCGCTTCCGGACACCATCAAAACGTCGTTACCGGCTAATCGGTGATAGCGCGCAAAGATGTCGGCCGGCAGGACGTTACCGGCGATATGTCCAAGATGAGGCAGTCCGTTGACGTAAGGCCACGCCACGGCCACGAGAATCCGTTCGCCCACAGTGGCTCCATTCAAAGTTCGATTTCACCCAGACACGTATTTGCCGGTTTGATTCCGGGACAAGCACTGTGTGGGCGACCATCAAGTATATCCAGCGCTTAAGAGTCGTCAGCCTTGCTCGCGTGTGATTCCGTCACAAGACGATATACGCGCCGACGTGGTGCGCCGGTCGCCGCGATAACCGCCTCGATCAGTGAACGTCCCGAAAGCCCCGTATTACCTAACTTTTGGATTGATTTGATGATCGATTGTTCCGGTATCTCCGTCGTCTGGCGAGAGGCGCCTTGAATCACCAGCACAAACTCGCCACGGGGGCGACCCGTCGAAAAATACTCTATCGCCTCATCCGCCGTTCCACGGAACACCTCTTCGTAGAGTTTGGTCATCTCCCGGCAAACGGAGATCTGACGAGTGCCGAAGACCGATGAAATGTCCTCAAACGCGGATAACACACGCTGTGGCGTCTCAAATGCAACCAGCGTCCCTGTTTCATCCGCCGCTCCGGACAGAACCGAGCGACGCTCTGAGCTCTTGCGGGGCAGGAATCCCAGGAAAAGGAAGCGATCACCGGTCATTCCAGATATGGAGAGGGCTGTCGTGATCGCTGAGGGGCCGGGTACGGCGACCACATCGTGGCCTCTGGCAACCGCCGCCTTTACAAGAGATGCGCCCGGATCGCTAACCGTCGGAGATCCTGCGTCAGTTATCTGCCCCACGTCTCCCAACTCAAGTGCGACAAGCACCCGCTCCAACTGCGCCGGGTTCGAGTGCTCGTGGTAGCTGATGCAGGGCGTGCTGGCATCCAGATGGCTCAGCAATTTACGGGATACGCGTGTGTCTTCGGCCACGATTAGATCTACGGTTCGCAACAACTCGGCCGCCCGTGGCGAAAGATCGCCCAGGTTTCCGATTGGGGTTCCGATGATGAATAGAGTTCCCATGTTGAGTTCAGGGAGGGAATAGTGAAATTAACTGGTTGGTCACTAATCTTGCGTCTGAGCCCGTATGTTTGGCTATACTCTGGCGATCAAAATTGAAAATAAGGCGGCGCGCTTGTCGCCCGGTCCGTACTTGAAATGCCATGTGCAACGGGAGAAACGACGATTAACCTCTCAACCGGACAGCGCCTGATTTCCATATCCGGAGGCGCTGAATTCGTCGTCACAAAGGGCGGCGAAGCAGATCTGACCTGTAACGGGGTGTCCCTGGAAGTAAAGGCAGACCAGTCTCCATCAGAGGCAGATGGTCCCGACATCCAGCTTGGCAAGCGCTACCAGGGCACAGAAGGCGGCGTGAGTCTGCTGTGTGTAAAAGCAGGTAAGGGCGAACTCGCCTGCGACGGCACGGTAATGGAGCTACAGGGAGCACGAAAACTCCCGTCCTCGGACTGACCGGCCGGTCGACTATTTGACTACGGTTGTTGTTCGATCAACGTTAGTCCTTCGAACAATAGTAGGGCCGTAAGACATTACGTCTGCGCGACTCACCCCGGCACCCCCGAGAATCGACCAAAACACTTGGACTGTCATCCTGAACTCGATTCAGGATCCGCCTCTGCCGCGGATACGAATGGAACCGCTAATCCCGGCCCTTCGAGAACCTGAGGGCACGGTTGAAGGCACAAGTGCAGAAATCGGTAGCGCCTCCAATCAGTAGGTGGCTTACGGCAATACCCTCACTGGTGTACGTCCAAACACGCCTCTATTTCCCGTGAGTATTCTTCCAAAGTGCTCCCTCTCCCCCGCGGGGGAGAGGGCTGGGGTGAGGGGGCGAGGCCGTAGGCCGAGAGTCGCTGCAACACCGAAGTAGTTGAAGGGACACACCCTTCGAGAGCCTCAGGGTGGGTTAGAGCTCATCAGGCCGGGCTCGTTTCTCAGCAGGCGCCCCTTAATTTGCCGCACACCGCCCCTAAACCACGAACAGTTCATTCGACACGCCGTCCGTCAGCGTCTCGCACCCGCCTTCGGTCACCAACACCGTGTCACTACAACCGATCGCCCCTACTCCCGGCAACCGCATCGTCGTAATTACGTGAAACGTCATTCCGCTGTGGAACGCCCGCTGCTCATTGGCGTTGATGCTGAATATATTCCCCTCGTCCCATCCGGGTGGAAACGCAGTTCCAATTCCATAAGCGATCCGACGGCCCTGCACATATGGCACATCGGCGTCGTCGATCCGCTGCCGGGCTGCTTCAAATGCTTCTGAAGCCGTCACGCCGGGCCTGATGCGTTCCTTGGCCAACCGCAGCGCGTCCTGGTTTACCTCGCTGCCACGCAAGAGCTGGTCCGGCGGATCGCCAACAAATGCAGCGCGGGTTAGCGCCGAGTGGTATCGATTCACGACACCCGGCACCTCAAAAAAGACCACTTCGTTGTTCTGAATCACTCGATCCGACCACGTCGAATGGACCTGCATCGAGTGTTGCTCTCCGGTCGTTATGAACGGCGGCAGCCCGCTGTATTCGCTACCGGCCTGAATCTGAGCGCTCGTAACCGCAGCCGCCAGGTCCCGCTCTGACGTACCGACGGCGATGGCGTCCATCCCCGCCTTCACGCCGGCCACCGCAATATCGGCCGCATCACGCATATAGCCGATCTCGACGTCTGACTTGATCAATCGCCCGCTCTCTACGAGCCCCGAGCCGTCGTGCAGCGTGGCCGCTGGCAGTTGTAGGCGCAGACGCATGTAGTCCCGGATGTTGAGGAACCACGAGTCATACTCGACGCCGATGCTGCCATGTCCCAGACCAAGCTCGCCCAGAAGACCGGCTATTCCAAATATTGGGTCCTCCGTGTCGCCGAAAAGTCGATAGTCGTCGATCACGGAGTACGAGGCCACAAGCGACTCTTCATGCGGCGGCGGTACAAGTATCGGTTCGCCGTTAAGCGGCACAATCAGCCCGATGAAGTAGTAGTAACCGGGGGTCTGATAACCGGTCAGGTAGAAGATGTTCTCCGGCGTCGTGAGCAGCAGCGCGTCCAGGCCACGCTCGTCCATGCGGGTGCGTACCCCGTCCAGGCGAGTTTGGAACTCTTCATGCGGGAAAAACTGATGGAGGGGCGTTCTCATGCGATGTCCTGATTACTGGCTTGCCCGTGGGGCAATTTGAAGTAGGCGATCCGGGTAATGACACCCGGAGTCGATAATCCGAGCGTGCGACAGCATAATGCCGATTGGCCCTTAATTTATGCCGGCGGTAAACGGAGATTAGATGACCGACTCGATTTCGAAACTCGAAGCACGCCGTATCGCCCTCACTGCGCAGGGATTCGCCGAGCCGCGTCCTGAAACTGCGGACCGCGGTGATATTCGAGGTGTCATCAATCGACTTGGCCTGATCCAGCTCGACTCGGTAAACGTGGCCGTGCGCACACATTACATGCCCTTCTTCTCACGGCTTGGCGCGTACCCGATAGAGTTGCTGGACGATGGCGCACATGAACGATTCGATCTCTTTGAGTACTGGGCGCACGTCGCTTCGCTGGTTCCTGTTGAGCAGTACCCGCTGTTCAGGCATCGCATGGATGATGGGATCAAGCGTCGGTCTCGCACTCTCTGTACTGCTGATGCCGAGTATCTGGACCTCATCCTTGAGGAAATTCGGACCCGGGGCCCGTTGACCATTAGGGAACTGGAAGATCCGGGTAAGCGGAGCGGCGGCGACGGTCGATCGCCCGGCTGGTGGAACAGGGCGCCCGGCAAAGTGGCGCTTGAGTATCACTTCGCAACGGGCGACCTTACGTCGGTCGCGCGTCGAGGCTTTTCTCGTGTGTATGACCTTCCCGAAAGGGCGATCCCGTCCGAATATCGTGATGCGGAACCCGTCAGCCGGGAAGAGGCGCACCGTGAATTCCTTCGGATAGCCGCCCGTGCCCATGGAATCGGCACCGGATCCGATCTCGCCGACTACTATCGGATTCGGATGCCCGAAGCCCGCCCACGCCTGGCTGAACTGGTGGAGTGCGGTGACCTAAGAGAAGTTGAAGTAGAGGGCTGGGACCGGAAGGCATATCTCCATCCTGAAGCCTCAACCAACGGTGCCGTGGATGCTCGGGCCATCTTGAGTCCATTCGATTCGCTCATCTGGGAGCGGGATCGCACAGAGCGGCTGTTCGATTTCTTTTACCGGATAGAGATATACGTCCCTGAGAAAAAGCGACAGTACGGCTACTACGTGCTGCCGTTCTTGCTGGGTGAAGATCTGGTGGCCCGTGTGGACGTTAAGGCGGAGAGAGACAGCGGAACCCTGCGCGTCAGGGGAGCGTTTTTTGAGGACGGACAAGATCCTGAACGTGTCGCACCTGCACTCGCGGCCGAGCTGAAGCTAATGGCGCGCTGGCTTGGGATGAAACAGGTCCGGGTGGGGCGCAAAGGCAACCTGTGCAGCGCTCTTAGAGAGGCTCTGCGCTAGGAGTTCAGCTCTCTAGCTGGGCTTTTCGGCTTTCAGATCATCGGGTGGCGACGAATAGCCCGATCAATAGCAGGAAGAAAAGACCGCCCAGTGCGGTGCCCCAGAGCAATCGGCGGCGCTGGCTCGGCTCCACGTTCTGTGGAGACAGGATCGGAAGCCAGAGCGCTACCAGTAAGGCTGGTAACAGGGCCATCGACATCTCGCCGCTGAGCGTCAGGGCGACCAGTCCGACACTGAATATGGCGGAAAAAGCGCTCCAGGAGCGTCGATTTCGTACGTGTTCCAAAGTGATTGCCCTCCAATGTTGCTATTGGAGGGCAATGTCGCGCTCAGGACGTGAAATATGCGTGAGGATGAGGCAGAACGTCAATGAAAAATGAACGATGTTCGGAACGGTTCAGGGAGGCTACCGTCTAACCACGCCGACCCTTAGCTGCCCGAGTCGCCCCGACGCCCGATCCGATCGCTAGACCCAGCGCAATCCAGAGTCCCAGATTGTCGGTGAGCACCCCAATTACAGCTCCGATCACGATACCCACAGCGATCCTGATGCCTACGGATTGTTCATCTTTGGAGAATTGTCTTTTCAAAGTGATGGGACCCTTGGTCGGATAAATCTTCTCCCTCACCCTCTCCCAGCAAGAGAGGGTGAGGGAGAAGATTTATCGTGCAACACACTCTTAAATGATCCCCCAGACCGTCACTACTTACGCTTCTTCTTGCCCTTCTTCTTCTTGCCACCCTGCCCACGAGAACGCTTCGCAGCATCACGGGCCTGCTTCGATTCCGCTCGCTTGGCCTCTCTGGAAACAGCCTTGCCGCGGGACGAATTGAGGATCGACTGGGCATCGTAGATTATCGAATCCGACACCTGGGATCCACCGGGAAGCGCGGGATCAAGCCCACGCCTTCGTTGCGCGGCCAGATCGCACGACCAGCAAGTGCAGGCCGGAGGATGCTTCTCATCGTTTTGATAGTGACGTTCGCGCATATTTGAACGGGTCCGTGAGGCGCTCCGAGAATCAAGTCCCAGAACAAGACGGCGTCAGTCGTAACAATCGATTGCACGCGTTTGCAACTGGTCGGGGAGCCGGGATTCGAACCCGGGGCCTCTTCGTCCCAAACGAAGCGCGCTACCAAGCTGCGCCACTCCCCGTATCAGTGCATGTCACGCCGTGAACATAGTTTGACCGGCGCGATTACATCAAGTCTATTTGAACTTGGGTCCTGTGTTCCACGGGATATCGCGCAATTCGACGCTGCAACCCACGCAACTCGTGCAAATATCTGGCGTGTCAGGACGATATCCGAGCTTTGAGATGCAATTTATCGCAACCCGGACCCATCGCTGGATTCGGCGCTAGCCGATGGTTACGTCGTCTCCGACGTTAACCGTACCGCTGAACAGCGGTGTGACAAACAGTCCGCGCTGGCCCTCGATCTTCTCCCGAAGTCCGGGGCGGATGTGGTCCATGTTGTCGCACGGGTCACAAAGCTCGCCGATCTTGAACTCAAGGCCGTTGCCGACCTTTAAAGTCTGACCTTCTTTGAGACCGAAGAGTGAAACGCCCTGGACGGTGATGTTCTCCCGAAGTTGGCCGGGATCGACCTCAAGCACCTCCATTACAGCCCGATCCATCATCAGGATCTGCCGGGTGCTTCCCACTTCAGCATGTCGGTCTCCAACAAGACCCTCGCCGGCCTTCACTTCTGCGCTGTCGACGACGCTCATCGGTTGTCGTCGTGCGACATTCAATCGGATATCGACGATCTTCCCTGTTGCTAAGTCGGTCAATGTGGGCCTCCAAGGGTGGGTATGCGGCAGCGTTTCACGTGTGCATGTGTGTTCTTAATTCTGAGGCTAGCAGCATCAGGCATATCGTCAACCGGTATACCGGGTGTCACGAACGAATCGTCACGACTCTCTCATCCTGTCGCAGTCACAACCTCACCGATACACTCGTTCCGTGACCCTGAAACGAATCGTCGCCGACCTCCATCTTCACTCTCGATTCTCAATGGCGACCAGCCGCGCCCTGACCTGACATCGCTATCAGACGCAGCGAAGCGCAAAGGCGTTCAGCTCCTATCGGCGGCCGATTTCACACATCCCGAGTGGCGACGCGAGCTAGAAGAGAATCTGGTCGATGATGGCTCGGGACTGCTCCAACTCAAAGGCGCGCCCAATTCAGATCCGAGATTCGTCTTCGGGACGGAGATCAGCTGCGTCTGGAGGGATCCGCCCATTACCGGTCGAGGTCCACGGGTCCACCTGCTGCTGTTCGCTCCCGACTTCGCAGCGGTTGACGCCCTGATCGAACGATTTGCGCCGCATTGTGCGCTTGCTTGCGATGGTCGCCCATTGCTGAAGCTATCGGCGCACGACGTCGCTGGTTTCGTACTGGACGCCGATCCACGTTGCGAGATCATTCCAGCGCACGTATGGACGCCCTGGTACGGCGTTTATGGCTCCAAATCCGGGTTCGACTCACTTGAGGAGGCATTTGGCGAGTACGCAAACAACATCCGTGCCATAGAAACGGGACTGTCCAGCGATCCGGAGTTGAACTGGGCTGTGCCGGAGCTGGACAGGCGGGCGCTCGTGTCGTTTTCGGACGCCCATTCGGTGGCGAACGTGGCTCGTGAGGTCACGGTGTTCGACATGGAGCCGACCTACGACGGACTACGGGAAGCAATCGCTACTCAATCCATCGCCGAAACGATCGAGTTTTCCCCGGAGAGCGGCGAGTACCACATGGACGGGCATAGAGCCTGCGGGATTCGACTCACGCCGGACGAGAGCGCGTCTCTGGGCGATGTATGCCCGGTATGCGGCAAAAAGCTGACCCTAGGCGTGCTCAACAGGATCGAGTCGCTTTCAGAGTCAAAGTCGGATATCGAGACGAGTCACGGCGGCCTCGTTACCGGGCCGATAAATCGACCCCCGTTTCGACGACTTGTTCTACTTCGAGATCTTGCAGCTGAGACGCTGGGTATCGGCAAGAACACAAAGACGGTGGCACGGGCGGTCGACAGGCTGATCGACCACTTCGGTTCCGAGCTAAACGTCCTAGTGAATGCAGGTCAACCTGAACTTGAGGACGCAACAACGCACAATTTAGCGGCTGCGATAGTGGCCGTGCGCAACGGCAAGCTAGAGATCGAGCCCGGCTACGACGGTGTATACGGGGTCGTAGCTCCGGAAATTGTTAGAGCAGCTGGCTGATACAACTGCACCTGTATACGGATTCGCTACTCCGCGAATTGCCCGCACCGATGTAGGATTACCGACGACATGATCGGAACCCCCATCCTTCTCAACCCGATGGGAGTTCGTCCTTGAGGAGGCAAGTCATTGATCGAACTAACCGACGATATGAAGACCGCACTGGACAACGCACTCGCAGATAAAGTGCCGTGCATCCTCGCCACCGCTTCCGCCGACGGCATGCCGGGTATTGGCTACCGAGGCAGCGTGATGGCGTACGACGGCCAGACGCTGGCCTACTGGGAGCGCGCCAAGCGGGGCGGCCTCAGCAATATCCAGTCCAGCCCCTACGTGATCGTGATGTACCGAAACCCGGAGACACGACAGGCGTGGAAGTTCTTTGGGAAGGCCACCCTTCACGAGACCGGCGAGATACGTGAAGCCGTGAAAGCGCGGACGGTGCAGGCCGAGATCGATCGTGATCAGGACGGAAACGGCTTTGCGGTGGTCGTAGAACTCGAAAAAGTCGAGACGATGGCTGGTGAAGTTCTCCAGTCCAAAGACTGATCGCACCAAACATCTTGTCGTCAGACAGCGAGATCGTATTCCTGGGTACCGGCACGTCGGAAGGCGTGCCGCGCGTCAGCTGTCTGGCGCGCGAGCCACAGACCTGCAAGGTGTGCCCGGACGCGATCCTGCCGGGCTCGCACAATCGACGTCGAAATACCTCTCTGATGATTCGATACCAATCGCCGGAAGGAGAGCAGAAGAACGTCGTTATTGATGTCGGCAAGTTCTTCTATCACTCGGCGATCGAGTGGTTTCCGAAGGTCGGAGCTACCACGCTGGATGCTGTGATCCTCACGCACCAGCACGCAGACGCTGTTGGGGGTCTGGATGACCTGCGGGACTGGACTAATAACGTCCAGCGGGCGATTCCGCTCTACCTCCGACAGGCCGATATGGACCACGTCTCAAAGGCGTTCTACTGGTTGGTAGATACAAGCCTCGCATCGCCCGGTGGCGTCTCAAAGCTAGATTTCAAGATCATAGATGAGCAGCCGTTCGAGGTGTTCGGTCTGACTATTACGCCTCTACGCGTGGAGCACGGGCCTCGTACTGACGCGTTTGGTTACCGTTTTGGCGACGTTGTGTACGTCTCGGACGCATCAGGAATTCCAGATTCCACCGCTGCCCTGATGTACGATGCTGAAATTATGGTGATGGACGCCCTCAGGCCGGGACACCCGCACGGCTCCCACTTCATCCTGGATGAGGCGTTGGAACAACTGCGCCGCTTCAAACCCAGACAGGCTCTGCTTGTGGATATGACTCATGACTTCGACCACGAGTCGACTAACGCGGAGTTAGCGAAACTCAAAGAGTTAGAAGGCCTCGATGTCCAACTCGCCTACGACGGCCAGCGCATCCCAGTAGATCTGTAGACGCGTAAGTCCGTGGGCTGGACTTCGCCGCCGCCCTGAGACTGGTTTCGCCGTGCCCTGAGGCTCTCGAAGGACCGGTACCAGCGACCACGCCCGTGTCCTCTCCACCCACTGTCATCCTGAATCGAGCTCAGGATGACAGTGGGTGGAGAGTGCGCCGGTCTGCGAGCGGGCGTATTGCCATACGCCCCTATGTCGAGTTTAGGAGGCCAGTAAACAAAGATAGTGCCAGCCCAAAGGCCGCCGCTATCTTCAATCTAGATCTGAGCATCGTTCAAGACGCCCTAGAAGTCGAACTCGGTCCCCACGCCGTTCTCTACCGCCAGGTCGTACACGAGTCGTGCGCAGGACAGGTCCTGAATGGCGAGTCCGACGCTCTTGAACAGGGTCAGCTCGTCATCGTTCTCTCGACCGGTCGTGGTGCCGGTGATGACCGCACCCAGCTCGCCGTGAATCTTGTCGGCGGAGTAGTTGCCTTCCTGGATCGGGATCATGATGTCCCCGGCCTCCAGCAGGCAGGCCTGAGTCTGGTCAGTGATGACCTTGGCCTTCTGGATCGAAGCGGTGTCCAACTCTCGAAGTGCAGGCGCGTGTGAACCTACCGAGTTGATGTGTGCGCCGGATTTCCACCACCCGGCCTCGACGATCGGATTCGGCGCTGTGGTCGCAAGGGCAACGATGTCGGAATCGCCAAGCAACTCTGCCGTGCTACCTGCAAGCCGAACCTCTACGCCGGTTTCTTCTGTCAGCGAGTCGGCAAACGCCTTGCGCTTGTCGTCCGGGTCCAGCGAGAACGCCAGGATCGTTTTCAGATCACGCGCCGCCGCCATACCGGTGACCTGCGTGTATGCCTGAACGCCGGTGCCTAGGATTCCGGCCACACTGGCATTCGCTCGCGCCAGGTGCTTCGTTGCCACACCGGAAACCGCTCCCGTTCGTACCGCTGTCAGGAAACCGCCGTCCATGACCGCAAGGGTCTTACCGGTCTGGTTGTCCTGGACGATGATCGTAGCGAGCGTTGTCGGCAGGTCAAACTTCTCCGGGTTGCCTTTGTAGACCGTGACGGCCTTCACACCAAGAGCGCCGGACGAACCAAGGTACGCCGGCATGTAGGCGATCCACCCTCCGACCTCGGCGTCGGTGATGACCGTCCGGTCCGGCATCTCTGCCGTGCCGTTTGCCAGTTCTGCGAATGCGCCTTCAACAACGTCGATGGCTTTCGACATAGGGAGTAGCTGTTGGACGTCGGAGCGCGATAGCAGAAGTGCCACGTTGAGCCTCGAAAAGAGCTGAAAATGATGCCGAATTATTCGGATGTACCGAACAATCAGCGTTGAAAGAACGAATTATACCTGTGACGACCGGTCCGCTCGCTTCTTGACCCAAACACGTCCGATCTGGTCCACGGAATTGGCCCATAGCGGCAACCCATACCGCCGGGGTTCTCGTACATTGGTACGCGACATTGCTGTATTCATTCGGCCTCAAAATCTACCGGAAGCGCTGGATAGTCCTCGCGGTCTGGGCGGTGCTACTTGTCATAGCGCTCCCCCTTGCGCCGCGCGCCACCGATGCGCTCAAGCCGGGCGGGTTCTCAAACGACAAACTACCGTCGGCGCAGGCACGCGCCGTCTTCCGAGATCAACTTGACCTGACCCCGATCTCGTTCGAACTGATATTCCGAAGCGATTCCTATGGCGCTTACGAAGACGAGTTCACGAGCGACCTACAGATCGCCCTTACGCGGATAGGTGAGCGCCCGGAAGTCATCAGGATCATCACGCATCTGGATGATCCGACCCGGGTGTCACCGGACGGGTTGTCTGTCCACGTGACCATCGGCCTGACGCTAGATCTTGAGGATGCCCGGGATTTCCTGGAGACGGCGCGCTCCTTGATCGAACCCGGTGATCTTGGCCTGATCTTTACCGGCGGCCCTGCGCTCTACGCCGACATCAGCCTTAGCAGTGAGCGAGACGTACGCAAGGCTGAGGTCCTTGCGTTTCCTCTTTCTACGGTCGCACTCCTACTCGTTTTCGGCACCATCGTTGCCGCGTTCTTGCCTGCGACCGTCGGCGGGGTTGGTGTGGTTCTGGCGCTTGCCGTGGTGGCCCTCATCTCACGCGGCGTGGACATGTCCGTCTTTGTACTCAACATTGTCACGCTGCTTGGGATCGGGCTTGGGATCGACTACTCGCTCTTCTTCACGAGTCGATTCAGAGAGCAGATAGCGGCCGGTGACACCGTTGAAGAGGCCGTGGCGACGGCTCAGGCAACTGCGGGGGCGGCGATCCTCTTCTCAGGCGTGACAAGCCTGATCGGGCTAGCCAGCCTGATGGCGTTCGAGTTCATGATGCTGCGCTCGGTGGGGATAGGCGCGGTGATAGTCATCACTGCGGCAATTCTGGCCGCCCTTACGCTCATGCCCGCCGTACTGGGAGTTCTTGGGCCAAAGGTCAATGCGCTCCGGGTAATGCCGTCATTTCTGGACACGAAAGATCGTGACATGTGGGGCGGACTGTCCCGCTGGGTGATGGCCCGCCCGTTACAGGTCGCAGTGCCGACGATCCTGTTTCTGCTTCTTCTGGCAACCCCTGTACGAGACATCCGGCTTGGCACCGTTGACGCCACTATTCTCCCGCCTGAGCTTGAGTCAAGACGTGGATATGACATCCTCAGGGGCGAGTTCGGTCTTCTGAATCAGACTCAGGTCCCGATTGCGTACGTGTTTAGCGAGGCGGAGGACACCGATCCGTTGTCACCCGGCAACCTTGAACGACTGTACGCGTTTGGGCGTGCCCTGGAGGGACTGGACGATGTGACACGGGTGTACAGCATCGTCAACGTCTCGCCGGATCTGGACGCGGACGGATATTCGACCCTGTACAGGGTCCCGGAGGCCGTAACTGATATAGCCGTGCAGGCGCTGTTACGGGACAGCATCAGGGATGGAGCGGTGCTGTTCCTGGTCGAATCAGACGTCGAGCCTTTTGGCCCCGAATCCTCAAGTCTTGTTTCCGATATACGTGCGTTCAATCCGGGCCCGGATGCGGCCTTGTTTGTGGACGGCGGTTCGGCAGAGATCAAAGACGTTGTGGACAGCCTCTACGGTCGATTCCCGATAGTTGCCGGCATCGTGATTCTTGCCACATACCTCTCGCTCCTGATCCTGTTCAGATCAGTGATACTTCCAATCAAGGCCATCCTGCTTAACATAATGAGCATCCTCGCAAGCTACGGAGCTCTCGTATTCGTGTTCCAGCAAGGTCACTTCAGCGGTCTTCTGGGCTTCGAACCGATGGGAGTGATCGAGGCCACCACGCCGATTCTTTTGTTCAGCATCATCTTCGGGCTGTCGATGGACTACGAAATATTCCTGCTCTCACGGGTCTCTGAGGCGTACAAGCGAACCGGGGACAACACCGCAGCCGTCGCCGAAGGATTGAGGAAAAGCGGTCGGATCATTACCGGTGCGGCGTCCATCCTGATCGTAGTGGCGCTCAGTTTCCTTGTAGCAGACGTGGTGCTTGTAAAGGCAATAGGTCTGGGACTGGCGATAGCCATATTCGTTGACGTGACGATCGTTCGCGCCCTCCTGGCTCCGTCGATCATGCGTCTACTCGGACCTCTCAACTGGTGGATACCGCGCTGGCTCGACAGAATCCTGCCTCGCATCGATATAACGCCATGAGAACACGTCTATCGTTGATCGCTCTTAGTGCGATAACCCTTCTCATACTGGCATGTGCAGATACAGATCGCTCAGTGCCGGTGCCTGTTCCCGTGGCACTTGCACCAACTCCCGCGCCAATCGCTCTTTCCTTCCCGCAGGACGAGGGCCCGCACGGCAACCGTCTGGAGTGGTGGTACTACAACGGCCACCTGCAGGATGAGACTGGCGGTGAGTACGGCTTCCACTTTGTGGTCTTCCAGTCACTTGACTCCTCAGGTTTAGAGAACGGACAGTCGCCCGGATACGCGGCCCAGTTCGGGTTGACCGATGTGGGAGCCAACGAACATATAGAGGACGCCCGTTTTTCCTCCGGCGCTCAGCCCCAGACAGGTCTCGGACTGAACGGGCTGCGTGTCGCCGACTGGACGCTGAGCGCCAATTCCGGCCTACACAGCTTCGACGCCGGTACCGATGACGTTCGTTTGACGATCTCGATGACGCCCACAAAGCCACCCGCCCTGCACAACGACATCGGTTGGCTCGCCGGACCGACCACTGGGTGGACTTACTACTATTCGCGCCCGCGTATGGCCGCCGAGGGGACGTTAGAGTTGGGAGGTCGCCAACTCAGCGTCAGCGGCGACGTGTGGATGGATCACCAATGGGGAGAATTCTTCGTTCTTGGTAACCCGGCGGGCTGGCAGTGGTTCGGCATTCAGCTCGATGACGGGTCGGAACTGATGATTACCGAGACTAGAGATGTCTATGGCAATATCGACGCTCTGTACGGCTCGCTGATCGCTCCCGACGGTACATTGACTTCGATTCAGCCAGGATCGGGTGAACTCGATCTTGCGACAGAGGGATCCTGGATCAGCCCTCATACCGGGGCGAGGTACCCGGATGTGTGGATTGTGAGATTGCCCGCGTCAAAGCTAGAAATTCGTATAGAACCGGTTGTCGCGGATCAGGAAATTACCTCCACAAGACCGGAATCGGCGATTTACTGGGAGGGTAAAGTCGCCGTCAATGGCACGCGAGACGGTAATCCGGTAACAGGTGAAGGTTTTGTCGAGCTCACAGGTTACGTCGTACCTCCTTCCCTTCACTGGCGTTAGGGAACGCCGTGGCGCCCGCGTCCGGTCGGACCATGTAGGGAGCGGGTGGTTTCTGGTAACCCGGTCGGGTCTCCGACACCTCCGCGCTACCTACGGGAGGGGACTGATAGTAACCAGCCACTGATTCGGCACGATCGCACAACCCACGCACACCTGCGTTCCCCTCATAGTGTCGGCCACCGTCATAGAACCAATCTGGGTTCGACCCGAAGTCGACAATCCAGAAAAAAGAGGTGACCGGCGCCTGGCGACTCGAGACCCCTGTTCACATGGGGGACCAAGATGATCAAGGCCTGCGGACGCTGGGAGGGCGATGCCTACTTCAACGCCGACCGACGCGGTGTAGATGTTTACTGCCTGCAGCGCGGATCACGACGATTCTTCTCGCACGACGACATGCGGGATCTGGCGGAAGGGAAGGTAGCGGACGCCCAGGCGGCCGACGGCGTTCAGGAGGCCGCTTAAAAACGCTTTTAATTGGGCCTGTCCTCCTGCCGGCTGATTCGGGCGCTCCGGACTTGTAGTTCGGACGGCGTGCGGCGGACGTGTGCCATAGTCGCCTCTATGCCATAAGCGCCCAGGCATATTCATGGGGCCCGCCACGTGCGGGCCCCTTTTTATTTGTTTGCACGATGTCCGACATTTTCGTTTTCGGACTGTTCACTGTGCCGGGCTTCGGGTGGTGGTTCTGCCGATAGGCCTCACGCCGCCGATAACTCTTTAAGTTTGCGAGCGTGACCCAGTAATAGACCGCACACGGGGCCAGACTGGTGCAAACTCCCCGGGAGCCAGTGCGAACACCGTCACTCCCAGCACCCCAAAAGGAACGCCACTTGAAGATCACCGCCGTCTCTGCGGTCTACCCGAACTATCGCAATGTGCCGCCGTCATGGCGCACCCACTTCTGGCAGATCGTAGTCAGGGTTGAGACCGATGCCGGAGTGATTGGCTACGGCTACGGTGGCGGCGGCAGAGCGGCGGTTGAGGTGGTCAACCGTCACTTCTCGGAGCTCGTGGTCGGGCGTGATCTGGACTCGGTAGATGACATCGCCGCTATCTGGGATCACGTTTATTTTGAATCGCTCCCGTACGGCCGCAAGGGCGTCGCCGTTATGGCGCTATCGGGACTGGACCTGGCGCTGTTTGACGCGCTTGGAAAGGCCGAAGGCAAGCCGGTCTACGATCTTCTGGGCGGCGCAAGAAAAGGCCAGATTCGCTCCTACGCAACCGGAGCCGACCAGCCCTGGTACGGCGAACTCGGATACACGGCTACGAAGTTCCCACATCGTTGGACCGAGGACGCCGACTACGACACGGCTACCCAACGCGCGACCGTCGCTCGTGAGGCGGTGGGCGAAGACGGTCTGGTGATGATCGACGCCTACATGTCGTGGGACCCGACCGTCACGACTCGCATGACGGAATTGCTGAAGTCGTTCGACATCTACTGGTTTGAGGATGTGTGTACGCCTGACGAACTTGATGCGCAGGCGAAGTTACGCCCGGTCGCCGCACCGGTCTTAATAGCGGGCGGGGAACACGAGTTCACTCACTACGGATTCGCTGAGATCGCAAGGGCCGGCGCACTGGACCTGTGGCAGCCGGACATCACGTGGTGCGGCGGGATCACGGCGGGCCTGCGAATTCTTGACGTGGCGCGGGACGCGGGAATACCAGTAGCGCCACATCGTGGCGGTGAGGTGTGGGGACTTCACCTGATCGCAGCTTCAGACTGTATGGATCTGGCGGAATGTCTGCCGGGGATGCGTGACGCCGACCGCGACGACGTGTGGATCGACGAACCGATGGCCGTAAACGGCTACATCAAGCCGTCCGACGCACCGGGATTCGGTGTCACTCTGAACGAAGAGTTGCTTTAGATAGTCCGGGCGGGCGTGGAGCGATTACCGCACCAGCCCGCCCACATTCACGTTCTATCTAGGCCCGAAGCTCGCCCATGATGCGCTCGCAGGCTTCCATGTAGACCGTCGCGTCCACGTTGTACGCCAGGTACTGCACGCCGTTGCTGAGCAGCCAGCGGCCCATGTCGATGTCGCGGGCGTAAGAACCAACGGACTTGCCTGCTGCTTTAGCCTTGCCGCAAGCCTCGACCAGCGCCTCTTCTACGATCGGGTTTCGGACATCGCCGGGGATGCCGAGCGACTGAGAAATGTCGTACGGGCCAAGGACATAGACGTCGATGCCGTCCACTTCCATGATCTCGTCCAGGTTGTCCAGACCGCGCTTGCCTTCGATGTGGCCGATTACGACCGTCTCATCGTTCTGGCGGTCAGTATGTCCGGGGGCACCGTCTTTGAAGTAGTCCCCGGCGCGGGTGAAGATCGATAGACCCCGCTCGCCGATCGGCGAG
>Ga0114996_10003174_pt1 | contig 20618 bp, 22 predicted proteins | sample ArcticOcean_MG_C_4_FD_87039 | JGI IMG/M metagenome (GOLD analysis project Ga0114996, IMG submission 87039) | Marine microbial communities from western Arctic Ocean - ArcticOcean_MG_CB4_134 | ecosystem: Environmental > Aquatic > Marine > Oceanic | place: Arctic Ocean: Canada Basin | collected... | reverse complement strand
TCTTGAGTTCCAACTTGTCGGTTGCGATCTATAGAATCTGGTTTTCCCCAGAGGGTCCCTTCCCACTCGCTAGTCTGCTCCAACAAGTGTCGCCAGCTAATTGTTTTATTTTGTTTGGAGTTGAACTCTCCAGAGATAACTGTGTCCCCGACAAGAGCGTCAACATTAGAAATTAGGCCATCTCCAATTGCAATCCCTGTCAATATAGCAAGGTAGCTTTTTGAAACACTAAAAGTCATATCGACCCGCTCGACATCCCCCCACTGAGCGGCCATTTTTCCATCCTTTAGAATGCAGCCATTATTGCGACCTCGAGGTTTAAAAACGCCAAGAATTTCATTGTATGGTGGCTTCTCAATATCTGTCAAACCGGGTACGCTTCCTGCAATATCAAGATCATAAGGCCATGACGATTCAAACGTATCGGCTAATTCGAGAGCTTTTTTTAAACGTATTTCATCGAAACCACCCGCAGTTGGCGAGGTGGTTTCCCATTTTTTATTTTTCTTAGGAAAGTAGGACATATCTATTCCACCCTTTTAAATGCACATTACTACCATACAATATTTAAGTAGATTTTAAATTGGGAACTCTAAAAAATAAAAAAACTCAAGAACAGCGTTTTGCCTTTAATCTAGGCTCTGAATGCCCCCTAAAAAAATCTTTACAGCAAAACGTGCATACTCACGCCTACTATCCGTGCCATGACCTCCATTCCAAGTGTAGTACCAATTCAGCATCCCAAATAGAGACATTGTTGCCATTCGTAAATCGTTGCTCCCTGTTTGTAATCCAACTGGGTGAGCTTCCTGAACAATGCTTGACACGAACGAAACTAACTCCCTCATATGTCCTCTAAGCAATTGTTGATCATCACTTTCAAGTTGACCAAGTGCATGTATTTGCAACTCGTGCACAGAGTCATTTCCTCGATATTGAAGCAGAATTTCTTCCACCATACAAGAAAGGAAATCCTCTGGGCTCCTATCGCCTCGTTTTAAGTTAAGTACATGACTAGTAAGTTCTGACAAATGTCTATCAAGTATCGCAAACAGAATAGCATTTTTACTTGGGAAATAGTGATAGAGTGCGGCTTTAGAAGAACCCCATTTATTCGCCACTTGCACCATCGAGGCTCGGTCAAAGCCTATCTCGGCAAAAACCTGAGTGGATGCAGACAATATTGCGCTACGCTTGTCTTCATGGTCTTTAGCAAGAGTACGCACCACTTCTTTATTCCTTTGACCTATTGTCTAAAATCCGAACCGCTTTTCCTTCGGACCGTGGAACAGTGCCAACATCCTTAAGGTTGACTTTAGCTGTTATCCCTACAACGTCTTTTATGCGAGCAGAGAGTAACTCCGCAAGCTCACCTGCATCGCTGTTCCTGGATTTCTCCACATGAACAATCATACTATCAAGCCTATTATCGCGATTTAGTTCAATTTGAAAATGTGGCGCCAGTCCTTTTATCGCTAAAATTTGTTCCTCGATCTGAGTCGGAAATACGTTCACTCCACGCAAAATAATCATGTCATCGGTACGCCCGGTAACTTTATCCATGCGCCTCATCGAGCGTGCAGTACCTGGTCGCAATGTTGTCAAATCTCGAGTCCGATACCGAATGATGGGAAAAGCCTCCTTAGTTAAAGAGGTAAAAATCAACTCTCCTGATTGGCCATCAAAACAAATATTATCGGTTAAAGGATCAACCACCTCAGGATAAAAATGATCTTCCCAAACATGGAGCCCATCTTTAATCTCAACGCATTCATTTGCTACCCCTGGACCCATGACTTCAGAAAGCCCGTAAATATCAACAGCATGCATATCAAAGGCCTCCTCAATCTCTGCACGCATTGCATTTGTCCAAGGTTCAGCTCCAAAAATTCCAACCTCCAGGGAGCAATCACGCGGATCAAAATCATTTTTTCTAAATTCATCCAAAATATTCAAGATGTATGACGGTGTCACCATTATAGTAGTTGGCTTGAAATCCTGTATTAGCGTTACCTGCCGTGCCGTCATGCCACCCGATACCGGAACCACCGTACAACCCAATTTTTCAGCGCCGTAATGCGCTCCCAACCCGCCCGTAAATAGCCCATACCCATAGGCTACATGAACCATATCACCCGTTTTAGTGCCAGATGCCCGCATGGAACGTGCCATTACACTAGCCCAGACATCAAGATCATTCTTGGTATAGCCTACTACAGTTGGCTTTCCAGTCGTCCCCGAACTAGCATGAATGCGCATTATGTCTTCTTGGGGCACTGCGAACATTCCAAAAGGATAATTGTCACGTAAATCTTGTTTGGTTGTGAACGGGAATTTCTGAATATCATCCAGATTTATTAAGTCTTCAGGATGGATGCCCGCACCGTCAAATTTCTTTTTATAGAATGGTACATTTTGATAGGCATGCCCTACTGACCACTTCATTCGCTCAAGTTGCAAAGCAGAAATTTCATCGCGCGAAGCAAGTTCAATTGGATCAAGTGTTTTAGGATCTGCTCTTAAATCTCTCATGTTATCCTCGTAGGTACTTAAAATTGGTTTAATATAAAGTGCCGTCTACCCGATGTGAAAATCCACGCATTTCAGCACAAATTTTACCATCCTGATTTTTTACCGTGACGTCGTAAATTCCTGACTTACGACCTCGGTTTGTCTCTTGAGCTTCAGCACTTAAGATGTCGCCCTTTGAGACACGCCTCAAATAACTCATCATAGTATGTTGACCGACACAAAGTTCGTTATAGCTATTGCAGGCAAACGCAAAGGCACTATCAGCAAGCGAAAAACTGACCCCACCATGGCAATCCCCATGGCCATTACAGTGATGGGCCTCAACGGTTAGAGACATCAAAGCATACCCCGGAGCAACCTTCTCAATTGCCATCCCAAACCACTTTGATGCTTCATCGCTTTCCCACATGGCTTGTGCCGATTTATCTGCAATTTCTTGAGGGGTCATTTTACTTCCCTTTAAACTTTATATTTATTTACAACCCAACGCTGCATTAAATTTAATAAGTGCACATGGTAAGAAGCTCATACTGAGCAACCCTCTCGTCATTTTGATTGTCGATTTCGACAGACCATCGCACCTCACCATATTCATTCGTGCGTCTTGTTTTCTCTATAACTGTGATCGTAACATAAATCTCATCACCAGCAGATACGGGCTTCAAAAATACTAAATTATCTAGTCCCGTATTCGCCAAAACTGGCCCGGGGTTTGGTTCCACAAAAAGACCCGCGGCAAAAGAAAGTAGTAAATAACCGTGCGCCACACGGCCTGGAAAGAACGGATTGGCCTTAGCCCCAACTTCATCCATATGGGCATAAAAGGTATCTCCAGTAAATTCTGCAAAATGATCAATGTCGTTTAAAGTAATTTTGCGCTTAGGCGTCTTAATCATTTCGCCGATATTTAGAGCGTTAAAACTGCGCGTAAATGGGTGTGCTGGAGCAATCTCTCTGGCAGCCCCCGAAATATACTTTCCACTAATAGCGCTGAGTAAACTTGGATGTCCTTGAACCGCAGTCCGTTGCATGAATTGCATAACACCCCGAACGCCTCCCATTTCCTCTCCACCTCCTGCACGCCCCGGCCCACCGTGTATCATGTGCGGCAGAGGCGAACCGTGCCCGGTAGACGATTTAGCAGACTCGAAATTGTTGAAATATAGACGTCCATGCCAAGGCGAACACCTATAGGATACCTCACGGGCAACATCGCCTGATTTTGTAACCACTGACGCGACTAATGACCCACCACCTTTATTCAAAAGAAAAATGGCATGATCTAAATCTCTATAACCCATTATAGTAGCTACTGGACCGAAAGCCTCAACGCTGTGTACGTTGCTTGCCCGATCCGGATCCTTACAGTTAAACAAAATTGGAGCGAAAAAAGCCCCTTTTAAAGGTACTCCTTTTGGAATTTCTCCTATTACTACATCTGCATCTCGAGCAATAATATTTACCTTAGTCAGAACATCTTCAAATTGCGCCAATGAAACTAACGACCCCATATGGGTCTGTTCCTCTCGAGGATCCCCAATTACAATTTCAGAAAGTTTGATCCGTAGTGCTTCTATGACGTATTGAACGTTCTCTTGTGGGACAAATATACGCCTAATAGCTGTGCATTTTTGTCCAGATTTAGATGTCAATTCGTGGGTAATTTCCTTAATAAAAACTGAAAAATCTGAGTCATCAGGATGGATGTCCGGACCAAGAACAGTCGCATTGAGACTGTCTTGTTCAGAAATAAAACGCACGGCATTCTTTAAAATATTAGGGTGAGACCTTAGCATACTACCCGTGGCTTCAGACCCCGTAAAACTCACTAGATCTTGGGTAGTTAAGTGATCTAATAAATCCCCCGTAGGACCTGCGATCATCTGGATAGCCCCTCTTGGAACAATCCCACTTTCATCAATTAGCCTCACTACTGCTTCAGCTAAGTATGCAGTTTGAGAAGCCGGTTTAACTATGGCAGGAACACCAGCAAGCCAAGTCGGCGCCAGTTTCTCAAGCATCCCCCATACCGGGAAATTGAAGGCGTTTATATGAACTGCCACGCCTAGCAATGGTGTCGCGATATGGATGCCCTTAAAAGTACCATCGCGCGATAGCTCTTCGACTGATCCATCGACGTATATCTGCCCATCAGGCAATTCCCGACGTCCCTTAGAGGCAAAGACAAGCATCGTTGTTATACCACCATCTATGTCAATCATACTGTCAGATTTTGTGGCGCCCGTATGATAGGAAATATCGTATAATGTTTCTTTATGCTGTCCTAAATATACGGCAAGTGCTTTTATCATTTTTGCTCGTTCGTGAAACCCCATCTCGCGCAATGCTGACCCACCTACATGGCGTCCAAACTCCAACATTAAACTGGAAGGTAACCCGTCGTGACCAATGCAAGCAATCTGTTCGCCCGTCACTGGATCATAAATTTTGGTGGCCACGGAACTTGGGCCCATCCATTGATCTTTTACAAGACTTTGAACCTTATACATAACTTATCCTTTAATCTTTAACTAAGAGACTGAAGAAATCTCACTCAAAATCGGTAACCATTAGTGACCTTCATCGTAGCTAATTGTTATTTTATTGCTTGTGGGATGCAATTGACAGCTTAACGCGTAACCGGCCCTAACCTCATAATCCTCAAGAGCGTGATTAACTTCCATCTGGCCAGCACCCTCAATGATCTTGCAACGGCAAGACGAACATATCCCCCCTTGGCAAGAAAATGGCACATCTAAATTGTTTTCTCTAGCAGCCGCCAGAAGAGACTGCCCTGCAACCATTGCGATTTTATTAGCTACACCATCAAGTAGAATTGTTGCCTCAACCTGTTCTGGAGTTACTTCTTTTGAGACGGTTAGCTTTCCATTTTTACGTTTTTCGGTTGCAAAAAGTTCATATAGAATTCTATCTTCAGGAACACCCATTTCAAAAAGCTCCTCTTTTAAAGCCATTATCATTTCCTCTGGACCACATAATAAGGCCTGATCTATTTTATGATTTTGCCCCCAGTTTTTCATAATTTTTCTAAATTTATTTGCATTAATTCGACCGGAAAATAATTCGATATCTTGAGGGGTGGATGAGAGGACATGTATTACGGAGAGCTGTTTTAAGTATGTATTCTTGAGATCCTCAATGCGCTCTCGGAACATAATACTTGAAGTTGTTTTATTACCATAAATTAACGTAATTCTAGAATTTTGCTCTCTAGAGAGAATTTTTTCAATATGGCTAATAATAGGAGTTATGCCACTGCCAGCTGCTACAACTAAAACATGTCTGGGTACATCTTGGGTGCTCAAAATAAATTTCCCAGCAGGTGGCATTACCTCAAGCCTATCCCCGATTTTTAATGTTTCATTAGCAAAGCAAGAAAAAGCTCCTCCTTCGATTTTTTTTATTCCAATTTGCAATAATGCTGATCCCTCATTTACACAAATTGAATAACATCGGCGAAGATCTTCACTCCCAGTTTGATGGCGTACTGTTAAATATTGCCCAGAACTAAAAGAAAATTTGTTCGAAAGATTTGAGTCATACCCTAGGGTAAGAGTAACAGACTGAGATGTGTTTTTCTCTATTTTTTCTACTAACAACGAATAGAATTCACTCATAGAGAACTCACAAACATTTAAAATAATTGAATGGTTCAAGACAATCTTCGCAACGCCAGAGTGCTTGGCAGGGTGTCGAACCAAAATTGCTGATTTGAGACAGAGAACCAGATTGGCATTGCGGGCATGATTTGGGACCAGATTTTCCTAGATTTGGAGGTGCAATCCCGTAAGCTTCAAGCTTAGCTTTTCCTAGCTCACTAATCCAACTAGTCGTCCAAACTGGAGATAAAACTTTCTTAATATCAAATTGATTAACCTGGGCCTTTATTAGGGCTTCAGCAATCATCTCATGAATAACCCTTGTAGCTGGGCACCCTGAATATGTGGGCGTAACATCGATTTCAAAACCATTTTTACCCTCCCGTACGTCACGTATAACTCCTAAGTCACCTAGAGTTAGAGCCGGAATTTCAGGATCCAGAACAGCCTCTACAATTGATCTAACAGATAAAACGTTCATAAATCACCAATTTGAACTTGGATAAGTACGCTGTAGGTACTGCATTTCGGCTAAAATATATCCAAGATTTTCTGTGTGATGGCCCTGAACAGCACCTTTATGCCAAAAAACTGAATCAGGAAGAATTAATGTTGATTGAACACAATCAGCAGAAAGTTGCTGGACAACGCGCTTACGTAACGAAGAGGGAAGTTCGGGAATTCCCGCTTCAAAAAGAAAGTGATCATTATCCGAATTCTCGAATAAACTCCCGAAATAGGGCCATAACGCTTCAACCGCATTTTGGATACGCTTGTGACTTTCCTCACTACCATCCCCAAGTTTGATCACGAGACTACTGGATCTCTGCCGATGATATTGAACCTCCACGAAAGCCTTTTGAGCAATCTCAACAACTGAGATATCAGCTCCAGCACAGAGTAAGCCAAGTTGTTCGAGATGCCATGCGTCAAAGAGATATTGACGGACCAACGTTGTAGCAAAGTCAATATTGGGACGCTCACATAATAACGCATTACGAAATTCATTAGAGTCACGTAAAAAGGCGAGTTCGTCGGCAGTGCGACCTTTTGCTTCAATGTCAGCTGCCAAACCAAGCCACATTTGAGCATGCCCCATTAAATCTAGCGAGACATTGGCAAGAGCAATATCTTCCTCCAATGTTGGGGCATGGCCACACCACTTTGAATTTTGTTGTGCTAAAATAAGAGAATTGTCACCCATGCGTAGTGCCAAATGAAAACGGGGGTCACTCATATCTTCTTAACCACTTTAGGAATGTCGTAAAAACTCGGGTGCCTATAAATTTTTCCTTGAGATGGATCAAACATCGATCCCTTTTGGGAGGGTGACGAAGCTATAATTTGATTTGATGGGACAACCCAAATACTCAAACCCTCATTACGTCTGGTATAAACGTCACGAGCATTATTCATGGCTGTTTCGGCATCAGAAGCATGAAGAGATCCGACATGGCGATGCGCGGTACCATGTTGTCCGCGAATAAATACTTCCCATAGTGGAGATTCTATCGACATTCTATATCCCTACTCCCTAGCGTCCATGGCTTTAGACTGCTTATTGGCGTTCGCCATTAATCCTTCACGAAACCACTCTCCGTCATCCCATGCTTTGTTACGAGCCGCCAACCTTTCGATGTTGCAGGGCCCATTGCCGGAAATAACTTCAAAAAATTCTTTCCAGTCAGGTTCTGAAAAATTATATTGCTCTGTTTTTTTATTCCATTTTAGATTTTCGTCTGGAATTTTAAGCCCAAGATATTTTGCCTGTGGTGCAGTTTGATCTACAAATTTTTGTCGCAATTCGTCATTAAAATTTATTTTAATTTTCCAGGCCATTGATTGAGCCGAGTGTACACTTTCACTATCAGACGGACCAAACATCATTAATGAGGGGTACCAAAAACGATTAAGGGAATCCTGCGCCATAGCCTTTTGCTCTTTTGAACCAAAAGACATCTTCATCATAATATCAAACCCCTGCCTCTGATGGAAACTCTCCTCCTTGCAAATACGCACCATAGCTCGAGCGTATGGCCCGTATGACGTCCTCTGAAGCGGGACCTGGTTCATTATGGCCGCACCATCAACAAGCCATCCCACTGCCCCCATATCAGCCCAATTAAGTGTTGGGTAATTGAATATGGACGAATATTTTGCACGACCGGAAAGTAATTCCTTAGTCATCTCATCACGAGATTTACCTAGCGTTTCTGCTGCTGAGTAAAGATAAAGACCGTGACCCGCCTCATCTTGAACCTTAGCCAATAAAATAGCCTTACGTTCCAAAGTAGGCGCACGGCCAATCCAATTCCCTTCTGGAAGTTGCCCAACAATTTCAGAATGGGCATGCTGCCCCATTTGACGAACTAATGTTTTTCGATAACCTTCGGGCATCCAATCTTTGGGCTCGATCCTCTCCCCTCGATCAATGCGTTCCTGAAAAGCTCTCTCTTTAGGAGTCATCTTATTCAATGATCTAAGCTGACTACAGGTTGACTCGACTTGTGGGGCGTACAAGGATCACCCTCCTCCATATTAAATAAAAACTTACTTCTTTCTTACATAAGCCGTCCGGTCGGTCAAGTTTAAGGTACAAAATCACAAATAAAAAGCTAGATGTCGCTTTTTTCACTAAGCTCTCCAATGTTTTCTAATACTTCACTTTCGTGTTTAGAGCTTTTAGATCCAATCAGCACAACGCCTGGCTCCTTTAACTCAGCGCTCAGATCAATATAATAACGATGGCCAACCGTTTGTATTAAATATGTTTTTCCATCTGTTCCTCTTACATACCCCTTAGTTCTAACTAACTTGAGATCGCTTCCACTTAAGAGCTCAGCAAACGCCTTTGGATCTAGTGGCGCACTTGGAATGTATGTTTTAGACCAAAATTCATTAATATGAGGGCTCTGAGGATTGCTCTCGCCTACCCTCTTAACCCCCAGTAAAACATCTAACTCAATATTTGAGTGGAAAACACAAATACAGCTATCAAGGGGTGGACTATTACTTGCCCAGTAATTAAAATCACTAAGGTTTTTTACTAAGTCTATCTTATTTGCAAAGATCAAATCCGCGCTTTGGATCTGAGCCAAAATAGTATCTGCAACATATTTATCAGATAGTTGATCCCTTATCTGCTCAGCATCGACAAGAGCGACAATACTTTCGACATAACATTCTTCAATTAGGGAGATTGAAGTTTCGATCGCACTTGGTATCGCAACACCACTTGCTTCCAAAATTATATGATTTGGTTTCGGGTCTAATTTGGCCAATTCCATAAGAGATAATAATAGATCATTTCCATAAGAGCAACATACACAGCCACCAGCGATAGAAATCATATTTTCATCTTGTGAAATGATCAAATCTTCATCGATAGCCAAACTACCAAACTCATTTACCAATATTGCTAGTTTTAAACCATTTGCTTTACGTAAAGCATTATTAACAAGTGTTGTTTTACCTGCGCCTAGATATCCCGTTACAATTGTTACCGGTAGTCCTTTATTAATACTCACAAAGACTTCGCATCGAATATTCTCCCCCCCTGGACAGTCCCCCAAACTTTTACATCTTTAAGATTTTCAGGATCAACAGAATAAGGGTCGTCCTCCAAAACAGCAAAGTCAGCCCTTTTGCCCGTCTCTATAGAACCAACCTCATTGTCCATATGAAGGGTATAAGCCGCACCCAATGTAATCGCATACAAAGCATCTTTAGCAGCTATTTTTTCTGCCTCCCCCTGTACTCGACCAGATGCTGTGATCCGATTTACCGCACACCAGGCAGTGAAAAGAGGCCCTAGCGGAGTGACAGGGGCATCTGAATGTATTGCCATGGGCACTCCGGTTGTTAGCGCCGTACTGCACGCGTTCATTCGTAAAGCTCTATCTGGACCAACTGTCAGCCTGTAGTGCTCATCCCCCCAGTAAAAATGATGGTTTGCAAAAAGATTAACACACATGTCGAGCTTCTTCATTCGCCGGAACTGAGCTAAATCAGCTAACTGACAATGCTGTAGCGTAAATCTATGGTCTGGGCTCGGATTAGCTTTTAAAGCGCCTTCTAACATATCAAGAGCCATTTCAGTAGCTTCATCACCGTTTGTATGCGTATGAACTTGAACACCAGCCTCGAGTGCTAAACGATACAATTCAGATAATTGATCTGGTGCGGTATACCACAACCCATTTGGTGCACCATTATAATACCCAGGCCAGCGCATTCGTGCGGAAAATCCTTGTATGGAACCGTCCGCTACCGCTTTAATACGGCCGAGCTTCAACCTATCTGTAGTTTTCTTTTTTAAAGAAACAGCTAAATCCACAGTTTCTTTGGGAGTCGCGCCTAAAAACACCTTCAAAGGGACAACAGTTGCAGGATAACTTTCTTGGTTCGTTATCCTCAACATTGAGTCAACGCCATCTTCTGTGAGACGTGCGGCTAAATCTGTCACCGTCGTTACGCCAGCTCGCACACACAATTTCCCGAAAGCCACCAAACCTTGTTCATCACTGTCGGTCATGGACCTATTAAAACCGACATGCACCCCGATTGGAGTCATGGCGTCAGGTCCGTAAAGTTCCCCTGTTGGGTAGCCGTCCTCATCCAAAGGAATTCCCGGGTGATTGATACCAGTCTTCATCAAGCCACCAATTTCTAAGGCTTTTGAATTAACATTCATAATATGACCAGAAGCATGCAATACACCGATTGGCCTAGTTGATGAAACCTTATCTAAATCTTTGCACGAAACCCGTTTATTATCCATATAGATTGGATCCAATTGCCAACCTGAAAGAGGTGCCTCAGGATCAGTTAATTTACTCTCAGCTTCTTTCAGCCTTTGGACTACCGTATCTATTGTTTTTGCACCTGACCAAGTATTACCGTCTGGATCCATTCTATCAAAAAAACCACAATAAACGTATCGCCAAAAGGTACCTTCCATAGTGTGCGCATGCCCCTCAACAAAACCTGGCATAATTATTTTATCTTCAAATGTAGTATCTAACCTAAACTCCCCCCATTTTTGGAGTTCCTCCAAATTACCCGTTCCAAGAACCTTTCCGTCCTTTACTGCGACATACGAGGCGATTGGTTTCGCTGGGTTCATTGTTATTATTTTTTTCGCCGAATAAATAACTATCATTGCACGCCTCTTATTTTTTATAAGATTAAGAATTAATTCTTAGTTACAAGTTTATCTAAAAAACTATAAAACCACTTTGCTTGCGCTTCATCATTTTCATACATTAATCGTGTTTGCTCTTCGTGTGACTGCTCTCCAAGCCCTTGTTTCCAATCTTCCTTCTGCCATCTTCTAAAACCCTCAATTGTAACTTCAGCATGAAATTGAAACCCGTAAACTTTTTTTCCGTATCTAAATGCCTGATTAGGAAAAAGCGCAGTGCTAGCAAGCTTTACGGCACCACTCGGAATATCAAACCCGTGATAATGGGCCTGAGTAACGAAAAGTGGAGTTTCTAAAAAACTATCAGCTTCAGGTGTCGGATCCATTTTATAATAACCGAACTCACCGGCTCCACTCTTAAGCGGTCCAACTTTAGCCCCAAGATGATGGGCTATTTGTTGAGCGCCTTGGCAAATTCCTAACAAGGGAATATCTGCCATTAAACAATTTTCAATCCACTTGTATTCGTCTTTAAGGAAAGGAAAACGATCAGTTTCAAAAGCGTCATATTTCCCACCGTAGATAACGCTACCAATTACTGAATCATCTAATTTATCCAAACGCTCTCCTGCAAAGAGCTTAACCGTTTTCGATTTTATACCGTTTAAGCTCAACCAATTTACGACTCGGTCATCCGCAGGACCTTTACCGTGTCTAATTAGAACCACTTTCTTTGTCATTTTGTTTTCCTATCATCCTTATTTTAACTTACCAAATTAGCTCAAATGTTGTCATCGAATTATTCGAAAAAGTGCCTTTCGACTTTTCTTATTCCCGTGTTACAAAGTAGATAAGAAGATACCTTGTAATATGTCAAGTTAGGAGAAAATTAGCATGGAAGACGTTGAGAGTGCAGACTCTAAAAGCCGTTTTTCACGTCAGTGGAATTACCGACCTGACGTTCCCATTCAAACTTCTCCGTTATTTCATTGGCCACCAAATCCCCTAAATATTGGGCGGTGGTTTGCTGCCAGATGGTTTGTATTTGGTTAAAACTTAATCATCCTAGGATTGGCTTTCTTTACTTGGAGCTATTTTCAACCTTCACTTGAGCAAACTATTTTTTTTAAAATAGGTTGGATCACAAAAATGTTTGTACGAAATGTCATTTTTATTACCCTGGTTGCGGGCTGCCTTCATTTATTTTTGTATGTTCGCAAAACCCAAGGTGATCAGTTAAAATTTGATTCCAGAGAAATGCCAGCAAAAGGACGATTGTTTACTTTTGGAACGCAGTTGCGAGACAATATGTTTTGGACATTAACCAGTGGTGTGTTTTTTTGGACTGCATTTGAGGTTTTGATGTTTTGGGGGATGGCAAATGGGTATGTCCCTGTTTTTTGGTGGGTAGATAACCCAGTATGATCTATAATATTATTGTTTTTAATACCTATTTGGATTTCTTTTCATTTCTACTGGATTCATCGGTTTTTGCATTGGCCACCGATCTATAAGCTTGCTCACTCATTGCACCATCGAAATACGAATATAGGGCCCCGGTCAGGATTATCCATGCACCCAATTGAACATTTATTATTTTTTAGTTCGATTTTGATTCACTGGATCGTAGCTGCTCATCCGATACACATACTTTTTCACATGCAACATCAAGCACTGACTGCAGTCACATCTCATGCTGGTTTTGACGCACTTCTCGTCAAAGATAAGAGCACCTTAGCATTAGGTAATTTTCATCATCAAATGCATCATCGATACTTTGAATGCAACTATGGAACCTTGGATATCCCTTGGGATAAGTTTTTCGGTTCATTCCATAGCGGCACAGAGGAATCTCACGAACTTTTTTTGAAGCGTCACCAAAGTGAATCAGAAAGATAGTTCCTTTATTAATTCATGCCTGGCCGGCTAAAATAAACCTTTCAAACTTTTAATGTGATCTACACCTAAGCCACAGCACCCGCCTATAACTTGGACACCATGATCGAGCCAGGTTTTTGCATAAGATGCATAACCTTCTGGAGATATCGTGGTATCAAATAAGCCAACTTGGTTCTTCCAATGAGCAGAATGAGCGTAAACCCCGATCGGGCCTTGCCAGTGATCCTCAACGATATCAAGGCATGAATTAATATGCTCCACCTCTGTATGCATAATATTCACAAGAGGCACATTCTTATCCTTAATTGCTTTCAGTGCGTTCGACAGCAAACCACCGCGCGACAAGCACATAGCACCAGATGCGTCTGGTTTGCATGACACCCCAACCCAAACCGGTAAATTGACGGTTAGTGCAGCCTCAAGGGTCACCAGCATACAATCGATATCAACCATCATTTCTAGCATAAGAAGGTCAGCACCTGCTTTAGCCATGATCGAAGCCTGTTCTTCAGTGCTGTTTTTTAACTCCATAGGTAAGTGCCAATTTCCTGCCCAAGACCAATATGAAATTCCACCAGCAACAAGAACGTTGGGCGAGTGCATGCGATCACGCGCTTCTATAGCCAACTCAACACCACGGCGATTAAGGCTCTCGAACAGATGCTCAACAGAACCATCGCGTAGCGCATGTCGGTGCGTTGCAAAGGTGTTCGAAATTATTATTTCGGCACCTTCCCGAATATAATCTTCATGTACGGTCCGCAAGACTTCCGGGTGGCTTAATGCACCACCCCCGTTCCAGGCATTTGCTAGTTGTGGAACTCCACGTTTTTCGATTTCCGTTCCAGTAGCTCCATCAAGTAAAATTTGCTCACCATTGGAAATTCTACCTATCAACTGATTATAATTGCCCATATTTAGATCTCCAATTATTACCAATGATTTCGAAAACCATAATATTAGCAATCCCTAATTTGAAAAGATAGTGATAGATTATGCAGGAGATGTGCAGGGACTTAATCTGCTTTCAAAAAAAACTCACAATCTATGGCCAGAGTCCGATAAAGCTATGCACCGTTAATATTCTTATTTATAACTTTTATAAAAATTAGTTTAATCCATATGGAAAGGTACATTTTGTTCGTTTTTTATGATTTTGAAACGACTGGAATCAAACCAGCTTTTATTCAACCCACTCAAGTCGGAGCGATCTTGGTTGATGAGAATTTCAATGAGATTGAACGCTTTGAATTAAGATGCCGGCTTTCTCCTCATATCTTGCCTTCGCCCATCGCATTAGCGATTACGAGAGTAACGCCAAAAATGCTTACCGATAAAAACCTACCAACCTGGTTTGAGTTTTCGCAAGAATTAAGTTCCTTAATTGATAAATGGTCTCCGGCCACATGGATTGGATACAACAACATTTCATATGACGAAGAGGTAATGCGACATTCATTTTATCAAAATTTGCATCCCAACCTTTATAAAACACAATTTGATGGCAATGATCGAATGGACCTCATGAAAATCATTTATGCTGTTCATGCCTTAATACCTAATTTATTAAACTGGACCTTTAAGCCAGATGGAAAGTTAACATTTAAGTTAGACAAGCTCGCAACTGCTAATGGATTTGAACACCACAATGCGCACGATGCATTGGGTGATGTAGAAGCCACCATATATTTGGCAAAATTAATCCGCAACCAAGCACCAGATTTTTGGCAGCAATGTTTAAGAAATAAAGATAAAAATAAAGTAAACAATCTTTTAGAGAGCGGCAAACCACTTACGCTTGTGGAACGGTTTGGTGCTTCAGCACCACGGGTCTATACTGGAATATATGTCGGCCGGAATCCAAGTTATAATAATAGCATTGGGTTCTTAGACCTGAATCGAGAGGACCCTCTCTCCCTAATAGAAAGTAACGATGAAACCCTCTTAAAAGCAGTTTCAAAAAGCCCTCAAGAAATCAGAACAATTGTTGTAAATAAATTCCCAAGCCTTTTTGAAATTGCAAAAATTGAAGAGCATCACTTAAAACTTGCAAACCATTTTAATACAAACACCATTTTTTACCAAAAAATAGGGCGGACGCTTCAAGCCAAACTTGGTGACCGAGAGGAATACGAGCACGTTGAACAACGAATTTACGATGCCTTTTATTCAACAAAAGACCGTCAGCTTTTACAACAATTTCAAGTTTCATCTTGGGAAGATAGATTAAAAATCATAGGGGAATTTGAGGATGCAAGATTGCGTCAACTTGGCAATCGTATAATATTTATTAACCGACCAGATCTTATCGATATCTCGAAGCATCCCATGGTTAATGCAGCGATACAAAGACGTTGGCGCTCTAATGATCCTAAGGCGCCCTGGACCAATATAGTTCAGGTGAACCAAGACCTCAAAGAACTAGAGTCACTAAACCTTATCGATACATCTCAGCTTAATGACTTAGTTAGATATTATGAAAGTTTTAACTAAAAGCTATTATACTCTTTTAAAAAAACTATGCGTTGGAAACCTTTAATTTAAATCATTTAAGGGTTAGTCTACTTTAAGAAGTTAATTAATTAGCTATTCATTTTTACTAACTTATCTGTCAGTACGATCTGGTGGTGAGGAAGAGATAAATGAGGCAACAGTATTTTTATCACTGAGATCCTCTTCAAACTGCGCAATCAATTCAGAAAACCTCTCATAGTACTCAGCTAATTTTTTACTACCAACACCATTTACTGCAAGAAATTCAGGCTCAGTTTTCGGTTTTTTGATAGACATGTCCTCCAGCGTTCGATCAGAAAAAATTACAAATGCTGGTACCCCCTTTTCTCTGGAAACCTCTAAGCGAAGTTCCTTAAGGGACTGGAATAAAGCTGTTTTAGGTACCCCTCCAATATTGCTTTCTTTCTTCCGGCTAGCAGCAGGTGAATTGCTAGATTCTATGTGTTTTCTAGCAAAAAACTGCTCCTGGCCTTCAAGCACCTCATACGCTTTTTGTGATAATTGAATAGCCCCATATCTTTCCAAATTTACTTTTAAAATTCCAGAAGAAATAAGTTGCCGAAGGAGCGCCTGAAAAAAGGATTTGGAATGTAGCGCACCCTTCCCAAAAGAATTCAGATTGTTGTGCCTTTTCTCTATGACTTTGGCAGTCTTAGCACCTCTAACAATGTCAATAACGTGACCAGCACCGAAAATTTCATTAGTTTGCTTTATTGAAGAAAGTAATATTTTTGCTTGAGCCGATTGATCTTCAACTTCAGGGGGAGTGAGGCAGTTATCACAATTTCCACAAGGTTCTCCGTCATCATCAAAATAAGAAAGTAATGCAGTTTTCCTGCATTTAACTGTCTCACAATATCCTATGAGAGCTTCTAGTCGTTTATATTCCAGAAGTTTAAATTTTTCGCTTCCGTCCCCATCAAAAATCATCCTTTGCCTTTTAATTAAATCTGAAAGACCGTAAAAGAGAACTGTATCAGCCGGAAATCCATCGCGCCCTGCTCTTCCAATTTCCTGGTAATACGCCTCAACACTCCCGGGCAGGCTTGCATGTATAACAAATCGAATATCGGGCTTATCAATTCCCATGCCAAAGGCGATTGTGGCCACCATAATCAAACCACTTTCGGTCATAAATCTATCTTGAGCTGAGTTTCTATATTCGGTCGGTTTTCCCGCATGGTAGGGAATTGCATTAAAGCCATGGTTGTTTAGATGATCTGCGATCTCATCAGTCTCTTTTCTCGACAGACAGTAAACTATTCCACTCTGGTCGATTTTTTGATTTAGATATTCAATAAGACTATTTTTGAGATCTTTTTTGGGATGCACTGCAAGTGAAAGGTTATCCCTTGCAAAACCCTTCAAGATTTTTCTCGCATTCCCACCGCACAACTTGTCGTTGATATCTGCTCTGGTGGCCCGATCTGCAGTTGCGGTAAACGCTGCTAAAACAGCTCTCGGAAAGAACCCACGCAATCTGGAAAGAGCCTCATAATCCGGTCGAAATCCAGCTCCCCATTTAGATATACAGTGGGCCTCATCTATCACGAACATACCAATGTTTTGGGACTTCAAAGCCGTAAGCATTCGTTCCTGCATAAGTCTTTCAGGACTCATGTAGAGGATTTTTACCTTTCCTGATACGAAATTTCTCCAAGATTGAGAATTTTCGTCGTAATTTCTTCCTGAATGAATAAGTTCGACTTCCACACCTAAATCTCTAAGTGCAGCTGTTTGATCATTCATTAAAGCAACTAATGGTGAGACGACTATAGTTTGAAAATTTTGGATCAGTGCGGGAAGTTGGTAACAAAGTGATTTTCCAGCCCCAGTGGGCATCACAGCCAGAACATCTACATTATTCAATAAATGTTGAATGATCTCTAACTGGCCAGATCGAAAAACGTCATAACCAAAGAAATGCTTTAACTTCTGATGTAAACGGGTTTCTAACAGTTGATCCATAATTTAGCACTAACAATAAATCATAGTGATTAATAGAATTTATTACGGATTTTTTAGTCTACATTATAGCTAGTACTTTCTTGCTACCAGATAAGAAAAGTTAACAGATGCCAGGTTTATCCCAGATTTTGTAGCCTGCTAGCTATTTACTTTCGGGTGAAATAAAGTGAGTTGATCTTAGAAGGTAATTTTATTTGGTTTTTAATGCGCATTTCCACCCCTGAGTTCATCTCACTTATGGCAATGTTGGTGGCAACTGTTGCGATTTCAATTGATGGTATGTTACCGGCACTGCCTGATATGGCAGCACAACTAACTCCGCACAGCCCCAATCAAGCCCAACTAATTTTATCCTCTTTTATTGTAGGCATGGCCCTTGGAACCTTCGTTATGGGGCCGCTTTCAGACAGTTTTGGGCGCAAAAAAATAATATATTTCGGTGCAGGTATTTATATCACCTTTTCAGCACTATGTATGCTGGCAACTAATTTAGAAACAATGGTTGTTGCTCGAGTCCTCCAAGGAATAGGGGCAGCTGCTCCACGCGTAGTCTCTCAAGCATTGGTACGTGATCTTTATTCCGGGCGGGAAATGGCACGTATTTCATCTTTTATAATGATGATATTTACACTAGTGCCAGCAGTGGCACCCTTGCTAGGAGCAGGCTTAATTTTAGTTTTTGATTGGCGTGCAATTTTTGCAGTTTTCATTTTGTTTGCGATTATCAGTACTACTTGGACAGGAGTACGCATCCAAGAACCTTTAAAAGCTGAAATGCGAATACCTTTTCAATTAAAAGTTTTTCAGACTGCATTAGTGGAAATCATGTCATTAAAAATTGTACGGGCTTCTATTGTAACCCTGATTTTTTCATACGGAGTCTTATTCATTGGGATTTTACTTGTTCAACAGGTCTTCGATCAATTCTTTGGGCGGGCGGATAGTTTCCCATTATGGTTCGCTCTGATTGCTATCCTCTCAGCATCAGCGAGTTTTCTGAACTCAGTAATGGTCATGAAACTCGGGATGCGCCGTTTGATCAGCGCGGCTTTACGTCTGCAAGTAGTAATGAGTGTCCTGATGCTTTTGTTGTTTAATGCAGATTTAATGTCAGGAGATTTGGGTTTTGCGATTTTTGTTTTCTGGATGTTCGGTCTTTTTTTTCAAGCTGGTTTAACCCTTGGAAATCTTACCGCTCTGGCAATGGAACCATTGGGTCATATTGCAGGTACTGGCGCGAGTGTTATCAGTGCTCTGGCCACCTTGGGTTCCGTTACTCTGGCGACCATAACCGGGTATTTTTTCGATGGCACTCCCTTGGCGATGATTGTTGGTATCGTACTACTAGCCTTTTTTGGTGCAATCAGCGCTCATCGTTTGCGAAAATTTGAACGTAGCGGCTGAATTTGTAGTCTAGGAACTATAAGAGTTTTTCTGAAACCTGCCTTATCATTAAGACCTATGTTTGACATAGAAAATTAAGAAAATGAGACGTCGATAACTACACATGGTGCTGACGTTAATTTTTCTGCATGCATGCATGTCAGTGAGGAAGTTGTCTATCAAGTAACTAAAGGGATATGGGAAATTCATGAGGTTGCAAGCTGGTTGAAAAACACAATTAAACCTGAAACAGCTCTTGGACTGATTTCTGGAAGTCTCCATCCAAGTGCAGAGCGCTATTATCGAGAATTTGGTCTGGAGATTCCTCCCGTTATGAATTTTTGGACCAAATAAAAACAAAAAAATAAAAGCAGACGAAGTGGTATCTACCTTTATTTAATTTTAATTAAAAAATTAATGCTAGGTGATCCCGCCACTTACACTAGACCCTAACAATAATATTATCTTATGTAGAGTCAGGGTTAGTCTGGTTAATCAGGATTCAAATTCGTTAATATTATGAATTGAGGCCCCATTTCCTTGAACTTCTCCGACGGTAGTTTGCATTTATCTCTAGTCTCCCACCCCTGAATGGTTTTACATTTATCATATCGTTATTCGCCTTTTGGGGAAGAATGAATTCACCCCCCACTGAACCTACCAGTTCAATAGTAAAACCTGGTTCGAACTCCCCTAGGGTTGAGGCTTGCGCTCTTCCTCGGTTTGGATCAGGTTCAGAAACTCTCGAAGTATCACACTCAGGTTATTCAGCATTTCAAAAATATGAACTTAAAGGCAAAGACTACGAAAGTAGATTATGACTTTATTTCCGATGGCTTAATTCCTATACATGAATTTATTAGTAAAGAAATTTTTTCAAATATTAAGTACCCAACTCTAATTTCTTATTTGATGGATGATCAACTTATACGACCTTGGTTTGCCAAGTTTATATCAGCAGATGTAGCGGACGCCGAAAACCTGATATTTAAAAATGGCGGATATATGCTACTCCAAACCTGTACCCATGAATTAACCTCAAAAATTGTTAAACTTATTAATGAATTAAAAAGTTAAAACCTAAATAAAAACAAAAAAAGGACCAGAAAAATGAGTGAACTCAACGACACAATTATGATCGATGGATTAGTAGTTAGTAAATTTTCAAAAGCGCTTTTTGAAGATATGGCGCGGGGGGGAGTGACAGCAGCAAACTGCACGTGCTCAGTGTGGGAAAACTTCTCGCAAACAATGGCAAATATTTCTCAATGGAACCAATGGTTTAGAGAACATGGTGATATAATAACAAAAATTTCTAATGTAGACGATATTCGCAAAGCTAAATCAGACGGGAAAGTTGGCATTATTTTAGGATGGCAAAATACAAGTGCTATTGATACCGACATTCGAAATCTAGAACTCTTTTATGATCTCGGTGTGAGAGTGGTTCAACTTACTTATAATACACAAAACCTAGTTGGTTCCGGTTGTTGGGAAACTAATGACGGAGGTCTATCTGATTTTGGTCGTGACGCTATAGATGAAATGAACAGGTTAGG
>Ga0114996_10003172_pt1 | contig 20626 bp, 19 predicted proteins | sample ArcticOcean_MG_C_4_FD_87039 | JGI IMG/M metagenome (GOLD analysis project Ga0114996, IMG submission 87039) | Marine microbial communities from western Arctic Ocean - ArcticOcean_MG_CB4_134 | ecosystem: Environmental > Aquatic > Marine > Oceanic | place: Arctic Ocean: Canada Basin | collected... | reverse complement strand
TCCCGCAACACTCGTTCGGATCCTCTTCCAACGAATGGGCAACCATCTCATCACCGAACCTCTTGTCTATTCGCAGCAACAACTTCCTCCCGAATTTCGGATAACCATTCCGGAGAACCTAGGATTTGTGCTCCAGCGTGCCCTTCTCCAACGCGGCACACGCGTCAGCCACCATGTCCACGGCATAGTCCAGCTCGATATCACTCGTGTTGATGACCATGTGGTACAGATCGGGGTTGTCCGGGTCGTCGATATCGAAGTAACGCTTGAAGTAGTAGCCGCGGGCAAGGTCTCGGTCGACCAGAGTCTTCTCAGCCTGACCCCGGCCTATCCTGTCGCGCTCCATGATCCCGGAGACCCGGTCTTCATGCCGCGCTACTGCCCCTACTCGCAGCACTTTGGGCGTGTCACGCAAGATGATAGACCCGCCTCGCCCGACGATCACGACGTTGCCACCCTCGGCAAGCTGATTCATGACGTTTCGCATCGCCTGGATGTACTTCTCGTCCTCCAGCTCGTGCCCTCTAGTGATCGTCTGCTGTGGAATTTCCTCGAACTCCTGCGTCAGAAAGGCCATGGCGCCAGGGCCGAAATAGGGGTCGCCGCCAACGCCCGTAGCGGCCGATCTATCGAGGATGCGCTGGAGCAGCCCGGAAAAACGCTCGCCACTCGTCGGTGGGCGCTGCTCCCGCTGGTGTAGCGCCTCGACTGTCGCGCCAGCGTGCCGCGCCGCGTTGGTAAGAATCAGTCTGTCCACATAGTCTGCATCTAGTCGTTCGGCCAGCTTCGGACCTAACAGCCGACCTCCGCCTCCCGTGAGACCGCCCAGCGTGACTACGGCCATGTGTAACCTCCTTGGATGGGTGCTGAAAACCACTGATCAGAGTCCATTGCCATTGCTAACGATGAAAAACAGAGAGGAATATCAACTTCTGAGGGGTGCCCGCAGGCCATCAGTATAGAGGTTAACCCGACTACTTGCCTCAGCCGCAGTCCACCACGGCCTCCTAGAGGTACCTCACCCAGCCCCCCAAAGCGTGCGCAGCACCCTAGAGCTGTAGTAGGGCGAACAGATCGTGGCTCCCGAGGCGTTGTCTCCCACTCAGCCCCACCAGCTCGATCAGCACAGCGAACCCGGCCACGACCCCGCCGGCAGACTCCACCAAGTCAGCACAGGCGGCCAGGGTGCCTCCGGTTGCCAGCACATCGTCCACCACCAGCACCCGCTGCCCTGAGTCGAAGGCGTCCGCTGGAACCTCCACCGTGGACTCACCGTACTCCAGGGAATAGGACACAGACACGGTTTCTGGCGGCAGCTTGCCCGCCTTCCTGAGCAGAATAAGTGGCTTGCCAAGGCGCAAGGCCAGGGGCGCAGCCACGATAAATCCTCGCGCGTCCATCCCCGCAACGGCATCGATGAAGGCGTCGTCGTACCGCTCCGCAAAGAGGTCGATGGCAGCCCCGAAAGCCTCGGGGCTGCCCAACAACGGAGTGATGTCCCGGAACATGATTCCCGGCTCAGGGAAGTCTGGAACATCCCTAATGTAGCTTCTTAAGTCCATGGCCCAGCCCTCAGCGGCCTAATCCACCAGTAGCATCTGGTTCCGCGACTTCTCCTGATCCTCAGGCGATCGGTTGGTGAGATTGCGGCGATAGTCGCTCACCGGCAAGAATTCGTAGACCTCTGGGTTGTGGGCGATGAACGACTCGGCATACGTGACCCTGCTGTGAATAGCCGACATGCCACCGTCGATGGTCTCTCCCAGCTTGCGCTGCTGGAGGCTATCTTCCCCATAGTGCTGTGACTTGAACTGGTTCATTGCAGCAGACTTCTTCAAGAACGTGCTGGTGATGTCGATAATCGTATTTGGAACCCTGAGGTTCAGCTGCTCAAGGACGTTCGTGCGACCAAGCTGAACATGGTAGAAGAGCTGGGCGCTCTCCCCACCTGTATCCCCGCCAGTCGGCGCATAGGGGCTGCCCGGTCGGATCGTGGAAGCCGCCTCAATGGCCAGCAACGTCATCTGGGTAGCAAGCGCGTGGGCCGCCACCGTGTCATAGGGCCAGTGTGTCACGATGATGTTGGGCTGGATCTCACCGATCACGTCCGCTATGTCGTTGACCATCTGCGCGTTGGGAAGAACAACCTGGTCGTCATGACCCAGGTACCGTACGTCCGTCACCCCGAGCTCGGCCGCGGCGTTGATCAGCTCCTGCTTCCTCTCTGCAATCAGCGCATCGATGTCGGGCAGGTCGCCGCTGTCCCTATAGTCGTCGATAGCCTGCAGGTGATGCGACATCCCGGTAGTGGCGGACAGGATGGTCACCTTGTCGCCCCTCTCGACGTGCCTTGCCATCGTCCCGCCTGCGTACAGGATGGCGTCCTTCGGGTGGCCACCAATGTTCAAAATGCTCAGTGATTCTGTCATTTTCCTTGTGTTCCTCCAGTGGACTCGCGGATGTTGCCACCGAGCAAAATCGCCATCCCGGCGGCTGCGCCAATAATACCTGCGGCCCCCAGAGAAGTACAGTGCATAGGAACACTGCCCAGACACAACCCATTCAACGCTCAAATCCGAACCTCGACAGCTTCCAAATACGTGGATTCGCACAACGCAAGCAGCAGTGATGTCATGTGCGCCGACGAAGTCTGACCCCGAACTACAACCCTAGGGCCGCGCTGTCCCGTCGGGGATCGGAACCACCCTGAAAAACACCGCTAGCCGCGTCGATCACAATCCCATGCGCAGACCCAAGCCCCATCGGGTCGCTAGTCTCAGCAAACCGGTGCCCCAGCGCCTTCAGCATATCGAGCACATCCTGCGGAATCCCCGGCTCAATCAGCATCGTGCCCATTCCTCCGCTGAACCTAGGTGCGTCAATCGCCTGCTGCACATCCATGCCATAGTCCAGCGCATTCATGAGCATCTGCGGGGTCGTGTTCATGATGCCGTACCCGCCAGTAGTCCCCAGGCTCATGTGAAACTCGCCACCACGGAATACCTGTGTCGGCGCAAGCACGAAACTGACCCGCCTGCCACCTGCAACAGGATTAGGACCGCCCTCCTCGATATCGAACCACGTGCAGCCATTATTGAGGAATATCCCAGTGCCTCCCGGCGCAATCCCACACCCGTAGAACGCCCCGAGAGTCTGGGTAACAGTGACGACGTTGGAGTCCCGGTCCGCCACGGCAAAGTGAGTGGTCTCCCCACGAGCACCCGAAATGTCACCCGACTTCAAGGCACCCTCCGGGAGATCGCCGTGGTGTCGCACATCGGGAAGCAGAGCGGCACGCCCAGGATCAATTCGCTCCCTTTGGGCGAGGGCATACCCCTCTGACAGGAGCACATCCAGCGGTACCGGCACATGATCCGGGTCGCCGCCATACGCTATCCGGTCCACTACCGCCAGCTTGATCGCCTCCACCAGCAGGTGAACGCTATCCGGCCGCATATAGCCCAGCTCGTCCTGGCCAAATGTCTCCATCAGCTTGAGCGCCTGCAGTATCTGGAACCCGGCCGAGCCGGGAGGCGTCGTGACCACGCGATAGCCGCGATAATCCACACCGGTAGGCTCGCCCCACTCGGCCCGGTACCCGGCCATATCCTCCTCGGTAAATAGCCCGCCTGCGTCCTGCACACCCTGCACGATGCGCCGGGCCAGCCCACCGCGATAGAACTCCTCGACGCCGCCAGCCGCAATGGCCTTCAGCGAAGCGGCCAGCGCCGGCGCTACAATGCGCGAACCAGGGCTAGGTGCCTTCCCAGCTACCCCGAGGACGAGCGCAGCCGAATCCGGGAATCGGAGCAATCTCGGTACTACCTCGGACATCGCGAAACTGGTGATCTGCGTAGCAGGAAATCCACTCTCGGCGTAGCCAATAGCGGGACGAAGCAGCCTTTCCAGATCCAGTAAGCCGTACCGTTCGTGGAGCCCCAGCCACCCGGCAACATTGCCCGGTATCAGCGGCGCAAGCGGCCCGACGTCCTTGCTGTCCTCGTCAAACATAGCAGGCTCAGCCGCCATCGGCGCCCTGCCCGAAAAGTCGAGCGCCCTCGTCCGACCCTCGCTCGCGACATACGCCAGTGCCACCCCGACCCCACCAACCCCCGACATGTGCGGCTCCACCACCGCAAGCGTCGACCCGATCGCCACCGCCGCGTCGAAGGCGTTGCCTCCATCGGCCATCACCCCCAGGCCCGCCGCCGAGGCCAGAGAGTGCGCCGAAACCACCATGCCGTTCACGCCCATAGCAACGGGCCTACCCGCGGAAGGATGTCTTGCCATTGCAGTCATGCCATCCCCCCTGCTGTTGCGACCTAGCGGTCCCACTCCATAATCACGCCCAACGCCGCCGCCGGCTCCTTGTACAGCATGTGGTATGCCTCAGGGGTCTCCTGCCAGGGCATCCGATGCGTGATCAACGGGTCAATCCGCATCTTGCCATCCAACATCATCTCGACGGTGTCGTCTACATCCTGCATAGTCGCGCCGCTGGGCGACTTCCAGTAGCCGAAAATAATCTGTTTTCGCTGCATAATGCCCGAGTCGAGCGGCAACAGGCCAGATCCAGGCACGCCATCGCCAGCCTGATACTTGGCGATCAGGTGGATCGTCCCGTCGCTCTTGACCAGCCGTTGCGCCTGCTCAAAGGACTTGATGCCCGCAGTCCCGCCGACGCACTCAACCACCACATCGGCGCCTCGACCACCAGTCAAGTCTTTGACGGCCTCGACAGAGTCGGTCTCCATTACGTTGATCACTTCGTCCGCGCCGCACTCGCGGGCTATCCGGCATCGCAGCTCCGTAGCATCCACCACGATCACCTTGCCGGGTTGCCGCTCCCTCACGGCCTGCGCATAGAGATTCCCAACCAGTCCCTGCCCCAAAACGACCACCGTATCGCCAGGCTCAATGGGGGTCGCCCGGCTCCAGGCCACGCCCCCGGAGGCCAGCGGAAGGAACGTCGCCGCGTCATAGCTCAGGCCGTCTGGGAGCGGATACACCGACATGCCATCCGTAGCCGCCTTAGTCACATACTGCGCGTGGGGCGCGCTAACCTTGGCCCTCTGCCCAACCGCAATGCCTTCGACCGATCCCCCCACATCAACGACCTCTCCGGCATCGGAGTAACCCATGATCCGCGCGGGAACGGCCTCCTCCTTGACGTACCTCGCAAACAGCTCGGAGCCACGGCTGATCAGGCTGCGCTGGACCTTAACCAGCACCTCGTCCGGCTCGGGCGTCGGAACGTCGACCTCGACCATTTGCACGTTACCGAAGCCATCTAGTTTCTCGAGACGCTGCATCTTTGCCACTATCTGCCCTCCAATTTTCTGCTCACATAATTCCGCCCTTGCTGGGAACCCACGCATGGTATCACCGTCGACCGGACCAGGGCGATTGACTGCGCTCAGGGTCGATGGTATGTTCAGCCCGTCAAAACACCCAGTGCCACAGGAGTACATATGAGTGCAGCTGCAAAAAAAACATTGAAGGCGGCCTGCATAGGGCTGCAGCACGGTCACATGGGAACCATCGGCCCCAAAAAACCGGGCTGGATCCACACCTTCAGGCAACTCGAAGGAGTCGAGGTCGTCGCATACTGCGAAGACACCCTCACTGATAAGCTGGCCGAAGCAGCTGAGTACGACCCCGAGGCATCCGTGTACACGTCCGTCGATGACCTGATAGAAAAGCAAGACTTCGATTTCGCGTTCCTCGCGCTCCCGGCCGACGAGATACCGGGAGTGGGGATCAAGCTGGCTGAGGCTGGCAAGCACTTCTTCATGGAAAAGCAGTTCGCTCGAAGAGCAGATGACATGGTGGAGATGGTCAGAGCCGTGCGCAAGGCAGGCGTAACCGTAATGCCCGGATACCCCCACCGGTTCAACCCCGTCGCCCAGGACATCAAGGGCCTGATCGACCAGGGCATCTTCGGACGCCCCCTGGACCTGGAAGTGCGGATGATCACCGGGCAGGTACGCCCAGGCGTCCGTGGAACCGAATCATTCATGTACTCCGACAAGCACGAAGGCGGCGGAATCCAGCACATGCTCGGCGGCCACTACCTGGAGGTCATGCGGTACCTGATGGGCTGCGAGGTCAAGACTGTAATGGCGATGAACGGTCGCCCCGTTGGATTCATTGAGGAGCCGTTGGAGGACATATCGCTGGCGATATTCGAGTTCGAAAACGGCGCATATGGCACCATGCACGCCGGATATCTGAAGAAGCCCAACGGCAGTGACAACGCCCTTGTCTATCGGGGCCTCGACGGCGAGGCGAACTGGACCCCCATGGGCGACCCACATTTGGAGGTGAAGAGCTCGACCCCCCAGTGGGCGACCGCTCCGACCCGCTCATTCGACTACGAGTTCGCACCCGGCCCTCCCGGATACGCAACCCACATTTGGTTGCTGCAGTGGATCCAGGACTACGTCGACGCCCTGCGGGAAGGTCGCGAGGCGCCGCTAACCGTCGAGGACGGGCTACACACCCTGCAGCTCATCGACGCCATCTACGAGTCCGGTCGCACCGGCGCTGCGGTGGACGTCAAGTACGGCATCTAGCCGATCTGCAAGCGGGGTGAACCGCACCCTATCGCAGAATATAAAAGGGGGACTCTCGTGTGAGAGTCCCCCTTTATTTTGGTCTGACAATAGAGGACCTCGAGGTCTACGTAGCAGGCTCAACAGGGTCGGTGACGACCTCATCGGCCCCACTCCCTGAAAGCGGGAAAAGCGCCCGTACAGCCGTGCCGCTACCCTGCGTGCTCTTCTCCGTCAGCGTGCCGCCTACCGCCCCGCAATAGTCCTGCATGGTCAGAATTCCGAAACCGAGATGTCGCGTGTCGATATCGAAACCCTGTCCATCGTCACGAATCAGTAACTCCGCCTCCACATCGGAGGCCTGGTATAAAACAACAGTCACACGCTTCGCAGTCGCGTGCTTCAGCACATTGTTTAGCGCCTCCTCCACAATCCTGTAGATGGCCAGGCGCAACTCCTGGGGCAATTCGTCCCGTGCAGGCTGGTTGTCAGACCCACCGGCCGCAACCTGGACCTCGACCTCAAAGGTGGAACGGAACTCATTTGCCAGTGAGTCCAGCGCAGACGACAGACTGAGCCGTATGAGCGTTGGATGCAGTCTCTTAATAACCTCCCGCAGCGTCCCCTGATTGACATCCGCAAGGATATCGGCCGCCTGCTGGATGTGCTTCATAGAATCCTCAGAGGCCATGTCCCCGGATTCCATCGCCATGCGCATTCGGTGACTCGCAACCAGAAGCCTGTTCTGCACGGGGCCGTGAAGCTGTTGGCCACCTGCCTTCTGAGCTCCTCCTCCACACCCACCAGCCTGCGCCGAGACACTATAAGCTGACTGGCCGCGTCGCGAAGCTCCTCGTTGGAACTCCGAACCTGTGCCAGGGTCTCGTTGAGTCGCCCGTTGTACTGCCAGATCAGAAGGAACACCAGGCCGCTTACCAGTGGAAGCAACACACCGAGGACAGTGGCCACGAGCGCGGTGGGGATGTCGCCGATGGCCGCCAACCCATCGGTTGTGTCGAGAGGCGCTATCGCCGCGGTAGCAGCCACCGCCTCAAAAGAGATTCCCCGCATGGCCGTCGTGCCGATATACGGCATCCCAAGCACAACCGCGAGAATCGCCAGTAGTGCCGCCAATGGCATGAGTATTGGGGCCGTCGCCCCCATGGACACGACGATTACAAGGGTCGCCGCTGCCCGATCGATTCTAGGCCCAGAAGAGCAGAACAGAGTAGCCCAACACCTCGACCATCATCACCACGAGGAAAGTCGACGGGTAGTAAGCGTACACACCCAGAAGCAACCCCACAGAGAGCAGACAGACGATCGCGTCCCAGAAGAAAATTGTCTGAGCCGCTCGATGGGGAGAGTCGCCTCCATCTAATATCTCCTCAGTTCACTCGCACCAACGCACCGCAACAGATATCGCCTATTCCTGCGCCCACAACCAATCTCACCAACAAGTCTTAGCTACAATCCAGCTAGAACACGGCGAACCCAACCCAGCGTGCGCAGCACTTAGGTTGGGGGTTCGACGTACTCATTATCCTTCAGGTACACAGTGAGCCGTCCCCGGCCGTCCGCGACGACGATTCGGTCCTCCTCATCGATCGCTATTCCCGTCGGTCTAAGAAATGCCTGCGCGACGGGCATCACATTCTCGCTCCGGTTGATGATCTTGATGAAAGCGGCGTCTCTGTTGAGCAGATAGTTCCCGGCCTTGGACAGCTCGTACATGTCGCCGTGCAGCGTGGCGAGCACCTCTCCGTCGGCCTCGTATATCTGCACCCGACCATTGCCCCAATCGGTGACGTATACGTCACCATCGCTATCCACCGCCACTCCCGCCGGGTGATCGAGCGAGCCCGCGCCACGCTGCGCGCCGCCAAAACTCATCAGGTAGCGCCCTTCTGGCGAAAATTTCTGAACGCGGTTGTTGCCCCAGTCGGCCACGTACACGTCACCTTGGGTGTCGATGGTAATCCCCCATGGCCGGGCAAACTCCCCTTCTCTGGCGCCCGATCGGCCCCAGCCGTCCAATAGCTGGCCGTCCCTGGTGAAGAGCTGGACGCGGTCATTGCGGCTGTCGACGACATACAGGTTGTCGCGAGAATCGAAGACGATGCCGCTGGGCCCGCTGAGCTGCCCCGGCGCCGCACCCTTCACCCCCCACGTCGAGAGGGCCTCCTCGCCCGGCTTGCCTTCAGGGAACGGGAACGTCGCCTCCGGGTCGAAGACGGAAATGCTGCACTCGTGCTCATCGGAGCAGTACACGTTGCCGTCCGCCGCCACCGCAAGCCCCGCCGGCCAGGTTAGGCCGGCCCGCGAGAAGTCGCCAAGGTGGTGCTCGTCGATCGTGGTCTTGCCGATACGGCAGCCTATGTCTCCGATGTAGCCATCGTATCCGTATCCCATGCCCCTGCTGACGGCAAATAGGACGTCTCCATCGCCGAAAGCCACGTCCATGGGATACATGTATCCGCCGGTGCTGCCGAACTGGCTCTCATTATGCTCCGCGGTCTGGCGGCCCAGGTAGTGGCTGTAGTGCCAGGTCCGACCCGCCACAGTCGTCGTTCTCATCCGAGGAACCTCCTGCTCTCGAATAGACGAACTGAACTAGACGTTGATTCTAGCGCTGAGTCAAGCTTTCCTCCCCCGGAACTGCCGCACCCGTGCCCCGGATGGGACCGCTGTTTTCGGATGTCGATTCGCCCCGCAATGACAACCAACGCCCGATGCCAAATCTGCCAACGCCATCCCAAGCATGGGCATGTTAATCTCAGACGTGAGCGTCGTCAACCGCACTGATCACATCAGAGTAGGACCGAATCACCGGAGCACAGCCCTGTTGGCAGAGTAACTGATGAAAGCTAAACCACGAGCGGATTAATGGACATGTTTCACTCCGACCAAAGTGCAACAAATCAGCGCTAAGGGCCGGTTGATTCTCGCGCAGGCATCGCTGCGTCACGACAGATGTGCACGGGTACGAAGGTTCCCGAACCGACCGTGAGAGCTAACCCTCGGCGACATACTTGGACGGGCACTTGACGATTACCGTGTGACTCTCGAAGAGTCCCTCCGGCGTGTACGCGCCCTCCATGATTATCTCCGAATGCTCGTTGAAAAACAGGTCTGGGACTACACCTTCATGGACCGCAGTAAGCGTCTGCGTACCGTCTGTGATCTGAAACGAGGCCAGCGTAGAGTCCGGCTCCCGCTCGAATGAGCCCTGTACCAGCTTGCCGCTGACTCGGACCGAACGGCCCTCCTCAGTGAACCCGATGGTCTGCAACTCACCAACCGTCAGGTAGTATACGGTCGCACTCTGAAAAGCCTGGAATGCGAAGTATCCCAGGGCAACAACCAGCACAGCCACGCCTATAAACACCTTTACTCGGTGTGCAGTGAGCGCGCCTTCCACAGGCTCCGTCAAATAATCTTCTTGTTCTACTTCGGTCTGTTCGGTCACTACAACTCCGCCTGCCCGTCCCCAGACTGCGATTCCTTTTCCGCAATCACCCCCTTGAGCGCGTCAAGCTCTCGCTGCATCTCCCGCTGACGTCGCGACATGGCGAATGCATACGCGAAGAATCCGCCCCATGTAATTATATATACGGCAAACAGAAACGGAAGGTTTGCCTCCGGATCGGAATCTTGCTCCTGTGCCACAACAACAACCTGAGCCTCTCCCTGATCCGTCACCTCGAAGGCCAACACATTGCCGGCCAACAAGAGCGACAGCGCGGCGAGTGCCAGCGCAACCACGGCCAAGCGTCCCCTGTGGGTACTAGCCAACATATTGATATATCGCATCGATATCGGTCTCCGAACGCCTGAGGGAGTATCTTTCGATCAGCACATAGGCCGCCAGAACGATAAATGTGATTGTCGAGACCAGCAGTCCCAGGGCCATATCCGAATCCAGTGAGCCCGATTCCGCCGCAGGCCCGACCAGCAGGGCGGGGTGCGCCGTCTGCCAGAGCTCTGTCGCATAGTAGATGATCGGCGCATTGACAGCGCCCATAAGCGCAATGACGGCCCCGTAGCGCGCACCCTGCGACCCCTTGGGGCCATAGGCCCTCAACATGAGGTACCCCGAGTAAATAAACCATAGCAACAAGGTCAGGGTCAGCTTCGGGTCCCAGGTCCACCACACGCCCCAGACCGGTTTTGCCCAGGTGGCCCCTGTCACAATGGCCAGGGTAGCTAGCAGCGCCCCCAACTCCGCAGCCGAATAAGCGAGGTCGTCCGACCTATGGCCCCTGGTGATCAGGTGGATTATGCTCGCAACCGCCACGACAATAATCGACGAAAGGGCCAGTATAGCTATCGGGACGTGGAAGTAAAAAATGCGCTGGGACACACCCAGGTTGGCCTCGGTCGGCACCCAAAAGAAGACCATCCACAGGGTGAGGGCCATCAGCGCGGCGCTCGCTAGGAGCAATCCGTCCCTAATCACAGAGCCGGATCGGCCAACTAAAATCGACGCTCCGGACACGGCAAGAGGTAACTGGGCCATATGTGCAATCTATCACAAATACCGCCATCTCGCTAGATATTTCCGCCACTGCTACCAGTTGGTAAACGCCCCGTCGTTGCGGCGCAGAAGCGGCGGCCAACCACCCCCCGACCCTCGGCGGGACTCGGCGATCGACTCATCCATCTCGACGCCCAGGCCAGGCTTGTCCGGAGCAAACGCGAAACCGTCCTGCCACTCGATCTGCTCCGGGAACAGCTCTTTATCAACCGTGCCTGGCTGCTTCGGCATCTCCTGCACACCAACGTTGGTAGTGGCCATGCACAGCGCAACACACGCCGCCGCGCTGATTGGGCCCAGCGGGTTGTGGGGCGCAATGTCGATGTAGTGCGTCTCGCACCAATGAGCGATCTTCAGCGCCTCCGTGATGCCTCCAACGTTGCACAGATCGATCCGTGCATAGCTAATCAGCTCCTCTTCAACCACCTCGCGGAAGGCCCACTTGCTGGTCCACTGCTCCCCCGCCGCAATCGGCAGCCGGACCTGACGGGCCAGGGTTCGGTAACTACCCGCGTTCTCCGCCCGCAACGGGTCCTCAATAAAAAACGGTTTGTATGGCTCCAGGTCCCTGCACATAGACGCGACATGGGCCGTATCCAGCCGAGTGTGGACGTCGAAGCAGATCTGGATGTCAGGACCAACGGCCTCACGCACCCGGGCCATCTGCTCCTCGGCGATTCGCATCGATTCCACCGGCTCCAGCAGCGCGTGGCCCTGTGCCTCAAATACGCCGCTGGTCTCCGGCTGGCCCCAGCGAACAAACTTCCAGCCCTCGTCTACCCTCTCCAAGCAATTCTCCACCAGTTCCTCGGTCGTGGATCCCTGGCAATGGGGGTAACAGACGACCTTGTCACGCACAGGGCCCCCCAGTAGCTTGTACACAGGAACCCCCAGCGCCTTACCCTTGATGTCCCACAGCGCGATGTCGATAGCGCTAATCGCGCAGGAGTAGACGCCGTCCGCAGGGAAAAAAGACCCTCGGAACATATGCTGCCACAGCCGCTCAGTACTTAAGGGATCCTCACCGACGAGAATCTCCGAAAGCCTCTCAACAGCCTTCTTGATAGAGTCGCCCCAGAACCTGATCCCCGCCTCGCCCAAACCATGGATCCCAGCATCCGTCTCGACCCGAACAACCAGGTAGCCGGGAGAACCCTCACCCTGGATCTGATACGTCTTCAATCGAGTGATTTTCATTGCAGCTCCCCCTCCAAATACCAGCCATCTCGCGAACGCCCCCACGATAAGCCACCCCCCAACCCAGGTCAAGGCGCTGCGCGCGCTACGTCGGGCGGGGTGGGTGTACGCCAATGAAGACCTTCGGCATGTTTTCAATTCGCCGGGTGTGCAGAGGGGCGAAGCCCATCTGCCGGGAGCCTGAGGGTGCCCCTCAGAATATTTTATATTTATATTTTTTCTTTTTCTTTCCCGGCAATCCAAGACGGGGGGAATCCAGACCCGATTCAATGATCCAAGAAGCGTCGCACCGGCATACCCTGGCATACACTCAGCCCAGGTTTCGGGGCGAACGGCAAACCTGAGCCTGTGTTCGAAGTGAGCCCATTGCATCACAACCCCATGCTCACCATCAGAGGGACGGGATTTCTGTCACATTCTGTCTCATTTTCGGGTTCGGCGGGCGGTTAGGCGGGAAAATAGCACGGGGGACAGTCCTCGTGGTCTGCCCCCCGTATGAAATAGAATAGCACGTATGTTCGTTGTCGGTCAATCGATGCCGAGGAACGCCATGAATCACAAGACCGTTCTGCTAAACTAATTCCATGGAACTTGAAAACTTCGAAAGACTCATCCACAAGGCCCTGTCAAAAATACCGAAAGACCTGCGCTCCTACCTCAACAACGTCGACATCGTGGTCGAAGACTTACCGGCGCGTGACCAGCTCGCAGGCCACATCATGGAAGAAGACGAGCTACTGCTTGGGCTCTACGAGGGGGTTCCCCTCACCGAGCGGGGCGAATACAGCATGGTGTTGCCCGACAAGATAACCCTGTTCCAAAAAACCATCGAATCCATCTGTGCCGACAACGACGAAATAATCGAGCAAGTTCGCGAAACCGTAGTCCACGAAGTAGCCCACCACTTCGGCATAGACGACGACCGCCTCGAAGAACTAGGGATCTAGTGACTCGAACCTCCTCTCCCTCGTAGGGAGAAGATTGAGGTGAGGGTTGATCTTCCCCGCTACTCGCAGGCCGCTGACAGGAGCGGGATACCCCAGCAAAGTGAAAGAGGGGCTCCCAAATTGATGGGAGCCCCCCGTCATAAGTCCTGTGATTCCGAGTGGAGATTAGTCCCCGGCAGCGCCGTCCACGGCTGCTACGTTGCTGTCGCCCTCAATGCTAATGTTGGGCAGCCACTCCAGCCAGCTTGGGAAGTACCAGTTCTTGTCGCCGAGTAGTTCCATGCTTGCCGGTACGAGCACCATGCGGACGATCGTGGCGTCGAGGATCACAGCGACTGCCAGACCGAAGCCCATCTGCTGGAACATCGATAGCGGTCCGAGGGCGAAGCCGCCGAAGACCGCCAGCATGATTATGAGCGCAGCGATGATACCAATCATCTCGCCCTTCTGGAACGTCTCTTCGGCCATCGCGCCAAATAGCCTCTCGATGCTCATGTTGCCAATCGTGGTAACGCGAAGACCGGAGTTCTTGTTGGCCTCCTCAACTATGTCCAGAACGGCCTCGGCTGGTTCGAGGTCATCCATCTGGCCGAGGGATGTGTTGACCTGGATCAGCGCCATCCGGCCGTCGGGGGTCCTCAGGGGTTCGGCGCCGTCCTGGTAGCTGGACACGGATTCGACGACTTCTATTTCGCGCATCTCGGCGACGATCGAGCCGACGACGGTTGCGAACAGTTCCTCGTCTATGGGTCCGTCGTTGGCCTCAACGAGCACAAACTCTACGGCCCGAGGCTTCTGCCCTGTTGCATCTTCAATCAGGGCGCTGGCTCGCCGCGCATCAGTAGTCGCGACTCCACCTTCACTCGTGACATCCAGGTTGCCGGCGAGCAGGAATGCGCTCACCAGGACGAGTATCCATCCGCCCAGTATCCACCAGGCGTGGCGGGCGCTCCACCCGGCGAGGCGGGCTGTGGCAGAGGGGGCAACCGCCTGTTGGTTACCTCCGGCCTCGACTTCTTCGGCTGTCTTTCCAGCGTACTTGTCCATTGCGTCCAACATTGTTCGCCTCCTTCGAAATCAGTGTGATACCCACAATACCCTCCGATTTTTTGGTCGGCGTCTCCCTGCAGGGAGAAATTCGCATCCACTTTAGGGATACACATTCGGTGACGGCGTACCCCCTAAGAGGTACGTGTTGGAGGATCGGCGGGGTAGGCTGCTCTTCTTGGCCGGTCAGGTGGCTGTCGGCCTTCAGCTGCCTTTGGGATCGACCATGCCAGCGTCGTAGGCGAAGATGACGGCCTTCGGGATAGCGATACAGAGTATGTCAATTTCTTGGCTTCTCTGCGGATGGCTGATAGATGTGATCGGCATCTTCCCGACGGTGCTGGTGGCGGTGGGAGGCGGCTGGATCGTGTTGGGAACAGCCTTGATCGGGTCGAAAGAGCTACGGTCTACTTAGGTGTCGGCCTGGGCGAACTTTGTCGCCGACCTACTCCTCACCGGGGCCGAAGAGGTCGGCGGCGTCTTGCTCCATCTGGGACTTTAGCTCAACGGCGTCTTTCCAGCCTAGCTCGCGGTACGACTCCGATGTGCCGTAGTCGCGGGTTTTGATCACAACGGGCATCGGTACTGCGTGGCCGAACACTAGCGCTTGTTGCTTCGATTCCAGGCGCGATAGCACGGATCTGAGCTTGCGGCCGCCAGGCGCCCCTGCTAGCACGGAGTTGATGTCTTTGTCGCTATCCAACAGGCACGTTATCCTGGTACCGAGCTGAGACATGACCTCGTCGTCGATGTCGCCCGGGCGCTGGTCTACCAGCATGAGCGTAACGTTGTACTTGCGCATCTCACGGGCGATAGTTCCGAAGATCGTGTGGGAGGCGATGTCGTTCGTCAGGTACTTGTGGGCTTCCTCAATGGTTATGACCAGGGGCCGGGGCTCGCTACTCGGATCGCCGGAGGCGCGCTCCTTGCGCTCCATGTAGCGGGCGTATATGCGGCGGGTGAGCAGATTCGCCACCAGGATGTACGCCGTGAGGTTGCTACCATAGCGCCCGAACTCCAGAACGACGTGCATGCCTCGATCCAGGTACTCCAGTATCCGGTCGACAGAACCCTGACCAGTGTCGGTCATAAAATCGAATCGCTTCAACCGTGAAAGCCGGTTCTGCAGCGCGGCTAGCGCACCTTGATTTACTCCTACAGTATTTGCGAGATTTCGAATATCCTCGCTCCCTTGTATCGAGAGGAATTCCGAGAGCCATTTCTTCCCACCAAAATGGCGCTGTAGAAAATGGGCCGCGTCGGCCGCCACTGGGGACAGACCCAAGATGCCGCCGAGGATTTCGATGTCCTCCGGCTCGACCTCGTCGAAGCCAATGCGCACCACGTAGTCGGGCGTAAGGCCGCGCCTCTTGCTGCTCGCCTCGTCCAGGGAGAAGACAGCGACCTTGGAGGAGAAGAGTTGCTTCAGCCCCTTGACCTCGCGGCCTCCCTCAGCAGAGCCCTTCCAGCCGTACTCGCCGTGCATGTCGAAGACCAGGTTGACGGCGCTGTTGCTCTGGAGGATGCCGATCAGGAGCAGCCGCGTCAGGAAAGTCTTTCCTGTCCCGGACTTACCGAACACGCCATTGCTGCGCTCCACCAGCGACTGAATGTTCAGGCACAGCTTGGACTCCATGTCCAAGGGGCTGCCGATCCAGAAGTTGCGTTCGTCCTCTGCGCCGAATACCAGGGCTATGTCCTCTTCCGATGCGGGGGACACCGTGGCGAAGTGGGCCGGGATGGTCTTCGAAGGCATCGGGCCTTCGATGTCCTGAATGAGCATGGGCTCGACATTTATGACGCCGTAGGCAGCTGTGCCCGATACCACGCTGGCTATGTAGGGGTCGGAGACGTCGGGTGGCATGGACGCGAGGGCCTGATCGGTGGCTCGCAGGGAAACATCGGTGACTACGCCAAAGAAGCGCGCCCGGTCGCCCTGTAGTGTCACGAAGGTGCCGACCTTTACGTCCTCGATCGAGGCGGTCCCGTCGAGTCGTACCTCGACGCCATCGGTGAGCGACCCGGCCACGACCATGCCAAGCCGCTCGGGAGTTCCGAAGATATCTGGTTCAGTCATGGGCGAGCCTCCGCAGGATGCCGTTGAGGCGATGGATGTCGCCACCAAGCAGCGAGGCAAGTTCCCTGCCGGCGCCCACCAGGAACGCCCGGGAATCAGCGTGCGACCGGCTGACGCCCCTCAGGAAGGCCGCGGCCACGTCGTCGGGTGAGCCGACCTGTGCGGACAGCAATAGGGGCAGGAAGTGCAGGGAGCCGCTGAATTCGCGGGTCTCTTCCTCGTCGCACGGGTAGATCATGGCGTGAATCTTGGGCGGCAGCGGCGCCACGTAGCGATTCAGGCGACCGTTTGCCATGTGGCCGACGACAACGGTACGAAACTCGGTCGACAGGAGCCGTCCGAGTTGTGGGTTGCTACTGTAGATCGCCTCGACGTCCGATTCTCCGGCACCCATCGCGACGGGCCGCCGGCCGGGGTCCAGGCTGCGAGTTGCCACTTCGGCCACGACTCCGTACACGGTGTCCTCGCCGCCGGTCTTGACGAGCGCGCCAAGGGGCGGCGATTCGTACAGCTCGTGGCACTGGGCCACGAGTTCGGTCGTGGAAGCCTCCACTACCTCGCCTACGGGAGCGTCCAGTGTCTTATCTAATTCAGTCACGGCATGATCCTTGCCATCTCATGGGCGTCCGCCCCTCCCAAGAAAAAGAAAAAATATGATAATTCTGAGGGACACCCTCAGGCTCCCGGCATAGGGGCTTTGCCCCTCTGCACACCCCATCTAAACACGGGTTCTGGGTCGAGGCCCAGCACACAACATTCAAAATAGGTTCCGGTCACAGAATAGGTTTACTCACAAGATAGGTTTCGTTCACAAGATGGATTTGGCTCACAAAATCAGTTTCGCTCGCAAGATAAGTTTCGCTCGCCATTACCACACCATGGGGGCCTTACAGCCAGCGCATGCGTTTGGACAGCGCCTTTTCTGATGTGAATACGGGTAGGCCGCTGTCTTGCAGCGCCCCCTCTACCAGACCGACGAAGTGGCGGCGGTCTGCACCTGACACGACTGCCTGCTCGTGGGACTCCATTAGTGCTACCGGATAGCCATGGCCGCGCTTGCACTGGTCTACGAGGAGAGAGTGGACCAGGTCCACGACATCCTCACGTTCTGCGATCCAGGACGGGATCTCGACCCTGGCAATTTCCTCACCGGCATTGAGGTAGAAGAAACTCAGTCCGGTGCCTCGGTAGTACTTGTCTACATCCGGCGATGTCGTGGTGAACATCGCCGAACGTTGTCCGGGCTCCAGGTGGGCTCCAAACAGCTCGCGGTCCATTATGCCACCTACGCAGGGCACGCAGGGGCCCCACTCCGAATCCGTCGACGAGCACGGGTACACTCCGTCTCGAATGGTTGCCTCGCAGGTCAGCAGGCGCAGTCCGTTGGTTACCTCGGAGTGTCGTGGCAGGCTTATGTAGCTTGCCACAGCCAGCGGTTGCTTCTCGGCAATTTCGCGCAGCTCGTCCAGGGCGGATGCGAATCCATTCTCGACCAGCTCCTCCAAAACGAAGGCCTGGTTCGCCTGACCAGCTAGACCCAGCATCATCAGGGAGCCGTCCAGCAAGGCCAGGGTGGGCACGTCGTCGGGGAGGGTCTTGACCAGCTCCACAAGCTTTTTGATCTCTTCCACGGCGCGTTTTGCGCCAAGCAGTGCGCCTTCGACCGATTGCTGTCTATACGACAGCGGGTCGCGGATGGAGAGATCGGCGTCTGAGGCGTAGAGCCGGGGCTCGGAATCGAGGTCGGCAGCCGGGTTATTCCCGTACGTGAGTACGGCGTAGCCGGTGTTGATCAGGAAACAGCTGGCCGGAAGGTGCCGGTCGACGTCAATGTGGGAGCCGTCGACCGCCGCTACGATGAAATCGTCGGGCGAATCGGGGAGGTCGTAGTGTGTGGCCGGGTCTTCGTCCATCGCTGGCGTGTTCCAGGCGGCGTCCCTGTCGGCCATGTCTCGACGTTCGGCATACTCAACGATATCGCATCGCTCCAGCGCTCGCAGGGCATTGCGGAGCCGTCCTTCGCGATGCCCGACGCGTGACATCAGGTCGGCGCTCATCCTATCTATCTGTATTGCGGTACTGGTCAAGTCTAGCGACATTTCGTGGACCTCCGGCCCATGAAGACTAGGGTATGCGTAGATGATGCGCGGCTGTCTACAGCGAGGAGAAAGGTGAGTTCAGGGACACATTCAGGCTCTCGTAACAGAGCCAGGATGTCACGAAATCACCATCTGGTCGCCCTCTGTTTCCAGGGAACGGGTTCGAAACCTGAGCACGACCTTGGAGGTACGGCGCAGCGCCGCATATACCTGGTCCATGCGGCGATCTAGCTCGGACGCGAAGGGCTCTTGGGGCGACCGACGTGCCGCTCCGCCCCAGAGTCCCGGCTGTGGCAGGCCAGCTATGAAATTTCCGAGGTGATCCAGGAAGGAGTCGAAGGTGATTGATGAGAGCGAGGCCATGTCTGTCCCGTCGATTGGGTGGACGAAGGCAAAACTCAGCGACAACGCCTCTTCTTTGGAGACCTCGGGCATCACAAGAACCGGCTGGGGACGGGTCGAAAACTGTTCCCTCGTTTGGGCGTCGTTTAGAGCGATCTCGCGGAGGGCTGCCTGGAGCACGCGAAGCAGAGACGAAAGGCAGGAGACGGGGATGCTAGTATCGTGCAACTCGACCACAAGATAGTGGCCTTTCAATGCGCTGTCCTCTTCGCTACTCATGTCCGGGCAATCCCCTTATCGCAGGACGCGCGCGTCTCCGACGCGCCGGGTGACGCGCTGCTGATCCAGGTAATCGAGCAGCGCGAGGGCATACTTGCGGCTGGCTCCGAACATATCTCGGACGTCGGCAACTGTGATCTCACCATGGTCCTCAATACGCGTCTTCACGCCATCGAGCATTTCCTCGTACGCGCCAGCGTCGAACACCACACTATCACTAACCTTGACTATCCGTCCCTCGTCGGCGAGCAAGCCTAGCAACTCGGTGTCCAGAGGGGAGTCGGTGGGCGGTGAGTAGGGGTTCGTTTTGAGAGTATCAACATATTGGTCGGCGACGAGTCGCTGCTCGTCCGATATTGTCCGAACATGTCCGGCCCGTCGAACAGCCGTGCCGTCCTCGACCAGCAGTCCACCCGCCTGCAACCGGGCAAGGACGTGTCCAAAGACCCGCTGTTTCATGCCGAGGCGGCTTCTGATTTCCTCTCTGGGGGCACCGGTCCTCAGCGGATACTGGCGGTGGTAGCCGTCCAGGAAATCGCCCGCCTTGATGACCAGCCCCGACCATCCCGCAGCCGTGTATACCATCGTTCCGGGGCCTATAGGACCGTCCCCAAGAATTACTGTGAGCCCTTCGGCAACGAGACCTTCCAACTCGGTCCGCACAACATCGTCGCTAAGGTTGGCGCGTTTTACGAGGTCGTCGAACACTGACGGTTCCGACGCCTCGATGCTCTTGACGATGATGTCTTGATCGGTACCCTGACCCATCACTTCCAGTCTGTCCAGGATTGGGCGATGGTTTCGGCGGTGTCTCCGGGCGTGTGGCTCGACGACGTGCCCTCCACCAATGGTTGCATTGTTGGACCTGATTACGAAGAAATCGCCCTTCACGATGGCCCCGGGACGGTCCAGTTTGAGCTGGGCCCAGGTGGTATCTCCGGGATAGGCCATGTCTTTTTCCAGGAGTCTGACCCTGGCTACGGTCTCGCTACTGCCGACGTGCACGGTGGCGAACATGTTGTGGCGAACGGGTCTTGGGGCGTCGGCGAGGACCTTGAGTCGAACGTCGATGGCGGTGGACGACTCGAGCCAGCCCGACGTGGTGAGTACTTCGCCTCGGGCGACGTCCTCGTGACTTATTCCGGCGAGGTTGGCCGCGACACGGGTCCCAGGGGAGACGCGGCCCAGCTTGTTTTTGTGGGATTGGAGGCCGCGAATCCGGCTCTTCCTACCGGTGGGTTCAAGGGCCACCTCTTGCCCGACCTCCAGCACTCCGTCCATCAGTGTGCCTGTTACGACAGTGCCGAACCCGGAGATGGTGAACGCCCGGTCGATGGGCAGGCGGGGCCGACCAAGGTCTTTTCTGGGCTCACCCTCATCGAGACGCTGCTGGATCGAGGTGACCAGTTCGGGCAGCCCCTCACCGGTGGCTCCCGATACTGCCATTACGGGGGAGCCCTCCAGGGTTGTGCCTTCCAGCAGGTCCTCGATTTCGACGGAGACCAGGTCGAGCCAGTCGTCTTCGACGAGGTCTCTCTTGGTGATAG
>Ga0114996_10003168_pt1 | contig 20631 bp, 21 predicted proteins | sample ArcticOcean_MG_C_4_FD_87039 | JGI IMG/M metagenome (GOLD analysis project Ga0114996, IMG submission 87039) | Marine microbial communities from western Arctic Ocean - ArcticOcean_MG_CB4_134 | ecosystem: Environmental > Aquatic > Marine > Oceanic | place: Arctic Ocean: Canada Basin | collected... | reverse complement strand
GTCTGCGATGGGCGTCTCAATCGGCCAATAGAACAGCTCGCCGCTGGCCTCATCCAGGTAGAACTCACCGGCGGTGTTGAGCGCCTCCTTGACCCCCTGGATGAAGTAGCGATCCTCCGCCACGTTCTTTTGCCGCAGCGGTTTCGACACGGTGATGACCCGTTTGCCGAAGTCGATGGCAGTGATCGGCACGATGTTCTCAAACCAGTTGGCCGTGGCCCAAATGGATGCTTGCGCCCCCTCATAACTGGCCCACGTGGGCACCTGCCCCGCTTTGAACTTGAACGAGAGCGTGGGCGAACCCGTGGGCGCGTCCGTCCGCAAGTAGCCCGTGTTCGGGTACCGGGCTTTGGTCTGCCGGACGCTGTTTTCAAAGAGCTGGTCAAAGCGCCAGGTGCCGTTGGCCACGTCGGCGATCTGGGTTTTGTAGATTTTCCCCGAATCCTGGGTCCAGCCCGTAATCAGCCGGCCCCCAATGAAAATCGGCTCTTCGCCCGGATAGGCTTTGAGGGTGATGGGGCTAGCGCTGGTACCCGAATGGCTATCGTTCAGCACGATGGTCTGCTCGACGGTGTAGGTGCCCCCGCGGATCCAAACCGTGACCCCACCCTCGGGCAGCAAATCCCCAGACCCGATGTAGGCCAGCGCGCGCTCGACTGTCTTCCAGGGCGCATCCAGGGTGCCCGCATCATCGTCGTTGCCGTCCGTGGCCACATAGACCGCACCGCTGAGAACGCACACCGGCTCGTTGCACGCCGAAGCACAGTCCCCCGGGCACTCCCCGTAGGTCTCTCCCTGGGTGCAGGCGCCATCCCCGCAGACGGAGGGACAGTCCTCGGGGCAGGTGCTCGGATCTTCGTCCGAATCGCAGGTTGTATCGCCGCAAAACGGAAGGGGTAGCGCCGTGTCCGGCTCGGGAGTCGTGTCCGGCTCAGGCGTCGTATCCGCAGGGCTCGTGTCCGGCTCGGGAGTCGTGTCCGGCACGGGAGTCGTGTCCGGCTCGGGAGTCGTGTCCACAGGACTGGTGTCCACAGGACTGGTGTCCGGCTCAGGAGTCGTGTCTACCGGGCTGGTGTCAGCCGGCGCTACGATGTCCGGTCCCACGTCGTTGGGCGGCAATGGCTCGCCCTCGGTGCTAGGACCGCAACCCAGGAGAACGCAGGCGAGCGCGAAGTGTATAAGTCGACATCGTGTGTACATGGTAGTTGATATAGTCCTGTAGAACGGGACCGACTGCAAGCGTGAAGACGCCGGGCTCGTCTATGATTGGCTTGCCAACGCGTTGCGGATAGCCTCGGCCATGGTTTCATTCTCCGCATCGGAGTATGGACGGGCTCGAGTCAGATCCAGATCTTCGTACTCGAACATGGGCACCAGGTGGTAGTGGAAGTGGGGGACATCCCAGCCAGCGATGATCGTCCCGACGCGCACGCAGCCGGTGACCTGCTGGATGGCGCGGCTCACGGGTTTGGCCGCCTGAAACACGGCCGAGTAGTAGGGTTCCGGCACGTCCACAAAGTAGTCCACTTCCACCTTGGGAATCAGCAGCACGTGGCCATGGCGGATGGCGTCCTGCGTAAGGAACCCGTAGACATGGGCATCCTCGTACACCTCAAAACTGGGGACCTCTTTGCGTAGAATGCGCATGAAGAGTGAAGGAGGCGCCGAGTCGTGTCGAAGTGAGGCGCTGGGTTTTCGAGAATGCACCATGGATTAAGTCTCTCATAGGCGCGACAGCGCGACAAGGAGCGGGGGAGGGAACGGAAATCGAATTTTGCACCGATTGGGGCCTAGAAGAACGATCACAAATTTGCCACAGTGGCTTCGACGATCTTTTTGAATCAATCAGGAGTTCCTCATGTCCCATGCCGATCTTGCTCTTCCCCCGGGTATTAAGGTGGTCGTCACAGAGCTGGCCGAGACGCCGCTCGAAGGCATCCAAAACTATGTCGAGGTTCAAGAGATGGCGGCACCGGATCCCTCGAACCTGAAACCCACCGAGGTCATTATTGCCATTCGGAGCGCCGCATCTGGGTGGGTGGACTTGATCATGACCAGCGGCCAGTACCAGCACGCCCCCCGGCTGCCCTACACACCCGGGCTGGAATATGCCGGAGACATCGTGTGGGCGGGCGACGCCGTCGATCCGAAGGACGCGGTTGTGGGAGACTCGGTCTTTGTGGATTGCTTTACGGTGGGTCCTCGGACATCCGGCGAGTATCAATCCGCCGGCGGCTACGCATCGTACGCCGTGGTCCCGGGCGCGGCGGTGCGGCGGATACCGGCAAACTTCAACTACGACCAGGCCTGCAATTTTGCGGGCAACTACGAAACGGCCTACCACTGCGTCGTGACCCGCGGGAAACTCCAAGCTGGCGAGACCATCTTGATCCACGGCGCATCCGGTTCCACGGGACTGGCCGCGGTCCAGATCGCAAAATGCTTGGGCGCTACGGTCATTGTGACGGGTCGCTCACCGGAGAAACTGGAAATCGTCAAAAGCCAAGGGGCCGACCATGTCCTGTCCATCCGCAAAGAGGACGGGACGGCAGGCGTGCGGCGCTTTCGAGACGACGTGAAGGCACTCACCGATGGAAAAGGCGTCCATGTGGTCTACGACGGGGTGGGCGGAGACGTGTCCTTGGAGTCGCTGCGTTGCGTACGTTTTGGTGCACGTTTTCTGATCGTGGGGTGGGCATCCACCCCCTTTGTGGCCCGCGGTAAAGGGCTGCGCGGCGCACCCAACGCGAATCAGCTGCCTACCAATTTGATGATGATGAAAGGCCTGGATGTGCTGGGCTGTCCTGCCGTGATTTCTGCGCAACATGACCCGTCACTCCGAGAGCAGCGCAATCGGGATCTACTGGCTTGGGTCGAAGCCGGACATCTGAAACCCTACATCTCCCACACCTATCCCCTGGAACAAGCCAAAGACGCCCTGCTGGCCAAATGGAATGGGGAAATCATCGCCGGGTGTGTGTTGCATCCGCCGCACTTACAGACCGCGAAGCTTTAACAAAAAAGAGCGGAGAACATAGGCTCTCCGCTCCTTCGAACTCGTTCCAATGGCCGCTATTTTCCTTCGCCCGGTGTCAACACCACGGCTTTGTGGTCCAACGGCCCATCAAAGGTCACAAAGAAGATGCAATTGGCTTTGTCCCCACACTTTTCCATGTGTGCCGCTCCCGCCGGTTCAAACCAAACGCCATTGGGCGACAGCGTAACCAGCGCGTCCTCCGACGCACCACGGTGATGGGTCCCAGAAAGCAGAACACCGCCAAACGAAGCGGAGTGTGTGTGCACATTGGTCTTCAAACCCGCGGGAAAATCAATCAACGCCAAAAAGGGACCTTTGGTGTGATCCCCTCGAATCGCCGCCATCTTGACGCCGCCCCGCATCTCCTTCCAAACGATGGCATCCGGTGTCGTCACAGACGCGTGGGGTTCAGTGGACGGCGCTTTCTCGGGGACCATGTTCACGGGCCCTTCAAAAGAGACCAAGAAATAGCAGAACGTGTCGCTCTTGCACCCATCCACATGAGGTTCTTTGGCGGGTTGGCGCCACAAGGACCCCTTGGCAACGTCATGGACGTCACCGTCTGACGAGCCGTGATAGAGCCCTTCGCTCAGAGCGATGGCATCGTAGGCGTAATCGTGACTGTGGAGGGGCATCTGGAACTTTGCCGGGAAACGAACAATCGCGGAGAACGGACCTGCGCCGGGGTTGCCGACGATCGCGTAGACGTTGATTCCGTCGGGCTGTTTGGGATTAAACGGACGAAACTGAATGTCTGCGAACGCGAAATGATTCGCTGTTGCGGGTTTGGCTGCGGCAGGCTCGGTAGCTTCAGATGTTTTTGTCGCCATTTGACTGCTTGTGCTACCGCATCCGACCAGAACGCTGGCAAACACAAGCAAAGAGAGACTGATACTGCATTTTAACATCGAATTCCCCTCCAGGGATTGGTTAAAGATGTGCGGACAGTAGCCAACACGGCCGACGTTCGCAACCGCTCGTCCTCTGCCCCTCTTTGGAGTGGGAGCACAACCTATTTGCTGATTATCCAGACCGGGGAGAGAGCGCTGAATGACTCTTTGCGGAGGCTATAGGCCTGACTCCCCGTCTATCCACTTTTATTGAGCTCTGTAACCGAACCAGGTCAGGAATGGCAGACCGTTTTCCGGATCGGACGTGATGATGTTACCGCTAACGGTCCCCTCACCAATTTTCTCCCAAACACCTTCAGCCAATTTGGCACCATTATAGAGATGGGTATTTAAGCCACCCAATCCATAAAATTCGACCTTGGTGCCATCGGCCAAATTGGTAGAGTTTGGAATTCGAATGGGATAACCCGATGGGCCGCCGTTGGCGTTATTTACATCTGCTTCCGGCCAAAAACCATAGAAACCCTCAAAATCGGAAGCACCTTCAGCAAACTCGAGGCCACTGGAATTTCCGGGCACCCGAACGCTGCGCAAATCATATATTTCAGCGGTCTGTCCGTAAAAGGTAGAGGGCTGAATATCCATCTCCAACCCATCAGCGAATTCAATCGTATACGTGTTGGTGTCGTTAAACGCGTCCGCAATGGGGGGCACAGTTGCTGGGACAGTCTCGTGCACAGTAATGGGATACGGCATCGCGAAAATTGGATCATTGGCTCCATCAACCAAGGGCGGAAGCTCTAGCTCAACGTAGAAAGCCGTTGATTTGTTGTCGGCGCTAGCGATCCGAATTACCGCTTGTTTTAGGCACATATGAGAGGAAGGAACGACCCTCTCAAACACCCCGGAGTCATTCGTGAAAACCGGAGCTACACACACATAAACACCCTCGGCGTTTGTAAGACAAACCTGAACAAAGGCATTTCCGATCGGCTGCTCCGAACCGAGATTAACCGTTCCGGTAATTTTCTAAATCCAAGCTTCGTCTGTGCAACTAGCCTCCCGGGGAGGAGCCCCCATGGATGTGTCAGGCACCGTCGTTGTGTCAGGCACCGTCGTTGTGTCAGGCACCATCGTTGTGTCAGGCACCGTCGTTGTGTCAGGCACCGTCGTTGTGTCAGGCACCGTCGTTGTGTCAGGCACCGTCGTTGTGTCAGGCACCGTCGTTGTATCGGGGGCCGTCGCAGTGTCAGCGCCGCCATCCGCCGGAGCGCTCGTGCCGCCTTCTTTGCAGCCAAAAATCAGGGACAACAACAGGAGGCCATAGAGCGTGGGACATCTGTAACTCATTGACATTGCTTGTTTTCCAATGGCGAATAGCCGGTGATGCTCAGACAAAGAACATCCCCAGCGTTTGGGTTAATGATCCAAGTGCATTTCATAACTCCGAGCTGGGATCAAACACATCCACGCGTCAATCGCAGGTGCACGAGGCCGGCGCGGCGGTGAGCTGTGCGACGGCCAGATCCGGCAGGCAGATGGACCCCTCAAAGGGCAACAGCGGCGCCACGACGGCGCTGCAATCACGGCAGCACACGTAAGGCGATTCGCATTCGCCGGGCCCGCATCCCTCCCGGGAACAGAACCCACCGGCGCCGTCGGGCATGAAGCACTTGTCCACCCCGTTGCCGGGACAGTCGTCGTCCGTCTGGCAGAACGTACCCGTGCCGTCGGCGGTGACCGGGGGCAGCGAGAGGCCTCCCCCTCCCCCGTCGCCCGAAATCGTGGAGATCATGGGATGCGTCACCAACCCGTAGGCGTCCTCCAAGGCCGCCTCGAGATGATGTTGGGCCGCTGCGACCGACGGATCGGCGGCCAGGGCTTCGAACGCGGCGTTGGAGGGCACAAAGTCGATCCACACCTCGTCCCATTCCCGCCCATCGCCAATGAACACGCCTTGGACCTTGAGGTGGGCCTTTGGGTACACGCCCAGCTGCTTCTCCGCATCGCGAACGCTGTCCATGTACAAATCCATCGCTTCTTGGCCCGTGCGACTGGGCTCGTTGGTGTCCTCGGGGTACTGGGCCTGCGGACGATAGCGGTTCACCCGCACCCACTCAAAGGCCGGGTCGGCGGCGGTGGCAGGAAACGGGGACTCGGCGGCTGTCGTCTCTTCGAGGGGTTGACGATGCGTGACCATGACGATGGTCGCCTACACGCCGGCTTCTTTGTGCTCCGAGCGGGCCTGGAACTCCGGGTGTGCGGCCATCGTAAAGAAGGCGAGCGGACAGGGGTATTCGACAATGGCCACGTCGTCCTATGCGCCCTCTGCACCTGTCGTTGTGCTGGCCACCTCACCGACGAACACAATCTGTGCGCCAATGGCGGTGATGAACTCGATGGGGGAGTACAGCGCGTTGGCCTCTCGTCCGGTCAACTCGGTCGCTCGACCGTCGGCATACTGGGCCTGGTCGCGGTAGCGGATCAGGTTGACCATGTAGAAGGGACCCTCTGTCGGCGCTTTGGTCATGCGAAGCACCTGCTCGGTGTTGACCTCGCCAAAGGATGGACCATCGCCGCCAGCGCTCATGGCGTCCATGAGCAAGGCCAGCTTGCTCGGGTCGTCGCACAGGTCCGGTGTTAGCTCGAGAGGCGGTGCATTGCCGGCATCCACGATGGGGCTGTCCGAGGACGTATCGGGCGGGCTCACCTCGTCTTTTGTATTGGAACAGCCGACCCATTGAGCCAACACGGCCAGCAACAACATTCGTTTCATCGGGACCTCCCCCATCGGCTGATTATGCCAGGGTTGATGAATGCTTTCCACGCCCGTTTGCGAGCCAGAAAGGCTCGGATGGAGCGCGTGTTCCCTGGTGTCTACCGGCTGCAGTCTACTTTACTCTACGGTGCGCTGGGCTGCGTTCCGGGCCCCACCGCGATCCAATCCACATGATAGGTGGTGGGCGTGTGAAAGGCGCCGCTCGTTCGGTAGAGGCGGACCTGGGCGCCGGTGGTGCCGATACCGGTCACGTGGGCGGTGGGTATCTCGGCGGAGACAATACCATTCACCGACGAGGTGGCCACAACAAATGGAGGTGAGTCGAAGGTGAATCCGAAATCAACCGGAATGTGGATGGACGCTCCGCCGTTTCCCTGCATCTGCGCGCGGCCGGCCCGAAGCACAAACCCCGGCATTACCGCCGGCACCTTCAAATATCCAGCATCGGCGTGGTTTCCCCAGGCGTGTGCGGTGTTCCAGTTGGTCTTGTCGTCCTCCCCGATGGTTCCGGCGGGGCTGTTCGAAAAAGTGGAATCGGTTTCGGTGGTCAGATAGCCGGCCGCGCTGTGGTCTCCCCAGGTGTGTGCGGCGCTCCAGTTGGTCTTGTCCCCGTCCGTGATGGTCCCCGCCGGACTGCCGGTGAACGCCGGATCCGCCTCGGCGGTCAGATAGCCGGCGGTGCTGTGGTCTCCCCAGGTGTGTGCGGCGCTCCAGTTGGTCTTGGCCCCTTCCGTGATGCTTCCGGCGGGGCTGCCGGTGAACGCCGGATCCGTCTCGGCGGTCAGATAGCCGGCCGCGCTGTGGTCTCCCCAGGTATGCGCGGCGCTCCAGTTGGTCTTGTTCTCTTCCGTGATACTTCCCGCCGCGCTATTCTCAAACCCCGGGTCCGTCTCCTCTGTGAGATAGCCGTTGTCGCCAATCCAACCCTCCACGTCGGATTCGCTGACCGCGACGGGCGTGACACACTGCCATTCAATCCCATCAAATTCGGCGATTTGGTCGACGAGACAATCCAGGGCGCCCAGGGTGTCGTTGTCGCCATCCGAGATCTCGTCCGGGATATTCTGGATATCTTCAAAAGTCACCGGCACATGTTCGTGGCCTGTGAGGTAGTCGCCGATGCTCGTCTCTGTGATGAACAGGCCGTCTTCCAGCGCCTGGTCCAGCTCGTCGGCCGTGATGCACAGGCCTTCCAATTCCGTCAGGGTGACACATTCGTTTCCGCAGGGGGGGGTGGCGGCGTCCGCCCCGATGACATCGGAGACGGAGCTCTGCATCCCCGCGTCGCCGCAGCTAGCCAGTGATAGAATAATCAGGGTGCCGGTCAGTAGGTGCCAATGGCTGTGCATTCTCATGTCGTCTCCTGAATGGTGTTGTTTGGTGCCTGTTAGTAGACCACATCGGATAGATTGGAGGCAAGGTGTGGAGGGGGGGTCAACGGCGGCGTTCTGCGGCTTTGGCTTGAATTTTCTCCTGCCGATCGAGTATTGCAGATGCACCTCAAAAACGAGTCGCCAACGGCTTTCCACGCGAGCTTCCGAGCACGCATCGATTGGCTGCAGGACCTGAAACCGAGCGTTTCGCTTTGACTGCCCGAGAACTCTCGATAAGCTCAGGACGTCCTCGACGTCTGGAGTCTCGGAGATGATGAAGTTCACGTTCCCAACGCTGATTGCCCTGCTCACCGTCGCCAGCACGGTCAGCGGATGCGGCCAAGACACCTCGGTAGAGGACATAACCCCTCCCGAGCTGGCCTGCACGGGAGGCTTTGACTCGGGACTGACCGATCCCGTTCAGTCCTTCGACAACCTGGAAGAAGGCCGCTACTGCGAGGTGCTCGTGATCTACGCGCAAGAAGATGGCACCCTGCTGGGCGACGTCTACAACTCGCTTGCGTTTGGCTCCTGCCCTCAAGAGATCTGGGACACCCTGGACGCCAACACCACCCAAGAGGATTTCCCCGATGCCCTCTTCGTCATGCTCAACGGCCCGCGCTACTTTGTCCTGCAGCACCTCATGGATTCGCCCAGTCAGGCCCAAAGCCCGGTATTGCACGACTTTGGCGGGATCCTGATGGCCAAAGCGGTCACCGTGGTCGCCGATATGAAAGCGCAGTCCGGCTACAAACCCGTGACCGTCAACCGGGACAACACCTGGCGTTTTGAGAAAGGAAACCGGGTGCACGAGCTGATCGATGCGGAAGGCAACATCTACACCATGCAGTCCTTCGCGCGCATCGTGGACAAAGACCTGAGCTACGACGATCTGGCGACTTTGGGCGACCGGTTAACGCTGCCCGAAGGCTGGAGCTACCGCGCCCGCATCCTGGATACCGACCTGGATGTGCAGGCCGTGGGCACGGCGACCGTGCTTCAGGACGAGCTCAAGAACACCTATCAGTGGCGGAGTGATTGTCAGATCACCCCGTGAAGCTCCCAGTCTTCTTCTGCGAGGCCGCCCAGCAGAAACAGGAGGCGATGGACACCAGCCCAATTCGATCTCATGATGCAGACGCTGGCTCAGAATTGTCGAAACCATTCCAGAACCACTGTGGAAAAATAGCTGGGGATCTGATGTCCAGTCTCTGGGCTATAAAAGCAGTATCGTGTGTCATCGCTGCAGCCCCCATATTGTACACATTCTCCAGCCCCGGCCTCCAATTCCGATTCTGAGTCGTCGCAATCATGAAGAGCCTTCCAAAAAGTCACCTGTTCGTCGCCAAACTGTCCGGGATATGTTTCCTGGCTGAAGTGCGGGTCGTTCTGCCCAAAAAAGGCCCATACTGCAGCACTTGAACTGCACTCAACGTCGCCCTGTTCCGGCTCAAACCAATAGGGACGATTCGCCGCCGCAGGAGCGACTGCAGTAAACAGATCGCCCAGGAAGCATCCAACCACTGCGGCCATGTCTCCGCCCCAGCTGTGCCCGGCGGCGAACACCCGCTCCGTATCAATACAATATTGATTGCCCAAAAGGCCCACCAATTCACGCGTGAACTCAATGTCCGCCATGCCGTCCGCCGGGCTTGCGTGGGGACCGAGTAGCCAACCGCCCAGGTTGCCCCAACCGTCAAACTCGTGCCATTGGAGATCGGGATACACATAGATTTCCCCGGCTTGAGGCGAGGCGCTTTCAAAGGAGAAATAGGGCGCAATTTGCTCGCCCAGCCAATTGGTTCCCGCATACCCCACAATGAGTCGTTGAGGAACACTGGGATCATAGGATTCCGGGACGGACAGAAAGAAGGAACGCTGGCCGCCGGCCAGTGCGCTAAATGGATGCGTTACCTGGACTCCGCCGGGCGCATGTGCACGGTCCAAACCGCAGCCCGGACTGCCATTGGGCTCAACGTCGGGCAAGGCCCCCGGTGAGGACGTTCCATCCCCACAACCCGTCACCAGCACCACCAGCAATGGAATGAATCGTTCGCCCACCATGCGCCTCTCAACCGGGCACGTCGGTGCGCGCCCCAGAAAGTATAGGAAGGTCACAGCCCGTCACGCAAGCACAGGTCATTGACCGGCTGAAAAGAAACGGACGATTGGCTGCAGCCTGTCGACGAAGGGTTCTCACCCCATCAAACCGCGGATCATCCCGGCGTGTTTTGCTTCTGAAGCCAGGCCCGCATCGGGACGAGGTAGTGGTCGACCCAGCCCTGCTCGTAGTTCACACCCTGGCCCTCGGGGATCGCGCGGTGGTCAAAGGTCACGCGGGTGCCACCGGGGCTGGCCTCGAAGCGAATTTCCAGAACGCTGTCGGCGGCGTCTTCGGGAAATTGACTCGTTCGCCAGGATTGCACCAACCGTTGCCCGGGATGGGCTTCCAATGTTTTGCCAGTGATGTACCCGTCCCAGGCCGTGAACGCTCCGTCCGCCTCCGCGGTCGCCGCCGCCCCGGTCATGGCCGCGTGCAGCTCCGGGTCCACAAAGGCCTGGTATGCCATCTCCGGCGTTGTGGGGATCTCGCCGCTGACTTCAATCGCATCCGTACTCATTTGGAGCACACGCCGTCGGTGCACTCGAAGTTGCCCTTTTTTGGGCAGTCGGCGGCGGTTGTGCAGGATCGGGTGCACACCTTGCCTTGCATCTTTTGGACGCAGATACAGTCCGTCTTGCCTCCCGGGCATTTGCCCTCGCAGTCGCTGTTGTCCTCGCAAGACGTAATGGTGGGCCCGGTGCCGGGTGTGGTTCCATTCCCCGGCGGTGGATCCGTGGGCTCGATGGACAGCAGGACGGCCTCGTCCAGCCCCGGGGCGCCGCACGTGATCCAGTCTCCAATACGGATGCGCTCGTGTGCCGGCACCGTATCGATAGGGGGCATGGTCACGTTGTGATCGGCGGAGCGCGCATAAATGCGCAGGAGCTTCGCTTCGATCCCGGCCGGCGTATCGAAGTCCACCCCCAGTGGGGCACCGGCTCGCTCGCCGGCGGGCAGGAGCGCGCTGTGGCAGCCCGTGCACCAGTTGAGCAGGAAGGGGCCGCCTGTGTTGTCGTAGGTGGCCGTGCTGTCCGTCGGGCACGGCCGCCCCTCGATCAGGCCTTCCACGTGGGTCGGTACGTCGGGCACGGAGGACGTATCCGCACCGGCGTCGGCCGAAACGTCATCGAAGGTGTCGGAGACCGGTGGCGGCTGCTGAGGATCCGTGCTTTCGCTACATGCCATGATCAGCAGCAGGATGATGCCGTATGTCGCAGCGCTACGCATGGAAACCTCGCAATGGTGTGATCCCCGGGTACTGTGCGCTGGGATCGACCCCGACCAACTCCAGCAGTCCGGCCAGCAAATTCTCGGGATAGAGCGCTTCCCCGCCGGCGTCCGGCAGGCCCGTGCCCATGTTCATCTTGCGTGCGAGCAAGAAATCATCGGTGGCTCCGACCACGCGCTGTCCGGCCACGCCGGCCCCAAAGAGCAGTGCGCTGGTCACGGGCCAATGATCTTTCCCGTCTGCGCCGTTGATCAGCGGTGTGCGGCCCATCTCGCTCAGGGCGATGACCACGGTTTCGTCCAGCAGCGTGGACCCGGTCCCGGCCCCGGGCCGAGCCGCCAACTCCAACGCCAGCGAGTCCAGCGCAATGAACAAGTCGTTGAAGTAGTCTCCCTGAACGTGGTTGTTGACGTGCGTATCCCAGTTGGTGCGACCGTCCAGCATGACGGATCGCGACAACCCATGCTGCAGGGCGTCGACCCCCACCTCGATCTGTTCTTGAAAGGTCAGCTGCTTTCGACCCGACTTCATGATGTCCTTTTTGGTCACCAGCTGGTCGCTGCGGGTCAGCGCACTCACAAAGTCATTCACTCGCGCCTGGTTGTACCCGCGAGCGCCCCGAGTGGCCCGCTCGCGCTCGGCGTTGGCCAGCACGTACTGGCGAATGAACTCGGCCTCTGCCGCGTTGGGCTGGATCACGCCATTGAACTGACCAGCCGGGGGCGGATAGGCCTCGCTCACATCCAGCAATGCCTTCAACTGGTTGCTGCGACCGACCCGGCCGACGCTGGCCCCCAGGGGCCCGACAAAACCCGCGTCCCCAAGCACCAGGTAGGGCAGTGGAAGCTCGGGGTTCAGGGTGTGGGCGGCAATGGCCGCCACATCGGGACGTCCCAGGTCACGGAAGCCAGTCAAGACGCGCAGCCGACAGGGCGGATGGGCCAGTGAGGGTACGTTGATGCCGTTTACGACGCTCGTCATGCCACCCCACACCTGGAAAAAGCCCGCCACCGCCGGGCGCATGTCGCTGGTCCAGACCGGTAGGTTGCCAAACTCCTGCAGCTCGCCCGGTGGCGTGTCCACGGTCGCCATGCCCGGCTTGGGGTCAAACACGAAGGTGGGATCCCACCCGCCGTTGACCCACACAATGACCAGGTTGCGGCCGGTCGGATGGACCGCGGTCTCTGAGCGCGCCGTCCGGCTGAGCAGCAGGGCTGCTGAAGCTGCAGCACTCATTTCGAGGAAGCGTCGTCTTGAGAAATCCATACCTTCGCTCCCCCTAGTGGTGTGCCACGCGCATGTCTTGAAACAAGGCGGTTAGAGTAAGGGCCCAGGCGCGCTGGGCGTCGCCGTTGTGCGCATAGAGCTCTGAGAACAGGTTCCAGGAGAGGGAGACCGCCTCACTGTCGGGGGCCTCCTGGACTCCAAAGAGCTGCAGATGCAGCTGCGCGAGTTGCGCTCGACCATTGGTTTCGTTGGCCAGATCGGATGTATCGAGTTCTGTCAGGAGTCGCCGCTGCGTGGCGTCCGAGAGCGCCAGATCGTCGCTCACCACCTGGCTGGCGCCGGCTTTGGCGACCTCCTGGACCACCAGACTCGCCGTCGAGTTCATGGTGTGCACCGGCTTCAGGACAAACAAGGAGTCGATGCCGCCACCGAGGACCCGGAAGCCATAGAAGTCGTTGGTCAACAGGTCGATCATCCCGCCAAACTGGTTGGCTCGATAAGTCTGCCAGTCCAGGCCGGCCAGGTCCGCGAAGAGGCGCTCGAGCTGGCCCGGGCGGGTCTTCTTGTAGCCGATGAGCGTTTCGGCCGCCGCCTCGTCGCTGCTGTGGGACTGCCGGAACGCGTCGCTCAGGACGATGGCGACGCTCATCTCCCGGACATCAAACCCCGTGTCCACCAACACCTGCTGATAGCTCGCCACGGTCTGTGCGGTCGTCTCCGCCATCGGCACCTGTGCAAAGTAGGAGAAGTAGCGGCGCGCGGTGCAGAGAGAGAAGCGGGGATCGGCCGCGATCAGTTGACCCAGATCCGTCATGGTGGTGCCGCCCAGACCAAAGTAGCCCGGTGCGCGCCCGGTCGCCTCCACCCATTGGTCGTGGTTGTTCGGCATGTAGATACCCAGCGGAAAGTTGAGACTCCCGGCGCCCCAGTTCTGACGGTTGATCCAGAGAAACGACGCCAGCGGGTCGAGGGACTGATGGCAGCTGGCGCAGCCCGCGTTCTCCACAACCGCGTTGGCTACGGCGTCGGGATCCGACAGATCGATGGGCTCCTCGAGCAGGATGTCCTGGGCCAGATAGTCAAAGCAGAGGAGCGAGCGCGCGACCACGTTGGCGCGTCCGCGATGATAGTTGATGCCGGCCGAGCGGTGGCGGAACCAGAAGGCGCCGTCGGACAGAATGCCTGCCGGCGGCCGGCCGTCGGCGAACGTCAGCGGTTGCCATTCGGGGCCGCTGGGGTCATAGGCCTCCAGCCCCTGCCATACCTGGGCGGCGTGCTCATTGGCCACCTGCACATCGACCGACAGGATGTCTGTGTAGGGGCGGCCCTGACGAACGACCCACTCAATGGTTCGAAGGGGCGTCTCCGACATGGCGGTGTTGACGTCCTGCGCCTGTACGCCCTCGAGGCTGCCGTTGCCCGGCATACGGAAATTCTCCGATCGGACCAACAGGGTCTCGTTCTCCAGGTCTCGGATGGACGCGCCACACGCCTCGGTGTCAACGTATCCCCGCACGATGCCCTCAAGGGTTGCGGGATCGGCGGCCACGGTCTCCAACTCGTCCAGGCTGGGTCGGCTGCCGCGCAGGGCCGTCGACGCCCGGATGAGATGTTGGGTCGGTGTCAGATAGGTGATCGAGTTGGGGAGAGGAGCGTCCGCGCTGTCCTCTCCGCTGGTTGCGTCGGCCCCGGGCACATCTCCAGTGTCCTCACCCGCCGCCGGTGACGTACCGTCGCCACCACAGGCAAGCAGTGTGAGAGCCAGCCCACACACCCAGAAACGGCCGATCGTTCTACGTCTCATCGATTCTTCCGTTCGCACCCGAACTGTTTAACAGGGTCTGGGGAGAAGTATAGACAATCCAATGGAGGAAAGGGTTGAAAAGTTGCAGAGCAGGTTGAGTGCCTCGCTCAATAGACAAAAGGCATAAACTTCTTCGTACGCGCCGCGTACTCTTTAAAGGGCTCGCCGTAGCGCTCGGCGAGGTAAAGATCCAGCCCCGGGATGTGCATGAAGATGAACATTGCGGTCATCAGCAGCGGCAGCAGGAAGGTCCACCAGGTGGCTGTCAGGATCGCCCACCCCGTGAACGCAACCGAATCCCCGAAGTAGTTGATGTGCATCGAGTGCTTAAAGCGCCCTCCAGTATAGCACTTACCCTTGTTCTCGGAGCGGGCCTTCCAGTGTTTGCGCTGCACCTCGGACCCGGTGTTGAGGTAAGAGCCGATGAGCACCAATGAGAGGGCTGCGACATCGAGCACACCGAAAGGCGCCGGTTCATCGGCGGCGACGCCCGCCGCCAGGAGTGTGAAACCGATCTCCAGGGGGATCATGAACCCGCCGAGGCTGAGTGCCTCGGACCAGGTGATTCTGCGGCGCAGGAGATAGAAGAGCGTGATGCTATGTCGTACGACGTAGAGGGCAATGACGCCCAACATCACCTGCACTCGACCGTGGTCCACGACGCTCCACGAACGACCGAACCAATGACCGACGGTTTCGATACCACCGCCAAATACCAACCAGACACACAGAACCAAGGAGAGAACATGTAAACAGAAGAACGCGAGCTTCTGCACGACACTGCTGCCATGTGCACGATCCACACCCGAAATTACTTTGGAATTATCGACCATGGCAACGGTCCTTGGGCTTCTCTGGGTTCTTGACCTGAATGGACAGGGAAAACAGCGCGGACATGGCCATCTCCTTCTGAAGTTCGACGTCTTTGAGGGCGATTGGACTCGTCAGTACGCGAACCATCAAAAGCGATTCCCGCACAAAAGTAAACGGCCCCACAGAAAGTTCTGTGGGGCCGTAGAATGGCTCCGGCAGTAGGACTCGAACCTACGACCCATCGGTTAACAGCCGATTGCTCTACCAGCTGAGCTATGCCGGAATGTCAAAGACGTTTGCAGTGATATCAGCAAACGCTGGGCGTTTATGCCGTGGCCCCTTCGGACTGTCAAGCCATCAACCACAATTTCTGATATGCTCCGCGCCCATGGAGAATCTGCTCACCGCCCTGCCCCTCGGAGGCCTCGGAGAAATCGGTATGAACGGCCTGGTCATCAGCTACCAAGGCCGTCGCCTGCTGGTGGACTGTGGTGTCATGTTCCCCGACGCCATGGAGGCCAGCGTCGATGTGGTCCTTCCCGACTTGGCCTTCTTCGACAAACACGCCGAGAGCTTTGGCGCCATGGTCCTGACCCACGGGCACGAAGACCACATCGGTGCCGTTCCCTTTGTGCTGCGCCGCGCCGCCATGCCCATCTACGCGTCGCCCTTCACCTTGGGCCTGGTGGAACGCCGCCTGAAAGAGCACGGCCTGCTGAGCCGCGCGGATCTGCGGGTGCTGGAACCGAGTATGCGTTCCGACGGACCGGTGGTCCCCCCGGAATTGCCCGACTTTGGTTTGTCCTTCATTCGGGTGACGCACTCCATCCCGGACGCCGCGTCCTTGGTCATCCACACCCCCAAAGGCGTGGTGTTCCACACGGGTGATTTCAAGATCGATCCCGAACCCATGGACGATGAACACTTCGACAACGAGGCCTTCCGCGACCTGGGTGACCAGGGCGTGCTCCTCATGCTCTCGGATTCCACCAACGCGCAAGTCCCCGGACACACCCGCTCGGAGCGGGAAACCCTCAAAAACATCGAGGACAAGATCACCGACTGGCACGGTCGGGTGTTCATCACCCAGTTCGCCAGCAATCTCCACCGGCTCCGAGGCATGGAAGCCATCGCTGAACGCACGGGACGACGGTTGTGCCTGGTGGGTCGTTCACTCCACAGCTACACCAAAGTCGCGCGCGATGCCCACATCCCGTCCATCGATCCCAAGCGATTGGTGGACATAGAGCACCTGCACAAGCTGGCCGACAACGAGGTCTTGGTCGTCATGACGGGCTCCCAAGGAGAATTTCGAGCCGCGCTCAGCTGGGCGTCGCGTGGGGAACACCGTTACATCCAATTCAAAAAGGGCGACCGTATCCTCATGAGCGCACGCTTCATCCCAGGCAATGAAGCCCACATCTTCGATCTGGTGAACAACCTGAGCCGGCTGGGAACGGATGTGATTCATCCGCTCATGGCCCCCATCCACACATCAGGCCATGCGCGCCAGGACGAGCTGCGAACCATGCTGGAGCTCGTGCGCCCTCAAATGTTTGTCCCCGTGCACGGCACCCACGCGTTTCTGAAAGCCCATCGCGCACTGGCGGAAGACACGGGCGTTCACGACACGCTGCTGGTGGAAAACGGTCACGAGTTCGCCGCTGACTCAGACCGCGGCCTCTTCGTGGTCGACGAACATCCCATGGACACGTGCTATTTTGACGGCGTGCATACAGGAGACGCGGACACCCTGGGCTTGGTGGACCGAAAGAAGCTCTTTTTCAACGGCGTCGTCAGCGCTGTGGTCACGCTGCGTGGCGGCGGCAAGGCGTTCCGACCGCTGGTTCAATTGCAGGCGCGGGGACTCTTTACCGACAACGACCGGCTCTTGACCGCGGCCGCCGCTTTTGTGACCGAAGAGCTCATCCAGTTGGGGCCCGATCGGCCCCCGGGAGAAATGGAAGACTGGACATCCCGCCTGGTTCGCCGTTACTTTCGGCGTAAGTCTGAACGGAAACCGCTGGTGATGGTCACGGTCATCAAGGACAAGAACCCATGAAAGTTCGCTACATCGGCGGTTGCTACAACCCGGGCGAGTTTCCCGACGTCCAGCTCCCCGAGGTGGCGTTCGTCGGGCGCTCCAACGTGGGCAAGAGCTCGCTCATTAACCTCTTGGTGGGCCAGCGACAACTGGCCCGCGTCTCCTCCACGCCGGGACGCACTCAAGCCATCCATTTTTTCGGTATTAACGACCGCATGACCTTGGTGGACTTGCCCGGCTTCGGGTTCGCCGCGGCGCCCAAGAGCGTTCGAAAAGCCTGGAAGCCGCTCATTGAAAGTTACCTCTCGGACCGAGACTGTCTGCGAGCTGTGTTGCTCTTGGTGGACATCCGTCGCGAACCGGGTGAGACGGAAAAGGAATTGGCCAAATCGCTCATCGAAGCCGGCGTCCGGACCATCGTGGTGGTGACCAAGAGCGACAAGGTGGCCAAGACCCGACGACCCAGCCGAATCCAAAAGATCGGGAGCCATCTAGGCGTGCCGACCGAGGACGTGATGGCGATCTCGTCGCTCAACCGCGACGGACGAACCGAATTGTGGGATCGGATCCAAAACGATCTGGCGAAATGGTAGGCGAATATGGCAGGCGGTAGTAGCAACAATCCCTTGAAAGTCGTCCTTGTGGCGTTGGTGGGCAACGGGCTCATCGCCGTGGCCAAGTTTGTGGCCTACACCTTCACCGGCTCCAGCGCCATGTTGGCCGAGGCGGTGCACTCAGTAGCCGACACGGGCAACCAGGTCTTGATGGTCCTGGGCCTCAAGCGGGCCCAAAAACCACCGGACCAGGAGCATCCCTACGGCTATGGCAAGGAGACCTATTTCTGGTCCTTTGTGGTAGCGCTCTCCATCTTTGTGCTGGGCTCGGCCTACGCCTTGTACGAAGGCGTCCACAAACTGCTCGTTCTCGGTCACGAGACCACCGGCGGCGGCATCGAGAACCCCGCCTGGGGCTTTGGGGTGTTGGGCTTAAGCCTGCTGCTCGAAGGGGCCGTGTGGGCGGTGGCCGTCAAAGCGTTCTGGACCACCAAAGGAGACCGGACGATACGTACGGCCTTCGCCGAAGGTCGCGAAGCCTCACTCATCACCGTCCTTTTTGAGGACACAGCCGCGGTGTTGGGCTTGCTGGTCGCGTTGATTGGCTTCGGGTTGACGGTCGTGACGGGCAATCCCATCTACGACGCCATCGCCACGGTACTCATTGGCGTCATCCTCTTTGTAGTGGCCATCTTCTTGGGGGCCATGACCAAGAAATTGCTCATCGGTCAGGGGGCCAACGCGGCCCAGGAGACCGCCATCGAAGCCATCGTGTCGGCGGTGGATGGCGTGGAATCCATTGTGGAGATTAAGACCCTCCACATGGGGGCGGACTACATCTTGCTCAACCTGGGCATCGCCTTCCAGCGCGATCTACAAACCCAGCAATTGGAAGCGATCATTGACCGCATTGAGCAGGGCGTCAAAGCGGAAGTACCGGCGGTACAACGCATCTTCATTGAGGCGGATTCCTTTCGGCGAAGGGCCGACGAAGCCGATTCGCCGGATGTAGTCCCCGACAACGACGAGGGGTGAGGGCGATGACCTCCTCGGTTTCAACCGCCACGGCCAGCGATCTTCCTGACCTGGCCAAGCTGATGGCCCAGTCGGCCCACGACCCCCTCTCGATCGACCAGCTCCTCGATGAATTAGCACGACCCCAGGTACCCATGCTCGCCTGTCGCGATGACGAAGGCTTGCTGGTCGGCTACACCTTCTACAGGGTGGTAGCGGAGAAAACCGAGATTCACGACGTGGCTGTGGCTCCAAATTATCGCCGCGAGGGATCGGCAGCCGGCTTATTCAACAGGTAATTGCCGACACCCAATCGAAGGACTGCACCCGCATCGGCATGGAACTTCGAAAAAGCAACACGGGGACGCTTGCATTGTATCGCTCGCTAGGCTTTGAATCGGTAGGAACACTCACGGGCTATTACCGGCTGAGCCACGAAGGTGCGGTGCTCATACGGCGAAAGCTCCAAGGGAAAATCACGGGTGTATAACCAATACTGTTCCTCGGTGACGCGCAACGCCCGCTTGAAGGGCGCGTATTACGTGTTGACCTTGGAATACACACCCACCGTCGACCACGGCGAGGTCGTGCCCGGCCAATTTGTCATGATTCGGCCGCGCTTGTCCGGCGGCCCTCTACTGGCCCGACCGATGTCCATTTTGGAGTGGCGTGAAAAGCCCGGGGGCAAAGCCCAGTTGGACATTTTTTATAAGGTGCATGGGACCGGGACGGATCTCATGACCACGTTGACGCTGGACCATCAAGTGGACTTGCTCACTCCCCTGGGCAATGGGTTCCCCGCGGGCATCGAGGGACCGGTATTGCTGGTCGGTGGCGGTGTGGGCATTCCGCCGCTAGTGAACTGGGCGAGAGAACTGCATCAAGACTACGAACCGGGCAGCATTCACTATTTCGTGGGCGGCCGGACACACAAAGACATCTTCTTCGATCGGGAATTGGAGAGGCTGCGTTGCAAGGTGCACGTGGCGACCAACGACGGTTCTCGGGGGCATCACGGCTTCGTGACCGGTCCGTTGGAGACGGTCTTGGGCGAGTTGGGCGCTTCCCCCACGGTGCTCACCTGCGGCCCCATGGCCATGATGCAGGCGGTCGCCAAAATCTGCGAAGACCATGGCGCGACCTGCCTCGCGTCGCTGGAGGCCTACATGGCCTGTGGGTTCGGCGTGTGCTTGGGCTGTGTGGTTCCCGACAAGACAGGCGATTTCATTCGATTGTGCGTGGACGGTCCAGTCATGGACACCACCATGGTGGACATCCATTCGGAGTACTTGGGAGGCTTGGGATGACCGACATGACCACCGGTTTTGGCAAGGTCCAATTGCGCAATCCCATCATGACGGCCTCCGGTTGCTTCGGGTACGCCAAGGAGTTTCACGGCCAAGTGGACTGGAGCACCATTGGCGGTGTGGTCACCAAAGGCATCTCCCCCGCCCCGCGGGAAGGCAACCCGCCGCCACGGATCTACGAGACGTCCCAGGGCATGCTCAACGCCATTGGGCTACAGAACGTGGGCGCTGACGGGTTTTTGACTGAAAAGCTCGACTACCTACGCGAAATCGACTGCAAGGTAATGGTGAACATCTACGGCAAGACCGTGGAAGATTACGTGGAGGTGACGGAAAAGCTTGGGGATGTGGACGGCGTAGACGCCGTAGAAGCCAACTTGAGCTGCCCCAACGTAGCCGCCGGTGGCATCGAGTTCGGCACCACCATCGAGGGGATCGAACACATCACCAAAGCCATGCGCGCAGCCACAAAGAGCACCTTGGTGGTCAAGCTCTC
>Ga0114996_10003166_pt1 | contig 20634 bp, 17 predicted proteins | sample ArcticOcean_MG_C_4_FD_87039 | JGI IMG/M metagenome (GOLD analysis project Ga0114996, IMG submission 87039) | Marine microbial communities from western Arctic Ocean - ArcticOcean_MG_CB4_134 | ecosystem: Environmental > Aquatic > Marine > Oceanic | place: Arctic Ocean: Canada Basin | collected... | reverse complement strand
TAGAGGGCACATCATCACGGTGCAACCTTAAATTAAAATAAGCTGTTTCAGATCCTGAAAAAAAGGCTGACATTAATATTAAAATAAAAAATACAATAACTATGTAGGTTGTTGTATCCATATTTACACTATAATTTCTCCGCTAAATTCTGCTAAATAATTTTCTTCCATAGATCTCATTATTGATTTTTCTTCACTCGTTTGATCGTCATAGCCACACAGATGCAGCGCCCCATGGATAATCACCCTTTTGAGCTCACGATTAAAACTTTGTTTATACTTTTCTGCATTTTCTTTAACTCTTTGGTGGCTTATATATATTTCTCCTTCAAATGGATCTTCCTCAATATTAAATGCAATCACATCCGTGTACAGATCTTGATTAAAATACTCTTTTTTCATTAGCCTGAGTGACTCATCATCTGTGATAATAATATCTACCTTTGCTGATTGATGGCGGTTGGCCGATAGCACAAGGTTTAATAAATCTCTAGCTGAGCTACTGTCTACTTTAATATTTGATTCATTGTGTAAATTCATTGAAATCATCATTGGCTTAGGTTCTTTAAAATTTCCCTTGAAATAATAATTCTTTGGATCTCGCTTGTCCCTTCCCCTATTTCTAAAATTTTTGAATCCCGAAAGAATCTCTCTACATCATATTCTTTTATATATCCGTAGCCCCCAAAAATTTGGATTGCATCCGTGGTAACCCTCATGCACATCTCACTTGAAAAGAGCTTTGCCATCGCAGCCTCTTTAATGATGTCCTCTCCCTGATCTTTTAAGTAGGCAGCGTTATAGACTAAATGTTTTGATGCCTGAATAGACGTTGCCATATCAGCTAGCTTAAAGCTTACCCCTTGGAATTTGTTGATTTGTTTCCCAAAGGCCTCTCTCTCACATGAGTATTTCAATGCCCTCTCATAGGCTCCTTGAGCTGTCCCAAGGGCAAGTGCTCCAATCGTTATTCTTCCGCCAGTGAGGGTGCGAAGGAATTGCTTAAATCCTTTGGATGGATTTCCTAATATGTTCTTTTTAGAGATGAACATGTCTTCAAAATAAACAGATCGCGTATCAGATCCTTTCCAGCCCATTTTATCTTCAGGCTCACCAACTCTCAGCCCATCAGCTCCCTTCTCGACAATGAAGGCACCTATCTCTTTGTTTTTTGAGTCACCCTCAAGAACAGCTGTGAAAATTATTGTACCTGCATACCCTGCGTTTGTACAAAATATTTTCTGGCCATTTACTACGTAGCCATCATCCTTGGCAACTGCACGAGTTTGAGTATTTCCAGCATCACTGCCGGCATTTGGCTCTGTTAGTCCAAATGCCCCAAGCATTTTTCCTGAACATAAATCTGGTAGATATTTTTCTTTTTGTTCATCTGTCCCAAATATTGCAATCGGAGCGGTTCCAAGGCTTGTATGCGCCATCATGGTGGCAGCTGTGGATGCACATTCCTTTCCTAGCTCCTCAATAGCAATAACAAGCGCGATGCTGTCCATGCCATTCCCACCATACTTCTCATCCCAGGGAATCCCCATTAACCCTAGCTCAGCCATTTTATTAATATTTTCTAATGGGAACACACCTGTATCTACATTCTGCGCATTGGGCCTGATCTCATTCACCGCAAATTCTCTAACCATATCACGCAGCAGAATATGTTCATCATTAAAATATATTTTCATTTAGTTTTTTACCATTTAATAATTGCTGATCCCCACAAAAATCCAGCTCCAAAGGCTGCACATACCACTAGATCATCATTGCTTATCAATCCCTTTTTCTTTGCCTCTGAAAGACAAATTGGAATTGATGCGGCTGTTGTATTCCCATATTTTTCAATATTATTATACACTTTGTTGTCCGGTAAATTTAATTTTTTTTGTATCATATTAGAAATTCTTAGGTTTGCCTGATGGGGAATCAGTAAGCTTATATCATCTGTGGTTAATCCATTATGCTCAAGGCATTCATTGATGGTCTCAGGAAAACGTTTCACGGCGTGTCTAAAAACTTCTCTCCCATTCATCGATATAAAATGATCGCCTCTTTCAATAGATTTTTTGCTTAAACGATTTGATGAGGTTGTTGATGGCTCTTTAAGCCAAAGTTCTTTTGCATACTTCCCATCAGAATGAAGATGAGTTGATAAAACACCTCTGTCTTCGGTTGTAGACCCAACGACAACAGCCCCAGCACCATCTCCAAAAATAACAGCTGTATCCCTTCCTCTGTCAGATAAATCCATCGTGGTAGATTGTACTTCAGAGCAAACTAGTAGAATATTCTTAAATGTACCGGATCTGATGTATTGATCTGCCATGGAAAGCCCATAAACAAACCCAGCGCATGATGTCTTAATATCAAATGCTCCTATATTTGAAAATCCCATTTTATCTTGAAGTAAGCAACCTGCCCCTGGAATATAATAATCTGAGGAAATTGTAGCAAAAATGATTAAATCAATGTCTTCTTTTGTTACATTGGCATCTGCCAATGCCATCTCAACTGCTGGTATTGCAAGATCAGATGGTCCGACGCCCTCATCTGCGTATCTGCGCTCCCTTATCCCCGTTCGCTCGACAATCCACTCGTCAGATGTGTCCATTAGCTGCGAAAGCTCATTGTTTGTGACTACTCTGTCTGGAAGATAATGTCCCAAGCCTTTGATGTGTGATCTAATCTTTGACATTAGAGTATCTTATTGCTTTTATTTCTAATTGTAAAGATGTTTTTCCATTCCAATGATTCTCTGAAATATTATATAGAATATCAATTGCTCTGCCGACAATGAGCTTTTCATAATCATCTATCATCCTAAATCCTATCGCCTCATAGATACTTCGGTCTTGCCTAACTTTAAACTTTAGGGTAGACTGATCCTTGCCCAGTACATTTGGTATGCCTTCAACTTTAATATCTGTTGATAAAAAAATAGGTTTTGAATTTTTAGGTCCATAGGGCTCTAGATACTTTAAAAAATTAATCATCCTTCCGTTTACCTCAGATAGTCGAATTTCAGCGTCTATGTTTATTCTTGGAATTAGGTCACTTTTTTTAAGGTTGGAGCTGCAGTAAGACTCAAATAATTTTTTAAATTCTTTTAAACTGGATTCTTTAATTGTAAGTCCAGCTGCCATTGGGTGACCACCATATCCACCTAGCGTGCTATTACAAAAATTAAGAGCTTCAACGATATCTAGCTTTGAGATACTTCTGCAGGACCCCTTCCCAATTTTATTTTCTACACCAATGATAACTGTAGGCTTATTATAAACCTCTTTTATCCTTGAGGCAACAATGCCAATCACCCCAGAGTGCCAATTCTCTTTAAATAATACGATCCCATTTTTTTCATTAGACTCTGGGTCATTCTCAATCATTGCAAGCGACTCATTCTCCATATTTATAGTAATTAATTTTCTTTTTTCATTTTCTTTGTCAAGAGCCTTTGCTATCTCTATCGCATTAACCTGATTATTCGAAGATAGTAATTTTACTGCTCTTGTTGCCTCTCCAAGTCTTCCAGCTGCATTTATTTTAGGTGTTACCCAAAAGGTAATTTGACCAATTCCAATTCGATCTATTTGTAGTTTTGAAGTTTCAATTAATAACCTGATCCCCAGGTTCTTCCCCTCTCTGATTTGTTTTAATCCAAAATATGAAATAATTCTATTCTCATCAATCATGGGAACGATATCCGCTGCAATGCCAAGGGTTACAAGGTCTGCATATTTCCAAACTGTATCTAAGCTAACTGATATACTATCCGCTATTGCAAGTGCCAACTTAAATGCAACGCCAGCCCCGCAGAGACCTTTAAACGGATATCTGCAATCTTTTCTATTTGGATTGATTACCGCTATACAATCTGGAATTTTCTCCTCAGGCTTATGATGGTCCGTCACAATGACATCTATTCCTATTTCCATTGCATACTCAATTTGATCAAAAGCATTGGTTCCGCAATCACATGTAATGATGAGCGTGGAGCCAATACTGTTTGCAAAATCAATTCCCCTTTTAGATAATCCATATCCATCAATATCTCTGTGGGGGATGTAATAACTCACATCCATATCAATTGATTTAAAGAAATTATAGAGCATTGCTGTAGAGGTGACGCCATCAACATCATAATCTCCAAATATCATTAATTTATTTCCACTGTCCCTGTAATTAATGATTGTCTCCACCGCTTTATCCATATCCTTTAGAAGATATGGGCTGTGTAATTTATTTTTATCCGGATAGAAAAAATTGGAACTAATTTGTCGATCTGTGATTCCACGAAGTGACATGATTTTTGCTATTGAATAGGGAAGTTTAAATTCCTTAGCAACTTCATCAACCTTCTTAGAATTAAATTTTTTTATATGCCAGTAACTAGAGCTCATAGAAAATAATAAGGCTAACCTATAAGCCGAATTCTGTATTCATTAAACTGAACGATGATTATTCATCTGGGCCCATTATCACTAATAGGCTCAAGCGATCTACCAACTTTTAAGTGCGGATCACACAAAGTTATTTGATCTTTCTCCGAGTGGGGTTTGCATAGCAAAAACTCTCTCAAGCTTTTCTGGTAGTCTCTTACACTACCGTTTCACCCTTACCTTAAAAGGCGGTTTACTTTCTGTTGCACTTTCCATCTTTTAACAAGTCCTCCAGTTAGGAGGCACCCTATCCTGCGGAGTTCGGACTTTCCTCTCATATTATTGAGCAATCATCCAGTTAGCCTTAAAATTTATTCTTCTACTGTATCTTCTTCAAAATACATGAACACGGAGCATGATGGGCATCTATGTATTATATTATTTGATTTAATCTCAGAAAGCATCTGAGGAGGTAGTGTACTAAAACAGCTCCCACAACAGCTGCCACTCAAAGAAGAAACTCCCGTTCCTCGTTTTACTTTTAATTGATCATATGTTGATAAAAAGGACTTATTGATATCATTTGCTATAATTTTTCTGCTCTTGTTTAATTTTTCTAATTCATCTTTTGAGCTTGCTAGCGCCTCTTGAAGATTTTTTTTATCAATTTTAAGAGACGTCCCAAGTTCATTTAATTCAGTTTTATTTACTTTTTTTGATTCCTCATGATCTTCAATTTTAGATTCATTGGTGAGTGATTTTTCTTCTGAATCAAATACGATCCCTTTAAGATGGTCAATCTCATGATTTAATGCATCGTACTCCTTGTTTGTCTTTACTAAAAATAATTGCTCTTTATATTTATCAAGCCTAACGCTACTGTCTTCGATGTCAATTGCTGTTTTTCTATTTTCTTTTTCTAATTTATCTAATTCCTCATTAATTATCTCTAATTGCGATTGGACATGACTAAGAGAATTTTCTTTCTTTTCTACTCTATTAGGTAAGTCACCCGCTAAAGATTCAATATCATAAATTTGATTATCAACATCTTGTAGCGAAATCATTTTTTTTAATTCTTGGTCCACATAATCCTTATTAATTAATTAATTATTCCGTTGTAATTTATATTGTTTATTTGTCTATTCAGAACTATAATTTTAATTAATGGAGAAAATATGATAGATAACATTAAAACTCAGCTAAAAGATGCTATGATTTCAAAGGATAGAGATAGAATCATTTCACTTAGAAATTTTCTTGCAAAACTAAAAGCTAAAGAAATTGAAAAAAGAGAATCTCTATCAAAATCTGAATCGTTAAAGATCTTACAATCCATCTCCAAACAACTGAAAGATTCAATTATCCAATATACTGATGGGGGTCGAGAGGATCTTGCCAACAGAGAGAAGGATGAGCTTGTAATATTAAATGAATTTTTACCTGAGCCCCTATCAAAAGAGGAAATGAATAAAATTATTGATGAGGTTATAAGAGAATGTGGAGCCTCTTCAATGAAAGATATGGGACAGGTTATAGGTAAGTCTATCTCAAGGACGAATGGAATGGGTGATGGCTCAATTATTAGTCAATTAGTGAGAGAAAAATTATCTTAAACCCATTAGACATTATATTAATAGCTTTAATTACTTTATTCGGGTTATTTGGAAAATATAGTGGCTTTAATCTCCAATTAAATAAATTTGTCTCTATCTTTCTATCAATTTTAATTACAAAAGTTGTACTTATTGAATTAATAATTTTCTTTATTCCTTATATCGGCCTATCGACCCATACAAAGCCAATGGTATACTTTCTTTCTATCGGGGGATTTTACGTTTTATTTAAACTCATGATAAACATCTTATTATTTAGCTTTGAAGGATCAAATAAAAATAAAATGATTGATGGAATAATGGGAAGCCTCTTTGGCATAATTAATGGCATCCTTGGATTGGCAATAATTCTATCAATATTTTTCTATAGCTTTAAAATAAAAGAGAATACTATCAATAGATTAAATGCATCACTTGCATTTAATTATATATATACAATAAAAATTACACTTGTAGATTATGAAAGGTAGCACATATTTAGATAGCCCCTTTGTATCTGATGTTGGATTTGATCAAATAAGGCGCTGGCTTTCAGAGCAATCTAGATGCAAAGAAAATTGTGATTATTTTATTTGTTTAGAGCCTACCTCCAATAAAGAAGAGCTTGAAAATAAATTTAAATTCACAGATGAGCTTGTTAAGTCACTTCAGAGAAATGATAATCTTCCCCATATCAGAATTGGTCAAATGAATAGGGTTCTACTGTCATTAAATATTAAAAATGGATATCTGGAAATTGCAGAAATTATTGAACTGAAAAACTTACTTTATTATTTTATAACTCTAAAAAAGAAATTTAATAGCAACCAGTTCAAACTGTGGGGGTCTATATTAAAACCTTTAGACAATCCAAATAAAATTCTAAAAAGTATAGAGTCTGTCATTGATGATAAAAATGAAATCAAACACAATGCATCAAAAGAATTAAATAAAATTATCAAATCAATTGAAAGAATATATAAAAATATAGACAGTAAAATAAATTTAGAACTTAAAAAGTATAGTAAGCTTGGCTACTTGCAAGAAAATAAAATTATATATAGAGCAGGAAAAGCGATGCTGCCAGTAGCCACCTCATTCAAGAACAAAGTTAAAGGAATGATTGATGGTTTTTCATCAACAAAGCAAACATGTTTTATGCAACCCCTATCCTTAGTCGAATTAAATAATGAACTAAATGAATACCTCTCAGAGAAGCGAAAAGAGATAATTCGAATATTGAAAAAGTTGACCTTGGAAATCTCTTCTTATCATAAATTGCTAGATAACATATACACAATAATAAAATACTATGATGTCCACTTTACGATAGCATCATTAGCCTTGCGGCTTGATGCCATTGCTCCAATTTTTTCAGATAAAATTTTATTAAAAGATTCTATTAATCCACTGTTCACACTTAGGAATAAAGAGTATGTGCCCCTGAATTTTTCATCAGAGAGTAGGCATAAGACGATAATAATATCAGGGCCAAACTCAGGGGGGAAAACCATTGTCATTAAATCAATCGGCCTTTACAGCTTAATGGCTCAGTGTGGTCTATACATCCCTGCAAAAAAAATTGTCCTGCCTATATTTCATTCTTTTTTATCTGATATCGGAGATAAACAGTCACTTGATGATGATTTGTCTACATTCTCAGCGCACATGAAACAACTCTCAAAAATTATTAAAAAATCAAATGAAAATTCACTGATAATCATTGATGAAATGGGAACGGGAACGGATCCGGACATTGGAGCATCTCTGTCTATTTCTATTTTAGACAAATTAACATCAAATAAATCATTCAATTTATGCACAACTCACTTAACACCCCTTAAAATCTGGGGGAATGAGCATCCTGATTCTGAAAATGCAAGTATGGAATTTGATGAGGAGGATATAGAGCCCACATTTATTTTTAAACAGGGAGTCCCTGGATCAAGCTATGGAATTGAAATCGCTAGTCGTATGGGAATTAATAAAGAAATAATAATGAACGCAAGTACAAGCTTAAATAATAAATCATTTAAAATAGAGAACCTCATAAGAGAGATTAATAGGAAAGAAAAAGCATTAGAGACGAAGCTAATTGAAGTTAATTTGCTTAGAAAAGATTTAAAACAAAAACAGATAAATACCGAGCAGATAAAAAAAGAATTATCTAAAAAAAATAGGGAAATGTTAAGAGATCAAAACTCTGGAGTAAGGAAAGAAATTTTAGAATATAGAAAAAAATTAGAGTCATTAGTAGAAAACATCCGGGAAAATAATGCAGATAAAAAATCTATTAAAAAGGCACAGGAATTTATAGCCCAGACTCTATCTCAGATTAATAAAGATAATGTAACCAATGAAACTATAGAGAAAAATAATTATGTTATTGGTGACACTGTAAGAGTTCATGATTTGAATGAGAGTGGAACCGTAATTAATATTAATCAAAAATCAAATAATGTGATAATTGATATAAATAATAAAAAACTATCAGTGCGAATTGATCAACTTACCCTATCAAATAAAGATAAGGTTCAAAAACAGAACCAAAATTCTACGGCTCACTACAATGTTGAAACTCTTGATAGTCAGAGACTTGATTTAAGGGGAGTGAGAGTTGATCAAGCTCTCTTAAAATTAGATACGTTTATTGATAGGGCAATATTCTCAAACCTTGAATCCATTGATATTTTACATGGAAAGGGCACCGGGGCTTTGCAGGAAGCTATCCACAAATACTTAAAAGGTCTAAAGTATATAAAAGAATATAATTTTGCCCCATTAGATCAGGGCGGTACCGGAATAACAATTGTAGAATTTTTTAATAAATGATTGTATTTTTTAATTATGGGTAAAATTTCAGAACAGAGCATAGAGCAAATTCGTAATCGAGCAGATATAATCGATATTATATCATCTTATATGGAATTAAAGAAAAGGGGAAGAAACTTTTTTGGTTTATGTCCATTTCATAATGAAAAAACAGCCTCATTTTCCGTGAGCCCTGAAAAACAAATTTACAAATGCTTTGGATGTGGAGCTGGTGGAAGCTCCATTGATTTTGTCATGGAAATAGAGAAATTAGATTTTATTGAAAGTATACGATATCTAGCAGATCAATATGGTGTTGAAATTGAAGAAACTCATACAGTATCAAAGGGTCAGGATGTAACGGCAAATATCTTTGAAATGAATAATGAGACATTGTCTTTGTATCAGAAAAATCTATTTGATCCAAGTAATAATTTAATCCTATCCCATCTAACTGGCAGGGGCTTAAAGATAGAAACGATTAAAACATTTGGACTGGGACTCAGCCACAGAGAGAAAGATGTGGTACTTAAAAAAATGCAGGGCAACTACAACTCTAAATCAATGCTCTCATGTGGACTTTTTGTTGATACTAAATTTGGTTACATGGATCGTTTTAGAAACAGAATAATGTTTGGTTTATATAATATCACTGGAAAAGTAATTGGATTTGCAGGAAGAGCAATTGATAAGAATGAAAATGCAAAATATATCAACTCCCCAGAAACCCAAATATATAATAAGAGTAAGGTCCTTTATGGTTTACACCTAACGAAGAACGATATATCTAAGTTAGATAGTGCTATTGTTGTTGAGGGGTACATAGATTTTCTTCAACTCTATCAATCAGAGGTAAAGAATGTTGTCGCTGTTTCAGGAACTGCTTTTACCGATGGACATGCCCATTTGCTTAAACGGTTAACAAAAAATGTTTTGATTGCCTATGATGGTGATGCTCCAGGCGTATCCTCTGCGGTTAAAGCTGGCTATGTACTACTAAAAAATGGAATGAATCCATCAATTATTAGAATGCCTGATGGCCTTGATCCTGATGATTGGGTTTTAAAGTCGGGCATTGAACCATTTAATCAGTCAGCGAAGAATTCAGTTCCATTGATTGAATTTAGTCATCAAGAATTTCAAAAAAAATCAAATACAAATATTGCAGATTTTATAAATGAGACACTTCTTAATCTTTTGCAAATTCAGGATAGTGTCGTAGCAGAAATAAATTTAAAATTACTATCTAGTTGCACTGGAATTTCATTTGAAAGCATTAAAAATAATTATCTTTCTCTGCTAGAAAAAAGAGATAGGAGGGATAAATATCAAAAAGTTGATCAAGAGTCTACTTCTATGAACCCTTCAATTGAAGATGATTTATTAATGCTATGTTTCTCAAAGGATAAAAAAATACGAGAGCAGATATATAATAATCTAGATATTAAGTGGATGAAAAGCGATCAATCTAAAAGAATCTATGAGCAAATTTATATACACCTAAACTCTAAGTTTGAGCCTGATCCTACTATTATTCTAGATCAACTGGAATTAAAAGAGGATCATCATAAACTGGCAAGCCTCACTTTTGAGGTTGACAGGATAGCCCCATCTATTAGTATGGCACAGAATTGTATCCAGAGACTTGAACATCTATCTTTGAAAGAGAAACTAGAAAAGTATCGTGAGATGTTAAGGGACGCTGAAAAATCTTTTAAGGATAATTCCGAGCTTATTACTAGAATTACAGAAATTCAGTATAAAATGAATTCTATTAAGGGGGCACGCTCATGAATAATATAATTATTATTCTTATTGGATTATTTTTTTTTTCATGCGATGAAGATCCCATAATTGGCATCTCCAATGAGTACACACCAAATTTAGACTATTCCATGGACTTGGATTGGAATAATAGTCAACCAAGGTCAATAACTGGAGTGCATATTAAGTGGAATCAGTGGGAAGAAAATGATTCCACAAATTTTGTGAGCTACTATATTAAAGATGTCACCACTGAGAATGATAAACTTTTAGAGGATATGGTTAGTAGTGAGGATACCACCTATACAGTGAACTTCCCTGTGGGAACCTTTCTTAAAATATGTATACTTGCAAACTTTACTAATACAGAAAATACTAATTCGGATTATATCTCATCAGATACAATCCAGTTTTTCACTCAGCCGATGTCGGCTGCATCTAACATCCTAATTGACACTCAACCATTTCAACATAATATTACTTGGGAGGCAAGTGATGAAGAGAATATTACAAGCTTGATTGTATATAGATCTCATATTGAAGAGGGCAATAATATTCCCAACTTAATAATAAACACATCAAATGGGCTTCCTGAGGAAAATGAGTGGCAGTGGAACCAAATGTATGAAGGAAATAACTTTGATAATAGCTTTGTAGATACAACAATACTATCTGATTATAAGTATTTTTATAGTATAAAAGTTCAAATTGAAAGTTCTGATAATATTGAAAACTTTAGATACAGTATTATTACTCCAGCCGTTGCTGAGATGATAAATCCAATTAGTGACCACCCCCTTAATTTAAATGCATCTGATGATTTTGAAGATGTTATTACTCTACAATGGGAAATCTATCCCAATGATGATTTCTATGCCTATGAAATCTGGCGAAGTGATATAGCAACCACGTCAATAGAAACGCTCGAGGGTAATGGTGAGAAATTAGTAGAGATTACAAATAAGAATCTCGATTATTTTGAGGATCGACTCTCAATTGGCTTTGGTAAAAAATGGTACTACTTTATAAGAGCATATAATAACTATGGTGAGAATATTGAATCTGAAATAGAACAGGGAGACACAAGGCTGTGAAATTAATATTTCTTTTATTGTTATTTTGTTCCTGTGCTAAAATTTTTATTCCTGAGGATGAAAATTACAAATCCATTCATCTAAATAGTAGTGGCTGGATTGAGGTCTCCAATCAAGACTATAGCTGTGAAAATGGCCTTCGTGTTTTTGATCATGATTTTACATTTGAGGTCTATTTTAGTGGAGATAGTAATGAAACAAATGCAGCTGGAACAATGTTTAGCCTTGTGGGAAAAGAAACCGAAAATTTTATTGATAGTAATTGTGATGGCCTGCTTGATGATAATGAGATAGATAGCAATGGGGATGGAGTACTTGATGATATGATTAATGATGATTTTATTGTTCTGGCTGTGCATAATGATCCATCTATTAATAATGTGCTTAGTTTTTATGTTAATGATATTGAGCAGGAAGTAACATTTGATGGTATAGATTTTACTGATTCAAATAAATTTCATCTTCTGCAGGTCACTTCAGATGGTGATAGTATTAAATTCTATCTTGATGGATCCATAGCCTATTCAATTGAAGCGGACATTATGATTCAGGGAGCAAATCTCCTGATTGGAGCAAAGGGCAATCATAGCAACGTTGATAGAGCATGGCATGGCTACATCGATGAGGTTAGACTGTGGAATGGTATTTTATCTGAGGATTATATGGATCTGCACTTTGAGTCTTCAGATAAACTGGTAGAGACCATGCAGGATTCTTCACTATGTAATTTAGTCGGTCTCTGGTCCTTTAATTATTCTAAAGAGACAATAGAGATTTCAGATGAGAAGTGCACAGAAGCCAGTAATCTATATTATGGAGTATGTGATTTTGATATCTGTGATTATCCCCTAGATGGGGTGTTATATACCTTCCCTGATTCAGAGGTTAGATTCTCTAAAAAGGGATTTTAATTTATTTTTTTATAGCATTTGTAGCAAATCACCCCAACCAAGATACCAATTGCTGTACCCGCGAGCACATCAGATGGATAGTGAACTCCAATATATACCCTTGAGAATATAATAATAATCGCATAGGACCATATATACTTAGAAAAATTCTTGTAAATTGATGAGAAGATAATACTCATGCTGCTGATATTCAGCGCATGATTTGATGGGAATGAATAGTGCTTTCCTCCACTGCCCCCAAGATGATTAACAAGCTCACCCAAACTAACCCATGGCCTATCTCGAAACTCCAGATGTTTGATAAATTTTCCAAGTTGATCCCCAATGAGAATAACAAGCGGAATAAGTATCAAAAGTTTTTTCCTATTTTTTTTATCTATGTAGGATAGAAATAACCAAAGAGCTAATATCGCTGGGATCCAATTCTTAACCCTATCAAATAATGGCATAATAAAATCAAAAATAGGATTTGAGAGTGTTTGATTTATAAACAATAAAATATTTAAATCAAGTGTATATAATAAATCTAGCATAATAGCTAAAATACAAAATCATTTTAATTAAAAACCAGTACATTGCTCCATATTTACTATGAAAAGATAGGTAAAATATAATAAATTAGTCAGTTCCAAGGGCCCTTAGCTCAGTTGGTTAGAGCAGCGGACTCATAATCCGTTTGTCCGGGGTTCAAGTCCCTGAGGGCCCACTATGAATAAGTTTATATTAATATTAACAATTTTTTTCTCTTTTCTATTGGCGCATGATGACGCCGAAGAAAGTCATCGTCATGACCGATCATATTTAAAACTTGGATTTTTAGAGGGTGTAGTTGTTAATTTTGATACAGGTAAACCTATTGAATACGCATCAGTTTCAATTTATGGAATAGAGACTGATGAGCTGGTAGTAGGAACTATAACAGATACCCAAGGATACTTTTCTATTGATAAAATTCCTATGGGAAGTTTCTTTGTCCTTATTCAGTTTATTGGCTATCATGTATCTAAGATTGAGAGTGTTGTGCTAAATTCTATATCAGGAGTAAGGCAAGACTTAGGTGAAATTAAATTAAATCCAAAATCTATTGAGGCACCTGAAGTGAATGTTGTAGAGGATATGCCTAAAATTGAATTCGATACTGATAAATTAATTTATACTCCATCTGGTGATATCCTTGCATCTAGTGGCTCCGCTGAAGATGTTTTAAATAATGTTCCAATGGTTCTTGTTAATCAGGATGGGGCAGTTACTCTAAAAGGAAGCTCTAATGTAAAAATTCTAGTTAATGGTCGTGAGAATAGAATTGGTGAAGGTGGAAATGATGTTGATAATATTCCTGCATCAATGATTGAGAAGGTAGAGGTTATAACATCACCATCAGCAAAATATGATCCTGAAGGGATGGCAGGAATTATTAATATTATTTTGAAAAAAGATAAGGGTGAAGGATTTAATGGAGAAGTAAAACTTTATACTAAGCAAAGTGATCACCATGATTTCTTTAATATGGGTGGAATTTCATTGAGTGGGAATTATAAAAAAAATAAATTCAATGTATATTCATCTTATTCAAATAGCTTAAGATATAGAGATCACTATGGATATCGTGAGGCCTATACAACCTACACTCACCTAGATTCCTTGTTAGATTTTGAAAGCAATATTCATTTTGAGTGGGAACGCGAAAAAAAGAAAAAAGGTCAAATATTTAGATTGGGAACAGATTACTACCTAACTGATGATATTACTCTAAACTTTGAGAGCAGGTATAATAAATATAGCTCAAGTGAGCAAAGTATTGAATCTACAATATTACCAGAACCAGAAGAAAAAATACACGAAGAAGCTGAACCAGATGGGAATTATGAAATAGGAGTATCCTTTTCTGCAGATAAAATATATAATAACCCAGATAAAAATTTATCATTTTTTTATTCATATGATATTCATCCAGTGGATGAAGAATATGATATTATAATTGAAGATGGTCATGGGGACACAACATTTATTAGTAGTACGCTTCAATCTCAAGAATTAAAACTTTCCTATACACACCCTATAAATGATAAATCAAAATTTGAAATGGGCTATGATTTTGATCAAACAAATAACAATGAAAAAATGGATTATTCCCTTCATGTTCATGAAGGGAATTCAGGAGATCCTACGCCACCGAATGATGAGAGTCCTCATATCTCAGGTCTAAATACCTATGAATATAATAGAGATATTCATGGTGGATTTTTAGAATACAATACTCAGATCACTGATAAATGGAGTATTAAGCCGGGTATTCGGTTTGAATATGTAAATAAAAATATTCAATTTACTGGAGAACCTAGTGTATGGTATTGTGGCTCAGTGGAAGCTCAAGATACTTATGATTCATATGAAGCTTGTGATGAAGCTTGTTCCTATAGCTGTGAACTAACAGAAAATCCAACAGATGAGCTGGGAGCCTACGCACAAATGTTAAAAGAAAATAATAATACTGACTTTGATAATAGTTATACTAGTATTTATCCTAGCTTTCATGTTACTTATAATATAACTGAAAAAAGAAGTCTTCAATTTGCAATTAGTTCAAGAGTAGAAAGGCCAGGAGGTGGACATCACGGAGGCTCAAGGCAAATAAGACCATTTCCTAGAGAAGTACATTCAGACTATTTTATCTTTTTAGGTAATCCTGAATTGAAACCTGAATACTCTACAAACTATGAGCTTTCATACAAATCACCTATTCCAATGGGGTTTTTCTATACAAATATCTACTTTAATGATGTGAGAGATAAAATTGAGTGGTACAGCAGTAACCAGTACCCTGATTTTGATGTGCTGACATTTAAAAATGCAGATAAAGCCAAAAGCTATGGCCTTGAATACTTTTTTATGATTATGGGCCAAACTATTGGTGGTGGATTTTGGTATAATGATATTCAGGATGGCTCAGATGATTCTGAATTAAATGGAATCAATAAAGGCCTAAATATGTATGGTAAAATCAATCTACCAGAAAAATATATAAAATATTTTGGATTTGAATTTGGATTCTATTATATGAAAATAGCAGATGACTATGGCTCAATGTTTGGGGACAAAGGTACAATTTGGGCAAATGCTGGAATAACAAAATCACTTTTCAAGAAAAGAATTAAACTATCGCTTGATGTTGACAATATTTTTGATAGTGGAGGCTTTTCAATGAAAAGAACCAAGCCTCTAATCCCTGGAGTTGACTATATTCCAGGAGGTTATACAGGCGGAGAAGAATATACCAATGTAAGTAGCTCTCGAAATGGAAAAACATTTTCTATTACCCTTAAATATAATTTTGGAGAACTTGAAAGACAGAAAAGATCTTTTAATCGTGATGGTTCCATGGGTGGCGGTGGAATGGATATGGGATACTAGGTTTTTATCGTAAAAATCTAAAAACCTGAAATATCATGAAGTGAAATTCCCAACGAGATTTTATCAAAGCTCTCTGGTGACCCCTCAAATCCCCAGGAATAACTATCATAGGACCCTTGAAGAGTGATATTTTTCTTTATTGCAACAGAAACCCCAAGACTATAGCTCTCGCGAATGTCATTATCATACTGACCATTAAATGGAACTGGCATATACTGATAGCCAGCAAACAAACGGACAGGAATAAGTGGAAGCCTCATTGCGGTTCCAAAGTGATGAGATAGTGTGGAACTAAAGGTATCTCTAATTTCCTGATTGATAACAACAGATGCAGGAAGCTCTAAATCAGATTCATATATTTCATCAGATAAGAATTCAAGATTTTTCCAGTTAGTTTGCTCCGCCTCATAGAAAAAATTAATTGATTTAAATAGTATTGCGGCTCCCGCATGAAATGTAATCGGTTTTTTTACATCATATTTATATGTCTGGGAAAATGATAACTCACTATCTAAATGATTTGATTCAATATACTCTTCTTTTACTGATAGTGAGGTTGGCATATCTATGGATATTCCATACTGAAGATTACTTGATAATACATGAAGAAGACCAACCGTTAAATTAGAGCCCGAGTATCTAGGTTTAAAATAGTAGGTCTCCTCTGCTCCACTCATAACCATCTCATCATTTCCACCAATAAATTTTAGATCTGCTCCTAAATATAGGTCTTTTGAGAATTCAACGGCGGCGGCGAGGTGATAGGAAGATAATCTGCCCTTTTCGCTAAATTCATAGGAGCTATTTTGGGAGGCAGACATAAAATCAATTTCTTTGTGGCCTCCAGCACTAAAAACTAATCGTCCCTGGTACACTGGGATAGGTTGAACAAAATCAATTCCATTAAATCCTGTATTGGTCATATTTGATGTATTGCTACTAAACTCACTGTCTGAATAATTTAGCTGAATGTATCCAAACTGAACAGCTGCTAGATTTGCAGGGTTTGAGGTTAGCCCGGGAGTTATGTATCCCGATGCAACGGTCGCGCCTCCAATGCTATTTGATAAAATCTGCGAATGCTCAAATCCCCAGAATGGTCTTAGAACATCAAATGCGTTTTGGCTAAAAAGTGAGCCAATTAGTATTATTGAAGTAATGAATATATTTTTCATAATCTGCTTCTTCCTTTGCTTCTTGATGATTTCTTCGAGCTTTTACTGCTTTTACTTGATGATTTCTTTGAGCTCTTTGACTTATAGCTCGATGATTTCTTTGAACTCTTTGATTTAGAGCTATAATTTGAGGATTTATCATTTTTAGAACTCTTTGACTTAGAGCTATAATTTGAGGATTTATCATTTTTAGAGCTCTTTGACTTATTTGAGTTTGTGTATGAGGTAAATAAGAACTGTGCAATATTTAGAGCCGTATTATTTCTTTTTTCTACTCTACTATTTTTACTTTTTCTTGCATCAACTATGGAATTTATAATAATTGATGAACTGGAATTGCTACCATTCTTTTTATCAGAAATTATATAATTGCTCTTACCAGGATTGTCATGATTTGGTATATCTACTGGAGATCGATCTTCAAATGTAATTGCCTGATATCCAGATTCATCAGTTTCGCTGCGATTGTAGCTGTTCTCTCTTCTTTCTATTGAATCATTTCCTCCATCACTATAGTCATCATTATTTTCTCCATTATTCCACCACCCATCATTATATCCCCACCAATAGCCATCGTAGAAGCCATCATGATATCCATAATGATAATTATTATGGTAGTAATCATGATAAAAATATCCATGTCCATAGAAATGGCCATGATGATGTCCGGAGCAGGACCAGTGGTGACAATAGTTGCATGAATAGGATACCCATGTCCCTGTCCACCAGTTAAATGATAAAGAGCAGTGCCCATCACAATTATGATAGGAGTGTGAGTCAGTATCTGTGTGACAATAATCATGTCCACAGCAGGAGGACTCATTGGAGCAGATATAATTATTTATTATTATATAACTATCATCAACATTTAATGTGTCAGACCCTGATTCCTCAACAATTTCATTATTATTATTTGTACCTAAATCAACTTGGTCCTTAGGCGAATTAATTATTGTATAGCAACCAGTTGATACAATGGCATATAAAAATAATACTGATATTTGAAGTAAATATTTAATCTTTTTCATTTTTGCCCCCAATTATTATGGTATTAGCAATTTCCTATTATAGATTAACAAATATAATTTAGTATTACAACAATTTTTCCATATTATATAAAATATTCCATATTATATATATTAATTCCATTTTTTTTCTATAATTTCATTTTATTGTTGTCGTCTAGCTATACTATTCTTAATTTTAAATGTATAAAATGTTCCATAATTATTAAATAATTAAAGGGGGAGTTGTTGAAAGTCCGGTCTGCTGATTTATATAGATTGATTGAAGAATCATGGGACAAGCTCCACAGCGAGCATGGAGAGAGCTTTAAAAGCATGAATCAAAATTTCTTTGATAAGCTTGCAACTCATATACAAAAAGATTCGATGAATAAGTATAAACTAAAGGGTGCCACTCTCTACAAGCAGTACTTTTTAAAAATAAAAGATGGTAGCAGCCAAACTGATTTTATCGGAGTCACCCCAATGTATCTTTCTGCTCTTTCTTATTTTTTATATAAACGACCATTTGAAGAGATAGATATCAACCAGCCTCTATCTGAGATTGAAGAGGAGGTCCCTGAGTTTCCATCCTATCATGCTTCCTTCCCCTCTACACCAACTATCCCCCTGCAAATGAATAGCTTGAAAAATATATTCTTAAAAAGTAAGCTCACATTCTCAGCTGATACCTCAAGATTACTTAAAACATTTTTTAAAAATTTTAATTTTATTACAGATACGACAATCTGGTGCAAAGATGAGTCAATTAATCCCAATGGAACTCATAAAGATCGAATGGCCTGGGAAATTTATCTTTGGTATGAAAATGAAATTAAAAAACAAATGAACACCCCTGGTAAAAAAATATCACTCAAAAGTCTATCTCTCATCAGCTCCGGGAGCGCTGCATACTCTGTCCAAAAAGTTTTAAAGAATAGAGGACTTCCAAATCTTCATGTGCTTATTGATCGACATGTAAATAAAAAATTGATCAAATTCCTCAAGGAGCAGGATTGCAAGGTTTTCCCAATTGATTTAGATGAGAAGGAACTTTCATCAAATGAAATTCTAAAACTAACAGATAATATTGCTGGAGTTGACCTAACTTATAGCCCAGAGTTTAAAGAAAGTAGAAAGGTGTACTATGACTGGCTATCTTATGAAGTTTTAAATCAAAATCCAAATTGGGTGTTTACGCCATTTGGAACTGGAGATTTGTATAAAAATATTATTATTAGAAATAGCAAGGAAATGGACAAAAAAGTTTTTTCTAAAAGATTCTTTGGAGATAAAAAAATTCTTACTCAATGTAATTTTATGGGCGCCGCCTCAAATAGAAAAAAATCTAAAATGAAAATGCTCTACTCAGCATTCCAGAATAAAACTATTAAAAATGTAAATGATAAAATTGTTTTTCCCTTGATCGAAAAACAAAATTGTGGAAATAATTCTAAAGTGCTAATTCTAGAGGAAAAATATATAAATTCAGCAATAGAGATTGCAGAATATTTTAATATTACATTCGAACCCAGTGGGATTTCTGGCCTTGGACTATTCTTCCAGATGGCTGATCAACGTCAAATTGAGCTGAATCAACATGACAAAGTAATTATAATTAATACTGGGAAGAGTATTGTATCAAACTACTGCTAGCTAAGCACCAGACTAATTAAGAGTATTATATCATCAACTGACACCTCCCCATCTTGATTTAAATCCGCTAGATTAATTTGATTTAAATCAAAATCACACAGATCTAATATATAATTAACCATTAAAATTATATCAAATATGTCAGCATTATAATCACCATTAGCGTCTCCAGCCAGCGTGGATTCTCCTATTAAGTAATCTAGGGGATACTTAAAGGCCTTAGATATTCCATTCTGCCCTGCTTCACTATGCAGATATTCCCAAACAAGATTTCCATTGTAATCAACCTCAAATAACCTTAGCTCTGTCGCAACGGTTACAAATGTATTCCCATTTGGAAGTCTTCTTGCTCCAGACATAATATGAGAAAAGGAATCTGAAATATATGTCCAGGTAGCAATGATTGGGCCAAAAGGATCTGTGCTGTTAATCTCATAGGCTCCATCACTGTTAAGTGGCGGGGTAATTTCAACTACAGAAGATACTGTCCCATTTTGGCCAAAGCCTGTGACCGCCCCATTATTAAAAATAATAATATTACCGGCAGCTGGATATCCTGCCTCGATCCAATTTACATCATGCTGCCCAATTAAAGCCTTATCATCTATTGTTCCTCTGCCATAATTCATGGGGTTTCCCCATCTATAGAGGATATCTCCCCCCATTCCACTGTTACCACCAATATGTCCAGCCGCCTCATCTGTTGTGGTGCTGTGATCAATAATATAAAACTCACTCATGTTCCTGGATGATATAATAATCTGATTTAATTCTTCGTTGTAATCTATTGAATTTATATGATTCCAATCTGAAATCCCTAATTGC
>Ga0114996_10003165_pt1 | contig 20635 bp, 13 predicted proteins | sample ArcticOcean_MG_C_4_FD_87039 | JGI IMG/M metagenome (GOLD analysis project Ga0114996, IMG submission 87039) | Marine microbial communities from western Arctic Ocean - ArcticOcean_MG_CB4_134 | ecosystem: Environmental > Aquatic > Marine > Oceanic | place: Arctic Ocean: Canada Basin | collected... | reverse complement strand
CCGGCGGACGGCCGTCCGCCGGCACCTCTATCCGGAGCCGCGTCTTGCGCTGGGGCGCTTTCTGGCCGGCGACCTCGGAGTAGGTGCCGCGATGGACCTCAGCGACGGCCTTTCGACGGACCTGAGCCGCTTTCTGAGGGCGAGCGGCGTTGGCGCGTCGATCCGCGCGGGGCAGATTCCGCGCTTCCGCGGGGCGTCGGTTGACCAGGCGCTCCACGGAGGTGAAGACTACGAATTGCTGTTCGCTGCCTCGCCGAAGCGCGCGGTACCGGAAAGCTTCGAGGGGCTCGAGCTGACCCCGATCGGCACGGTCCGCAAAGGGAACGCAATTGTGCTCGAAACCGAGGCAGGCGAAATCCCGCTTCCGTCCGAAGGCTTCCAGCACTTCGATTCCGCGAGCTAGCCGCAAGCGTTTGCTAGCCAGCACAGCGTACGTAAATTTGTGACTGCAAACCCGAACGCCACGGTGCGGGATGCACCGATCCTCCTTCGCGGCCGCGCCCTCAGTGCCATCGCGGCGAGCCACAGTCCAACCCCGGTCAGAACCTTTTCGAGGATGCAGCGAGCCATCCGCCAAGTTCGGCTCCGGGCAGATCGAGTAACATCAAGAGAATGTCGGCATTTCTTCAGAGCATCGTGGACCGGGCCCGATCGTTACGCAAACGGGTCGTCTTTCCCGAGGGCGACGACGAAAGGGTTCGCGTAGCGGCCCAACGTCTCGCGCAAGACAAAATTGTCGAACCGGTCTTGATCAGCAGCAACAACGGCATCCCCGGCGTGAGCTTTGTCGATCCCGAGACCTCGGACAAGCGGGAGACCTACGCGAGTATCTATCACGCTCGGCGGCGGGCGAAAGGAATGACCCAGCAGGAAGCGCACCGGATCGCCGGGAGACCGCTTTACCTGGCGAGTTTGATGCTGGCCAATGGTGATGCCGACGGGCTCGTCGGCGGTGCGCTCAACACAACGGCCGAGACCGTGCGAGCCGTCATCCAGTGTATTGGGGTTCACCCCGATTATCGGCTGGTTTCCAGCTTCATGGTCCTCGTTCACCGCGACACCGAATGGGGTGACCGTGGTGTCATGGTCTTTGCCGATCCCGCGGTCGTGCCCGACCCAACGGCTCATCAGCTCGCCGACATCGCGATCGCCACGGCTAAGAACGCCCGCCGCATCCTCAGTGACACCCCCAGGGTGGCGCTGCTGTCGTTTTCGACCAAGGGGAGCGCGGCGCATCCGATGGCCGAGAAAGTGATCGAGGCCCACCGCATCGTGCAAGTCCGCGCCCCGGACCTCTCCGTTGACGGAGAATTGCAGGCGGACGCCGCGCTTGTCGATGCGATCGGCCGTTCGAAAGCTCCGGGGTCTCCGGTGGCCGGACGCGCCAACGTTTTAATCTTTCCAGCGCTGGACGCAGCCAATATCGGCTACAAGCTGGCCGAGCGGCTGGGAGGATGCATTTCTTTGGGACCGTTCCTGCAGGGTCTCAATAAGCCGGCCAACGATCTCTCGCGCGGATCGTCGGTGGACGACATTTACTACACAACCGCCATCACGGCGCTGCAAGCCGAAGGCGAGATTTAGCCCGCCACCGGCCTGCAAGCCACCCATCGCAAACAGATCGCCCGCCGAGACAGCAAGCACGCCACCCTCATGACCGGCGAGGACGGCCGCGGCGCCATCATGCTGGAAGCAGGCAGCCGGCGCCCAACAAAACACCGGCCGAGGCTTGTCTGACATTGCAAGGCCGCCAGCCATTCCGGCTGCGGTACAATTTAGCCGTCGAGGGTCTTTTTATGAGGGGCGTTTTGCAGCAATCAGAGCTTTGTGCGTCGCACCCGGAGTTGCCCAACCATGGGCTATGACGCTTGGGCGACTCTTCTAACAGTTGTCTTGGTCATGGTGGCGATGCTCAGCAATCGCCTTGCCATCGAAGTCAGTATGGCAGCAGGTCTCTTCCTGCTCTTACTTCTCGGCGTTAGCTCGGTCGAAGACGCCTTCCGGGGGGTTGCTCACCCGGCGGTCCTGATGATTGGCTCGCTGTTCGTCGTTGCAGCGGGACTAAGGGAGACCGGTGCCATTCAAGGTTTCGCTGAACGGCTCCTGGGCAGACCAACAAACGTTTCCGTTGCCCAGTTGCGCCTCATGGCCCCGGTCGCGCTCCTGTCCGCCTTCATGAACAACACCCCGGTTGTCGCAATGTATTTGTCCATTGTGGATGGGTGGGCGCGAAAGATTCGGATCAGCCCCTCGAAGTTGTTCATCCCCCTCAGTTTTGCGGCTATTCTCGGCGGACGGCTGACCCTGATTGGAAGTTCTTCGAACATCGTGGCAATGGGTCTTTACCTCCAATATCTAGACGAGAACCGCTCCCCGTTGCAGGCGGGCGTCAACGAGATCTCTTCACTGAAACAGTTCTGGGGGCCCGCCGCGGTCGGACTGCCGCTAGCCATTATCGGAATCGTGTTCATCCTGCTGTTTTCTCGCTGGTTGTTGCCCACCCGCAAGCCGGCTCTGGAGGTTGGCCCGGACGCGCGTAAGTACACGGTGCAGATGGAAGTGCAAGCGGGTTCGCCGATCGTCGACAAGAGTATCGAAGAAGCAGGGTTGCGGCACTTACCGGGCCTTTTTCTCATCGAGATCGATCGGCTGGGAGAATCGATGCCCGCGCCCTCACCCTACACCTCTCTGCGGGCCGGCGACGTCCTCAGCCTCGCCGGGATACTGGAATCGGTCGTTGATCTCCGCAGAATTCGGGGCTTAGTGCCTGCCACCGACCAAATTTCAAAGGTGCATGCGGATGACTCTCAGCGAATGCTGGTGGAAGCGGTGGTGTCCCATAACTCACCGCTGATTGGGCAGACTGTCCAGCAATCGCGGTTTCGCACCGTTTACAATGCCGCGGTCATTGCGGTTCATCGCAATGGCGAGCAGATCAAGGCCAAGATTGGCAATATCGCCCTGAAGGCGGGTGACACGCTCCTTTTGGAAACGCACAGGGGCTTCGTGGACGCCCATCACAACAGCCCGAATTTTTACCTCGTATCCGGAGTCGAGGGCTCGACCCCGGTTCGCCACGAGAGAGCCTGGGTTGCGGCGACACTTTTCGGGATATTGGTCGTTTGCTTGGGTTTCACCAATGTTGAGCCAGTTGTTGCAGCGTTCGGTTGCGCTTTGGGAATGGTCGTGACCGGCTGCCTGAGCCGGGCGGAGGCTCGTACCAGCGTCGATTGGCAGGTGCTGGTGATCATCGCTTGTGCGCTAGGCATTGGCGGCGCGCTAACGCAGACCGGGGCAGCTGCTCACCTAGCTGCGCAGATTCTTGATCTTTGCAGCGGTCTCGGCTTTGGCCCTCATGGGATGCTGTTCGTCATCTTCATGCTTTGCGCCTCGCTGGCCCAGGTCATCACAAATAACGGTTCCGCGGCCGTGATGTTCCCGATTGCGATGGTCACCGCGGGCGGACTCGGGGTCAGCACCGAACCCTTCTTGTTTGCTCTGATCATGGGTGCGGGGGCTAGCTTCGCCACGCCGCTCTCCTACCAAACGAATCTAATGGTCTATGGACCGGGGGGCTATCGCTTCTCGGACTTTGTCCTTATTGGAGTCCCGCTGACGCTGTTACTGGGCTTTGTCACAACCCTGGTCTGCCCGCTCGTTTTTCCGTTCTAGCCCGCTTCTCTCACCGCCTGAGGGGGGAAGCACGCGGTGAGAAAAGCGGGCTGCCCGTAGGGGCTGAACAGTGCTCGTCAAGCGGCACGCGCTACTCCACCTGCCACTTCGAGGAAACAATACCGGCGATCCCCATCCGCCGGGGCAGAGCCTTCAGCCGGGCCTCACTTGGGCTGCCACTTGAAGACGTGCAGGGTCAAAGGCTCACTGCCGGTATTCTTGATACCGTGCGAGTGGCCCGGCGCCGCGTAGAGCATCGTTCCGGCAGCGCAAGGCGACGCCTGGCCGTCGAGCAGAAACTCTCCTTCGCCCTCGACCACGAGCAGAATTTCTTCTTCCGGGTGCTGGTGCGGCGGGTGAGGGCTGTAGCCCGGGTTGACACGTACGCGCAGCGTTTCCAAAAGCCGCAACTGGTCGGTTTCGCCCTTGTAGTAGATGTGTACTTCTCCGAATGGCGCCGTGATGTGCCGCCCGTCTTCCGGTGTCTTAATCCAGGGACTGGTCTTGCCTGCCAGCGGCGCCGCTCCCGCCGCGAATAGAGCGGTGCTCATCATTGCGATCGCATTCCTGCGGGTATCCATCAGTATCTCCTCCCGGCCCAAGGGCTCCACGCTCAAATTGGCGATCTACAGAATTGGTTTGCCGAAATCCGCGGCGGGCTCTACGCGGTTGCAAAATCGAGATTCTTCGTAATGCGGACGCCCTCTTTGCCGAATAGCTCCAGGAAGTCGCTCGTCCGTTGCCGTGCGGTTTCCTGCTGCTCGACGGTTAGATTCACGTTGAGCAGATCCACCATCCAGGGAGCCTTCTGAGCGCACCTCACGTAGGCGTCGACAATCACTTTCGAGACCGGCAGTGTCGTCGTCTTGGAGTCGTCATGAACGTCGACGTCGCTGGCTTGTTGCAGCTTGGCGAATTCTTCGGCGACGAGCCTGGCGAACATTTCTTCAGTAAACGGATCGCCTTCCTTGGCGCCGGTTTCCTCGTCGGCTGCCGTCAGGGTCGCCGTCTTGTGCAGCCATTCCCAAAGAATACTGAGCCGGATCTCGCCTGTCGCCATGTCTTCCATGAGGTAGAGAACGTCTTCGTTGCCAAAGAAATCCGCTGGTTTTAGCGCGGCCGCTTGGAACCCTTGTTCGAAGGCGTTGCCGTATTGGACGGCCACGCTGATCAGGTCTCTGGCGCCCCGAATCGTTCGCGGCGCCGGCTCGAGAAGCACCAAGCCGTCGGCGTCGGAATCGGTGTAGCTCAGCGCCGGGTACGAGCGGCCCGCTTGGTTGGGCTCGCCGGCTTTCTCCCAAACCGGGCGGATGATATGCACCATCTTCCAGTGGGCAACCCACTTGCCGCTGGCGCCTTCTCTTTGTTCGCGTTCGGCGCCCAGAGTCGCCTTCTTCATGCTCGCGGCGACACCCGCTTCGGAACCGACCGGGATATTGGGTTCCATGCCACCCTGCCAGAGCGCGAATTGGCCCGTTTCGTCGGGAGTGTTGGTGGCCCGCCGCACGCGGTCCTCGTAGTTCCGCATGTAGCCGTAGGTCATGGTGACGGCATCGATGTTCGGGTGGATGAAATTCGGATCCCAGGCCATCGCGTCAGCGACGCTGTTGATGTAATCCCAGCGGCCGGTGTTGAATCCCGCGAACCGAATTGCGAGCGCCGCGCGAATCTCCATCAATTGGAACGAGGCCTCAATCTGTTCGACCAAGACATAAACTTTGATCACCCCGTTTGCCAAGCCCAGGCAGGACTCCACGCCGCTGAGAATGTCATTCCATAGCGCGGCTTCCTCCGCCGTCTGGATCTTCGGAAGATAGAAAACCAGGCTGGCTCCCTGTTGCGCAAATGACTCGCGATTGGCGGCGACGTAGAGGGCGGCATCCACAATCGAGGCGGAAAAACCGCTGCCGTCGGCGCTTCGAATGTGACGATCCTCCAAATGAAGGCCGCGCGCCCGAAAGATCTTCGTTGTGAAGTCGAGCTGGCTGCGCCAGTCCTCGATGATCTTGCGGCCGAAGAAGCCATCGGCCCATGAGTTCATCTGCCCGGCCACGGTCTCAGCCGCCTGCAGGAAAACCGGGTCCTTCGCGAACGCCAGACGAAGGTTTCGCTGGTTATCGAGCGACATAGTCTCGATCTGCCCCAGCGCATCCTCGCCGTCAAACATCCAGCCGTCAGCGCCGGAGAGAAGTGCGTAGGCCACATTGCGGATGCTGTTTTCGAGCCCAGCGCGAGGTTTCGCGCCCGGACCGGTCCCTTGTATCCACTGGCACTGGAGGTCGTCCGGGATCGCGGACCCGGTGAAGCGCCCGGCCCGAGCGTCGGCGACCGTGATCCCCGTGCGGCCAATGGTCGATTCGGGGTCCAGGAACTGGATCCTTTCACTGTGATCAGCGCGCCGGCGCCGGCGTTCTAGTCGGGACTGCATCAGAGACTTGCGGTCGGTGTCGAGTTCGGCCAAATCGGCGATCACGCCAAGAGCGGCGGGTGTCAACACGTCGGCGTAGCGTTCTTGAACGCCCGCCCTGATCTCAAACTTGTCGGAATGTGGCATCAGGATAAGATTACTACAATCTCTGTCAGGCGGGTCCGGCGAAGAGCCTTCGCCGGTCTTTTTTGGATCGCGATTGTGGAGAAGCGTGCGCCGCTGTTCGAGACCCCATCATTGCTAGAATGCCCGATGAGGAATCAGAACGGGTCGCCGCATTCAAAGCGGGCCGTCCATGAACCGCAAGGGCGAAGAATCACGGCGCGATTACGGTGAGGCATCCATGGCAAAAAACAACCTATCCAGTCGCAGAGATCTTCTTAAACACTCGCTCCAGCTGGGGGCCGCGCTCACCCCGACCATCCTCCGCGCGGCGGACAAGTCGGGAACGAAAACTCCCATCGTCGGCACTGGCGAATTCACCTATGAAGTCGAGCACGACTGGGGAGTACTCCCCAACCACATCCGCTACGGCAACACGCATGGGGTCGTCGAAGACGCCCAGGGCCGCATCTACATCTGCCACACGGTCCACAAGAGCAGCCAAAGCGATCACACGATACTTGTCTTTGACGACCAAGGAAAATTCATCAAAAGCTGGGGCGGCGAGTTTCGCGGCGGCGCGCATGGACTCCACATCCACAAGGAAGGGAATCAGGAATTTCTCTACCTCACCGACACAGGCAAGGGCCGTCCCGGCGGAGGAATCGACCCGCAATACACGAACGTCGTGAAGATGACGCTCGATGGCGAGGAAGTGCTGCGTATCGGCTACCCGGGCGAGTCAGACAAGTACGAGCTGGATGCCAACGGCAAACCGTCGACGAAGTATAGCCCCACGAACATCGCTATCGCCCCCAACGGTGACATCTACGTGGGAGACGGCTATGGTTCCTATCGAGTCAGTCAGTACGACAAGAAGGGCGGCTTCATCCGAACATTCGGCGAGCATGGCAAGGAGCCGGGGCAGATGTGGCGTCCGCACGGCATTCGAGTTGACCTGCGGGGCCCGGAGCCGGAGCTGCTGGTTGCCGACCGTACGAACAACCGTTTGCAGTACTTCAGCATGGAGGGGAAGTATCTTCGATCTGTCCAGGGCGTGAATCGGCCGTGCCACTTCCACGAGCACGAGGGGGTCTTGCTCATCCCTGACCTGGCTGCCCGCGTTACTTTGCTCGACCGCAAGAACGAGGTCATTGTGCATCTAGGCGAGGACCCGGCCGGTGATTACGAAGAGCGCCGCAAGAAGGGGCGCGAGGACTTCATCCCCGGCAAATTCATCTGCCCGCACGGCGCATGGTTCAACCACCGCGGCGACATTTTCGTTACCGAGTGGGTAGAGATCGGCCGTGTGTCCAAGCTGCGCAAAGTAGCGTAGGCGGTCAGCTTCGGGCGGGCCACGCTTCGACCTTCACTCGCACCCGAACCTGCCGGCTTTCAGCCGCTAGTTGTTCAGCGCTGCAAATCGACCACAACGTACGGTGTATCTTTGTTCAAATCGGGGTGGATCTTCCCGTTCCCGGCTCGGTCCATCACTTCGATCAGGTACATGAAGTTCCATTGCGGGTCTAGATGCGTGCCGGGGACGGTTGCTTCGTATTCATTAGGGCGCCCGGTCGGCAGCATTGCAAGGGTATGGAAGTCTTGGTGCTGGGTGACGCCGCGATAGCGCAGGCGCACCCATTTTACGCCGGAGGGATCGCGGACTTCGGTGCGAACCGTTAAGGGCTCGCCAGGCTGGGCACGCTCGATCGGTTCGTGGCTGACCGTCGGCGCTTCGCGATCGTTGCTAACGATGATCGTCGCCAGGCTCGTGCCGCCGCCGGACGGGTAGGTCACGCGTCGTCCTTGCTCATCGACGGCTTCGATGAAATAGCTCATCTTTCCTGGTTTCGCAAGGCCGGGAATCTCGGCGCGGTAGGTCAGCCTGTCACGCTTTTCCATCTCGCGATATTGAAATCCCTGCTTGTCGTTTTCGTAGCCGACGCGAACTCGGGCGATGGGAGCGTCGCCGCTCACCGTGGCGCCGAGCATAAGCTCCTGCCCAGGCTTGATTCTTCGGACCGGCGAGTGGGCGATGCGCGGTCCGGCCCCAAGCACGCTGAGGCTGCTGACGTGCCAACGCCCGGCGGTGGTGGCTTTGAAGGCAACGTTCAGTTTGTTGTCGGTCACCGTGGTTAGGACGCTGCGCGCCTCGCGCGTGCCGGGGGTCACGGTAAACGTATCCGTGCGGTCCAGGCCATTCGCCTCGATCCACATCGGTCCATAGCTTGGGCTATCGGGCAACTGATTGCCGACACCGAAACGCAACTCGTAGTTTCCGTTGGGCAGGTCAATTGAAAAGGAGTTACGGAGTTCGACCCGCTGATATCTCGCGTCGCGGGTACCTTCGAAATCGAACCGTCCGACAACGGGCCAACGGCCGGGCTCGAACACCTGGCGCAAGTTCTTCAGCTCTTGCAGGCCGCGCTGGAGTTCGATCAGCTCGCTCTTCCAATGGCCGGTCAAATCGACGGACCAACCCCTCTGGTCGGTTTCCCTCCCAAACATCAGATTCTCCGCATACACGTCGCCGGCGGCTTCGACAATGTTTCCCCAGGCGGCAACCGCCAGAGCTTCGTGTTGAATCGAAACGTCGAGGGCGCTTATGTCGTTGGACTTTTTGAACAGCGCCCAATGGTAGGCGGCGCGGCCCCGCTCCGAGTGATAGCCGGCTAGGTTGGCGAGGATGCGCAGGTCAACCATTGTTGAGTGGAACTCTCGGTTGTGCTCGGCGCCGCGCTCCGTGTCGCTCTCGGCGCCATCACCGGCCGCGGCTCGAGCCTGGGCTTCGCCCGCGAGTTTCAAAACGTCGTCCGCCGCGTGCGCAAACCAGTCGGCCGTTTCCAACGGATGAATCTTTGCCGACTCCCCGCCCGCCAGATGCAGGTCGGCGGCTTCACCAATACTCAGAAACTGCTGCGTATCGCTGGGAGTGCCTTTGGCGTATTGCCAAACGTCCCCCCAGCGTTGCTTCTCGGCCCAGCCCCGCGTGGTCGGAAATTTGTTCGGCGGCAGGGAGGACGCAACAATCCGCGGCAGAATCTGGCTAGCGCGCTGCAGGCCTTGTTGCACAAACGGCGCGGCTTCTTTGCCGAAGCGGCGCTGGAACTCCCTTTCCCAGATTTCCGCGGAAGCAGCGGGGTTGTAACCTAACCTTCCGAAAAGCTGGAAAAAATGCCAGTAACGCTCGAACTCGTATTCGTAGTATTGGTGGGTGGGCGCGAGCAAGTGGAAGGGTTTCTCGTTATGCGGACGAGAGGCCATCTTGGTCGCGAGCGGTTCGGTGACTTCGAAACCCTCTCCGTCGTAGAGATGCGTGCTGGCCACGAAGCGGCGCACGTAGTCGGGGTCTCCCCACAGCAGGATGCGCGAGGTTCCGCTGCTCCAAAGCCGCCAGAGCATTTTGTAGGTTTGCGGATAGCGCAGCAGGTCGGCGTAGCCATGCCGCCGGTCGAACTGGTTGCGGCGCTGGGTGTGCGTGGGATGAAAAGGCATGCCCATCTGCTCGGCCCAGTATTTCGTGGCTACGCGAAAGTTGAGTCTCGTCTTGAGTGCGTCCTCGATCAGGTCGTCGGGGTATCCCTTGGCGCGGGCATCGAAACGGATGGTGGGCGCGTGTTCCTTCATGACGGCATAGATATCTCGCCAGTACTGCTTCATCTCGACCCGTGTCAGGCCCGACTCCCCGTGCATGCGGAATTGAATCGTGTCGATGTTGGGAACAAGCCGCAGAAACTTGACGAGCGCTGCTTTGGAATACGCCGACAGATTTTCCTTCGTGACGCCCGAGACCGGAAGCTTTTTACCGTCGACCGGCTCGACTTGGAGGTAGTCCCAGACGCCGTCGGTGTAGTGATCGCCGCGATAGATGTGATCCCACAGGCCCAGCGTGAAGTTCAGGCCGCGCTCATGAGCCATTTCGATCAGCCGGTTGAGCGCCTTGACGTTGCGCTGCTGCTGCACGGGAGTCACGCCCGCGGCCTTGACTTGAGGAAAGCCTTCCGTGTCGAAAAAAGAGGGGAAAGCGGGGGCCAAATAGCCGGACGATTCGTAACCGAAGAGTAGCGAAAAAGTATTGAAGCGGTCCTTGGCGAGCATGTCCAGGTAGCTTGCCCAATAGGCTTCGTTGTAAAAGAAACTCTCGAAGCGGGCTTTGTGCATGGTGTAGATCGAGAGCCCGCGCTCGGCGACTTCAGGGCTTTCTTCGATGTCCCGGACTTCGCTCAACGGTTCGGCCGCATCCTCGGCCCAACCAATGCGGCCGGCCACATCGAGCAGCGCATACATCAGGCCGCGGTCATCCGCGCCGCTCACCAGCAGAACGTTGGCGCCCCTCCATTCGGCGTGGCGGATGAGCAGCGACTCCGGCTTGGCGGGCGCGCTGATTCCCAACTCCCGAATGAGCGTGGCGGCGGCTCCCGAGCCGTTGCCGAGACCGGCGACGATAATCGGGCCACTGCGAGAGTTTCGCAGTCTGGTGCGTTCGCGATAGGAGATTCCTTTGGCGCGCACGGCCTGCTCAATCTTGGTCAAGCCGTGGCGCACAGCAGCGCCGGGGCGAGGGTCGACCACCAGCAGCGCCGTATCCGCGGCTCCCGCGGCGATGACACATGAGAAGAAACTGAGGACAAAGACAGAAAACTTTCGCTTCATTTGTGCGGTCTCCGGTGCGGAATGCGAACCATGACCTTATGGTAAACCTGACTGGATCTGGAGATTGCTGTGCTGCCCGAGCGCAAGCGGGATCGTGCTGACTTCTCGCACACGAGTAAGATGAGAATTCGGAGGTCATGACCTTCGGCCTCAATTTCATGAAGACTTCCGCCAGCGCGATTTGGAAAAGGCTGAAGTCTTGTGGAAACTGGCTTTGCCGAAAAGCTCTAGTTTTACTCATACTGATCGGTGCCTTTGCGTTCCTGATATCGGCGTTCAATGCGTGGCGAGTTCAGACCTCCCAAGGAACAATGTGTTTGCAACAGTCACAGGCGACAACCCTCAGATATCTAGATATTCGAGTCAAAGAACAGCACCCAGTAGAACCAACATTTAGTGCCCAAGTATTTTTGCACTTTGCAGATTTCGGCGAGAAGCCAATCCAGCAACTCACGTTGATCCGATCGGCGCAAGACCACTATGCTCGCCTAACGACAAGGCTGCCAGTGACTTACGAGCCGACATCGAAGGTCCTCGAAACTACCGGTTGGAGGGACCTCTCGCTCGTAGCCGCCAGCGGTTTGCACAGTTACTTCCCCTTCGACGACGCGAGTTTCGACTTTAACCTACAACTAGATCCGCCGCTGACCTACCATCAGATCTTTGTATACAATCACGTACCTGGGTTCGTGATCGACTGTAGCGACTTCCGTGTCAGGCGCAAAGAAGATGGGACTGTAGATATATCGTTTGTTCTGCAACGGAGTCCGCTGGTTGGTGTGATGGCCATCTCCCTAGCAATCGCGTCAGTGGTTTTCATGTTGTTCATACTTCGCCTGAACAACGTTGAGTCACTGGCGACGTCAGTGGCTTCATTTTTCTTCTCCATGTGGTCTTTGCGCGGAATCTTCAGCTCCGAGATGCGGGTCTTCCCAACGTTGTTTGATTTCTGGTTGCTGTTGGTCTGCATGATGATGCTCGTGTTGCTCTGCTTGAAAGCCGTTACTGCTCGCGCTAAACCACTCGGATAGACTGCTTGCCTTACCCTTGATTAAGAGTGGAGAACAGTTCCTGCAATGGCTGTGATCCACTCCGCCTCACGGCATCATCCAACTGAATTGGAAGCGCAACGCCTGGTGCTTTGCTCACTCTCTGGTCGAATGGGGCAAGTTCGAAACGGCGCAGAAACCGCTACGCACGCTCGTCACTTTCCGGTTGTTCGCGCCGACCAGGACTGCTATCAGCGTGATCGGGCTGATCGCCACTCAGCGCGCAACTTTCTCTGGTAGGCCACACCATCGGTTTTGCGTTTTCGCCACATCGCGAAGGCGTCATCATCGGTAGTGGCCGCTTGCTTTTCGAGGTAAGCGGCCACGGCTCTCCGCATCGCCTCGGCGCGTGAGATGGTGTCCCGGCGGCAGACCGCAGCCAGCGAGTCCAGTTGCTCATCGGGAATGTCAACGGTAGTTCGCATGGTCTTGTGATATCGACGTCAATTAGATTTGCGGGTTCGTGTCCGGCTCGGCGACATTCCAGAGGACTAGGGGAAGGCCCGGATAGTTGCAGGTCCCCGGACGTTACCGTATCGAGGTCACTGGAATACCCACCCTGGTTCGCACGCGGTTCTCATACCAGACGACGTTCTTGCTCTCCTGGCCCGCGATCAGGACATCGAGGTCGCCGTCGGAGTCCATGTCGACGAGCCGTATGTCGTACGCCGCTTGGTCCTCATCAATATGGTGAGTCGTGAAGTTGCCCTTGCCGTCGTTCTCGAACCAGGCGGCGATGAAACTGTCTTTGGCGCAGGAGGCGGCATCGATGTCGCCGTCGTTGTCTATATCGCCGATGGCGAGATCGTGCGGGCCTTCCAGGTCCGGGTTAATCTCGTGGAGCGTGAACTCGGGCGCTTCGAACCACAGCAGTCCTTTGCCGTGGCCGCGGGTGGCAATGAAGTCCATTTTGCCGTCGCCGTTCAACTCGGCCATCAGGATGTTCGTGGCGCCTTCCTGCTCTGTCGCCAGGACGTGCTTCTTCCATGGGACACTGCCGTCGGCGGGCTGTTCCCACCAGGCGAACCAGTTGCCGTCCGGAGGGATTTTCGCGGCGCTCGCGGCGTCTGTCTTGCCGTCCCCGTTCACGTCACCTAGCCCGAGGTAATGGCTCAAGCCAGGCGCGTCGCGATCAGCAAAAACGTGCCGCTCCCAGTGCTCGGCCTGACGCGGGTTGGCGGGAACGTTCCACCAAACGAGGGAATCGGGATAGGGTGTGTCCTTCGGCTGAGCGCTGTTGCCCGCCAGGTCGAGCTTGCCGTCCCCATCGACATCGCCGGTGATCAGCCCGTGCGTCCCGTTGACGTCGCCGTCGATCAGGTGGAAAGTCCAGGGATCTTGAACCGGATTTTCAGGACGCTCCAGCCAGAAGATGGGTCCCGGAGAATAGACGGCTCCGATGAAGTCAGGGTCGCCGTCGTCGTCGACGTCCATGACTTCGCTGTGGATAAGATTTCGAGGCGGGTCGGCGGCGGCGATGATGACTTCGCTCCAGCCAGGCGCGACGTAAAGCCGCGTCTTGCCGTCGCCGTTCGAGATGACATCAGCCAGCCCATCACCGCTAAAGTCGGCGGCAACGGCGGTGTGATTCAGGTAGCCTTGGGCGACGACGTGGCGAGGCCAAGAACCCTCCTCGGCGCTGGTGCGAGCCGCCGAGTCCGCGGTGGGCTCATCAGGCGAACAGGAAGAGAGAGAAGCGATAAGAGCAGCGACAATGAATGCGAATCTAGATTTTTCGAGTCTCATGATCTGGCCTTTTCGGTGTACGGGGACAAAATACCATGGGAAGCCGATGAGCTGCTGAGCCGATGAGCTGCTGAGCCGTTTCGTATCGAGAGGTGATCCGGGGCAAGATCGATTTCGTTGCGGTCCAAGGCCTCTCCGATGACCAGATTGCTCTCCGCCTCGATACCCCTCGCCAGTACGTTGAGCACGGCGAGCAAGCGCAACGAAGTAATGGCGGGCCAATTGCGTGCTTTGGCCGTCAGGTGGTGAGAAATACGGACTAAGTCAATGGCTTACAATAAGAGCGTGCGCTTCGAATGGGCTCCGAACAAGGACCGAGCCAATCGACAAAAGCACGGGCTCTCATTCGATCAAGCGACGGAGCTGTTCGCCAGCGACAACGACTATCTGGAGATATACGACGAGGCACATTCCGGCGACGAGGATCGGTTCATAGCGATCGGTCCGATTCGCGCCGGCGTCGTCGTGGTCGTCTACACGGAGCGCCAGGACGACATCATTCGCATCATGAGCGCGAGGAGAGCTACGCGGAGGGAAGTCCGCCTTCTGCAGCAGTATTTTGGAGGTACCGATGCTGGATGACACTCGCGAGTTGACCCCAGAGGACTTCGCAGGCGCCATGCCGCGAAAGCAGCGTGAACGCATCATGCGGGGCCAGATAGATCCGGTGAAAGACATCGTGGCCCTGCGCCGATTCGCCAGTCTGACACAAGAGGAGTTTGCGGAAGCGCTGAGCATCAGCGTTCACACGCTGCGAAATTGGGAGCAGGGTCGCCGAAGGCCCGAGGGTCCGGCGCTCGCTCTGTTGCGCGTGGCCGCCCGGCACCCGCGGGTGTTGCGCGAGAACCTCGCAGCTTCGGTTGAACCGTTGATCGGTTGAGCCGTTTTGCCGTTCGGGTTAGGCCAGATGGCTCGCGCTGAACTGCCGCATTGCCCCGGCAGATAAGACTGCCTGCGCCAGCTATGTTGCCACCAACGACGCCACGCCAGCGGGGCCAAGCTCACCGCAGGCTCATGGCCAAGTGGGTGACCGGGGGAATGATCGGGGACCCATGACCCGCCGCTTGCGCTCGGGGCTCTGATCAATCTCGGGTCACTCGGCCTGCGATATCCCCAGCGCTTTCATCTTGCGGTAGAGGTGACTGCGCTCCAAACCCAGCGCTTCCGCCGTGCGCGTCATGTTGCCGTCCAGCTCTTCCAGCGTCTTGAGGACGTAGTCGCGTTCGTAAGCCTTGCGCGCCTCTTCGAGAGTCGAGAAGCGCGGCATCCGGCCCCGGTCGAAATCACGCGCGCGGCGATTGTTCGACAAACCCAACTCACCGGCGCCGACGTCGCCCTGCGTCGTCATGATGACGATCCGCTCCATGAGGTTACGCAGCTCACGCACGTTTCCAGGCCAGGAATAATTCACCAGAGCCGTGCTGGCCTCATCGGTGAGCCGCTTTGGTTTTCGCACATAAGCCGCGCTGAAATGCCCCAGGAAATGCTCCGCCAGCACGGGGATATCTTCGCGGCGGTCCCGCAGCGGAGGCACATAAAACGGCACGACGTTCAGCCGGTAGAACAAATCTTCCCGAAAATTCCCGCGTTCGATCTCCTCTTCGAGGTGTTTGTTTGTCGCCGCGATCACGCGGGTGTCGACCTGATTCGTTTTCCCCGACCCGACGGGTTCGAACCGCTGTTCCTCGAGCACGCGTAGCACTTTGGCCTGGGTCTTGAGGCTCATGTCGCCGACTTCATCGAGGAAAAGCGTCCCCCCGTCAGCTTTCTGGAATTTCCCGACCTTGTCTTCGTGCGCCCCGGTGAAAGAGCCCTTGATATGCCCGAACAGCTCGCTTTCAATCAGTTCTTCAGGGATGGCCGCACAGTTGACTTCCACAAACGCGCCGTCGGAGCGAAGACTGTGGGAATGCAGCGCGCGGGCAATCAGTTCCTTTCCGCTGCCGCTCTCGCCGAAGATCAAAACCCGGCCGTTGGTGGGAGCCATCAGCGCCAACTGCTGGCGCAGCGCTTTCGTGGGCACGCTGTCGCCGATGATGTCGTAGTCGGAGAGAACTTGCGACCGCAGGTTTTCGTTCTCGGCAAGCAGCCGCCGCCGCTCGACGGCGTTTTTCACGCTGAGCGTTACCTTCTCGAGCGACAGCGGTTTTTCGAGAAAGTTCAGCGCTCCCAGCTTGGTGGCCTTGACGGCCGTCTCAATCGTGCCGTGACCCGAGATGACCACGACCACCGGACGCCGCGTTGGATCGAGTTGCTGAATCTGCTCCAGGGTTTCGAGCCCGTCCATGCCGGGCAGCCAGATGTCGAGCAGAACGACATGAAACGCTTTCGTCTGCAGTTTCTGGAGACATTCCTCGCCGCTGCCAACCGCTTCCGCCTGGTAGTTTTCGTCTTCGAGGACACCGATCAGCGATTCGCGGATTCCCGGCTCATCGTCAACAATAAGTACACGCTTCTTCGTCACGCGCTGACTCCGCTAGCGACCGGAGAGCGGCTGGCCACGGTGGGAACCTCGATGATGAAGCGGCTTCCCATGGGGCGCCGGTCCTCGACACGGATCGTGGCGTGGTGTTCGCTCAGAATTCGATTCACAATGGCGAGGCCGAGTCCCGTGCCGCGTTTCTTGGTCGAAAAATACGGCAGGAACAACTTTTCTTTGTCCTCGGCGGAAATGCCGGGGCCCGAGTCGGCGACGGTCAACTCGACAGTGTCGGGAACAGCTCCCGGCGCCGTGCCGATGAAGATTTCTCGTACATGTGCGCTCCCGATCGCTTCGGCCGCGTTGTCGATGAGGTTGACGACGACTCTCTTGAACTTGTCGGGATCAACGAAGACCTGCGGCAGATCTCTCTCCAGGTCTTTCTCAATCCGGATACCGGCGAGCCGCCCTTGAAAAACGTCCAGCGCGGCCTCGACCACATCGTTGAGCTCGGCGGCCTGGGGACTAGCGGCCGGGAATCGTGCAAACTGTGCGAATTCATCGACGAGGGTGCCGAGCGTTTGGACTTCCCGCCCGATCGTTTCCGTGCATTTCTGGAAGCGCTCCCCGAGTTCTCGGCGCTCGCTCGGGTCGGTTGCCGCGCCAAAGCGTTCCAGCAAGCGGCTCATTCGCTCGGCTGAGAGGGCGATCGGCGTGAGAGGATTTTTGATTTCGTGCGCGACACGGCGCGCGACCTCAGTCCAAGCTTCCGATTTTTGCGCCCGCAAGAGTTCGCTGGTGTCCTCGAGAACAATAACGAATCCCGGCAGGTCGTCCGTCTCCTTCACGTCCCCGCTTTCCAGCGCCGAGAGCGTTACCGACAGGTGGAAGATACGCTCCTCGCGTTTGATGACGAACTCGCGGCTGGCCAGTCCCGTGCGGCGGGCGCGGTTCATCATGTAGGTGATTTCTTCGTAGTCTTCTTGCGAGAAAAGCTCACGAAGGTGACTGGCCGCGCGGATCTGGGGCTCCGCGAATATCAAACTGAGCCCGGAGTTCACCTTTTGGATGTCGCCCTCGGCGGAAACCGATATCACTCCCGGTGTGATGCTTTCCAGAATGGCGTCGATGAAGCGGCGTCTGGCGTCGATTTCCGCATTGGCTGTCGCCAGATCGTTGTTGCTCTCCTCGAGCCGGTGACGGTGCGTCTCGAGCTGCTGGGTCATGTGATTGAACGACTGAACCAGAGCGGCTAGCTCATCCATCGCGGGCGTCCGTACCCGGAAGTCAAGTTGGCCGCTGGAGAGCTTGTCCGTCGCCTCGACCAGAGCCTCGATCGGAACGATGATTTGTTTCGAGAGAAAAAGCGCCAGCCACGTTGCGACGAACAAGACGAAAACCGAGATCAGCGCCAGAATCCCGGAGTAGAGATATCGATACTCGCGGTGGTCTTGCTGCAGCGTCGCATAGTGCCGCACTTGCTTTGCCATCTTGGCGCGGCGGTCGAGGAGATCTTGCGGAATGCGCCATTCGACCACCACACGGCCGAGCTGATCGCCTTGCTGGCGGACCGGCGCCGCCGCAAAAATGTAGTCGGGCGCTATCCGCGAGACGCCGCCGCTTGGCTCGGAATCTTGGCCGCCGGCTGGAGGCAGACGCCATTCCACTTGGCCGGTAACCAAATCACCTGAACGATACTCGAGCAGTGGCTTGGTTTCATCCGCCCGCAGCAGGCCGACGTAATGCGCGTTGACGCTGCTTGCCAGCTCGCCGAGCCTCGGCAGTGACAGTGGGACGGCCCCCTTCCCTCCGAGCGCCGCGGCAACCTCGGGCATCGAGGCGATCCAGCCGGCGTCGGTCTCGATCTTCTGCTTCATGATCTCGTTGAGGCGCGCGACCAGTTGTTCCGAGTTCTTTTGAATCTCCACCGTCGGTTGCTCGAACCACTTGTTCAGGGTGCGGTTCAGGACAGTGAATGAAAACAAGACAAGGCAAACAACGGGAACGATGGAGAGAGCCAGGGCGCCGAGGACCAGCTTCGTTTTGATCTTCGAGCCCAGCCGGTTCTGGCGCCGCTCGACATAGAGCCGCAGAAGACTGCGAAAGACGATGAATCCGAGTGTGAAAGCTCCCAGGACGACGATCGTCGAAATCGCTGATAGGATGATGGTTTCGCCTCGGCCCGAGGGCCGAAACTCCCCAAAATCAAGCGAGGTCTGCCAGAACGCCAGCGCCACGAGCACGGCGAGCAGAATGCTCGATGCAATCAGGGAGACGCGCTGGTTTTTGTGCTCCACAAGGAGTCCTTCGCGACCGGGGACCGGCCGGCATCGCCGGGGCCAAGCGCCGAACGTAGCCCCCGATCCAAACCGCGACAACGTTGGAACTGATTATAACAAAAGGACTTCCTTGACTATCGCTGAAGTTCAAAAAAGTGTTGTGACAGATTTGGGGTTGTAAGAAGGGTCGTATGATCCGGCCCTTTCCGTCACCAGTTGACTTCGCTGTACCGGATCGTTTCAATTTTCGACCGTTCACAACCTCTCCTTGAGATGTATCCTAAGCCAATCCTAAACCGGAATCTTCATTGAGCGGCGGGAAGGTCCTTCCATGCCACCCGGCCGTTCACGACCGTCATCAACGACCGCGTGGTGTGGATCGTTTGGGGCTCGGCGGTGAAAATATTGTTGTCGAGCACGACGAGATCCGCGCGCTTGCCCACTTCGAGGCTGCCCAAATCGGCCTCACGCCCCATCTGGTAGGCGCTCGCCCGCGTCATCCCCCAGACCGCCTCGGCGACCGTCAGCCGTTCAGCGATGTTCCGTACCGGCATGTCCGGCCGGCCTGGGAGCTGGCGCGTGACCGCCACCTCGATCATGTCCATCGGCTTGAAGGTCGAAAGGTACGCGCTCGCGGGCCAGTCGCTTCCGAACGTCTGTACCACGCCAGCGCCGATGAGCGACTTGATCGGGTAGGCTGCCTCCATCGCGTCCTCGCCCACGAAGGCGCCAATGTTGGCGTAGCTCGGATCGCGCGTCGCCCACTGGATCGAAGTCTGCGCCACCACGCCGAGAGCGGCGAAACGCGACATCTGCGGTCGTGAGACGAAGTCCATATGGGCGATGGTGTGGCGCAACCCCTTGTCGCCATGCTCGGCCCGCGCCGCCTCAACGGCATCCAGCGTCATGGCGATCGCCGCCCCGCCCAGGGCGTGGACGTGCACCGGTACACCCTTTGCCGCGGCGTCCGAGACGAGCGTATTCAGCCGCTCGGGCTCCATTGCCGGCTGGCCGCGGAAGCCAGGCCGGTCTTTGTAGTCGCGCGCCAGATAGGCGGTGTGCCCCTCGGGCGTCCCGTCCGCGAACAGCTTGACGGCCGTCGGCTGAATGAGTTCGGATCGGTAACGGTTTCGATAGTCGAGCAGCCGGGCTGCCGGGCGGTCGTCGCCGCCCCGATCTCGGGCGCTCGTGAACATGCGGAGCGACAGAGCGCCCTCCGTCTCAAGCTCCGCCAAGAGGCTGTAGGCGTCCTCCTCGCTCGGCGCACGCATGCCGGCATCGAACAGGCCGGTCAACCCCGCCTCCGCGGCGCGCGGCAGCCAGTCGAGAATCGCCTGCCGGTACACCACCCGGTCGCGCTTGATGAGCCGGCGGACGATGCCCGCCCCCGCCCGCTCGCGCGCGGTGCCGAGGAGTTGCCCCGTCTCTGCGTCGCGTTCGAAGAAGCTGAAGCCTGGCTCTGGGTCCGCAACATCGTTTGCCACCCCGGCGGCGCGGAATGCGGCCGTGTTGAAGACGGTGCTGTGCCCATCGACCGAGCGGAGGATGACCGGCCGGTCGCCGAATACTTCATCGAGCATGGCCGCGCGCGGACCCTGCGCGTCGAAAAGGTGGCTCTGCCATCCCCTCGCGTGAACCACCCCGTCGGTGGTACTGCGCGCCTTGAGTTCTTCGAGCGCCTTTCGGAATTCCTCCTGCGTGTCAGCTCTCGAGAGATTCACACCGGTGTCAGTGATCGCGCCGCCAAAGGCGTGCATATGGCTGTCGATCAGGCCCGGCAGCACGAGGCGACCCTGAAGATCGATCCGGGTGGTCCCGAGTCCCACGCAGCCCGCGGCCCCGGTGTCGTCGCCCACGTAGGTGATTCGTGCGCCGGTTACGCACAGCGCGCTAACGACGGCGCCACCACCCGCCGCACGAGGTCCCGCGCCGTCCATGGTGTGAATGGCGCCGCCCACAAGCACCAGATCCGCGTCCGCTTCTAACGAACCGTCGCCGCAGGCGCCAAGCGAGAGTGCCAGCGCAACCATGAGGCCAGCCTGTCCTACCGTCAAATCACAACCCCCCTTGCGCCGGGGCCAATCTGGCGGGCTAAGGGTCAGACGCGGATAATGCCGCAGCGTCTTATCCTCAGAACGCGCCAGCTTAGCCGACGGGTTTAGTCTCCCAGCATTTTCCAATGCAAGGATGAGCCTGAAACGGGTCAGGGCGGAAAAGGGCAAGCGGCAGGGTGAGGATCTCCTTTCTGAAGGGTTAGGTGTGAAAAGTTTCGAGGGGAGCCATGAAT
>Ga0114996_10003162_pt1 | contig 20654 bp, 18 predicted proteins | sample ArcticOcean_MG_C_4_FD_87039 | JGI IMG/M metagenome (GOLD analysis project Ga0114996, IMG submission 87039) | Marine microbial communities from western Arctic Ocean - ArcticOcean_MG_CB4_134 | ecosystem: Environmental > Aquatic > Marine > Oceanic | place: Arctic Ocean: Canada Basin | collected... | reverse complement strand
TTTAATATATATGTGTATGAGATACTTACTTTTTATAATTATATCATCATTTATATTTGGTTCTTACTACTTAATTTCTGATACTATTAGTACAGAGCATTATAGATTAATTCTGTAAATTAATCTATGAGGATATATTTATTTATAGTAACCACCATTATATTTATGAATACTACCTACTCCCAGTGCCAGGGAGATGTAAATCTAGATAATGGTATAATGCCAAATTTTGGTACCAATGATTAGAATTTTATTTTATGGACTCTGCTTCTTAGTAATATTAATGACCATCTCTTTCTCCAAAGAAATACACTACTATAATAATGACGGGGAGTCTTTTGCCGATGTTAAGATCAATGATTTAGTGTTTAATTGTAGAGTTGCAGGACTCGAAAATTCAGGAGATGCCATAATACTGCTACATGGATTTCCTGAGACATCAAGGATGTGGCATAACCTAATAAAGGTGCTTGTTGAGAATAATTATAGAGTTATAGCTCCAGATCAGCGCGGATACAGCCAAAAGGCAAGACCAAACAACATTGAAGATTATAGGATAGATAAACTATCTGATGATGTTATTAATATCGCTAATCAATTTGGTGTTAATAAGTTTCACCTAGTTGGGCATGATTGGGGCTCTGCGGTAGGATGGTATCTATCATCAAAGCATCCAAATAGATTGATAACATTCACCGCTCTATCAGTCCCTCATATCGATGCATTCTTTGAGATGATGAAAACAAATAAAGAGCAACAAAAGAAAAGTCAATACATATCCTGGTTTAGAAGGCCTGTTCTTCCAGAGATTTACTTTAAAATTTTTGGATATAAAAATTTAGATCGTATATGGAATAAAAGCTCTGACAAAGAAAAACAAAAATATTTAGAGATATTTAAACAAAAAGGGGCGCTTAGAGCGACACTCAACTGGTATAGAGCAAATATTAATAATTCTAGTGAATCAATCGGAGATATCTACACATCCACATTAATTATCTATGGAAGAAAAGATATGGCTGTTGCAGAGAGAAGTGTTGATGAATCAGAAAAGTTTTTAAAAGGAAAGTATTACATAGAAAAAATTGATTCAGGACACTGGCTTATTCAAGAATCCTTTGATGTAGTCTCCAATACTATACTTAATCATATTAATTAAAATGAATAATGAAAAAACATAAATTTCGAAATATTGCCATCATTGCACATGTTGACCATGGGAAGACAACGCTAGTTGATGGGATGCTACGTCAGAGTGGAACATTTAAAAGTCACCAAAATATAGCTGATAGAGTTATGGATTCTATGGACCTTGAGAAGGAACGTGGAATTACCATTACCGCAAAAAATACAGCCATATACTATGAAGATATAAAAATAAATATTGTAGATACCCCTGGCCACGCTGATTTCGGTGGTGAGGTTGAACGAAGTCTTAATCTTGTTGATGGGGTATTGCTATTGGTTGATGCAAGCGAAGGTCCCCTACCCCAAACTAGATTTGTACTTCAAAAAGCACTAACAAAAGATCTTCCTGTAATTCTTATAATAAATAAAATTGATCGACCGGATTCCCGTATTCAAGAGGTGGTTAATGAGGTTTACGATCTATTTATCGATTTAGATGCAAATGATAAGCAAATTGATTTTCCCATAATTTATACCAATGCAAAAATTGGAGTCGCTCATAAAGAACTATCTGATGATTCAAAGGATCTGACTCCACTCCTTGATATTATAATTGATAAATTTCCATCTCCCGAGGCAAGTGATGAGCATGTGACTCAATTTTTAATTACTAGCATTGATTATGATCCCTATGTCGGGCAGGTGGCTATCGGTCGATTGGAAAATGGTATCATTGAAATGAATAAAATCTATAGCCTCTGCTGTAAAGATGGTATAAAACATGATCAAAAGCTATCAGCTTGCTACACATTTATTGGATTAGAAAAAATAAAAGTAAATAAATTGGAATCAGGTGATATCATTGCAATCGCTGGAATTGAAAATATAAATATAGGTGATACAATTTCATCCAATGAAAATCCTAACCCACTACCTCGAATAGAGATTGATCAGCCTACCGTTTCTATGTATTTCCATGTAAATAATGGTCCATTCGCTGGTAAGGAGGGAAAATACTTAACCTCTAGACATGTTTACGAACGCCTACATAAAGAAATACTAGGAAATGTCTCTTTAGAGATAAAGAAAACTAATGAGACAGATATCTTCGAGGTTTGTGGAAGAGGTGAACTTCAAATGGCTGTGCTTATTGAGACTATGCGCCGAGAGGGATATGAATTTATGGTCTCTAAGCCTCAAGTAATTACAAAAGAGGAAGAGGGAAAAATATTTGAACCTATGGAAAAGATTTATCTAGATCTCCAAGAGAATCATGTTGGAGTTATTACTGAAAAATTATCTATTAGAAAGGGCCGAATGCTAAATCTCCAAAATAATGGCTATGGCAGAGCGTCTCTTGAATTTAAAATACCATCTCGTGGTCTCATTGGATTTAGAAGTCAATTTTTAACTGATACTAAAGGTTCTGGAATCATGAATGCTCTTTTTGATGGGTACGCTCCATGGTTTGGATCAATTCCACAGCGAACAAGTGGCGTTCTTGTTGCTGATAGACATGGGAAGGTGACAGGCTACGCCAGCTTAGGGATGGCTGATAGGGGAGAACTTTTTACTAGCGTTGGGACAGAGGTCTATAAAGGAATGGTTATTGGAGAGAGAAATCGAAGGGGGGATCTTGATGTTAACATTACCAAGGAAAAACAGCTAACCAATATGAGAGCATCAAGCTCTGATGCCACTGTAATACTTCGTCCACCCCAAAATTTATCACTAGATCAATGTATTGAATTTATTGCTGAGGATGAGCTTATTGAAGTTACTCCCTTAAATATTAGAATGAGAAAAATGCAGCTAGATATAAATAAACGTTTATCGATAAATAAAAAAATAAAAAAAAATAACCTATAAATCATCCTTATCTATTTGAATTAAACCGGTTAAAGAGGATGCCAATAGCGCCGTTGGAATTGATACGACGCCAATTCCAATAAAACTAATAAATGATGTAAAGATTTTTCCGCCAATGGTTATTGGCACAATATCTCCGTATCCAACTGTTGTCATTGTAGAAACAGCCCACCACATACAGGCAAATATTGAGCTGAATTCATCCGGCTGCACTGGGTTTTCAAAGAAATATATTCCAACTGATGATATATACAGAAGTATCATTGCAATAAATGAAAAAATAATCATCTCCCGCTTAACAATGATAAATGCCTTCTGTAATAGTAGTAACGATTCATTAAATCTAAATAACTTAAACAGCCTTAATATTCGAAGCAATCTCACAACTCTTAGTGAACGCAAATCAATGGCTCCAGATAGATAGAATGGAGCAATTGCTATAAAATCAATAAACCCATAAAAGCTAAATATATAGGATAATTTTTTATCTGAAACATATATTCTTAAAAGATACTCTGTAGTAAAAATAACTATAGAAACAAGTTCAAACATTTGTAGAAACTTCTTAGTGCCTTCACCTAAGCCTGATATCGTCTCGAATGAGAAAGATATTAAAGAGAGTATAATTAGTACTTGGATAAAAATATCAAAGAAATATCCAACCCTTGATTCTTGCGATTCTATAATATTTTTTAAATATTTTTTTATCATAAAATTTAATTTATCTAATAATTTAGTAAAATCTAAGCATATATACGTCTTTAAAAGGTTTTTTTTGTATATTTGGATATGAAAAAATATTTATATATCATTTCTTATACCCTGCTATTTAATCCAATTTATTCTCAATGTGATAATTCTACTTTATTGCTAACGATGGAGGATTCGTGGGGTGATGGTTGGAATGGTAATACGTTTTGCATTGATATAAATCAAGATGGATCAATTAATACTGAGTGTACCACCCTCCCCTCTGGCTCAGTGGGAACTGATGAGTTTTGTGTTGATCTGTCTGTTGAAAATATGATAATATGCGGTGGTGGCGCGTGGCAATCTGAAGTATTTTGGACGTTGTCAGACTCTGATGGAACCACTCTTGCAACGGGTGGGGCTCCATTTGAAGGTTGTATCGGGGGCTCTTGCGAGAATGAAATAATTGAATCTTTTGAATACAACGATAATGGACAGATAAGAGATTATTATTTGTATCAGCCAAACTCTATGCAAGATAATGCTCCCTTAGTTTTTGTTTTACATGGCTATAGCGGATCAGCAAACGGAATGATTAGCTACTCTGGAATGAATGAAATTGCCGCCGAACATGGTTTTGCTGTGTGCTATCCACAAGGCCTTTCAGATGATGATGGGTATAATTTTTGGAATGTAGGATATTCATTCCATGAAAATCAAACGGTTGATGATGTTGCCTTTCTATCTTCTTTAGCTAATTATCTTCAAGATGAGTATGGATTTGATTCACAAAACACATTCTCTACTGGTTTCTCAAATGGCGGGGACATGTCTTATATGCTTGCCTGTCAGACAAATGATGTATTTAGAGCAATTGCCCCAGTAGCAGGCTGTATGATGGAAGAGATATATAGTACATGTGATTCTTCGCCTGTCCCTGTTCTTGAAATCCATGGAACCAATGACAATGTCACTTTATGGGATGGAGATATGCAGAATAATGACGGTTGGGGAGCCTATTACAGCACAGAGGAAGGCATAGATGCCTGGGTTGAAAACAATGGTTGCTTGAATTATGAACATGTTTTCTTGCCAAATACCAACACTAGTGATGGAAGTCATGTTGTAAATCATAGATATTTTGATTGCAGTGATGATGCCGAGGTGTGGCTCTACGAGGTTGTTGGTGGAGGACATGATTGGCCTGGATCTTCTGGGAATATGGATATTGAAGCAAGTGAAGAAATCTGGAATTTCTTTTCTCAATTTACCTCTATTCTTGGAGATATAAACGGAGATGAAATTATAAATATACTAGATGTTATCCTTTTAGTTGGTGTGATACTAGATGGTGAGTACATCCAAAGTGGTGATTTAAACTCTGATGGCTCTGTAGATGTGCTTGATATCGTTTCTATAGTTAATATTATTTTAGGAGAAGATAATGAATAAAAATTTTATTTTAAATAGTGCTGTAATCTTTTGTATTTCTATATCACAACTTTATTCTCAATATGAAGTTATAGATGCATTTTCAAATCTTACATTCAATGACCCCGTTGGTATCTACTATGCACCAGATGGAACTGATCGTCTATTTGTCCTTGAGCAACCAGGAAAAATTAAAGTTTTTAATAATGATTCTGATGAAACAAATATTGAAATATTCTTAGATATTGAGGATATCGTTGATCAGGGAGGCGGATACACTGAAGAGGGTCTGTTAGGGCTAGCCTTTCATCCAAATTTCAGTGAGAATGGCTATTTCTATGTGAATTATACTAAGTACGGACCAAGAAGAAACGTCATTGCAAGATATTCCGTTAGCGATGAAAATCCAAACTATGCTGATCATGGTACATCAACTATCATTCTAGAGGTCGATCAGCCCTACTCTAATCACAATGGCGGTCAAATGGGATTTGGTCCAGATGGCTACCTATATATATCCTTTGGAGATGGTGGGAGTGGTGGCGATCCTCAAGGCAATGGCCAGGATCTTCTAACCTTATTGGGCTCAATTATACGTATTGATATAAATACAGAGGGAACAAATTTAAATTATTATATCCCAGAAGATAATCCATTTATATCTCAGGATAATGCTCAACCTGAGATATATGCCTATGGCCTTCGAAATATGTGGCGCTTTAGCTGGGATCTAGAAACGGGCTTCTTATGGGGAGCGGATGTCGGTCAGAATTCCTATGAGGAGATTGATATTATTGAAAGTGGACTAAACTATGGCTGGAACACAATGGAAGCAAATCACTGCTATCCACCAGGGACAGAGTGTAGCTCTGAAGGGCTAGAGCCACCAGTTTGGGAATATGAACTATATGTCAATGGGGAGTGTTCAATAACAGGGGGTTTTGTTTACAGGGGAGATCTTCTTCCAAGCCTCTATGGAAAGTATGTGTATGGCGACTGGTGTACGGGTGACATGTGGGCGCTGACCTATGTTGATAGTGGAGATCACGTAAATGAGCATCTATTGACAACTGATATAAATATCACTTCATTTGGATTAGATCAAAATAATGAACTTCTATTTAGTGGAAATGAGTCTATATATAAATTTTCTTCGGAGGTAGAAACGTTAATGGGAGATGTAAACTATGACGGGGCTATTAATATTTTAGATGTTCTTCAAATTATAAGCTATATATTAGGTAATAGCGAGTTTAGTAGTGAACAAGAAAACTTATCAGATCTAAATAGTGATGGAGTAATTAATGTGCTTGATGTAATACAAGTTGTAAATATTATTCTTAATTAGCTTTAATAGTATTAAATTTATTTTAAGAGAAAGGAGTTTCTAATGAAAAAAATATTTATGGTAATATTAGCCACAGCTTTTTTGTACAGTGCCTCTGCTACAAGCGTGCTTAATGTCCAGGGAATGTCGTGTCCCGTTGGATGCGCTCCAAAGGTCACGAACGCAGCATTGCAGATTATAGGCGTTGAAAAGTGTGATGTTAATTTTGAAGAGTCAAAGGCAACCATTGTTTATGATAATGAAAAAGTAACGGAAGGTGAAATTTTGGCTGCGTTAAAGACTAATACCACATTTAAATATGCTTCGAATTCAAAAAGTAATCTTGCATTAGCATCTAAGTGCTCAGACAGCTGTTCTACGGGCTGTTGTAAAAAAGCTGAAGAAAAATCTAAAAAATCATTCTTTAGGAGACTGTTTGGATTCTAATAAATCTTCCGACCCCACTTAGCAGCGATAGAATCGTAGCTAAAAATTATTATTTGTTTAATTTTCGAGTTATGCTATAATATAAGTAAGGGAAGTAAATAAATGAGTGATACAAAACAAGGAACCGTTAAGTGGTTGAACAATGCTAAAGCAGATGGATTTATAACACCATCAGAAGGTGGAGAAGACTTATTTGTTCATATGAGCAATATTGTAATGGAAAGATATAAAAACACTAGCTGAAAATTAAGAGGTTGATTGTGAGGTTGGGGAAAGCAACAGAGAATCTGTTGCTACAAATGTAATTCCAAAATAGTTTAGTTTTAATAGCTATCCATAATAAAAAAAGGAGCTGAATCCCTCTTCTTTTATTTTCTAATTTTCTTCTTTAATGCTCCTGAATGTTCGCTACAATCTTCAATTGGTTGGGTATTTTTTAAATAAATCTCATTTCTTGATTGGCACCATCGAGTTGCCTTATCATAGGTCTCGGTACAAACTTTCTCAGTAGTAATACCATCTGGCTCTTTCCAATTAGCTTTACTATTAATATAAACTATATCAGACCCTGAGTAAAATGATCCTACATCATAAATTTCTTTGATTGCATCAACAAAAATTGGAAGGGCTGCCCTTGAACCATATTGATTCTTACCTAGAGATATAGATGGATCATCCAGGCCAACCCAAACACCAATTGCGATTTGAGGAGTAAATCCAATAAACCAGGCATCAGTTTTATTGTTTGTTGTGCCAGTTTTTCCAGCCATGGGAGGCTTGAATTTATGCTTCCATCTTATACTGCCCCCTGTCCCAGAATCGATCACATCTTTCATCATAGATAATATGAGATAATTTAAGGATTCATTAATCACTTCCATTTGATTAGATGCAAAGCGTTTGATAACTCTTCCATGCTGATCTTCAATATAATTAATTCCGGTAGGACTATTATATATTCCTCTATTTGCGATAGATGCATAAGCGGCGGTTATCTCAATAGGTATTACATCAGAAACTCCCAGAGCAATAGCATTAACTGCGGCAATTTTAGTGCTGAGATTAAATGATTTTGCTCTATTTGCAACTTGCCTGGGATTTACAAGCTCTTGAACAACTCTAACAGAGATTAGATTTAATGATTTCTTTAATCCATCCCTTAGTGTTGTCAACAGGCCTGTTGAACCATCATGATTTTGAGGGTTCCACTCAGTTGTATCATCAATAAATATGACTAAGGGCTGATTAAGAAGTTGGGTAGTTGCGGTATAGCCCTCTTCTAATGCCGCCATATAAATAAAAGGTTTAAATATTGACCCTGGCTGTCTTTTTGCCTGAGTTGCTCTATTGAATCCATGTAAATCTAGATACTCTTTCTCTTGCCTTCCCCCTATCATACCTAAAATACTCCCATTTGTTGGGTCAATCGCTACCATTGCTCCCTGAACAAGCAACTTGTCTCTTAGCTCTCTTGGAATTATATTATTATTTTTTAGTATCTCTGTAATTTCATCTACTTTAAAATCAGTTCCATCTAGAATTTTGCGTAGTCTTCCTGGATTATTAATAAATTCTTTATTTAAGACCTCTTGATTCTTTGACATGTTTTCCTGAAATGATTGTTCAAGAATTTTTTGAATTTTAGGATCAAGTGTAGTATGAATCTTCAACCCATCACGATAAATATTTATACCTAATTCCTTATCTATCTTTTCGAGTTCTTTTCTAATATGTTCATTGAAATGAGGTGCCATTCCAGAGAAATCTTCCAACTGACGATCTGCTATATCTAATTTTTTATCATAATAAAATGTGTAATCATATAAATCAATAAGGTCATTTTCTTTCATCACATTTAGAACTAAAGATTTTCTTTTATTTGCTAAAGTAATATCGCTAAATGGTGAGTAAAGATTTGGAGCTGGGAGTATTCCTACTAGCATTGCGCACTCATCTAAATTAAGTTCTGAAATATTCTTATCAAAATAGAGCTGGGAAGCAGATTGCACGCCATGCCTACCATGTCCTAAAAATACTGAGTTTAGATATAACTCTAATATCTCAGACTTGGTATATGCCTGTTCAATATTAAAAGCTGTGATTAACTCTTTTATTTTTCTTATTATTGATCTATCCTTCCAAATTATCTTCTCATACATACTCCTTGCAAGTTGCTGGGTTAGTGTGCTGGCTCCCTGCTTGTAACTTAATGTCGCCAAATCAACGACAATTGCTCTTAATGTTGATCTAATGCTGAAACCAGAATGATCATAAAATTCTTTATCTTCCATAATGAGTAATGCATCTATTAGGTTTTGAGGAACTTCACCTATCTTTATTATCTCTCTTTTCTTGACGGCCTGTAGCTTATGCAGGACTTCACCATCTGCGCTAATAATTTTAGAAATTTGCTCGGGATTGAAATTTTTCAATTCATCTAAAGTCGGAAGATCATAGGATAAATGAACCATAAACATAAGTGTCATTATTGCTATCATAAATAAAAAAAGGAAAGTAAATAAAAATGCTTTCCCCCATTGAAATAGATTAGATTTTTTTTTTTTTGGCATTCTATTTTTTTGACTTAATCATATTCTTATGATCTAAAAGTATTTTGACATCCTCTTTTTTGAGAGTTTTTTCTTCTAGAAGTACTTCTCTAACTGTTTTATCCTGATTAAATGCCCTATAGGCAATCTCAGCTGCTTTATCATAACCAATAACAGGGACTAAACTTGTGCACAAGGCTAGGCTCCCCTCAATATATCCACTACATATGTCTTTATTCGCCTTTAAATCTTTTAATAGCTTTTCATTAAACATATTAACTCCTTTTGACAAAATATTAATAGATTCTAATATGTTGCTAGCTATCACTGGCATCATCACATTCAACTCAAAAAAACTTCCCTGAGCTCCTAAACAAACTGTTTGATCATTTCCCATTACTTGAGCACAAACCTGAATTAATGATTCACATATAACCGGATTAACTTTCCCCGGCATAATTGATGATCCAGGCTGAACCGCTGGGATATCTAACTCTCCAATCCCAGCCCTTGGACCAGATCCTAATAATCTAATATCATTCGCGATCTTTGATAATGAAACAGCTAATCCTCGAAGAGCACCAGAAATCTGTAAAGTTGAATCTTGTGTGGCTTGAGCTTCAAAATGATTTTTTGCTTCAATAAATTTAATGCCAGTAGTTTTATTTAGTTCCTTCGCAATTAATTTTCCAAACTCAGGATGTGTATTAATACCTGTCCCTACAGCGGTTCCACCTTGAGCAAGATTTTGTACATATTTTTTAGAATCTTCTATTCTCTGAATTGATTTTTTAATCATCTCTAGATAACCTGAAAATTCTTGCCCCAATGTGATAGGTGTTGCATCTTGAAAATGAGTTCTTCCAATCTTAATAACATCTTTGAACTCTTTTGTTTTTTTATTTAATAACTTAGATAAAGACTTTAATGCTGGGAATAATTTTAATTTTAAATCCAAACATATAGAAACATTTATTGCTGTTGGAAATGTGTCATTGCTAGACTGTCCTAAATTAACATGGTCATTAGGATGAACTGGAGAATTTTCTCCTCTTTTAAACCCTAAAATTTCATTAGCTCTATTTGAGATAACCTCATTACTGTTCATGTTTGTAGATGTCCCAGATCCAGTCTGAAAAATATCTACAACAAATTGATTGTCATGCTTTCCAGAGATTACCTCATCACTTGCCTTTACTATAGCATTTTTTATAGATAAATCTATTTTATTTAATTTATAATTAACAATCGCAGCTGATTTTTTTATCATTCCAATGGATTTAATTAGGGTTCGTGGAATCCTTCTACTGCTAACTTGGAAATTATCTACTGCTCTTTGAGTTTGGGCTCCGTAGTATGCATCATCAGGCACAAGGACTTCACCCATTGAATCTTTTTCTTTTCGCATAGTTTGCCTCTTGGATATTTAAATAAAAATTTGAACTTAAATTACTCTGAAACCTCCCACGTGTGTCCCATCTTTAATAATTCATTTAGATCGCCTTTACCTTTGCTCTTTGCTGCCTCACTCATCTGATCTACCATCATTTCATTATATGTGGGCTTATCTTTTTTATAAAGAACGCCAATAGGTGTAGGAAGATTCGGGTCTAATGTAATTTCACTTAAATAAAATGCTAACGACTTATTAGATTCATCATGAACTAAAATATCATCTATAGAAAAATCTTTTCCTAAAATTACAGATTCTAATTTAGAGCCATTGAGCCTCATTCCTTTTGATTGATCAACTCCATAGACCATGGGCTGTCCATCTTTAAGAATGAGCTGTGTCTCTGCTTTAGTTTCTTTATCTGTAAGATCAAAAAATGCTCCATCATTGTATATATTGCAATTCTGATAGATATCAACAAATGAAGTACCCTTATGCTCATTACATCTCTTAATGATTTCTCCCAAATGCTTTATCTCTCTATCAAGAGTCCGTGCCGCAAATGTTGCTCCAGATCCAAGAGCAAGTGAAAGTGGATTAAATGGATGATCTAATGATCCCAGTGGAGTTGATTTTGTTTTCTTCCCTAGCTCAGATGTGGGTGAATACTGACCTTTTGTTAATCCATATATTCTATTATTAAACATTAAAATTTTGATATCCATATTCCTTCGTAAAATATGAATCAAATGATTTCCCCCGATACTCATTGCATCTCCATCGCCCGTAGCAATCCACACTGAAAGTTTAGGATTTGCTAATTTTGCTCCACTGGCTATCGCAGGAGCTCTTCCATGAATACTGTGAAATCCATATGTATTCATATAGTAAGGGAACCTACTTGAGCATCCAATTCCAGATACTACAAGAAAATCTTCTCTGGGAACCCCTAATTCGGGGAAGATTTTTTGTATTTGAGAAAGAATTGCATAGTCACCACACCCAGGGCACCACCTTACATCTTGATCTGATGTGAAATCTTTTTTTGTTAATTTTTGATCTGTATCTGCAACTTGAGACATTTAATTACCCTTTTATAATTTTATTAATTGATGAATAAATTTCCGATGGAGTAAATGGTTTTCCTTCAACTTTATTTAGTGATTCCGTGTCAATAAGATACTTAGATCTGATCATTGAATTCAATTGTCCTAAATTAAGTTCAGGAATTAATACTTTCTCATACTTTACCAGTTTCTCTCCTAAGTCTCTTGGGAATGGATTTAAATTACGTAAATGGATATGAGCAATAGACTTCCCCTCGACCCTTGCTCTTTGAACAGCCGATCTTATCGCGCCATATGTTCCTCCCCATCCAAGCACTAAAAGCTCTCCACCCTCTTTCCCATACACCTCAGTTTCTTTAAATGAGTTTGCGATGACATCTACTTTTTCTTGTCTTAGCATAACCATGTGGTTATGGTTCTCTGAATCATAGCTGACATGACCTGTTTCATCCCATTTTTCAAGACCGCCTATCCGATGCTCCATGCCTGGAGTCCCGGGAATTGCCCATGGTCGAGACAGTTTTTTATTGCTGTGATCATAAGGAGCAAAATTATCCGGATTGTCAACTTTTCTTAATTGAATTTCTGGTAATTTATTGGAATCAGGGATTTTCCATGGCTCTGAACCATTTGCAATGTATCCATCAGACAAAAGAATAACTGGTGTCATATACTCTAGTGCCATTTTGCAAGCTTCAAATGCCGCAAAAAAGCAATCTGAGGGGGATTGTGCTGCGATTACAGCAAGAGGAGCCTCTCCATTCCTTCCATACATAGCTTGAAACAAATCTGACTGCTCTGTCTTTGTGGGTAACCCTGTAGATGGGCCACCCCTTTGAACATTTATAATCACAATTGGAAGCTCTGAAATTACACCTAGTCCCATTGCCTCACCCTTTAGAGCGATACCTGGTCCGCTACTAGCTGTGACTCCGAGCTGTCCACAAAAGGCTGCCCCTAGTATGCTGCATATACCAGCTATCTCATCTTCAGCCTGAAAAGTCTTAACACCAAAGTGCTTGTAATTAGATAGATAATGAAGGATATCACTGGCTGGAGTTATTGGATAACCTCCAAAAAATAAATTAATTCCAGATTTTTGAGATGCCGCTATAAGACCCAGTGCCAATGCCTGATTCCCCATAATATTTCTATAGGTTCCCTTCTCAAATTTTGCTTTTGGAACGCTGTAGGTCGTTTTAATAGCCTCTATAGTTTCACCAAAATAGAACCCAGCCTTAAGGGCTCTTGTGTTTGCTTCAATAATTTCTGGCTTACTCTTAAATTTTATTTTAAAATGATCTACGGAGGACTTCATGTCTCTATCATATAGCCAATATAATAATCCGAGCGCAAACATATTGGTAGATCTAGCCATTATCTTTGTAGATAATCCCATATCATCAAGCGCATTAAACACCATCTTATTCATGTCAACTTTAATGACACGATACTCATTTAGCGTATCATCTTCTAGCGGATTTTGTTCCCACTCAGCTAACTTCAAGTTCTTTGCAGTAAAATTAGCAGTATTGATAATAAGCATTCCGTGTTTTGTTAAATCCTGCAAGTGTACTTTTAATCCCGCTGGATTCATAGCAACTAATACATCTGGATCATCTCCTGGAGTATGCACCTCATTCTTACTAAATTTTAATTGAAATGAGCTCACTCCGAATAACGATCCGGCTGGCGCACGGATTTCTGCTGGATAATCAGGCAAAGTTGTTAAATCGTTTCCAAAGATAGCTGTATTCTCTGTGAATTGATTTCCGGTTAACTGCATTCCATCACCTGAATCACCCGCAAATCTAATTACAACTGTATCTATCTCTTCTTTTGGTTTTTGTTGCTTTGTTGTCATTCTACTCTTCTTTAATTATTTATGCTATAAATTACCTCATTATTTATGAAGTAGCCAAAAAAAAATATTTATTTTTTTAGCTAATATGAAAATTTATTTGAGGATGTTAAATTATCACAATGAAAGAAAAAATTAAACTTACAAAATTTAGTAGCGGCGCAGGTTGAGGTTGCAAACTATCTGCTGAAGATCTTTCTCAGGTTCTGAGAAATTTAAATACGACTAGTACAAACAATGCACTTGTAGATTTTAGTTCTTTTGATGATGCTGCTGCATTTAATCTAAACGGAAGTACAATACTACAAACGGTTGATTTTTTTACTCCCATTGTTGACGATCCGTATGATTTCGGGCGAATAGCCGCTGCTAACTCGCTGTCTGATATTTATGCGATGGGTGGAGAACCTAAATTTGCACTAAATATTGTTGCGTTTCCCTCTGATGATTTGCCCTTGAAAATATTGAGTGAGATTCTAAGGGGTGGTGCCGATGTAGCAAAAGAAGCAGGCATTCCAATTCTAGGGGGGCATAGCATAAAAGATAAGGAGCCAAAGTACGGGATGGTTGTGACTGGAATCCCTAAGGGAAGACCCGTGAAAAATTCTACAGCAAATATTGGTGATTCTTTGATTCTAACTAAACCACTTGGATTGGGAGTTATTTCTACAGCGATTAAAAAAGGGGTCGCAACTGAGAAAATGATTAGTAATGCAGTGAAAGTAATGACGACACTTAATAAAACAGCATCGGAGATTATGAATGAGGTAGGCGTAAATGCCTGTACCGATATAACTGGGTATGGACTTCTAGGCCATCTCCTTGAGATGTGCAGGGGCTCTGGAGTATCTGCTAATATCAACTTTAATAAAATAGATTTTATTCATGGGGCAATAAAATGTGCATCAGATGGGATTTTTCCTGGTGGGACAAAAAAGAATTTATCTTTCATAAAAGACTCAATAATATTCTCCAATGAATTAGATGAAACAAAGCAACATCTTCTGGCTGATGCTCAAACATCAGGTGGCCTACTTATAAGTGTTTCAAATAATAAAGTATTCGATCTAGAATCTAAGCTAACTAGTGCGGGATGCCTTGCTATGAATATTGGAACTATTTGTCAGCTTAGAGATAAGAATTATATTCAGGTTTTATAATGAAAAATATTGACATCTTATCAAATGTGAAATACCTAAAGGAGCAATCAAACCCAAGTATCCCCATTTTTATGTTTGCATATAATATAGAAATAGAAAATAAATCAAATGATCCAATTCAGCTATTGACTAGACACTGGGAAATTATAGATGGAAATGGGATGACTAACATTATAAATGGAAAGGGCGTTGTTGGCTTGCAGCCTCTTATCTCAAAAAATGAGAAGTTTGCATACTCAAGTTTTTGTCCCCTATCTACTGAATTTGGAATGATGAATGGATGGTATGAAATGAAAAACAAGAGTGGAATGATATTTAAAATTGAAATTCCTACTCTTAATCTGTTTACACCTACATCAAAAAATTAAATTGAAGCCTATATACCTCGATAATAATTCGACAACAATGATAGACCCGAGGGCCCTTGATAAGATGATGCCCTACATGAAAAACAATTTTGGAAATGCTTCAAGTAGCGAGCATTTATATGGTTGGCAATCAAATGAAGCTGTAAACAATGCCAGAGAAAAAATTTCAGAGCTAATTAATTGCTCACCAAATGAAGTTTTCTTTACAAGCGGGGCTACCGAATCAAATAATATTTCAATTATAGGTGCAATAAATTCATTTGATTCCAGTGTGCATGCCATTACATCAAAAACAGAACATAAATCTATCCTTGATATATTTAAACATCTTTCAAAGGATCAAATTGATGTTACCTATCTAAATGTCAATTCTGATGGAATAATTAATTTAAATAAGCTTAATGATGCGATCTCCCCAGATACGAAACTCATATCCATTATGATGGCAAATAATGAAATTGGAGTAATTCAGCCAATTGAAGAAATTAGTAAAATTTGCAGGCAGAGAAATATAGTCTTTCATGTTGATGCGGCACAGGCAATGGGAAAAATAGATTTAGATGTGAAGAAGCTGGATATTGATCTCATGTCATCATCCTCTCACAAACTATATGGCCCAAAGGGAGTTGGAGCTCTTTATATTAATAGGAAAACTATGAAACATAAAATTAAACCTATTTTTTTTGGAGGGGGGCATGAGAATGGCCTGCGCCCTGGGACTTTAGCCGTCCATAATATTGTTGGCTTCGGAGAGGCCTGCAGTATCGCTAAAAATGAGATGCAGAGAAATCATGTTCTATTAAATACACTAACACATTTAATGCTAGAAAAACTTTCAAAAGGTTTTAATGAAATTATAATAAATGGAAATATGAAAATACGCATCCCCGGGAATTTAAATATCACATTTCCTGGGCTAAATCAAGAGCCCTTAATTCAAAAGATGAAGGATATAGCAGTTTCAAGTGGGTCTGCATGCACCACCTCAACTCCTGAGCCTTCTCATGTGCTTAGAGCTCTGGGGATAAGCAAATCTTTAATTAGATCAACTATTAGAATTGGTATTGGGAAATTTAATTCAAGAGATGAAATAAAATATGCGGCAACTTATATTTTAGAGGTTGTAAACAAACTTAAAATAAATAAAAAAGAGGCAATAGATGGTTGAAAAAGAGAAAATAATTGAGGTTCTTAAGCAGTGCTTTGACCCTGAAATTCCAGTTGATCTTTGGAGTCTGGGGTTGATTTATGATATCAATATTACTGAAACAGAAAATAATAAATCAGATGTAAATATTACTATGACACTCACCACACCAGGTTGCTCAATGGGATCATATATGGCTGAGGATATTAAAATGAAACTCTCTGGAATAGATGAAATTAATAGTAGTGAAGTGAATGTTACATTTGATCCACCATGGAAACCTGATATGATGAACGATCAAGCAAGAGAAAAATTAGGATTTCCTGAAGAAGAGAAATCTGAAAAAAAAGGAAAAGAGCGAGAATGGGAGTAAAGCTAACCACAATCTATTTAGATGATTTTCTAACTGATGGAATAATTAAGGAAAATGATTTTAGGGATAAAATAAATTCAATTGATTGGACAGTTTATAAAAATAAGAGGGTTATGATTAAGGGGTGCACCTCCTCCCCTGTCCCCACATGGTCCTATTTAATTATAACAGCTCAGCTTGTAGAATATGCAAAAGAAATTTTATATGGGGAGCCCTGTAGCGCTGTCAAAATTTTCAAGAGAATTGAATTATAGAAGGCTGAAACGATTAATAATTCAAAAGTAAAAATTAATATTATTTTTTTCAAATTATCATTCATCCTTTCTATTGAAATTAGTTTTTTTCTATTTTTTTTCTTTTCTGATTTATATTTTTTAGTTAATAAACGTCTTTCTATAGATCCTCTGGTAGGCTTTGTTCGTATCCTTTTGGGTGGTGTATAATTATTATTTTTTATACGGAGACGAAGTTCTTTAATACATTTTATTTTATTTAAATGTTGACTTCTCTCATCTTGACACATTACCTGTATACCTGATTTAATATGTGTTAATCGTACTGCAGATTCTGTTTTATTAGCATGTTGCCCTCCCTTACCACTTGATCGAAATGTTTCTACTTTACATTCAGATAAAAGAGCATCATCAGAATCAGGGATATGTATAAAACTCAAATTATTTTCTCTTTCCTTTAATAATTATTAATTCATTCCGCCTACAAATTAAGCGGAAAGAAGATGGGTCTCATAGGTTCGTGTTTCACCATTGATTTCTAATTCATCTTGTTCGCTAACATATTTAAAATTAAGTCTTTTAATCAATCTGATACTTCTATCGTTATTTGTAAGTATCCCCGCTCTAATTTCCTTAATCCTTAAATTTTTTATGACGTAAGCATTAGTTAATTTTAATGCCTCATACATTAAACTTTTACCTTCAGATGCCTTTGATATTGAAAATCCAAGCCAACATTTATTATTTTTTATCTTTGTATAGTTACAATGTCCAAGCATTTTTATTTTTTCTTTACCAACTATAACAAACTGTGCCGATTCACCGTTATTAACTGATTTTAATTGTTCATTAATTTTATTCTCTTGGTATTTAAAGGTATAAAATCCTTTTGGAGTTGCTGGGTGCCATATTTCTAGATGTTCTTTATTTGACAAATAATAGTCTACACGAAGTTGAACGTGATTTATGTTTAATATTTCTATATCAAAGTTTTTAGATTGCATTAATAATTATTTATATATCAAACCAGTGATTGAATTTAACGTAGATTGAGTTATTAAAATATTTTTCAGTCCAATCATCTTTTTCAGAATACATTAAAAAATCATTTAAACTTTTAAAAATCTTTCCATTAATCGATTTAGAAACCCTGAAAACTATGTAAAAATCTGAATTGGTATCATACTCCCATTTAAATGATAAATTAAAGTTGATGCTAGAATATCGAGGATAAAAACCCACATAATAATTAGGATTTAAATATTGCTCAGTTTCAATTTCTCCATCTACATTTTCTGATGTCTCTGGCTCTAAGCTTCCATTCGTATACAATGGAGGAAATTCGGGAGTTCCATCACCATTAATAAACTCAGATTGAATTAATGAGTTTTCCTGTCTGTTCCACTCCCTGTACTCTCCAAATTTATTATAGTGAATAAAGTACTCTGAGTATATCTGTAGACTGATATCCTGATTAAAATATTTTTCAAAACTAATTAAATATCTATTCTCCCAGCCATCTGTATTTGAAAATATGTAGTGGTCATCCTCATCCTGGTCATCCTCAACTGATTCTAAAAAGTCAAAACTTGAATTAAAACTAATTTGCTTAAAACCTATATCCAAAATATGAGAGTCTCCAAATTTGCAATAAATATTTAAATCTGATTCTAATAGCTTATCATTATTAATGCTTGTACTTAATGCTAATCCAGAATTAAATGAAATCTGTTTTTTAGTGTCAGAGCTAAATTTTGCAAAAACTCGATTAGTTCTAGGAATTAAAAATGCTGGTCCATTTAAATCTGATTCATGATCATACATATAGTAGTCATCATAATGCTCATTATCTAGTATATATCCCAATGAGAATTTATTATATCTGTTTGTATAAAATTTTCCTACTAAAGAAATGCTATTGTTAATATTCAATTTATCAAAATTCTCTGAACGCTGATGTATTAAATCCCATCTATATCTTCTAAAGATGCTGATACGAGGTTTAGTATTTTTATAGCCCATCTTTAATTTATAATTCTTAAGATTGTTTCTTTCATTATACCCTACTTTATTTATATCAAAATCTTTGTCATAGATTTCCATGTCGAATGAAAGCATCAATGGGAAAGAAGAATCATATTCTAGATTTAAGCTCTGAGCATTTCCAGAATTATTATTATCTATAGATTTGATAAATTGATAATCAAGAATCAAGTTATTATGTAAATAGTAAATATTATCAAATGAAAAAGCGGAGTAAATCTTAGCATCATCTATCAAGCTGGTACTAGACAGGCCTACGATACTATTTCCGTTGAGTATATCCTTCGAAATTTTATTAATAAAATAATTCTTAGTATTATCCTTCCCAGATGTCTTGGCTGCTATTGAACCAAAATTCCATCCAGTTTCAGAGCTTCCTATAAACTTTAGGGCGTAATCAATATTATTATCCGTAGAGTCACTTGAGGAGCCTATCCTCCTAGAATAAAAAATTTCTATGGGAGTCTCGAATGCTGCAACAGATTCATTGAAGAAAGTTCTCTTCTCTGGTAAGTAAATTTCATAGTAGGATAGATTAATATATCTGGGATCCATCTCAATTTGTCCAAAATCTGGATTAATTGTTAAATCAATAAAACTTGAAGAAGATAATCTTAATTTTGCATCTAGTCCCAATGGAGTATTATTATAAATATTAGATTTAACTCTACTGAAAGAATCTTTAAATAGTTGATCATCCTCAAGTAATAAATTGTTAATCATATTTATCCCTACCAGTGCATATGGTTTTACCTCAAAAGATTTTTTCATCTCAATTTCTTTGAAACCAAAAATATGTCCAAATTGAGAAGAAAGACCCGGGGTATCTCGTGGATATGCCACCCAGGAGTCATACTCATTGTGGCGAAAAATATATCTATGGAGATTCATTCCCCATGGATTCTCAATCTGCGTTATACTTAACATTTTAAATGGAATTAATATCTCAATATTCCAACCCTCTTTATCAATACTTACATTTGATTCCCAAACTGCATTGTATTCTAAGTCATACTCAGAATCTAAAAATGACATGGCATCAAGCTGCACGCCTGACGCATTAACCGAAAATAAATACCCCGTTTGATGATCATGTTTACTGTCAAATTCAATTGAGAACCAATCTGCTTGATCTGAAAATGATTTTTCCCAATCATCTCTCCTTGATAGCGCCCCCCTTATACTATCAGGATCTGAATCAAAAAGTTTTGCTGCTATATAAATATTCTCATTGTCATGAAAAATTTTTACTAATGTTTTATGTGTGGGTGATGCCATGTTTTCAGGTTCATCTTGAATGAAATCATTAATGCCAATATCTTGTTCACTAAAATTTCCCCAGAATTCTTCAATTAGTAGGCCATCAATAGTAGGTTTAGATTCTATGAATTCAGAATTATAGCATTTTTCTTTTTTAAACTCTAAAAATGGTTCACTTGTTTTAATCAAATTCATAGAATCATGGTTGCAATTATTCAGATAATGGCTATCTGGAAATAAATAAGCTATGCAAAATAATATTAAAATTTTCCTGAGCAACTGTGTCCTTATCCTATCTACATAAATCT
>Ga0114996_10003161_pt1 | contig 20655 bp, 10 predicted proteins | sample ArcticOcean_MG_C_4_FD_87039 | JGI IMG/M metagenome (GOLD analysis project Ga0114996, IMG submission 87039) | Marine microbial communities from western Arctic Ocean - ArcticOcean_MG_CB4_134 | ecosystem: Environmental > Aquatic > Marine > Oceanic | place: Arctic Ocean: Canada Basin | collected... | reverse complement strand
CCGACGCTCGTCGAGTCCTTGAACTCGACCTCCGAGAGTGCGCGGATGGTCTTGGCCGCGAGGTCACGCGCCGGCTCCTGCGCCTTCTTCGGTCGCATGTTGGCGAAGTGCTTTTCGACCTCGGCGACTTTCGCTTGGCGAATCTCGTAGCCGGAGGGTTTCACCGTGAACCGCACGTACTTGCCGATCAGCGCTGCGATCGACTTGTTCTTCCGCGCGTTCACAATGAAGGCGTTGGGCACGCCGTCCTGCACGGCGCGGAGGTTCACGTGTGAGAGCGGTGTCTGCCGCACTTCCGTGATCACGCCGGCGACGCGCGGCATCTCGTTGGGAAGCGTGGCGTAGAGGACGACGTCGCGCGGGCTCGGACGCTCGCCATCCTTCATCACGCGAAGCCGACCGAAACCGGTGGCGGCGTTCAAGGGAAGAAACGCGATGTCCTTGTAGACGTCTTTCGGGAAGAACGCGGGGATGCCGGCATCCTCGTACAGTTTCTTGTCCTTCTCGTACTGATCTTCCGCGCGTCGCCCGATCGGGTAGTACGCGATCTTCCCCCTCGTGAACGGCGCCTTCTCCCCAAGCTTCTCGATGGACATCTTGACCATCTTGAATTCGTACTGGTCGTTCGGCTCGTACTCGATCGTGTAGAGACCGGCGGTGCCGTTCGGTGAATTGAGGAACGGGCGGTACGCCAACACGCCCCGCATCTGCTTGATCGGGCCGCTGCGACCACGACCGCCGCGACCGAAGCCGCCGCGAATGATGCCGATCGTCCGCATGAAGCTCGGATGCGATCGATGGGTCTTGGTGTTGATGAAGTAGAGCTTCGGCTTGTCGGTATCGAGTGCTTCGAACTGATACTTGACGTACTGGACGCCTCGCAGCCCGGTGTCGATCATGACTTCGGGGCCCTGATACGACATCTTCTCGTAGGTCGCGCGGTCGGGGATCGCCCCGGTGCCGTCCTTGAAGTCGAGTTCGCTGGGATCCGGCGGACGATTCTGGGCAGTGAGAGCGGGGATCAGAGTTACGGCGAGCAGGCCGGCACAACAACGGTGGAGGGTCTTCATGAGGAGATGAGGCTGGGCAGAATGGGCCGCGTGTGGGCCGACTGGCGATGTTACGGCAGCGCGAGACTCCCGTCCTGTCACGGAGTTGTAGTAGCGGCGTCCTGGACGCGTATCGGGAGGGCGCCGCGTCGGGATGGGCCCGGGGTTGCGTGGCGGACGGCTAGTACCTGTTCACCTCGACCGCCCAGGTGACCGTCTTTTTCCACACCTCGTTGCCGTGGCGGTCGAACTCGCGGATGAAGCCGTTCTCGGCGACGAGCGTGTTGCCGTTCGGCAGGCGGTCGGCGTCACTCGGCGAACTGAGGTTCTTGAGCGTCATGACGGTCTTGCCCGACGGATCGACTTCGCGCACCTCGTTGAGCATTCGGATCGTCAACAGCGTGTTGCCGTTGGGCAGTCGATCGGCGTCGTGCACGTTCGGCACTTCCTTGATCTGCCAGACGATCTTTCCGCTCTTGTCTATTTCGATCACGCGGTCGTCGTGGGTGTCGGCGATGAGCGTGTTGCCGTTGGGTAGGCGGTCGACGTCGTAGGGATGGATGTCCTTCTTGTACTCCCAGACGATCTTGCCCTTGGGGTTGACCTCGATCACACGGCGACCGAACGTGTCGGCGATGAGCGTGTTGCCGTTCGCCAAACGGTCGGCGTCGTACGGGTTCTTCAGGTCCTCGAACGACCAGACGACCTTGTTCTGACGCGTAACTTCGGAAACGCGGTTGACGGAGAACTCCGTGATCAACAGGTTTCCGTTGTCCAGGCACTCGACGTCCCAGACCCCGAAGATCTCTTCGATGGTGAACACTTCGCGACCCTGGTCGTCGAACTCGACGATCCGGTTGTCGGAGTAGTCAGCGACGAGCGTGAACCCCCACATCGCACCACCACCCATGTCGTACTCCATCTTGACGATGTCCTTGATGGCGATGATCGTCGAGCCGATGCCCGGCGCGACCACTCCGATGTGCGAGGCGGTCAATGCGGCGACGTGGCCGAGGACACGGTCCCCGTTCTTCATGATCGTCCGGGTGAACGTGCGGTTGTCGACTGCGGTCTGCAGAGGACGCTTGAACAGCAAACCGGCGATGTCCTTGAGCTGGGCCGTGTGGCCCTTGCCGTCCTCTCCCTGGTACGACAGCCCCTTGTGGTCCAGTGCGAGGATGCTGCCGGCGTGGAGCTTGTTGTCCCTGAATCGGATCTTGTCCTGCTTCGCCGATGCGCCGAGCAGCCGATCCAACTTCGGATCGATGGCGAGACCCTGCACCTGGTCGCGGCGCACGACCATCCTGCCGAACGTCGTCGACATCAGAATGACCTTCTCGTTCGTGACCGCTTCGAGCTTGCCTGTCACCAGCGTGCCCTGCACGAGGAACATGCGGCACGCATCGACGATCTTCTTCGCCACTGTCCCGATGGCATCGATGCCGTCACAGCGGTTTAGTGGAAACCTCAACTCGGCGATGTCGATGGGCTCCTTCTCGGAGCCCTTGACGATCTTTGGCTGACCGAGACGTACGCTGTCGCCGGCGTAGCCGAGCAGTGTGCCTTCGATCCGTGTCTGGTCGGCGAGCGAGACCTGCACCGTGATCGGCGGCAAGACCGACTTCGGCATCGGCATCTTCGCGCCGGTGACGACGACCGGATTCTTCGCGGCCTTCGCGACTGTGGCGAGCGCGGCGGCGCCGTCGGGGCGTTCCCGGAGGATCCGCAGCATCAGCAGCGACTCGGTCTCGCCGAGCAGTGACTCGGCGAGCCGCGCCACGGTGTAGTCGCGCCCCTTCGATCCCGGAAGCGAAGCGAGCGAGGCCCGTATCGCGCTCCCGTGCGTGGAACCGTCGGTCTTCAGGAGTTCGAGCAGCTTGTCGGCGACCGAGTCGTCGCCGATCCGGCCCAACGCCCGGATGCAGCGGTTGACGATGATCGGATCGGTGTGCTGGAGCGCGCTGACCAGCGCCTTTGTCAGCTTCTTCGACGGGTCCATGTAGAGCGCGGTCAGGGACAGGCCGCGGATGTAGCGGGCCTCGATCTCCTCGCGCTCGGTGCCCCGGAGTTTGATCGCCTCGAGGGCCCTGGCAGCCCGGATCCGCTCCTCCACGGTCTCGGCCGTCTTCGACCGGCCCTGGATCAGCTCCCTGGCCTTGCCCCCTACCTCGACCAGCATGTCCTCCGCTTTTTCCCTGTTTGCCCACCGCTCGTCGGTCAGCTGGTCCAGGAGCTTTTCGATGCGCAGCAAATACTCCGCGTGGTTGCCGTGGATCCGGTTGCAGATCGCGTGGGTGGCCTCTTTCTGGTGCTTCAGGAGGTGCGCGACGGTCTGGAGGTCGTCCGTGGTCTTGTTGTCCTTGAACGGAGCCATCTCTGCTTCGAGTCGCTCGTCGTTCCACACCTCCTGAGCGGTCAGGGTTGGAGCGGCGGCAAGAGTGGTCACGAGGACCAGGCCGAAGGACAGGATTTTGATCATGGTTCCAGGATTACGTGGAGTGTGATCGTGGGGAGGGGGTCTATGGGAGGCGAGCCAACATAACTTGATGTGGGGCTCGCTGGCCCGGAATGGAACACGTAGATTTGCAATTGCCCCCCCTAACCCCTCTACCGTTGGTCTCCGGACCGGCCACGGATCTTCCCGAATTCCCGTAGTGAGCCCGCTAAGAAAAAGCCTGGTTCTGGTCTGCTCGACGGTGGTTCCGCTCCTCGGAGCCTTGCCCGGGACCCTTGGAGCTCAGGTCAAGAATACGAACCAGCCGTACCTGCGAGGTCCGGCACAGGATCCCGGCGTGCCGGTCGAGATGTTCGAGAGCGCCAACCTGGATCGGTTCCTGAGACGGGCCCAGGATTTCCTCGGTCGAGAGGATTACAGCGAGGCCATCCGGTTGCTGCAGGAGATCATCGAAGGAAAGACCGGCGAGTTCATCGATATCGAGGAAGAGAAGAAGAAGGCGGCGGCAAAGAAGAAGGCCGCGGCGGACAAGAAGGCGGGGAAGAAGCCGGCCAAGAAAGCTGAAGCGAAGCCGGCGCACGAGCTGCCGATCGATGACGACGACCCGGCCTACTCGGTGTTCAGCAGCGACGACCGCATCTACCGACCGGTCGCACGGCTCTGCCACGAGCTGCTGGCATCGATGCCGTCGGAGGGCATCGGCCTCTACCGGCTGAAGTTCGAGGCCCAGGCCGCCAAGGAATACGAGGCAGCCGTGACCGCCGGGGACATCTCCGCGCTGGAGGCCGTCTACAACCACTACTTCGCGACGTTGAGCGCCGCGCGCGCGATGCGCGACACCGCGAACCTCCTGATGGACGCAGGTAGGTTTCGCGCCGCGATCCAGACCCTGACCGCCTTGCTGGGCATCTACCCCGAGATCAGCCGACGTCAGGCCGGGATCCGGGACCTGCTGCTCATGGTCAAGATGGCGATCTGCTTCCATCAGCTCGGCGAGCTCGAACTGGCCAAAGAACAACTCGTCGTCGCCGCCCGCGCGTACCCGGAAGAATCGGTGCGGCTGATGGGCGAGCTCTACACGGTGAAGGCTCTGCCCGTCAGTGAGCTCTTCGGCGTCGGCAGCGTCGTGGTGATGCAGGACAACCGCGCGCCGTTTACTGTCGACCTCTCCAAGGTGTCGAGCCTGGTGCCGCTGTGGGAGTTCCGCTACACGACGCCGAACCCGTACCGGTCCAGGACCAAGGTCAAGGCGAACCGCGGAGGCTTCCGGGTCTTCAACCAGGGCGGTCGAGTCATCCACGGGAGCCGTTTCCCGCGGCTCAACAAGAACTCTCCCGGCACGTCCGTCCGATTCATCGACAACACGCTCGTGTTTCTCGACAGCTACCGCCCGGTCGTCCACGAGTTGACGTCGGGCCGGCAGCGGATGGCGATGGGCCCCGATGAACTCGCGACGTTCCGCCCGCCCACGAACAGTTTGATCCCGCGGGCCAGGATCCCGGCGTACGACTACTTCGCGAATCGCGTCGCAGTCGACAAGAACAACTACTACAGCCTGATCGGCTACCACCGGACCGTCTCCGGAAACTCGTCCTTCCGCGGTATCCAGGACAACCAGCTCGTCGCCCACGACCGCAAGACCGGGAAGCAGGTCTGGCTAGTCGACAGCAAGGCCAATCGCAAGCGACCGATCACGTTCCTGTCGACGCCGACCGTGTACCGCAACAACTTGCTGTTGCCGTTCCTCGACGCGGGCTCATACGGATTGATGTGCTTGTCCGCTGACGCGGGCGAAGAGATCTACCGGACCTACCTCCACTATCGGGGCACTTCTTTCGCCCGCGCTCCCTCGGCGCCGGTCGTCGTGGACTCGGGGATCGCCTACGTCCTGACCAACGCCGGCGTGCTCGCCTCGATCGACGCGAATACGGGCGTGCTGAACTGGTCGCGGAAGTACGAGCGAGTACATCCTCGACGCGGACCCCGGAGGACGAAGAGGGTCTCCACGCGCAACAACATGTTTGGTCGCGGCTACATCACGCCGACGGCCTGGACATTCCGCGGGTTCGCTCCCACCAACCTCTACGTCGCGGATGACCTGCTGATCGTGGGCGCCGTCGACAGCTCGGTGCTGCTCTGCCTGAACGGAGCGAATGGAGAAGTTCGCTGGCTGCACAACGCCGCCGAGCCGAAGCACGAGGTGCTCGTCGAAAAGCTGAGCTACGTCGTCGGGCACAACAAGGAGTTCCTGTTCGTGATGTCGGGCGCCTCTCAGCAGTTGATTTGCGTCGGTATCAAGTCCGGAATCCGCCACTGGCTCGCGAACGTTCCCGGAATCGACCTCGGAGACGACTGGGCCGGTCGCGGGTTCGTCACTGAGGACTTCGTCGTTCTTCCGGGCAAGGTCGGCACCCGCCGCGTCCACGTCATCTCCGCGAAGTCGAAGAAGAAGTCCAGCTTCCACACCGTCGAGCTCCCCAGCTTCTCGATTGGGAAGGAACCGCTCACCGGCCCGTTCAATCTATTCGTGGAAGGCGCGTACCTCGCCCTCGCCTACGAGGGTGGCGTCGAACTCTACAGTTCGTCCGGCGCGCTCGCGACGCTGGCGATGCAGAGCGGTTCACGCGACGCGAGAGCGACGTTCCTCGTGCACGCAGGCAAGCTCGAAGAAGCTACGGAGATCCTGTTCGAAGAACTGGATCGCAAGGACCTGAGCGAGTCGAAGAGGCGCAAGTTGTCGATCCGCGCGCTCAGCCTCGTAGAGGATATTTCGGTCAGGTTGGCTACGAACAAGCGCCGGGAGGAAGCCCTTGATATCCTCGATCGGTGCGAGAAACGCATGCAGGGTCCGCGTCACATTCGGCGGGTCCACCTGTTCCGCCTGAAAGTCTTCCGCGCGCTCGGGGATCTGACCGGGATCGAGCGCGAGCAGGAGTTCATCGAGAGCGGATCGATCAAGTAGTCACCAATCAGCAGTCCAATGTTCAGTGCCACGCCTACGAAGCTTGTTCTTCCCATTCTCGTGACCTGCCTGGCGGCGGGTTCACTATTCGGGCAGGGGATCCGTAAGTATCCCAAGGGTGTAGACGCCAAGATCGAAGCGACGATCCGTCGCGGCCTCGACTATCTCGTGCGCACCCAGGACCGTTCCGGCGCATGGCGTGCCACGGGCTACGGTTCCTATCCGACGGCGATGACCGCGCTCGCCGGCATGGCGCTCATCGGTTCCGGATCGACGCCGACCAAGGGCAAATACTGGAAGTCGGTGCGGAAGGCCTCGCAGTTCCTCATGAAGCAGGCCCAGCCAGACGGCGTGATCACCGTCGCGGCCGAAGAAGGCCGCAGCATGTACGGCCACGGGTTCTCCACGATGTTCCTGGCCCAGGTCTACGGCATGGAAGAGGACCCGCGCCTGCAGAAGAAGCTGCACAAGATCCTGACCAAGGCGGTCAACGTCATCGTCCGCGCCCAGTCGTCCGCCGGTGGTTGGTACTACACGCCGGACTCACGCAGCGATGAGGGCAGCGTGACCGTCACCCAGCTTCAGGCGCTCCGAGCTTGCCGCAACGCTGGCATCGTTGTCTCGAAGAAGTGCATCGTCCGCGCCGTGGGCTACATCCGCAAGTCCGCGAACTCGGATGGCAGCATTCGCTACAGCTTGCGAGGTGGCGGTGCCGGGCGTCCCGCCATCACGGCGGCGGCCGTAGCCGTGCTCTACAACGCTGGCAAGTACGACGACCCGATCGCAGCAAAGGCTCTCAAGTACGCGGTCCGCACGCTCCCGGTGAACGGCAGCGGCCAGGGTCACCACTACTACGCGCAGCTCTATCTAGCGCAGGCGATCTATCAGACCGGCGACAAGCGCTGGTTGAAGTACTACGGGAAGATGAGCAAGTGGCTGATCCGCTCCCAACGTAAGGACGGCAGCTGGCAAGGAGACGGCGTTGGGCAGACGTACGGGACGGCCATCGCCCTCACCATCTTGCAACTGCCGTACGCACTCGTGCCCATCTACCAGAAGTAGGCGGGCCGTTGTTCGACGGCCTGCTACACCACGATATCCCCCCATCCACACGGGCAGCTGACGTCGGTCGGCCCCCCCAAACCTGACCCCCGGGCTCATGCTCTCTCTGGGATTCTTCAACGCATACATGCTCTGGGCGCTGCCGCTGGCTGCGGTGCCCATCATCATCCATCTGCTCAATCGGCGTCGGTTCAACAAGATCCCGTGGGCGGCCATGGAGTACCTGCTGCGCGCGATGAAGCGCAACCGTCGCCGCATGCAGATGGAGCACTGGCTCGTCCTGCTGCTCCGCACCCTCGCTGTCATCTTCCTCGTGTCCTTGGTGACGCGACCGCAGTTGACCGGTGGTGGTGGGATCCTGACGGGGAGCACCCACCACCTCGTCTGCCTCGACAACTCGGCGTCGATGCGACAACGCACCGGCGCCACGAACGTCTACAAGGCGGGCGTCGAACGCATCCACAAGCTCGTCGGCAATCTCGTCGAGACAAACAGCGGCGACTTGTTCACGCTCATTCTCTCCTCCCAGCGCGACAAGCAGCCGATGATCTTCGCGAGTCGGGTTGGCCCTGATCTGAAGAAGAAGGTTCGCGATGCGCTCGTGGAGCCGTGCGGCGATTCCTCTCTCGACGCAGGTGATTTCCTCGCCGCGGCGAAGAAGTGGGGCGTCGAGAAGAAGAAGGACGCCGGTGATGTCCACTACTACCTGATCACGGATTCGCGCGAGCACGACTTCCTGACCGACGGCAAGCCGGGGACGAATGTCCTCAAGCACCTCGAGGAGATGGACCCGGCCCACCAGCAGATGACAATGATGCTGGTCGGACCCAAGGAGACCGACAACCTCGGCATCACCGCGGTTCGACGGCGTGACCGCCTGGCGATGGCCAAGGCCTCCGTCACGCTCGAGATCGAGGTCACGAACTTCGGCGACGACAACTCGGAGGCGACCGAAGTAGCTGTCTCGATCGACGAGAAGAGCCAGGTCGTGCGACCGGTCCCCTCGATCCCTGCTGGTGGTCGCTTCGTGGTCGATATCGACCACACCTTCCACGAGCCCGGTTTCCACGCGGTCGTCGCCACCATGAAGAAGGATCGCTACCCGGTCGACGACACCGGCGTGCTCGCGCTCGAGGTCATGGCGACTTCGCCGGTGCTCGTTGTCGATGGAGATCCGGGCACCAACGTCGAGGACGGCGAGACCTTCTACCTCAGCGCCGCGCTCGACACGGGCGGGGACGTCGTCTCTGGCATCACCGTCGAAGCGATCCGGACGACCAGCTTGGCCGATTACAAGCTCGACCACATCAACATGATCTTCCTGGCGAACGTCTCGGCGCCGCGACCGGAGGTCGTCAAGAAGCTCGAGGAATTCGTCGCCGCCGGCGGCGGGTTGATGATGTTCCTGGGCAACATGACCGTCGAACGGGCGATGAACGATGTCATGTACAAGGACGGCAAGGGATTGCTCCCGTTGCCGCTCACCACGCTGAAGGGCAACGTCGACAAGCCGGACCCGGCGTTCGTCTCGGACACGACCCACTTCGCCATCAAAAGCAACGCCGAGTTGCTGGACCTGATCCTCTCCAAGATGGTGCTGATCCAGCGCTACTACGAGATGGCGGAAGGCCCGGACGACGCGGTGTCGATTCCGATCCGGGTCAAGGGCGCGACCGGCAGCCCGCTCCTCGTGTCGAAGACGTTCAAGCAGGGCGGCTACAGCCTCGTATTCGGCAGCAGCGCGGATCTCAAGTGGAACGACATGTGCCAGTCGCCTGCGTTTCTCGTGCTCCTGATGGAGATCCACAAGCACGCCACGCGAGTGCACTCACTCGCGCCCTACAACTTGAGCACCGATGGCAACCTGAGCATCGACCTCGACCCCGCGGAGTACCGTCGCGACGTCCTGATCCGGGGAATCGGCGCGCAGGGATTCGAAGGCACGTACTCCTCCGAGGACAGGAAGGAGTCGGACACCGGCAAGATCGAGTCGGCGCTGACGGTGCCGATGAGCGAGCTGACGGGGCTCGGCGTGTTCAAAGTCACGCTGACGCCGCACCGCGGTGACGCCGAAGTTCGCTTGCTCACCCGCAGCGCACCGCCGGCAGAGGGTCGGATGCAGCGTCTGAACAAGGAAGGGTGGGATCGGAACTTCGCTTTCCCCGACCGCCTCGAGGTCAAAGACGGCACAACCGGTGGCCAAGGTTCCGAGGCCGGCGAAGGAGAGATCTGGCGTCTCCTCGCCCTCATCCTGTTGACCGTCCTACTACTTGAAACACTGTTGGCCTGGAGATTCGGGCGGAGATAGGAAGAACTAGCGATGCAAGAATTTTTAGGTTGGTTGGCAAGACTTCGCGGCATCCCGATCGAAGAAGGCGCAGAACTCCAGTTTGAATTCTCCGGTTTCCCATCCGGTGGTGCGGGGCTCCTCACGATTCTGGGCATGCTCGCCGCCCTCGCGATAGTCATCATGGTCTACCGGCGTGATGGCAGGAACCTGACTCGCGGTCAGCGCATCATGCTCGGGACGCTTCGCGGGCTCGCGATCCTCGCGGCATTCCTGGTCGTGCTGGAACCGAATCTCGTGTCCGTCAAGAAGGACGTGCGCGACGGCCACTCCATCATCCTGGTCGACGTCTCCCAGTCGATGGGTCATCGCGACGCGTTCCGGCGTCCGGAGGTGCAAGGATTGGCAGAGTCGTGGGGTCAGCTCGGCCAGTCCGACCTGCCAAACACGACTCGCATGGAGTTGGCGAAGGCCCTCCTCTCCCACGACGACTACGCCGTGATCAAGAAGCTGAGCGAGAACAACAAGGTCTTGCTCTACACGTTCGGTGCCGGCCTCGAAACCATGCCGCAGGTCGTGATCGAGTTGCCGAAGGACGACAAGGGAAACCCGATTCCGCTCGAGGAAGGCAAGCGCATCGCCCCGCAGCCCAAATTCGACGACATCATTGCGAACGGCAAGTACTCGAACCTCGGTGGCGCGATCCGATCCGCTCTGCAGAAAAGTCGCCACTCCTCGGTCGCGTCGGTCATTGTCCTCACCGACGGTCGCCGCAACATCGGCGCGAAAGGCGCGGAGATCTCCCGCTATCTCACTCAGCGCAAGGTCGACCACACTCTGATCGTCGGAATCGGTGACCCTTCCGAAACGCAGACCGTCGCGGTCGCACGCATCGAAGCGCCAGAGCGCGCGTTCCAGAAGGACCCATTCAAGATCAGGGCGACCGTCACGTCCCAGGGCTACGACTCCCTCAACCTCGCCGCGCGGCTCATCGATATCCGCGAGGGCGAGACTTCGGGAACCGTCGTCGAGAGCACGACCGTCGCGATCGCTCCCGGCAAGCAGGAAGTCGAACTCGAGTTCGTCAATATCAAGGTCGCCCAACCAGGCGTGCACACGTATCGCGTGGAGATCGATCCACCGGTCGGCGAACCCATCGACAAGGAACGTCACGGCAAGGAATCGCGCGTAGAGATCCTCGACCAGAAGACGAGGGTCCTCCTGATCGCTGGTGGACCGATGCACGAGTACCAGATCCTGCGTCAGTTGTTGACCAGGGACAACACCGTCGAGCTGTCGTGCTGGTTGCTCAGTGCGGATCGGAACTTCCTCCACGACGGCAATGTCAACCTCAAGGAGTTGCCCACCAGCCGCGAAGAACTCGAACCGTTCGACGTGTTCATCTTCATGGATCCGGATCCCGCAGCGATGGACCTCGAGTTCTGCCAGATGGTCGCGAAGCAGGTCGAAGACAACGGCGCGGGCATGTGGTGGGTCGTCGGCGAGAAGTACTCGATGGATGCATTCGACACGGGTCAGACCACTGAGCCTCTCGTGGATCTCTTGCCCGTCGTCATCGACTTGGACACGGCCAAGATCTTGATCCCGATGGGTCGCGGCTTCAGCAGGACGTATCCGTACGAGTTGACGCCGCAGGGCCGCAACCACCAGGTCGCGCGACTCGTCGATTCGGGCAAGGACGAGAACGACTTCTACTGGAGTCAGCTCCCGGGGTGGCACTTCACGATGCCGGTCAAGCGGGCGAAACCCGCGGCCAGCGTGTTGATTGCGACCACGACCAATACGCGTATGCGTGGCATCGAGGGCCCCATGCCGATCTTCGCGACGCAGTTCGTCGGCGCGGGCCGCGTGTTGTTCTCCGGCACGGACGAGACGTACCGTTGGCGCAGCCTCTTCGAGGATCAATACAACCGGTTCTGGGTGAAGGGCATCCGCTACCTGTTCGAAGGTCGACTGACGGCGGGCAGCAGCCGGCTGCGCATCGACATCAGTGGCGAGAAACTCGAGTTGGGCGAGCCGCTGAAGATCTCGGTGACGGCGAAGGACGAGACGTATCGCGTGCTCGTGACAGAGTCGTTCACCCTGAGGATCGCACGGGGCAAGGAACCGCCGACGACGCTCGAGTTGTCACCGGTCCCGAACCTTCCGGGTCAGTACGAAGTCACGTTCCGCCCGACCAAGACGGGTTTCTACCGGATCACGCCGAACGACGACAAGAACAAGACCGAAGCTACGTTCCAGGTCGTGGCCGCCGCGGTCGAGCGCGAAGGGCCGGTCGACAACGAAGAGCTCGGCGCGATCGCCGGCGCCAAGGGCGGACAGCTGCTGAGTGAACCCGCCAAGCTGCTGACAGCAATCGACGCGGTCAAATCGCGGACGACCATCGAGAAATTCAAAACGCCGCACGCGATGTGGGACAGCTGGATCACCATCGCCTTGATCCTCACGCTGCTCGCCCTCGAGTGGTGGCTGCGCAAAAGGTGGAACCTGTTATGAGTTCAACACCCGCATCGCTGTTCTCCCAACTGCGTGGCAAGGCCAAGACCGGCATCTTGATCGAGGGTCTGGCCCTCGCCGTGACGGTGCTGATCGCCTTCATGGTGGTCAGCTTCGCGATGGATCGCATGCTGCGGCTCGAGACCGTCTATCGGGCGTGCCTGCTGGCGGCCTTTCTCTTCACGGTGTGGCACCTCCTGCGCCGGAGCGTCTTCAAGCCCATCCGGTTTGAACTGACAGATGACGAGCTCGCTCTCGCCATGGAGCGTGGAGACGACTTGCACCAGTCGTTGATCAGCGCCGTGCAGTTCGAACGCGTCATCAAGAAGGGTGTCGTCGAGCACCAAGAGTCCATCGAGTTGATGGATCACGTCGTCAAGGATGTCTACAGCCGCGTCTCGTCGCTGCGCAACGAAGCAGCTCTGGATTTCGGGCGCACGCGCAAGTTCGCTACCATGATCCTGGGATGCGTCGCCGTCGTCACGGCGTGGGGGATCACTGATAGCGATTCCCTGCTCCTCTGGGCGAAGCGCAACCTGTTCATGTCGAGCGAGGATTGGCCGAGGGCCAACCATCTGGTGTTCGCGATGGAAACCGAGGACGGCGTCGTCCGCGTCGCCGAGGGCAACGACCTCACCGTCGAAGTCCACGCGACCAAGGAAGTCCCTGACCAGGTCTTCATCGAGTACGAGTTCCCCGATGGCACGACAGGCCGCGAAGCGATGGCACTATCGGGCGAGACGGACGACGGCGCCGGCAAGCGGTTCACATGGACGCTCGAATCCGTGATTTTCAACGTGACGCTTCACGCGGTCGGTGGCGACGCGAAGCGCCGGACGCTGGAAGTAGAGCTCGTCAAGCGCCCCGTGTTGCAGAACGTGGTCATCACGAAGACCTTCCCCGCGTACATGAAGCTCGACCCCGTACGCATCAGCGCGTCGGAGGGCGACGTACGATTGCCCGCGGGGGTCACGCTGAACATCACGGGCAAGTCGACGAAGCAACTCGTGGACGCCTACCTGACCTTTGGCCAGGAGAAGAAGCAGTCGATCCAGGTCGACAAGGCGAACTCGACGTTTCAGGGTACGTTCGTGCCGGAGAGGAGCGGCGTGCTGACTCTCGACGTGACCGATCGCGATGGCCTAGGCGCGCACAAACCGCCGAAGCTGTTCCTCCGCGTCGTGAAGGACATCGCCCCCATCGTCGACTACAAGACGATGGGGATCGGCTCGATGATCGTCTACAAGGCGCTGATCCCGGGTACGCTCAGGATCCGCGATGACTTCGGTATCACGAAAGTCATCGCCAAGATCCGGGTGACTGGTACCGGCGCGGTTTCCCCGGACGCCAAGAATCCGACCGTGAAGGATCCGCCGAAGGACGATGACGTGCCGTGGGAGGAAACGAAGTTCGACGGGCTGCGAGAACCCGCGACCGATGCGAACGAACTCGACTACGACGAGAAGGTCGTGTTCGACCTCCTGACCCGGAACGACATCAAGCTCGGTCCGAAGGATCCGAAGAACCCGATCCGTCCGGGCATGCTCCTCGCGATCCGCTTCGAGGCGACGGACAACTTCGGTCCTGGCGACAAGCAGGTGGGCTTGAGCGAGACCCTGACCCTCCGGGTGGTCGACGAGGAGAAGCTCATGCAGGATTTGCACCGGCGGCAACTCGAACGGCGCCGGGAGCTGACCCGGATCCTGGAGAAGGAAAAGAGTTACAAGGACGAGATCAAGGAGATCGTCTCCCCGGCGGCTTCGGACTCGAGGGCCAAGCTTGCGAAGCTGCGTCTCCGCGCCATCGCCCGGGATCAACTGGCCCTGCAGAAACAGGTGCTCGGGGTGGCGGAACGCTACAAGCTGATCCTCGACGAGTACTTCAACAACCGCATCCTCAAGCCGGGCCAGATCGTCAAGCAGCGCCAGGCCATCCAGCTGCCGCTGGAGAAGCTAGGCAAGGAGGATTTCCCGACGTCTGCCCAGGAGGTCGAGGACTTCGCCCACCGCGGTCTGGAGGACCAAAGGACTGTTGCACTAGCGAGTTACGGCGCCATCATCAAGATTATGGAGCAGGTGATCAGCAACATGCGTCACCTGGAGAGCGTCGCGGGCATCCTGGAGGACGTCCGGCGGATCCGCGATATGGAACGGGGTGTCGAATCCCGCACAAAGAGGGTCCTCGATTCCGAGGACAAGGGCGCCAAGAAGGTCGAGACCCCGAAGAAAACCAAGAAGGAAGGCTCGAATCCCGCGGGCGAGAAGGGGCCCGGAAATGGGCAGAAGACCCCGCCCAAGACGAAGAACGGGGACAAGGGCAAGGATTAGCAAGGTGGATGGGAGCAAGGTTCGGTGACAGGAGTCCAAGCGCTTGGTCAACACCAGCGAAGTCTGCCCCGTATGGGGGGTTCGGGACTACACTGCACGACTAGGCTGGCCGGCCTTCCCGGGGCCGTGCTGCCGAACCGCAATCGACAGCTTCTCCCTTCCGTGGCAGCACGATAGCACCACCATCACAACCGAATTCCGCGCCGCGACGAGCGGTCCTGGCGCACTGCTAGCTCAGGAGACAATCCTATGAAAGCTCTGATCGTGACTCTGACTCTGACCCTGATCGGGTCGCTCACCTTGCTGGGGGCCCTTCCCGCGCAGGTGAAGGTTCTCACCAAGCAAGAGCAGGCGACTCGCGCGTTCGAGAGCCTGACGGGGAGGATGCAAAAGCTTCGGGTGACCCTGAAGTCCACCGATCCGGAGAAGGCCAAGATCATCGGCCTGGGCGCCAAGTTCATCGAGGAAACGGCCCTCACCTCCGCCATGAAGGACATCGAGACCCTTCTCGCCGAGGAATCCTGGGACGACGCCATCGAGAGATGCCAGAGAGTGATCAAGGACCTCAACACCCTGATCAACCTGCTGCTCAAGGGCGACACCCGGATCGAGGACATCCTGAAAGAGATCCAGCGCCTCGAGAAGTTCAAGGACAAGGTCGAGGACCTGATCGAGCAGGAGAAGGCCGAGAAGGATGACTCCGCGCGAGCCGAGGCTCTCGAGCAGCACCTGAAGAACCTCGAGAAGGCCAAGCGCGATCTGGACGATCTCATCAAGGATCAGAAGGATCTGCGCGGCGAAGCCAACAAGTCCGGACTCGCCACCGATCCCGACAAGGCCACCGAGATGTCCAACAAGGAGGGCGGGCTGAAGGACCGCGCCGAGAAGGTCTCCAAGGATCTCAAGGAGATCGAGCAGGAGACTCGCGATCTCGACGCCGACGCGAAGGAACCCGGCGACGGCAAGCCCGGCGACGGCAAGCCCGGCGACGGCAAGCCCGGCGACGGCAAGCCCGGTGAGGGCAAGCCCGGCGACGGCGAGCCCGGTGACGGCGAGCCCGGCGACGGCAAGCCCGGCGACGGCAAGCCTGGCGACGGCCCTCCCGGCAAGGCAGGCAAGAGCTCCAAGGCCGCAAGCGGCGCCAGCCAGGATATGGGCAAGGCTGCAGGCAAGCTGCAGGACAACAAGCCCGAGTCATCCCTCGAGGACATGGACAGGGCCATCGAGAAGCTCGAAGCGGCCAAGAAGGAGATCGAGGACAAGATCGAGGAAGCCAAGCGCGAACTGCTGAAGCTCCCCTTCGAACAACTCAACCGCAAGCAGGAGCAGACCAAGATCGAAACCGACAAGCTCGCGGAAGAGATGGAGAAGTCCGAGAGCGAGCCCGGCGAAGGTCAGGGCAAGCCCACTCCCGGCAAGCAGAACGTCCAGCAGTCCGTCCCGAAGATGAAGTCCGCCGCCGGCAGCCTGAAGGAATACAAGCCCGGCAAGGCCAAGCAGGACCAGCAGGACGCCCAGGACAAGCTGGAAGAAGCGAAGAAGAAGCTCGAGGACGCCCTCGCCCAGCTGCGCCAGCAGCTCCAGGACGAAGTGCTCCGCTCCCTCGAGGAACGCTTCGGCGCGATGCTGGCCAGGCAGAAGAAGATCTCGGCGAGCACTCGCCTGATCCACGCCCAGAAGAAGGAGTCGCTGACCGCGGACGGCGGCATCTCCTCGGCGCTGAAGAAGCGCACCGGGTTGCAGTCGACGGGCGAGTTCGAACTCGCGTCCGAAGCGCACGGTTCGCTGAAGCTCCTCGAGGAAGACGGCACCACCGCGGTGTTCCCGGACTTCGTCATCGAGGTACGCGATGACCTCAAGACAGTTGGCAAGCGCCTGACGGGCGACAAGACCGGCAAGGCCACGCAGGCGATGCAGAAGGAGATCGAGGACATGCTCGAGATGCTGATCGACGCCCTGCGACAACAGATCGAGCAAAACGAGTCGAACGGAGGCGAGCCTTGACCCAATGGCGGTGAGCCACCGTTGGTGCCTCGTTCAGCAGAATTGAAACTGATCCAGAAACTCCAGAAGCGCGTCCTCAAGCGGACCCAGAACTACGACACGTCCGTGCCCGAACAGTTGCGGGTAACCGAGGAAGCCAAGGACGAAGCTTTCGAGATCTCTCGCAAGCAAGGCAAGGTTGAGAAGTTGACCCGCAAGTTGGCCAACAAGATCAACAAGGAACAGCAAGCCAACAACAATTAGGAGCAGATCATGAAACGCTCGCTGAGCCTCATCGCAGCGGTGATGGTCGCCATCGGCGGCCTCACTGCACAGGACGACAAGCCGACCGAGGTCCTCGTCTTCAAGCCTTTCGATCAGACCAAGTTCGAAAAGCACATGAAGAAGCTCGGGGCCACGGACCGGCAAATCGCTTCGTTCCGCAAAAACGTTCAGGAAGAGTCGCCCAAGCACGCGGTTGACGACCTGCTCCTCGCGAGCTTCAAGGACTACCGCGACGCAGTGGCGTTGGCGGAGAAGGGCGATCCTCGCGCCGCTCTCGAGCTGACCAAGGTCCTCGATGGCAACAAGGACGAGTACGTCCAGTCCTACGCTCGCTTCCAGCTGGCGCAGTTCTTCCTGGGATCCGACGATCCGGAGCAAGCCGCGACGATCCTCGCCGAGTTCGTGAAGAAGAACCTGGGCACGACCCCCCTCGACTCCGAGGTGATCTACTTCTACGGCAGCGCGCTGGCGATGATTCCGGACCGCGAACGGGCGTCCCAGTTCTTCGGCGCGTTCCTGCGGGAATTCCCGAACGCTCCCGAGCGCCTTCGGTCCAGCGCCGCGCAGATCAAAGCGGAGCTCGAGCAGCAGGAAGGCATGCTGCACGACATCTCCGACGTCATGCGATTCTGCGAGCGCAAGATCCGCAAGACGGACACCGGCAAGGAGACGCAGGACAAGCAGAAGATGGTCATCGAGGAGCTGCAAAAGATCATCGAGATGCTCGAGAAGCAGGAGCAGCAGGGTGGTGGCGCGCCCGGCGGACCTGGAGGCGTCAAGCCGGCGGAGAACAGCGCCCTTCCCGGCGGCGAAGCGACCCAGGGGCCGCTGAAGAAGGCGCCGCGCAAGGTCGCCGAAAAGTGGGGCGCCCTGAAGCCCGGTGAGCGGAAGGCGATCGAAGCCGAACTCAACGGAAAGATGTCTCCTCGCTACAAGAAGATGCTCGAGGACTACTACAGGAAACTGGGCAAGACCGGGCCCGGACGGTGAGCTTCAGATTTCACCTCCGTCTTCTTCCGCTGCTGCTCCTGAGTCTGAACACAATTCAGGCCCAGGAGCAGTCGCTTGATACCCTGCAGCCCATCCAGGGCGACGCGGTGCGCGGCAAGGTCGCTTCGATCGACGCCGCGGGAAAAGTCACCGTTGCCATCGGCGATGAGAGCGCGACCCGCGACCTCGCAAATCTGCGCACGATCGATCTCGCGGTGCGGGCGGGCCCACCGGTGTCGTCGCAGGGTTTCGTCCTCCTTCGCGGTGGGCTTCGCATCCCCGCCACGGTGCGCGAGACTGCAGGGCGCAGCATCACGGTCGATTCGCCGCTCACCGATGGCAGGACAAAGCTCGCGTTGAGTCACGTGCGGGCGATCCGCTTCGCTCGCATCGCATCGGAAAACGACGGTGGATTCGCGAAGTATGTCCTCGCCCCGAAGGCGGAGAAGGATCTGATCTACTTCAAGACCGCGACGAAGATCGTCCAGCGCAGCGTCCGGGTCGTAGGATTCGGCGACGGATCGCTGCAGTACGAAGCGCGCGGCGACATACGATCACGCAAGCTGTCGGATCTCTACGGGATCGTGATGGCGAAGGCTTCCGGATTCGCGCCGGACCCATTGCCGCGCACCAGGGTTGTCCTCGGGATGCAGGGTGGGACGTCGATGACCGGCAAGCTCCTGAAGCTCGGTGCCGAGTTCGGTGAACTTCAGCTGGCCGAGAAGGTCACGTTTAAGGTCCATCGTTCGCGCATGCGGCGGATCACGGTCCAGAGTCACCGCCTGGTGTATCTCACCGAGCTGGACCCCTCGACTGTCAGGCAGACGACCGCGTTCCGGCAGAAAAAGCCGTGGCTCAAGAACCGCTCGCCGCTCGGCGATGGCCTCCAGCTCGGCGGTAAAAACCCACGGACGACCAACAACGGCCTGGTCCTCAGGCCGAAGACGAGTCTGACCTACGACATCGACTCCAAGTTTGATTTCTTCATCGCAACAATCGGCATCGACAGCCGGAGCACCGGGCCAGCGCACGCGATCTTTCGGGTGCGGGATGGGGAGAAGGTTCTCTTCGAGTCGAAACCGATCACGCGGCAATCCGAGCCGCTCTCCATCAAGATCGCGGTCGACAAGGTGGACCGTCTCACCATCGAAGCCGACTTCGGCAAGAACTTCGATTTCGGGGACCACTGCGTCTTCGCAGAGGCCCGAGTGATCAAACAAGGACCCTGACATGATCTCCCTCCCTCTGTTTCTCGCCCTGGCGTTCCCTCAGGAGCTGGGAAGCTTGGAGGCGGCGCGAAAGACCCAGGCGCAGCGCACTGCGGTCATCGCCAAGGCCATGCCCTCCGTCTGCTCCGTGATGGCTCTCAACTCCCCTGGCGGCGGCTCCGGCGTGATCATCGATCCGCGGGGTTTCGTCATCTCGAACTTCCACGTCGTGCAGAAGCGCGGCAAGAAGAAGAAGCCACGGTTGGAAGGCCAGCCCAAACCGAAGCCGACGAAGTTCAACCCCGCGAACAAGGTGATGAAGATCGGCTTGCCCGACGGCAAGCTCTACCTCGCGGATGTCCTGGGCATCGATCCGGGCAGCGACCTCGCGATCCTGTTGCTTCGCGACGGTCGTGACGGCAAGAAGACGTTCCCCTACTCGCCGCTCGGTGACTCGAACAAGTTGCTCGTGGGCGAGACCGTGTTCGCGATGGGCAACCCGTTCCTGCTCGCGACGGACTTCACGCCGACGCTGACCTGGGGCATCGTCTCCGGCACGCATCGTTACCAGCCGGGCGCGGGCAATCGAATGCTCGTCTATCCTGACTGCATCCAGGTCGACGCGCCCGTCAACCCGGGCAACTCCGGCGGCCCGCTGTTCAACGAGAGGGGCGAGGTCGTGGGTATCAACGGCCGCATCACGATCCGCGACCGCGGCCGCGTGAACACCGGTGTCGGATTCGCGATCGCGAGCAACCAGATCCGCAACTTCCTCGGCGACATGATGGCCGGCAGGCACGCGGAACACGGGACGCTGGACCTCAACGGGTGGTACATGAAGTCGCCCGGCGAGTCGGAGGCGAAAGTGATCGTCCAGTCGACGTTCGCGGACTCGCGCGCTTCGAAGCTCGGACTGACCATCGGCGACCAACTCACGTGGTTCAACAACGACAAGGTCACGAGCGCGAACCAGCTCGCCACGCTGGTCGGCGTTCTTCCTGCAAATTCGTGGATCACCCTGGGGTTCAAGCCGCACAAGGAGAACGGCGGATTTGCAGATGAGCGGCGCATCACGTTCAGGTTGGCGAAGCTCGACACCGGTTCGAGTCGCAACGACGGGGACCCGCGTCTCGCCCCGGAGAAGGAACGAAGGGTCGCGGCAGCCGCGCTGAGCCGAAACGTGGGTAAGGGCCAGGAGAAGGTCGACGGCGCGACGATGACGTTCACCGGCCCCGGTGATGAGAAGATCACGGTCCAGCGTCTCGGCCAGAAGCTCCGCTGGTCGAACGGCCAGATCACGCTCGTGCGCACCGGCATCCGCCAGGGCTTCAAGATCTTCAAGGGTAAGGCCGTGAAGGTGACCAAAGAGGAGCAGTCGAAACTGGAGCGCGAGTTCCTCCTCAACTGCTTCCTGTGGCGCGGCGAAGATCGGCGCAACCGCTTGAAGGAGGCGACGGTCGAGGGCGGCGTGCTCGCGCTCGGTTATCCGGCCATCCGTTTCCGCGTGCCGGGCCCGAGTGAATTCGAGAT
>Ga0114996_10003160_pt1 | contig 20665 bp, 19 predicted proteins | sample ArcticOcean_MG_C_4_FD_87039 | JGI IMG/M metagenome (GOLD analysis project Ga0114996, IMG submission 87039) | Marine microbial communities from western Arctic Ocean - ArcticOcean_MG_CB4_134 | ecosystem: Environmental > Aquatic > Marine > Oceanic | place: Arctic Ocean: Canada Basin | collected... | reverse complement strand
GCGCTACACTACCGCCGTAAGCTGGTGCTCCAGCCGCCCATGCCTGACCCGAGAAAACGAGAAAAATATGCCAAATAAGACAGCGGAACCAATTTTCCAGTTCAATGCTCCGGGTCCAAAGCCCAACGGGATACAGGCGGCAGACGACGGTCTCTGGATCATCGACCAGGGCGACGACCATGTTTACAAGGTCGATTGGGCAACTGGTGACGTGCTTGTCGATCTGCCGACGGATACTGAAAAGTCCAGTGGGATCACAGTTGGCGGCGGTTTCATCTGGGTCGCATCGACCTACAGCTGCGAGATTTATCAGCTCGATATGGACACCGGGAAGACCGTCGAGGTTTACCCCGCAGCTGGTGCGGGCATCGGTGCAACTCGCGAACACATGGAAAACGCAGGTCGCTATGCCAGTCCGACTGGGGATCACGGCCTCGAATGGAAAGATGGCAAGCTGTATGTCGCATCGCCGCCGTCACAATTCGTGCACGTTATCGACACTTCAAACTGGCAAGAAATCCACCGCATGAAGACCCCCGGATTCCGGGTTCACGGACTGGCGTGGGCAGAGGAAGAAGGCCACGTGTGGATAGCTGACACTGCGTTTGGTGTCATCAGTCGTCATCGTCTTGAAGACGGCCGTTGCTACGACGCGTTCAGGGTCACTGACCCCGTTCAAGTTCATGGCATGACGATCCGAGACAACAGGCTCTGGTACGCAGACGATCGCGGCCCGATCGGCTTCCTCGACGTGAGCCTGGAGCCGAGTTTCTAGTGACAACAGTTTTCGTAACTGGATCGACCGGTAAGGCTGGCAAGTACATCGTCAAAGACCTGCTCGATAACGGCTACGACGTGGTTGGGGTCGACCGAAACGATCCCGACGGCGTGGGTGCTAGCCATTCGAAGGGCTACACGTTCAAGATCGCCGAAGTTACCGATTTCGGGCAGGTCGTTTCGGCGATGAAGGGCTGCGACACGGTAATTCACATGGCGGCCATTCCAAACCCGAGAGTTGGACCCGAGCACGAGGTGTTCAGGGTCAACATGATGACGAACTGGAACGTGCTAGAAGCGGCTGATATTCTAGGCATCGGAAAAATCGTCATGGCGTCTTCAGTCAACGCGGTCGGAGCTGTTTTCTCGAAAGGAATTACTCCACGACCGTACTTCCCGGTGGACGAAGATCACCCGACGTTCTCTGAGGATTCGTATTCACTAAGTAAGTGGCTCGGCGAAGAAATGGCCGACGCCTTTGTGCGCCGTCGCTCAGGAAAAGTTCAGATAGCCTCTATGCGTTTTCATGGCCTGATGGAACGCGACAGGCAGATAGCTCTCAATGCTGAGCCGGAACCGCGAGGTGGAACCGAAATCAACGCCAAGCATTTCTGGGGCTGGACGGATATTGAAGAGGCGGCACGAGCATGTGTGCTGGCTCTCGAGGCCGACTTTGGGGGTCACGAGGCGTTTTCATCAACGGTTAATATACTTCAGCTGACGAGCCAACCGAATCGCTAATCAAAAGTGTTTATCCGGAGGCAGAAATTCGAACGCCGATGCCGGGCAACGCTACCGCTATATCGGTTGAGAAAGCTAAGAGGCTACTCGGATGGGAACCAAAAGCAACATGGCGTGATGCTTAACCGAGTTCACAGCGTTTCTGGTTGGGTTAGAATTTTTGCGGGCCCTCTGTGAAAGATTTAACGAGTAACGAATTAACGAGAATACATTTCTTTTCTATCCAGCCAATAACAGGATCTACTACAGGATTTATTTAGTTGACGTCTCCATCTCATCCCGTCCCTAAGCATCGAGCAGCTCGCAAAGTTCTAACGGTTCTGGGTCCCATTGAGCCCTCCCGAGTAGGTATTACAACTACTCACGAGCACCTGCTAATCGATTTCAGTGTGGTGTTTACAGAGCCAAAAGAGGCCTCGCAGCGCAAGTTAATGGACGAGGATGTTTCGCTCAAAAACCTTGGCTGGGTTCGGTACAACTGGACCAGTAATCGAGACAATCTGCGAATCCTTGATGAAGATGTTTCAATATGGGAAGCGCAGCAGTACTACAACGCCGGCGGTGGCACGATTGTTGATGTTACTTCTGTAGGGCTTGCGAGAGATCCCGAGGCGTTGGTACGCATCTCCCGAGCGACCGGTTTGAACGTGGTGATGGGCGCTGGCAACTACGTTCACATGACCCACGCCCCGGAGCTAGGCGATCTGACCGTTGAGCAAATGGCGGGTCAAATAATTCATGATGTGGATCAGGGAGTCGGCGATACCGGAGTTCGTTCCGGGATCATCGGTGAAATCGGCTGTTCCTGGCCATGGCACGACCGTGAAAAGAAAGCACTGGAAGCTGCCGTAATCGCACAGCGCGAAACCGGTGCTCCCCTGCTGATTCACCCAGGTCGAAGCGAACGCGCGCCGATCGAGCTGCTTGAGGCTGTCGATAAGTGGGGTGGCGATCTCAATCGCACCGTGATGGGGCACATCGAACGAACGGTTTATGACCGTGGAATTTTGAACGAACTAATTGGGATGGGTTCATATCTCAACTTCGATCTGTTCGGCCACGAATCGTCGTTCTATCCATTAGCCCCAGAATCGAACATGCCTGCCGATCACGAGCGGATCGAGATGGTCGAACACATGGTGTCCGAGGGAAAACAGGGCAGAATTCTTCTGGCCCACGATATCTGCTCGAAGCACCGGCTGAAAACTTACGGCGGGCACGGTTTCGACCACATTCTCACTCGAATTGTCCCCAGAATGAAGATTCGAGGAATGAGAGAAGAGGTGGTTCGATTGATCCTTGTCGACAACCCAACACGCATGCTCACATTCGATTAGTCGACCGACCATGCGCTAGAAATCTCAACTCGAAAATCGTATTGCGATTGCAGTGACACGCGCCGTCGTGCAAGGAATGGCATCTGACTTGTAGCGAACTTGAAAAACATAGCTGCACGGTGGATTTGGGTTGGATTACATGAATCAGTGTGTCCGGATCAGGCGACGCGCCAGCATTCTCGGGATTGGCGCAGTGGCAGCACTCGTCGTTGGATGCGGAGGTGCAGAGGAAGAAGTTTATCGGCTGCAACCGTAACTACGCCAGTCTCTACAGTCGCTCAGGCACCAACTCCGCAACAAACCAGCACACCTATCGCAACCGTAGATCCTACCAGTGAGCCAACAGCTACCAGCCTGCCCCCGACCGAAAAACCCCAGCCTACTGAAGAACCCTCGCCAGAACCGGTAGTCGTTGTCCCGTATGAGGACGATGCAGAACGGTCCATTGCAGAAATCCTGAAGAACTATTGGGGTTGGGAGACCAACTTTGGCGAGCGGACGATTCAGCTCACCGAGCTGACGACCCTCCTTGCGAGAGATCTGATCATCCCGGTTGATACACCAACTTTTTTGCCGGTCTCTAACGCCCCCGATTATTTGCAGCCAAGAGAACCGGTAGTTTCCGTCGTAATTGATGGCGATGCGAGAGCCTACCCGCTGGCGATGTTGATGTGGCACGAGATTGTTAATGACACGGTTGGCGGAGTACCCGTCACCGTGACGTTCTGTCCGCTGTGTAATACCAGCATTACCTTCGAGCGCGTAGTCGACGGCCAGGAGCTGACGTTTGGCATCTCGGGCATGTTGCGAAGATCTGATCTCGTCATGTGGGACCGCCAGACGGAGTCGTTATGGCAACAGATAACTGGTAACGCGATTGTTGGAGACTTTGCTGCGAACAAAACGGTGCTGAAACAACTTCCGTCGGCGATTATCGCCTCGGAGACGTTCGCCGAATCATATCCAGACGGCAAGGTGCTGAGGCGACTCACGAACTCGGCTGGGACGCCAATTCGTGAGTATGACAGGCCGCCCTATGCTGGGTACGACGATGTCGATTCACAGCCATTCTTATTTTATGACCCCGTGGACGATCGGTTGGTTGCTACTTCACGGGTTTTGACCATCGATGGCGAGATTCCAGTGGCATATCCGTTCTCATTCCTCGAAGAGACACCCGCACTGAACGACTTGGTCAACGGTGAAGAAATAGTCGCCTTCTTTGAAAACGGCACATTCTCCGCTTTCTACAGTCAAGTTTTTGTGCGCCAGACCGTGGGATCGGTGACAGTCTTCTCACGCAACGTAGACGACCAAACTCTGACATTCGAACTGTCCGACACAGGCGTCATCGATGTCGAAACCGGATCCAGCTGGAATTTAGTGGGGATGGCAATTGATGGCGAGCTGGAAGGCACCCAGTTGGAACCTGTGGTCCATGCGAACCACTTCTGGTTTTCGTGGGCTGTATTCAAGCCTGAAACGCAGATTCGGGATTCGTTGGACGACCTTACCGGCTGAAGTGACCCGCCTGGCTATTCAACCGGATTTAGTGCGATCGTCGAGGGTCTTGATCAGTTCCTCGGAGCGCCGGATGATCGACGGAATCTTCGGATCTTGAGAAAGCGATATGGCTTCGTCGAGATCCAGCCTCGCCAGTTCTTCTTCGACGTTGGCCTGGATGTAGAGCTGTGCCCTATCGAGATAAAGCGCAGCCCGTGCCGGTGATATTTCGATTGCCTTGTTGAAATCGTCGAGAGCTGCGTTTCCGGCTCCTAAAACATCACGGTAAAACCGCCCGCGCCACCACCATGTTGAGGCATCATCCGGCTCGGTGGTAACTGCTAGGTCGAACCATTTAAGAGCCGTGGTCGAGTCTCCGTTTCTGGCGTACACACGCCCGAGCACGAGATGAGCAGCGACGGACTCCTCGTCGAGTTCATAAGCACGCCTTGCGTCTCTGGCAGCACCCTCCATGTCGTTGAGCGCAACGCGGGTAAGAGCGCGATTCGAGTAAGCGACTTCGAGGTTTGGCTTTAGCTCGATTGCCCGATCGAAATCGAGCATCGCTTCGTCATATTTTCCCTGGTACAGCAGTGCCTGACCACGGCCATCCCAGCCGCGGGCGAAACCCGGTTCGAGCTCTATCACCGTGGTGAAAGTGCGCTCTGCATCGATGTATTCGCCACGGCTTATGGAACTGAATCCGTTGAGGTAGAAGTAGACGCTCTCGGTATCCGATTCAGGAGTTTCTTCAGGTTCGGGTGTCGTAGTGGAAGTGGGGGTCGACGATGGACCGCTGGTTGCCGTCGGGTCGGTGGGCGTCGTTGATTCGGTACTCGAATCTGAAGAATCGTCTACGACTTGTCCGTCAGGCGTAACCGCCGCAGTGGGCTCATCGCTCGGAGTACCAGGATCTGTTTTTTCGTCGGTGCACGCGACTACGAACAGGCCGATCAGACTGATGATCGCCAGAAGAGTTAAATATTTGGGGTTTCGACTCAACATTCAGGTAATTATCCGTGATTTCTGGTGCTTTTGCCCGCGATGCTTTAGAAGCTATGGGTCAGTTACGACGAAACTGCTGTATCGGGATTCCAGCTCACGCTGCAGAAAGCTCGCCAACGAGGATTTCGACGGCCAGTCGCTCGTCCATCTGGCCCCGCTTGATCGCAAGATCGGCCGCCAGAAATCGACGGAGTATGTTGGCGAGATGATCGGTGCCGAAGTTTGCCGACTGTCGCATTGTCTTATCGAGGGCGTACTGGTTCGTCAGGCCGATTCGTTTACCTAAGTCGTCTTGATGAACACCATGCTGTCGCAACTCGATCGTGAGGATCAACAGTCGTACCTGTCGAGCCAGCATCGAGAGAATACTCTGGACGCTCGACCCGCCCGAGAGAAGCGAGTAAAGCAGTTTCATAGCGACGGCCGGTCGTCGCCTGAGCACGGCGTCGACTGCGGCAAATATGTTGGCCTCTCGTGCATCGGGCACCATGAGATCGACGTCTTCATGGGTGACTTCCCTGTCGCCAGCGTACAGCGCTAGTTTCTTGATCTCTTGATCGAGTAATCGAATATCTGAACCTGCCAGCCAGGCTATGCGGGCTATAGCGTCTCTTGTCGGCGTGGCATCGTGGTGAACAAACCTATCTCGAATCCACATTTCCAGCTCACCGCGCCGCTTTTTACGAAACTCCTGTATTCGAGCGCTCGGTCCGACAGATTTCAGGGCAAGGCCGTTGTCTCGCAGGCTTATGGTTTCGACAAAGATGAGTTCGGTTGTCGCAGGCAGGCCGTTTAGCGAGTCCGCTAGATTGCGCCATTCATCGCCGAGCGACTTGTCACGTTTCTGCATGCGTTCCAGCGCGCCGTAAACAATCACGACACGCCGATCTGCCATGAACGGTACGACCTGTGCGGCGCCAATCACATCGCCCAACTTGTACGAGCGACCTTCGAACACCGTCGTGTTCGGAGCACGAACCTCTTCGGGCCCGGCCGAGGCCCGGATTCTTGCCAGTTCTTCTGAGCTTGAATATTCGTCTTCGCCGTGCAGAACTCTAATCATCAGCAAACTTCGTAACTAGAAAGTGAATGGTTGGACTGATCTATGGATACACTTTCTACCATGTTCAGACTCTTGCCGATACGCTCGCTTGTCATTCCCTTCCTGAAATTGGTGTGGCGACTGTTTACTGACAAGCGCGTACCAACGTTCACAAAAATTATCCCTCTTTTGGCCCTCGCCTATGTGATATCGCCATACGACATCATTGGGGATCGTATTCCGGTGCTCGGCCAACTCGATGACGTAATCGTCGTCGGGGTTCTTTTCCTACTTTTCATTGCGGCATCACCCAACCATGTTGTCGCGGACCAGACGATGGGGAAAAAGTTGCGCGATCTGCAAAAACAACAGGGGAATGATCCTGATCGAGAAGGTGATAAAGGTGAGACTGTGGATGCCGAGATCAGGTTTATTCCTGACGATCCCCCTGACGATCCAAACGCCGAATCATCCGCTGATGAACCGGATGAAATCGATAACCAGAAAAACCAAAAACAATAAACAGGTAATTTACGATACCGGGCGGTACGATTAACAGTCGATGCTTTTGTAATTGGCGCCGAGACCGCACTCAGTTAGAAAATGGATTAGTTTCACTCACCTATGAAAATCGGCATTATCGGTCTGCCCGCCAGCGGTAAGACCACGATATTTAACTCCCTGACGCGCGGAAAAGCCGAAGTTGGCGGATTCGGTTCGGCTCGCTCGGCAAACGTAGGAGTGGCGCACGTTCCGGATGAACGCGTCGACATTCTCACCGAGATGTACAAATCGAAGAAGACTGTCTACGCCGAGGTGACCTACGTCGACCTGCCGGGTAGTACGTCTGGCGATATGTTTGAGGGCGAAGCGATGGCGCACCTTCAACAGGTCGATGCGATTCTTCATGTCGCTCGAGCGTTCGAGGATGAGTCGGTTCCACACATGGAAGGCTCAGTCGACTATAAGCGGGACATCGAAAAGGTTTCGTTCGACATCCTGTTTGCCGACATTGCTCTACTCGAACGCCGTATCGAACGGCTTGAAGGCGGAATAAAAAAGCTGAAATCTGCCGAACGTGAAGAGTCCGCCAAGAACATCAAAACACTGAAGCGCCTTCAGGGCGACCTGGAAAACGGCATAGCTTTCAGGGATCGAGATCTTGATCCATCCGAAGCCAAGGCGGTTTCCGATACTTTCACGCTGAGCTCCCTCCCATTGCTGGTCGCGCTGAATATTGGCGAGGGCGATATCGGCAATACCGCCGAATTGGAAAAGCAAGTGGCCAGCTTGCTCGATGGCAAATCGACCGGGGGGGCCGCTATATGCGGAAGCCTGGAAGCCGAGCTGGTTGGTATGGAAGAGATTGAAGAGGCTGAGATGCGAGCGGGACTCGACGCTGGTGATCCGGGCCTATCGAGAATGATCAAGCTGTCGTACATGGTGCTGGGTCTCAACTCGTTCCTGACCGTTGGAGAGGACGAAACGAGGGCGTGGACGGTCAATGTCGGCGCACTGGCTCCGAAGGCTGCGGGGGTTATTCACTCAGATATCGAGCGTGGATTCATTCGAGCTGAAACCGTGGCGTATGCTGATTTCATCGACTGCGGGACAATGGCTGAAGCTCGAAACAGGGGTCAGTTCCGTCAGGAAGGTAGCGAGTACGTCGTACAAGACGGCGATATCATCAATTTCTTGTTCTCGGTGTAAATTTATTTCGTTAAAATCGGTGAATTGGCACACTGGCAATTCGCAAATTGGCGAATTCGTAAAATGCAAACTAAAGGAACTCCATGACTTCTGAAGACTTAGGATCGGTCGGCAAAGCCGAAGCCGGCGATATCTTGACAAGCCGCAAGGTGTACCTCGTAACGATGGTTCAGCCGTCACAGGGCGCGCCGAACGGATTCGAAGAGAAGTACAACGACTACTGGAATGCGGTCGAAACGCATCTTTCTCAGCTTGAAGCCAAAGCCGGAGTCGTGATGCGAGTTTTCGCTGAAGGCGTGATCGGCAGGGGCGACGACGCGATGCTGATGGTCCAGCAGTCGAACCCCGGAGCTCACAGGTTGGTGCGTCAGCGGGTTTCAGCCGGTGCTGTGTTCGAGGAATTTGAAGATACCGATCTGTTTGGGCAGGTGATCGACTGGGGTCGTTGCCTGCAGAGCGGTTTGATCAACCGAACTGTCGCAGACACGATTCAAGAGAAATACACCGAGGCTTCAGATAAGCGGATTGCTCATTTGCAGAAGCGTTTGGAAGAGGGAATTCTCGAATCCGAAGCCGCTGTTCTACTGAGCGGTGACCCCAATATCGATCTCCCCGAGGGCGTTGAGAGGTTCGTGATATCTCCACCAGAGCTAGACGCCCTGGAGCGATGGGTGCAGCAGGCCAATGAAGCGATTCGACAACAGATGGCCGAAGAGCAGGCACGGGCCCAGGCCCAGGGTGGCGGCGGTGATGCTCCCGGACATGAGGGACACAACCACGGGCCTGCTGGTCATGGCGGTCCTGCGGCTTCTGGCCCTGAATCCAGTGGGTCGGGACTCTGGACGCCCGGTTCGTAGTTTCTCAATAGGTCCCCAGAGTTCACGCTAGTTCACGGAGCTTGCATGCCTAACCTGGCACAGATCGAACACAACCCGCCGACGTATGACCGCGGTATCGGGTTGTATCTCCACGTGCCGTTTTGTCAGACGAAATGTCCGTATTGCGACTTCAATACTTACGCGGGCATCGAGGATCAAATTCCTGCCTATGTGAAGGCGCTGAAAGATGAGTTACGGGGCTGGGGGAACGTGTTATCGAATCCTCCGGTTCGGACGATTTTCTTCGGTGGTGGAACGCCTTCGTACCTGCCTGCGGAGGATATTGAAGATATTCAAAGTACGATTCGAGCTTGTTTTGAGGCTGAAGAAGTTGCGGAAATCACGATGGAGTGCAACCCCGGCGATGTGACTCCCGAAAACGCAGCGGCGTGGCTCCGTTCAGGCATAAATCGAATCTCGATGGGTGTTCAGAGCTTTGATGACGGGTTGCTAAAGCTGCTCGGCCGGAGGCACTCGGCAGAAGAGGCGAAGCAGGCGTTCAAGATGCTTCGAGGCGCAGGATTCGAGAATCAGTCGATCGATCTTATATACGCCCTGCCCTACCAGTCTCTTGAACAGTGGTCGGCAACCCTCGATGAAACGATAGCGCTGGAACCTGACCATGTTTCGCTGTACGGACTTCAGATTGAGCAGGGAACTCCGCTTGCTGTCGACGTTACGGCTGGAAAATATCCGATCCCAGACGACGATCTTGCTGCCGATATGTATGAAGAGGCTCAGCGCAGGTTGGCGGCGAACGGGTTCGCTCAATACGAAATTTCAAACTGGGCGAAGCTGGGACAGGAGTCACTCCACAACATCATCTACTGGCTCAACGAACCGTATCTCGGGGTTGGCCCCGGTGCTCATTCGTGGCTGGCGGGTCGACGATTCGCAAATTTGAAGTCACCCCGCCGCTACGTCGAGATAGTCGATAGCGAGTATGAGACTGCCAGCCCAGATCCTGTTAGCAGCATGAGCGCACCGGCTGGCCCTGTAGATCAGGTCGATGTAACGACTCCAGCGATTGATGTTGCTGAGACGATGATGATGGGCATGAGGCTCAACGAGGGCGTTACTCACGCACGGTTCGAAGCCCGCTTCGGCGTAAAGCTGGAAACCGTGTTCCCTGACGAGGTCGCTCGTCTGCTTAAGCTCGGCCTGATCGAGGTAAACGAACACGCCGTGCTTCTTAGCGAACGTGGTCGCCTACTCGGCAACGAGGTATTCGCTGAGTTTATTGGCGAGGGCTAGATTGGCAGCGATCTAGTGACCACAACGCGCCAGCTCTGCTGCTATCGCATCTAATATTCCGTGAGCACTGGTAGCCTCACGTTACCAATCCTCAACCTAAAAGGTACTCACAGCTTGTTTGTTGTCGGCACTGCAGGGCACGTAGACCACGGTAAATCAACGTTGATTCAGGCGTTGACCGGGATCGATCCTGATCGCCTGCTCGAAGAGAAGGTACGCGGCATGACCATTGAGCTAGGCTTTGCCTGGCTCGACCTGCCGTCTGGTGCCGAAATAAGCATCGTTGACGTGCCCGGACACGAACGCTTTGTCAAGAACATGCTCATGGGTACTGGTGGTGTTGATGTGGCTCTCTTGATCGTTGCTGCCGACGAGGGCGTGATGCCGCAAACACTAGAGCATCTGGCGATCATAGATCTTCTTGGAATCGATACCGGGTTGATCGTGATGACGAAGAAAGATCTGGTGGATCAGGACTGGCTAGATCTCGTCACGCTCGATGTGCAGGAGACGCTAGAGGGCACGACCCTTGAACATGCAGGTATCGTGGCGGTGTCGGCCGAAACCGGTGACGGGCTGGACGAGCTAAAAGCAGATCTCGACGACCTGATATCTAAGCTCCCTTCGCACAAGAGCACCGGTAATCCTCGCCTCCCGGTCGACCGATCTTTCACGATTACCGGGTTCGGGGCGGTTGTTACGGGAACACTTGCCGGCGGTTCTTTGAAAATTGGACAGGAAGTCGAAATGCTTCCGTCTGGTTTACGGGGGAGAATCCGCAGTCTTCAGGTTCACGAGTCGTCACACGATCAAGTCTGCCCGGGAACGCGACTCGCGGTAAATCTGAGCGGGATCGATCATGCCGACATCAACCGTGGCGATCTGCTGACCACTGTTGACTGGCTGGAGCCATCGACTGCATTTGATGCCACGTTCAGGGTGATTGCCGACGCTCCACGACCTGTGAGGCATAACCACAAGGTGACGCTGTTCGCAGGAACCCGAGAAATACCGGCGACTATTCGAGTGCTTGAAGGTGATCAGATAATTCCGGGCTCTACAGGATGGGTTCAATTCCGGACTACGGAAAGAGTTCCGGTAGTACGAGGCGATTCGTTTGTGGTGCGCGACACCGAAAACACTCTCGGGGGTGGGACCGTTCTCGAACCCAACGCTCCGCGTCGTAAACGAAACGACCCTGAGACGATTTCTCGATTAGAGACGATCGCCAGCGGTTCGAGCGAAGACGTGGTGTTCAACGCTCTGGGCGATATTGAGCCAGCCACGACTGCTCAACTTGCTGCTGCGACCGGTTCTCCCGGAACCGAAGTAGACGACGCCATTACGACTCTGGAATCGGAGGGTCGGGTCAAGAAGCTTGGCTCTGATGAGGACTTCTTCATCTCGATCGGTGGCTGGGAGAGTCTCAACGAAACATCGGCTGCGACGCTTTCAGGATTTCACAGTACCTACCCGTTGCGACAGGGCATGCCGCTGCAGGATTTCCGTGGCCAGTTGAAGCTGAAGACGCCGGTGTTCGTAGCGGTTTCTGCATCGCTTAGCGCCAATGAGGCTATTTCGATTGACGATGCGATAGTACGTCTGCCTTCCCACGCGCCGACGCTGTCGGCTGACCAGGATGCACAGGCGAGCGATTATCTGGCACTGATATCTGGTGATCGGTTCAGCCCTTCAACCGAGCATCCACTCGACATTGAACTCCTCCAGTTTTTGGCTGAGCGAGGTGATGTAGTTCGAATCAGTGGGGACATCGTATATCCAACTGATGCGTACGATGAAATGCAGTCGAAAATACTCGGTTCGGGTGCGGATGGCCAGGAGATCACGATTACGAGTGTTCGTGAGATATTTGGAACGAGCAGAAAGTACACGCTTGCCGTGCTCGAGTACATGGATTCGAAGGGGTTAACCCGTCGTGCGGGCGACACTCGGTTTGTGCGTTAGCTTCCGCCTGTTGAGCGGTGAGCTAGCTTTGCGCAAGTGGCAGGGTGAATATGAACGTACTTCCCTTGCCTAGCGTGCTCTCTGCCCAGATCTTGCCGCCCTGTGCCTCGATAAATCCTCTGGCAATCGAGAGTCCCAACCCGGAACCGGACACTTTGGAAGTTCGGGCGCTTTTACTTCGGTAGAAACTCTCGAACACAGTCTCAAGCTCGTCGGATCCGATGCCGGGGCCTTCATCGGCGACCGCAACCCTTACTTCGTTGGCAGATACCGATATGGTGACGGCAGCCTCGGTTCCTTCTTCAGCATATTTTGCAGCGTTGTTGAGGAGGTTGAGCATCACCTGAAACATTCGTTCACGATCGACATCGACAATCACGGAGCAGTCCGGACGATCTGTTCGAACTTTCATACCGCGTTCGGCGAATATCGGCGCAGACATTTCGATTGCTGATGCCACCAACTCAACGATATCCAGGCTTTCGATTTGGAGACTGAATCGACCCGCCTCGAGCAATGAAACGTCGTTCATATCGTCGACCATACAAGAGAGACGGTCGACGGTGGATTTGATATTGTCGACAAGCCGTTGCTGCTGTTCGTTCAACTCCCCGGGCTCGCCCTCGCCAAGCATGTCGGTGTACATCTTCATGCTGGTCAACGGCGTTCGCAGTTCGTGACTCACCGTCGACACAAATTCTCGACGCTCCACCTGTCCTGCCTCGCGTTCGCGAAGATCACGCATAAATACGTTCACCGCGGTCATTTCACCATCTTTGTTTTTTACAGGTACGAGCTCCATTTCCACTGGAATTGATCGCTCAGAATTCCGCGGGGTTAGTGAAATTTCGGTCTGCCATCCACCAGACTTCTCGGCCTGTTGTAGGCCAGAAGTTTGAATGATTTCGGCTGTTTCTCGTGATATGAACTCTTTTAGCGAAATGCCAACGCCAGTTTCATTTTCAGCTAAATTCAACATGTTGAGACCGGCGGGATTGATATAGCTTGCGACCCCTTCGAGATCAGTGATTACTACGAGGTCTAACGTTGTTTCGACTGTTGCTGCAAGGGTTTGAACTTGGTCAAGGAGGTGGAGTGATTCGATCACTGGTGATATCTGGTCCGATACACGTTCCAGCAGAATCAGATTCGCCGGGTCGTAGGCACGGTCTCCGGTCGCACTAACGGTTATCAGCCCGACCACGGAATCTCGCGCTCGAAGCGGTGTTCGAACATTCGAAGGAAGCCCCGGCAGCAGCCAGCCGACCCTGTGTTGGATCTGTTGAATGCAGATCCTGAGCGTTGTCAACTGCCGTTAGTCGAGGTTCAGACAGTACGCTCGGAACCAGATTGCTCAAGTCGACGCTCTGCCCAAGTACCAGTCCGTCCACTTCAATGCCTTCGACATGTTTGATGATGAGCGCGTCGCCGTCATTGCCTGTAATCACCATCACAGCGCGATCGATCGGTATAAGTTTTCAAAGGTTTCTGAATACGCTGGTGTACAGCTCTTTGGCGTCTCGTGCGGCACTGGCGTCTCTGCCAATCTGAACAAGAATCTCTCGAGTTTGAGCGATCTTACTTATGCGTGCGTGCAAGCGTGAGTTAGCGAGTACCCCGGCTATTTGGGCCCCGATCCGTTCTCCAGTTGCGACATGGTCCGGTCCGTATGCGTTTTCTATCGAGGTTGTGATCGCAAGAAATCCCACAACTTCGTCGCTGTGAACAAGAGGGATCGCCATGATCGACCGTACGCCGGCGTCCAGCATCTCCGCTATTCCCGGGAATTCTGGACGCATTTCTTGCAGCAACCCGGTGTCGAGTACCAGCACAAACCGGGCCAACTGACTTGCAAGGGTGAAACCCGACATCGGAAGCACGTAGCCCTGCTCGAATCCTTTGATCGGCTTCCCAGCAACGTATTCAAGCGTGACCGAATCGGTTCCGATATCGGCAACTGCAATGGCAGCAGTATCGAGCGGAATAAGGTGCTTCACCTATTCGATCATCTGGCTGTAAACCTGGCCAATGTCGAGCGATGAAGATGCCAGATGGCCTATTTCCAGTAGCACAATGCGTTCGTCTTCGGCAAGCTTTACTGCACTTTGTAATCGACGCGTTTCAGTTGCGAGTTTTCTGTCGGCATTTGCTGAAACCTCTCTAGTCACGCTGCTAACCACGCGCTGCATGCCGTAGGCCGAGAACAGATCGGTAATCCCGAGTTCCATTAATTCGGTCTGGTTTTTTTACCCTGTGGACGTGATGCCGAACACGGGCACATCTGACGAATGGGTGTGTGCGAGTTCGACGATTTTTGCAATAAGTTCAATCGGTTTGCGAGCGTCGATGAAAATGAGATCCCAGTCGTCGTCTGTAACCCGTTGTTCGAATCTCTCGAGATTCGCTGCGGACTCGTTACGCACTGAATAATCGGCGTCGGTTAGCAGGCGCGCTATCTTCACCCGGTCATCGAGATCGTACCGAGTTCTACAGGGGAAAGCTTTTCCTCTCCCGCATTTATTTCCAGTTCAATGTTGTTCATGATTCGTCGTCGGTGAAACGATCAAACTACGTTCGCACATTGACTTCACCGAAAACAGACTCAATGGTGCTGAATCGGTGTGGGCTACAGGCAATGCATCCTGACTAATAAGAGGTCAGCCAAATTCGCACAGGTACCGGGTATCGCCAGTCCACGCTGACGTTATTGTGGTGGAATCCTGCTGTCGCTCAGGCGACTGTCGCGCAGAAGGAGTTCCCTCTGTTTTGGCCTCGTTGTCACGAGATTTCAGTGCTTCGTGCAGGACTCGACCATCGAAATGATCGGGTTGGGTTAGCTTCAAAATTTCGAGGATTGTTGGTGCCACATCGATATTCCCGCTCGCCATTTCGGAGCGCAATCCTGAGACGAAAGATGGCCCACTGACTATTAGTGTGTTGTGGAGTTCTGCCGGGCTGCTACCACCATGTGAACCGACACCGATCTTTCCTCCGGTCGTCGCGCCGGATCTGGCAAGTGGTGCCGGAAGTTCCGTGGCTGTCGAGCGCATTGCAACCGCTATGTCGGGTGAGCGCGGACCTTCGAGTCCGATCTCTCGCATAGCCGGATAGTCTTTGCTGCCGGTGTTCGTGAGCTCTGTCGCAATCGCTCCAACCCACTCTTGAGCGTTGAGCCAGTCCAACAATCTGCCGGTTAGCTCCTCGCTGTTATCAGGCAGGTATAGCAGCACCGACCCGCCGTTTTCTGCGATAACAACGTGATCGTCACCACTGTCTGGACCAAAGCCGGCATCAGCGAGTTCGACATGCACATCGATCACAGAATCGATCGTCGAGTAGCCGTGGTCCGACACAATGAAAATATCCGGTTTGTCTTGTGGCGAATCGCTGGCGATTGCATCCAGGATTCGTCCCAGTTGCGAATCGGCGAGCGTGTACATTGCGCGGGCTTCTGGGCTATCTATTCCGTACGCGTGCTGTGAGGTGTCGGGTTCGGGGAACCAGACCATGAGAACGTCCGGATTCAGTTCGCCAAGTGCATACTCAATCACCACATCTGCCGTCCGCTCTACAAGGTCGGCAGCGGGTGCCCTCTTGGGCGGCCAAACTCCGAACCGGTCGATGATCGTGGCGTGGTGTTCGGGCGGGTTAGTGAATTCGTGGTGAATCACAACATCACCGAATTTATCGGCGTTCGGGTGCTGTACATATGCGTTTCCGCTCGTTCCGCCCACCACAGAAACCCATTTCAGATCGTTGGCACTGATGAGTTCACCGAGGGTAGGCACCAACAGTAGTTTGCCGTCGGTAAGTCGGTTGATTTCAGGCAACTGGGGAACGAGTGCGTCTATTACCTCTGTTTTGGAAAACTCCGGGAATATCGATTTGTTGGCCGTTAATCCATGCTTGCCGGGTGTAACTCCGGTCACAAGACTCGTTGAGTTGCCCCTGGTGACGGTAGGAAACGAGGCATGGTTGTGCAGGAATCGAACCCCGTTATCGGCCAGCTTGCTGACGACCGGCATACGCTCACGGGTCACCTGTGATGGCTGCAGTCCGTCGAACGCGGCGATGACAATTCGCGGCATTAGCCCAGTCCCCATTTTTCGAGTTCTTGATCTGAAAATCCAAAGTAGTGAGCAACTTCATGCACGACGGTCAGACGCACCTGTTGTTCGAGCTCATCGAGAGAATCGCTTGCATTCTCTATCGGTTGCTGGAATATGGTGATTACGTCGGGCAACGGCGGCACATAGCTGCCACGTTCAGTCAGCGGCACACCGTCGTACAGGCCATAGAGGGTATCGCGTAGGCCCAGGCCATTTTCCGCTATCTGGTCGGGCGTGGGTTTCTCGGCGACGATTATGCTGACGTTGTCCATCTTCGCAAGGAACCTGGCGGGCAGGTTCGAGATAGCATCTCGAACCAGATCTTCAAAACTATCCCTGCTTACGCGCATTGGTACTCGTTATTACTAGGTGCCAACCTGCGATCGGATAGCTTTCAATCGGTCGATATTCGGCTTGTCGGGGCCGCTTTTACCGGTGCCGGGGACTTCCAGATAGAACGGCACGTGCTTGAGAGCAGCATGCGACATGATGGTTTTGAAACCGGCAGTACCGATCAAGCCATCTCCGATGTTCTCGTGACGGTCGACCGAAGATCCGAGCTCTCGCATTGAGTCGTTTGCGTGGACTGAACGAAGAAGATCGATCCCGATCTCTTTATCGAACTCGTCTAAAGCGACGCTAAGTGAATCGGCATCTGCGATGTTGTATCCGGCTGCCCACACGTGCTGGGTGTCTAGACACACGGCAACGCGGTCGTTTCCGATCGCTTTGATCAGTGTGCCCAACTCGACAAACGTTGATCCGATGTGATCGCCTGCTCCTGCGCTGGTTTCGAGCATCAACAGTGAATCGCCCGGTTCGTTGTCGAGAATAGTGCGGACCGAGTTGGCGAACTGATCGATAACCGTCTTGAACCCTCTGCCGCGGTGGCTGGCAGGGTGAAATATCACGCCGAGCGCGCGGAGTTTATTAGCGGCAGCTACATCGGCCTGCAGCGCCTTTTCCGACTTCGCAAGAAGCTCCGGATCTTCGGCTCCCAGCGCAACGAGGTACTTGCCGTGAAGAACTGTCGGCCCCATCCCGGCTCGCTTCATTTCGTCTGCGTACTTCTGCGCTATTTCGTCAGCAATCGGCTTCGCAGACCACATTCGTGGTGACGACGCGAAAATCTGGAAGCATTCGGCTCCGATTTCTTCAGCCCGAGCTATCGCCTTGTTCGATCCGCCGGCTGCAGATACGTGCGCACCAATCAGCATTCGTTAGGTTCCTTAAAGTCTTTGATCAAGCGCGCTTTGTTTTCACCCTGAACGGCGCATGGTAGTCGAATATTCTTTGGGGTGCGACTTCTGGTTGGTGTCGTTAGGTGTTAGTAGTAACGACTCGTCGCCATGGAAGGAACGAACGCTTATCCCATAGAACAAGTACCTGAGCAGCAACGAATATTGAGCTGTAGGTTCCAATGAGAACACCGGCGAGCAACACGATCAGGAAGTCTCGAAGTGAGGCTCCTCCGAACAGCAGCATCGCAACGATCACGGTAACAGTAGTGATACTGGTGCCCAGTGACCGGGTTACCGATTCATTGATCGACAGGTTCACTGTGCTTCGGAAATCACGGCCTGGTGCCAGTGTTACGTTTTCACGGATGCGGTCGAATATGACAATTGTGTCGTTCACCGAATAACCGATCACGGTGAGAATACCGACGATAAAGATCGCATTGACTTGAGCACCGATGGCAATTCCAAGAACAGCAAAGGCACCGAGAACGATTATGACGTCATGCCCGAGTGCCACAACCGCGGCAAAGGCGTACTTGTAAGAGTTGGGCACGGCCCGGAAGGCATACATGATGTACAGCATCACGAACACCGCGGCGACGATAACTGCCGTGATGGCGTTCTGCACCGTGTCTTCAGCAACAGAGGATCCCACGGTTGATGTGTCCAACACTATTACGGGTTCTAATTGAAGTTGTTCTATCTCTCCCCTGACATTTATAAGCCCGTCGTTGCCCAGGAAGTCGGTACGTATGAAGTACTGATTTTCTCCGAGGCCTTGAACTATAGCTTCAGGATGACCTGAACGAATAAGAGCATCTGTTACATCTGCAGAACCGGGGTCACCCCCCTGGAACTGGAACGTAACTGTAGTTCCTGAAGTGAAGTCGATTCCCAGGTTCAGCCCGGTCGTACCCAGAATTACCGCCGACAGGGCGACAAGGACGATCGAGGCGCTCAGGAAAAACCGACGCTTTCCGACGATATCCATTAGGAGTTACCTCCAGAAGCTGATTCGCTCTGTTCTTTCTGATCACGCACAGGTACGAAGAGATTGGTGTTATTTCCAATCCTCGAAATGGCGATCAGGCGGAGCAACAGCCGACTGGCGAAGAATGCAGTGAACATGCTCAACAGAACACCAATTGCGAGTGTCAGGGCAAAGCCCTGCATAACGCTGGTGCTGAACCGATCACCGAACCAGAAGAGAACGATGGCAACGATAATCGTTGACACGTTTCCATCTCGAATCGATGGCCAAGCTCTATCGAATCCTGCGGTAATCGCAGCTAACAGGCTTCGACCAGACCGCAGTTCTTCCTTCGTCCGCTCGGCGATGAGCACGTTGGCGTCCACCGCGAAACCGAGTGAAAGAATCACTGCGGCTGCGCCAGAGAGTGTGAGAGTAACCGGGATCATCTTGAAGATACCCAGCAACATGATGGAGTATGCGATCAGTGCGATCGATGCCACCAGCCCAGGAATCTTGTAGTAGCTGATCATGAATATAAGCAGAATGATCATGCCGACTCCGCCGGCGATGAGGCTCTTTTGCAGAGACTCTTTACCGAGGACAGCGTCGACGTTACGCTCTTGAATCAGTTCGAGACCGCGTGGGAGCGCACCTGAACGGAGTTGAATGGCAATGGTTCGCACACTCTCCGTCGTGAAATCTCCACCTTCGATAATGGCTCGGCCACCGGAGATACCGCCCTGGCTCACACCCGGGGCGACAAGTTCTTCGCCATCAAGGTAAATCGCAAGTCGGTCGTTGTGCCTCGATACATCGTCGGTCTCTTTGAAGAAGGCGTCGCCACCTTCATCATTGAAAACCAGCGTGACGATAGGCCTCGGGATCCCGCCACCTGAGATATCGGGGAATGCGTCATCGAGATCAGCAGGGTCGATCGTGGTCGGTCGCTCCTGGAAGTAAACAGGGTTAGTACATCGTTCGACCAGCCACTGATCCATTGTCATCCCATTGGGCGGCCACGGAGCATCGGGCGACGGTCCATCTACATCGCCACATTCGCGGTACCTGAATTCGAGTTTGGCTGTTGTACCGATCAGATTTTTCGCTTCCTGAACGCCACCGCCAACTGCCCACTGCATTAGTGAACCCTGCATGGCGTTGAACTGTAGATTTCCGATATCGCGGAGTGCTGCGATTAGCTGTTGGTCTTCACCGAATATCGGATTGCCTTCACTATCGGTTGACCTCGTGTCGAGTCCGTGCAACGTAATGGAGAAGAGGCCGTCTGCACCAGATACTGCTTCGATCGATGCGTCGTCACGGCCGACTGAAGCAAATGCCGCTTCAATCTCTCCAAGGGTTGGCAGGGTTTCGATTCCGGGCTCCTCGGGATCGGCAGCAGTGTCGTCGCCCTCCGCCGGGGGATCGAGTTCGACAATCCCGTAGCCAACTTGCAGTGCTACCGGGTACTCGGCAATGACTGCTTCTCGCCAGCCATCGGCTTCCGACTCTGTGACAACGTTGCCGTTAATATCACTTATTTCACCCTGAATTTCATCGAGCTGCACCGTGAGCGAACCGCTGTCGTTCTGCTTTACAGATGCGTCTGATCGAGCAAGGTTCTCACGGAAGAATCGTTCGAGTTCTTCTGGCGATACCGTGTCGGCAGCAAAGGCCAATGTGATGGCTGCGCCAGTTTGACCAGGGATCTGGACGAGTACACGGTCTGCAACGGAGTCGATTCCGCCACCGAGTAGCTGGACGCTCGCTTCGCTAACACCGAATTCGTTGACACGTCGGTCGATGATGTTGCGAAGACCTTCCATGTCGTCCTCGGTAGGTGGATCCAGGCCTTCTTCAGACACAACCTTGTAGACAAGGTGAGTACCACCTTCGAGGTCAAGTCCGAGGCGCAAGCCGACGGGGCCATCTCCTCCACGGGAGAACCCGAGGACACTAAATTCGGGGATTGCCAATACAACAACCGAACTGATAACCAGTATTGCGACGAGGACGAGGCCTCTGAATCTACTCAATAACTCAGACTCTTACGCGAAACGCGCCGCAAAGGCGGCGTGTCTATGTGATTTATTCTGACGTTTATTCACCTATCTGGTGACGCCATGACGT
>Ga0114996_10003158_pt1 | contig 20668 bp, 21 predicted proteins | sample ArcticOcean_MG_C_4_FD_87039 | JGI IMG/M metagenome (GOLD analysis project Ga0114996, IMG submission 87039) | Marine microbial communities from western Arctic Ocean - ArcticOcean_MG_CB4_134 | ecosystem: Environmental > Aquatic > Marine > Oceanic | place: Arctic Ocean: Canada Basin | collected... | reverse complement strand
CTAGTGGCGGTCAAAGGTTTCTGCGTAGAGTTTTAGCCGCAGGGCATTGAGTTTTATGAATCCCTCTGCGTCATCCTGATTGTAGCCATGACTTTCTTCGAAGCTTGCTATATTCTGGTTATACAGCGATTTTTCAGCTTTTCGACCTAGGACAACACAATTGCCCTTATACAATTTCAGCCGGACCTCCCCGGTAACATTCACCTGGACTTGGTCAACAGTTTGCTGAACCAGCTCCCTTTCAGGAGAAAACCAAAAACCGTTATAAATCATTTTGGCATAGGCGGGAATCAGAGAATCACGCAAAAAAGTAACCTCCCGGTCCAGAGTAATAGATTCAATCGCCCGATGAGCCTCGTGCAAAATCGTTCCACCCGGCGTTTCATATACTCCACGCGACTTCATCCCCACAAAGCGGTTCTCGACAATATCAATACGGCCGATTGCATTTTCTCCCCCGAGCTGGTTGAGACGCTCCAACAAAGTTGCAGGGCTCATCCTTTCTCCGTTAACAGCAACCGGATTCCCCTGCTCGTAGGTAATCTCTATAATGGTTGCTTTATCAGGGGCCGCCTCCGGGGAAACTGACAATAAAAACATGTCGTCATGTGGCTCGTACCAAGGGTCCTCCAGCACTCCTCCCTCATAACTGATGTGAAACATATTACGGTCGGTACTATATGGTTTGTCCTTGGTAACAGGAACGGGAATCCCGTGCGCCGTTGCATAATCGATCAACGCCGTTCTAGAGGTAAGATCCCATTCACGCCAGGGAGCGATGATCTTTATTTCGGGATTAAGCATATGGTAAGCCAGCTCAAAGCGGACCTGATCGTTCCCCTTGCCCGTTGAACCATGCGATACTCCATCTGCCCCCTCCATTTTCGCAATGCGAATCTGCTCCTTGGCAATCAAGGGGCGCGCAATGGAGGTACCTAAAAGATAGTTGTGCTCATAAAACGCATTGGCCCGAAGCATGGGAAAGATAAAATCCTTAGCAAATTCCTCACGCAGGTCTTCGATATAAACCTTACTGGCCCCAGTTGCCAAGGCTTTCTCTCTAACCGGGTCCAACTCCTGGCCCTGCCCCACATCGGCCGCAAAAGCGATGATTTCACAACCATATTTTTCCTTCAGCCATTTGATAATAACGGAGGTGTCCAGTCCACCTGAATAGGCCAACACAATTTTCTTAACTTTATTTCCCATAACTACTTTCTTTCAAGGTTTAAAAATTTAAGATCCCAATAATCATCAATAAATATTGCCTACGGCATATTGGGCGGCCCCTAGCAACGGGGCGGTTTCATCTATCACCACTTTCACAGGAATTTCCGAGAGATATTTTTCAAACCTGCCTTTCGCAAGAAACGCCGCCATAAAATTTCCCTCTTTTAATAATGGCAAGATCTTGGGAGCAATGCCTCCGCCTAAATAAACCCCTCCCGTCGATAAATATTGCAACGCCAAATTCCCCGCCAGGGCTCCATACAGGGAAACAAATAGTTTTAAAGTTTTCTCGCAGATCGGAGAAGTTTTTGCGATGGCTCTTTCAACGATAGTAGCAGGAAAATCAACAGGCTCAATGGCTTCGCCCCCTTCATTGGCAATCGACTTAAAAAATCCATAAATATCCGACAAGCCGGGCCCTGATAATACGCGCTCTATACTGACTCGTGAATATTTTTTTTGCAGAAAAAATAAAAGCTCCGCTTCCACACTGTTCCGGGGAGAAAAATCACAATGTCCCCCTTCGGAATCCATAACAATAAATTTGCCATTTCTCTCCGGAATCAGGAAGGCCTGCCCCAAACCTGTGCCTGCTGAAACCACGGAAATTCTTCCCCCACTCCCCGAAGCTCCGATTTGAATTACTTCAAAATCTTCAGGACTTAAAAATGGAATCGCGCATGCCGTAGCAGCCAAATCGTTGATCAGCCAAACCGCATCTATCCCCAAGTGTTTTTTTAAGCACTCTACCTCAACCTGCCAGGAAAGGTTGGTCAAACTGCATTTTTCGTTAGTGACTTGACCGGCCACGCCAAAACATGCTTTCTCAATCGTTGACTCGTTATCCTTTAAAAAGTCGTCCAGTATTTTCTCGATACTGGAAAAATCCCGGCTCTCATAACGCTTCTGGGTTATTCGCGTTGAGCTATCAAAAAGCGCCAGGTTGACCTTGGTTCCCCCGATATCACCGGCTAATATCATCTTTATTTAAGAAATGACCGGATGCGCTCATCCAACGCATTTTGGTCTTTAGTGAAAGACTGCAACGCCGATTGCGTCATCAAATCATCCAGCGCAACAGATTCGGGCCAGGCAGACAGGTCTGGAATTTTCCCATGCTCCTGGATTTTCTTTAAGTCATCATCGCTGAAAGGATGAAACAAGTTGACACTGCGTGCAATTTCATCCAGTTCTTTTCCTTGCATGGAATCCAGATCCGTTCTGGCAATCAGAGTATCGACAAAAGCTTTGAACTCGTCTGACAATTCCCAAAGCTCCGAAAAACGCTTTGCAAGAGGATGCTGCGGATCAATCCCCGGTTCAATAGAATCATCAATATGAGAAACCATCGAAGATTTACCGGATTCCTGAAATTCTTTCATGGCCTTAGGCGGAATGGTCAATACATCCAGTCCGGCTAGAAAAGCCACTTGCTCACCGCTTCTTATGCTGGCGGCTATCAATCGCGATCCCACTTCTTTATAATTTTCACGCGCAGACCGCAATGCCCGCTGAGTCGCCAAAGTCACTTTTTCCCCTACCAGTTCTCCTGTTCCAGCTTTATGGTCCATAACCACTTGATTCAACCGACCCAAAAACACATTCACAAAATCCGGGTTACCCAAACGCGCCGCCAGATAGTTTTGCCGAACCGAAAACCCCAAAGTGAAATTAATAGGAACCCCCTCCTGCCTTAAAGTACGAACCGCCAAATATCCTTCAGGAGTCAGAGGCACTTTGACAGTAAAATATTCAGGGCACACCTTGTAATATCTACGGCCAAAATGCAGGGTACGCTCTATACTCCTGGACACAGCCGGATGCAATTCCACACTGACTTTCACCTTGAAAGCCTGAACCAGACGCAGGGCAACCTTGCAATTGATCACGAACCCCACCTCCAGGGTCATTTCCTCCGCAGACAAATCCAATCCTTCCTGATTGATTTTCTGGATGGTGTCTTCAATGACCTGGTCCATAACCCCACTTTGCACCACCTGATTGGCTAGAGTATTATTGGTGGTCAAAGCCGTGAGTTCGTCCTTCCATATCTCCTGGGCTTTTTCCAACTCGCCGGTATCGATCCACACCTCAGTACCAAGGGCTTTCAATCTGGCTAATAAAGGATCCGATTCATTCCTGGGCGGCGCCCCTTCAATCTTTTCAAAAGCCAGCCCATGCAAAATCTCATCCAGCTTTTGGCTCACAGTAGCCATGTATTTATCCTTTCTAAATTCCAGGTTTACCTAAAAGTTTGAACATATTTTTTTTATAAAACTCAACACCAGGCTGATCAAAAGGGTTGACCCCATTCAAATAGCCGGTCATCGCCACTGCCCTTTCAAAAAAATAAATAAGCTGACCTAGAGATGTTGGCGAGCGATCTTTAATTTTTAGTGTCATGTTGGGAACACCTCCTTCTTTATGCGCATCGGCGGTTCCCAGCCAGGCTTTCTCATTAACAGTATCTAGCGTTTCACCGGCGAGGTAGTTTAAGCCGTCTGCATCATTTTGAAAAGCTGGTATTTTCAACTGCCGCCGGGAAGACTCGAGAGTTAAAAACGTCTCAAAAATATTCCGGGTGCCTTCTTGAATCCATTGTCCCATGGAATGAAGATCGCAGGTGAATTCCACCGACGCGGGGAATATGCCTTTTAATTGCTTACCTTCGCTTTCACCGGCCAATTGTTTCCACCACTGGGCCAGATAATAAAAAGCGGGTTGGAATGTTGCCAGGATTTCAGTGGTTTTTCCCCTCTGGTAAAGCAACTGGCGAATCGCCGCGTAACGGTAGGCATCATTCTGATCCAGAGAGCTTGTCGAATACAATTTTTCACCCTTCCGTGCCCCTTCCATCAATTGCTGAATATTGATCCCCGCCACCGCCATAGGGAAAAGCCCCACCGGAGTTAATACGGAATACCGGCCTCCCACATCATCCGGAATCACAAAAGTCTTATAACCCAAATCATCGGCAAGGCTTTTAAGAGCCCCCCGGCTCGAATCCGTGGTGACGACAATCCGGTCTTTGGCTCCATCTGCCCCATATTTTTTTTCAACCATATCTTTTAACAAACGGAAGGCAATGGCCGGTTCCGTTGTCGTGCCTGACTTGGAGATTACGTTGAGACAAACATCCCGCCCCGATATCAGGTCAAAAAGATCAGCATGGTAATCCGAACTGATACTCTGCCCGGCAAAATAGATTTCTGGTCCGCCATGCCCCCGATTGGAAAAAGAAGAATTCAGGTAGGAAATCCCTGCCCGGGCACCCAAATAAGACCCGCCGATGCCCACAACGATGAAAGCTTCACAACAATCGCGGATAGAGCTTGCTGTGCTTTCGATCTCAGCGGCCAGGGAATCGGAAAAACGTGAAGGCAGGTGCAACCACCCCAGATAGTCCGACCCCTCACCGGACCCTTCCTCTAACTGGTCGTGGCACAGGCCGACCTGTCCCTGGAGGCTATTCACTTCCTGTTCAGTAAGAAAGGAGTTCAGGTTTTCGCAATTAAGGGAAAGGTTTGACATGCTGGATGGATAGTACTCCGTTTACCTTTGTAATTTATTGAACTTGGACCCTTCAATGGTCAAATTATACATCAGGCCCTTTTGGCCAAATGCAAACGCTACGATAGGATCCTTAACAATGGTGGTATCCAGAGAGTCCCCCATACCCAGCGAGATCAATGCCACGGAGCCATCCACCCCGGCTTTCCAGCCATCGCTGTTTCTAAAAGCTTTCAATGCATCCTCTTTGGTAAATACCAGAATAATGGATTTGGTCTGAGCACCCAGCTGAAATCCTATCGAAGCCGCCATGGTACTGTAATATTCAACGGTCTTACCTCCGATCCGCAAAGCCCCTTCACCATATTCCCCGCCAATGCCAAACCCGGCTTTGATGACCTGGGAAAAATCAGAACTCCCTTGGCTTTTTTTATAAAGCTTTCGGCTCCTGGAATTTCCTTATTAAACCGCTCCAGAGTGACCTCTACACTCACATCTATCTCCTTGGCGGTCGCCGCAAAAGCCACATTGGTGGAAAACAATAAAATCAGCAAAACCAAAACCCATTGAGTGAATGCAGAAATTATTGTCCGTCTGGTTTGTGAAAAAATTTTATGGTTTATTAAATAAAATACCCTTCAAATCGGAATTGCTGGAAAAAACTACCATCAAACTTCATCTGAAAATTTTAACAGAATTGACAGTATTTTAGAAATCAAGCCAAGCTCGTAACCTAGAAACTATCTTAGATAATTAAATCTAAATATTTGAATAATATAACTTATTTAACAATACATAAAAAATTAAAATAAAATCTTTACAAATTAACATATTCTATTACTATAAATATAAAGAGCATGTCAAAGAACCCTGCCTTTATAGAAGGTGCCCTATGTTTTACGAAACAAAAGTTTTGGACGCTTATGGGAACCAGAAAAAGATTGTCTCTACCTAGGAGCTACACACTCGGCACTGGAGAATATTTCAACAGTTGGAGGAAAGAAAAGTCTTTCTCCCGAAGACAACATTCCCGAAAAAAAGTAAGAGAAAAAAAGACGAAGGCTTATTGGCGACTCACTTAAAAAAAGCCAGCTAGTACAAGTTTATAGCAGAATTCCGGCAAAAATAAAAGCGGTGACACCGTCACTTTAAGTTAAGGATATCCCGGATAAAGAGGCTGCTGGCTTTCCGCACATGCGGTTTCTCTAGATGGAATTTCATGTCGGCGGGCAGGCGCAGGGTGAAGGTGGAACCGATCCTCAGTTCGCTTTCTCCCGTCAGGTTTCCCCCCATCGCCAGAACCAAACGGTGGGTGATGCCAACATCAACGCATTGGCACCAAACCCGCTCGACGATAGGGTTTCATCAGCGGCATCGGCGGAACCTTTAAACAGGTTTTCCAGAACCTTCGGGCTGTGATACCCGCACCGGTGTCTTGCACGACGAAAGTCAGCCAATCCATTTCTCCCACCGTTTTCCGGCTCACTTTAAGCGCTGTCTTGCCGTTTTCAGCGTTCTCTAACAGATTGAACAAGACCCGTGCGACCCTCTCCCGGTCTCCATTCATTTCACCCAGTGACCCAGGAAGTTCAACAGTCAACGTATTTCCCGCTTCCGGTCTGAGCCTCTTTGTCACTTCCTCCACCAGATCAGTAATGGGAAATAACTGATGCGCAAGGTCAGAGCGACCGGATTCAATTTTGGACAGGTCAATAATTTCTTCGACCCATTTCATCAACTGACTGCTGGCATTGCGGATTTTTTCTACATCGGCGACCAAATCATCCAGGCCAGCATCTTCCAGCTCTTCCTGGACCATTTCGCTGTAACCGATGATGTGGTTGAGGGGAGTTCTCAGTTCATGGCTGAGGTCGGCGAGAAAGACGGATTTACTCAGGCTGGAAGTTTCGGCCCCGCGTTTATCGAGAGCCAACTGCTGGTTGGTTTTTTCCAGGTCTGCGGTGCGCACCGCCACCTGTTCTTTCAGGGATTTTTTATGCAGATCAATTTTTTCACCGCGCTTTTGTGTTTCTTCCAGCACAGTATTGATCAGCTCGATAAGTGGATCGTAAAGATCGTCCCCGAATTTATCGATCCGTTGCGAATAGTCTCGTTGCGCAATGATATTTTCAAGGGTTTCCCTAATTCGCTTTGTACTCAAAGGCCCTACCCCGTCAGTCACTTTTCCGCGAGCCAGCGTTCCGCTTCCAGGGATGCGGCGCAACCGGTGCCTGCAGCGGTGACGGCCTGCCTGTATTTATGATCATGAACATCCCCGGCGGCAAAGACTCCTTCAATATTGGTTTCCTGAGTTCCCGCTTTCACTTTAATGTAACCGGCATCGTCCAGATCCAGCTGTCCGTTGAAAATGGACGTATTGGGAGTATGACCGATGGCATAAAAAAGACCTGTGACTTCCATCTCTCGCACTTCCTGGGTCTTGACATTTTTCAGACGCGCCCCGGTCAAATAATCCTCGCCGATGGCATCTTCAAGAACGGTGTCCCAGATGATTTCTAGTTTTGGATTTTTGAGAGCCCTCTCCTGCATAATCTTGGAAGCACGAAGTTCATCGCGCCGATGCACCATATAAACCACCGAACCGAACTTGGTTAAATAGGTAGCTTCTTCCACCGCTGTATCTCCTCCGCCGATGACCATCAGCGGCTGGTTGCGGAACATAGGAAGCGCACCATCACACACAGCGCAGGCCGACATACCGTTGTTCCACATTTTTTCTTCATTGGGAACTCCCATTCGTTTTGCTATCGCCCCGGTGGAAATGATCACCGAATGCGCGAGCACTTCGCGGTTCTCGGATTTCAAAACAAAAGGCCGTTGGCTGAAATCAGCAGAGGTCACATCTTCCTGCACCATTTCGGTACCGAAGCGTTCAGACTGTTTGCGGAACAACTGCATCAACTCCGGCCCGCCAATTCCTTCAGGAAATCCTGGATAATTTTCGACTTCTGTGGTGGTGGTCAACTGCCCTCCTGCTGAGCCTCCCATCACATAACCTTCAAACATAAAAGGGCTGAGATTGGCCCTAGCAGCATAAATTGCGGCGGTATGCCCGGCAGGCCCCGAACCGACTATGACAACATTTTTAACATCTGACATCTTGGAAACCCTTTCTATCTCTAGCTATTACTATCTGCCTCCGGCGGCTCGCCGGTGGCCAAAAGCAATCTTTAGAGATCCTCTACTTTTTTATCTTTATGCAGCGGAACCCTACATCGCTGTATCTCAATTCGGGATCTTTTTTGACCCGATCAGAAATCCTTAAAAAATGGCCGGCAGAATTCCACGATCCTCCCCGCACCACCTTGTTTTTCCCAGTCCCTCCTGTTGACTCATACCAATCCAGGGTCCACTCGTAGGCATTGCCCATCATATCGTAGAGACCGTTGGAATTGGCCGTAAACTTTCCCGTATCTTCCGGAAAACCTTTGTCATAGGGCTGGCGAAAATAAGCTCCTCCCAGTCTCTCACCTTGTGCCGCCGCCTCCCATTGCCATTCGGTTGGGAGTTTTCCTCCCCGCCAGGAACAATAGGTTTGCGCATCTTCCCAGCTCACAAACACAACCGGTTGATACGGTTTATTAAAGTCCTGCGGGCGGTCTTCATGTAACACCGCCGGTTCACAAACCCCGGCGATAAAACATTCCCGGTAATCGGCATTGCTGACTTCATATTTGTCGACCCAGAACTGACCCAGCTCCACCTTGTGGGGGATTTCATCGCTACACCAGTCGGCGTTACCTTGTTCTTCTTCGCAGTAATAACTTCCCAGATTATATTTTCCACCTGGGATTAAAACCTGCGAGTCACCAGACTCTGCATAGACAGAAAGAACAACTAAAAATGTGCTGAAAACGATGAAAAACAAGATTCGCCGGATCATACTTCTATCCTTTCCAAAATGGCTTTTCTCACATCTTCATATTTGGCGCTCAACTCAATGGGGGAGAATGCGTAATCTGATTGGACCCCTTCAATTTGACCCGTGTGATATTTGGAAAGAAAATCAGTGAACTTCAATCCATTAGCGGTCGAGATCACCACAACCCGGTCCTCTTTCTTAATTTCGCCGCTTTCAACCAGTTTTTCAAGTACCGCCAGAGCCACTCCTGTATGCGGGCAACAGAGCAGTCCTGTTCGATTGGCCCGGCCTACCGCATTGGCCAACTCACTTTCCGTTGCCTCCTCGACGATGCCATCGAAAGCCTGGAGGGCACGTATGGCTTTTTTATAACTAACCGGATCTCCAATCTGGATGGCACTTGCCAGAGTTGTTTTCGCCTGGATGGAGTCGAATGTCTTAAATCCTTTTTTGTAACTGCGATAAAGAGGGTCCGCCCGTTCCGCCTGGGCACAAACAAGACGAGGAAGTTTATTAATCAACCCCAGATCATGGAACATCTGGAATCCTTTAGCCACCGCGCTGACATTACCCAGATTACCGCCGGGGACAATTACAAAGTCGGGCACTTCCCAATTGAACTGCTGGACTATCTCGAAACTGATGGTTTTTTGGCCTTCAATTCTCAGGGAATTCATGGAGTTCGCCAGATAGATTTCGTTTTTCAGGCAAACCTCTTGCACCAGTTTCATGCATCCATCAAAATCTGTATCTAGAGACAAAGTGAGTACACCATGTGTGATGGGTTGAATCAATTGTGTCAGCGAGACTTTATTTTTAGGCAAAAACACAATGGCGGGCATACCGGCAAGCGCGCAATAGGCTGCCAGTGCGGCAGAGGTGTCTCCGGTTGAGGCACAGGCCACTGCCTTGATCTTTTTCCCGCCGGAAATCATTTGCTTGACCATGGAGACCAACACGGTCATTCCCAAATCTTTAAAAGACCCTGTATGTGCCATACCACACTGCTTGACCCAAAGATCATTGAGGCCAATCTGGTGCCCCAGCCGTTCGGCCCAGAAAAGGTTTGTGCCCCCCTCATAAGTAGAGACAATATTTTCGTTATCCACATTAGGGCAAACCAACTCCCTTTTTCCCCATACTGCACTGCCATAGGGCCATTCGTTGCGGCGGTACCGGCTCTCAAATAGTTCCCGCCATTCTTCAGCCGAGCGCTTTTTCAACAAACTCATATCATGTTGCACTTCCAGAAGTTCGTCACACTCCCTGCAACGATAAACGATATCGGTCAGTTCATACCGGCTTTGGCAATCCGGATTAATACATTGAAACCAGGCTTTAAATTCCATACCTATTTTTCCACACGAATCAAGTTTGGCTTTCCACACACTACATCCAGTTGTTCTATTTCCTTTAGCGCCGCCTGAATATTTTTCTCACTGGATTTGTGACACATCATTACCAGCGAAACCTCCTCGCCACTTCCTGCCCGCCCTCGCTGGATCATGGACTCTATGCTGATGGAATGGTTCCCCAGTGTCCCGGATATTTTAGAAAGAACACTCGGTTTATCCAGCACACTGAAGCGCAGAAAATATTCTGACTCTATCTCACTGATATCTTTCAAGGGGATCGCCTTGATCTCTTCACTTTGGAAAGATCCGGCAGGTACTCTTTCTCCCACGTCCGAGAGGATATTCCTGGCAATTTCCACGACATCTCCAACCACCGCACTGCCCGTGGGTAAAGCACCTGCCCCGTGCCCGATCAGGATATTTTCCTCCATCAAATCATCGCAGACGCGAATAGCGTTTAATACCCCATTGACATTGGCCATCGGGTTCGCAACCGGAATCATTGCGGGATGAACACGAATATCTATCGCCTGCCCATCATATTTGGATATAGCGAGAAGTTTGATCCGGTAGCCAAACTCCCGGGCACACTCAATGTCCTCCAAGGTAATACCCGAAATGCCGGAAACCATTATATCGTCAAACTCCACAGGGGTCCCATAAGCCAGGCGCGTCAGAACCGCTATCTTGTGCGCAGAATCAATTCCTTCAATATCAAAAGTCGGGTCCGCTTCGGCAAAACCTTTTTCCTGTGCTTCTTTCAATGCGGTATCGAAGTCGCAATTCTCATCCGACATTTTACTGAGGATATAATTTGCCGTCCCATTCACGATACCTTCCATAACCTGGATGCGGTTGGCGACAAACGCCTCACGAACCGAACGAATTATCGGGATAGCTCCCCCGATAGAAGCCTCGAACCCAATCGATAAACCTTTTTGAGCAACCGCTGAAAATATTTCATCCCCATGTTTAGCCAGTAAGGCCTTGTTTGCCGTCACAACATGTTTTCCCCGCTCGAGGGCTTGGAGAAGAAATTTTTTGGCCGGGTCGTATCCACCGATCAATTCGATGACCACATCAATATCAGGATGGTTAATCACCTCATCGGCAGAAGTCGTCAACACATCGGGCGCAAGCTTAATTCCCCGGTCAGTGGTGATATCCAGATCAGCCACTTTAACCAGTTCCACCTTGGTGCCCAACCGTTTTTTTATGATTTCACTGTTTTCCGTAAGGATCTTAGCTACACCGGCACCGATGGTGCCAAAGCCGATCATTCCTACCTTAATCGTTTTCATCGTCGTTCCATTAAAAAATTTCTCGAATTCCGCGGGCCGCCTGTCGTATTCGGTGCTCATTTTCGACCAGCGAGAACCGTACAAAATGGTCCCCACCTTCTCCGAACCCAATTCCAGGCGCAACGGCCACTTTGGCTTGTTCCAGAAGTAATTTGCAAAATTCCAGGGACCCCATTTTCTTGAATCGGTCCGGAATTTCTGCCCAGACCATCATGGTTGCTCTCGGCGGTGTCACTTTCCATCCGATTCGATTCAGCGACTCGCACAAGACATCCCGCCGACGTTGGTAAGTATCGCGGATTTCTTCCACACAGTCACGCGGACCATTCAAAGCCACCGTAGCCGCAATCTGGATCGGCTGAAACATGCCATAATCCTGATAACTTTTGATGCGCGCCAAAGCATGAATGATTTCAGAATTCCCAACTGCGAACCCAACACGCCACCCTGGCATATTATAACTTTTTGATAGACTAAAAAATTCAATTCCCACATCTTTCGCCCCTGGAACCTGCAAGAAACTGGGGGCACGATAACCGTCAAAAACAATGTCCCCATAAGCAAAGTCGTGGATCACAATAAGATCGTGTTCTTTGGCAAAATCCACCACCTTTTCAAAAAAATCAATATCCACCACCTGGGTCGTGGGGTTATGGGGAAAATTGATGACCATTGCCTTGGGCCTCGGCCAGTTTCTCTTGAAAGCATCAAGAAGAGCCTCAAAAAAATCCACGTCGGGGCCAAGAGGTACATGAATGACATCGGCGTTGGCCAAAATGAAGGCATAAGTATGAATCGGATAAGTCGGTGTTGGAACCAGAACAGAGTCGCCGGGACTGGTAATCGCCATGGCCAGGTGGGCAATGCCCTCTTTAGAACCAATCGTTGCAATCGCTTCGGAATCCGGGTCCAAGTCCACATCGTGGTTGCGCTTGTACCAATCGGTGATAGCAAGGCGTAATTTGTAAATGCCCCTGGAAAGCGAATAGCGGTGATTAGATTCCTTCTGCGCGGCCTCAATCAATTTATCAACAATATGTTTAGGGGTCGGCATATCCGGGTTCCCCAAACCAAAGTCGATGATATCTTCCCCGCGTCGACGGGCCTCATATTTGAGCTCATTGACGATCCCCAAAACATAAGGAGGAAGACGCTTAATTCTAGAAAATTCTCTCATGACACGTTATTCGATTGCTGATAAACAGAAACAGGAATTTTAAACATTAAAACAGGCTGGGCCAAACCGCAAAAAATATCATGGTCAGCCAGGGTTCGTGAGGAGGCAACTTATTAATTTCCAAGGGAATCGGGCTGATTTCCCGCGTAACATAACATAATTCACAAAACCCGGCAAACCTAAACCCATTAGCCCGCGCATTGCATGAGTACATGATATTTTTCCTGAATCTTTGTACCCTGCAAGGGTATTTTTGTGTTTCGGATTAAAAACCCTATTAAATCACCCTTACCCCAACCCTCCTCGTCGAAGCAAGGGAGCAAAAGGAATACTTTAAAATTTTTTCATCCGCCACTATAATCACCCAAGTTCAGTTATTTTTCGGTCTTCGTAAAAAAGGATTCATCAAAACTAGTGGAATTTTTTCAGATTATTTTACTGAGCGTTATTCAGGGGCTTACAGAATTCCTGCCTATTTCCAGTTCCGGGCATTTAATTCTAGCACCCCTGATCTTCAACTTTGAGGATCAGGGCCTGGCCCTGGATGCCATTTTGCATTTGGGCACCCTTCTGGCGATAATAATCTTCTTCCGCAAGGACCTGACAGATTTGGCAAAGGGTTTGATCGACCGCCAAGGATCTCCGGAAACCCACCACCTGGCATGGTGCATTCTCATTGCCTCCATCCCCGCAGGAATGATAGGCCTGTTTGGCGGAGAATGGATTGAAGCCAACCTGAGGAACCCCACTTTTGTCGGGTACAATCTTTTTTTCTGGTCCCTCATATTCATAGCGGCAGATCGCTATAGTTCAAAAAACACAAACGCAGAATTAAACCAGCTCAGTCTGCGGCAAATTTTATTTATCGGGAGCGCCCAGGCCATTGCCCTTTTGCCGGGAACCTCACGGTCTGGCATCACTATTGCTGCGGGACTTTTCAGTAACCTCTCGCACACTTCAGCAACCCGGTTTTCTTTTCTGCTGGGAACCCCGATTATTTTTGCGGCAGGCATGCACAAGCTGGTGCAGTTTGTATCGCAACCCGAACACACCTACTCCAACCTTCATCTATTTGTTGGACTGGGAATAAGTTTCCTGGTCGGTTTACTGGCTATTCAGCTTCTGCTCAAGATCGTTGAGAGAGCAGGTCTACTGCCCTTTATCATTTACAGGATACTTCTCGCGGGGGGGATTCTCCTTTATTACTGAGGAGGTGGTTCCTTCCAAATCAAGGCAAAAAAAAGCCGACCTGAAAAATCAGGTCGGCTTAAATTTTAAAACTTGAAGATTTTAACCACAGGTTACATCCAGGCCGGTTGTACCAGTATTGGTGATTTTAACTAGGCCATTGATGTCTGAAATGGAATCGCCACGGCTGAAGTTATTTTGCCTATTAAATGTTACTGATTTATGCCCCATGGAGTGCTTGCTGCCCATTTTCACTTGTTTATTACCTGCCGCTCCGCCACCATTTGTGGTGAAGCCCTGATTAGCAGTCGGGCTTAAGCTTATAGCAGTCGTGAGATGAGTTGAAGAAAACCAGATCGTAGCATTTCCCTCACCCCGATCCCCAGCTCCGCCACCCGTATTTGTAACCGTGATGGATTTAGCGTCGGTGCATTTAGCCAAAGCGCCCGGCGATACGGCACCTGCAAATGCAGAGCTTACAAGGCAAAAAGATGCTACAGCAACAAGTAGTACAACAGCGAGTTTTTTCATTGTAAATCCTCCCTTACCCTAGTTAACAAAGGTTCACCTACTAATATTCTAAATCTAATATTCTAAATGAGGCAATTCCGGGGAATTGGCCTCCTCCCTTTAGCAAACTTTTTATGCAACTTTCTCAAACAACATTTCAGTATCTAGACTCCCAGCGATTGGAGTTTTTCGAAACTTTCACCAAAACCATAAAGTAGGATATCTCCTACTATCATACTATCCGGATTCAGTGTTTGAAAGAAGTATACTTATGAGTTAAAACATGTCAATGCTTATTTCCAGGCAACCACAAAATGCATTTAAAAACAATAAGTTACAACATTAGTTTCCTGGGCATCCAGCGATAGAATTCCGCTATTCCTACAAGACTCAAGGCATTTATCCTATATAGTATAGTCCTTCATGCCTATAATTACGCGTGAATTTTTCATCGTCCCTTTTCCAATCCATCAACCCTGCAGATTTTCATCGGCAATCACAACACCTGAAGGCAGGATCAAAGCCTTTTTCAATCCTTCCAGATGCACCTTGCCTTTAAGGGAAGCCGTTCCTTCAAAATGGACATCTCCCTTTATCTTCAATTCTTCCAAATCGACAAGATCTGGAATGATGGGAAAACTGTTTTGAAAATTTTCTATATTTTGCAGAAATTCTCCCAACTCTATTTTGGGTAAATGCTTTCTCTGCGGATTTATTTTTAACTGGCCCTTGTTCAAGGTAAAAAGGTTGGAACGCACCAACAGCAAATCATCCGTCTTTTTAACTGGCAAAAACCGATCACGTGAAACGGTAAGTCCTACAGCCCCCTCAAAGCATTCCAAAGCGGAACCGATAGCAGTCTCAAGCTGAACAACGGGAGTTTCCCCAATATTTTTCCGGTTCACCAGTACAGTTAATTCCAAGGGCCCCTGATTTAGCCTGTTCTTCAAAGCAATCAGGTTAATCCATATATTGTTAGTGTTGAACACCTTGAATTTTTTCTGGTCACAAAACTCATCAATTTTATCATCAGGGACACGGGCAATCTCTAACAGCTTGAGTTTTCCATCCTGTTGGTAGAGTGACCCACCCTTGACATCCGCTGGGGTCTTAGGAGTCATTTCCATTAAGAAGGGAATGTTGAACTCATCCATATAATTCAGGATGACAGGATCCACTGTAGCCCCAAGGTTATCGGCATTGGAAATAAAGAGAATTTCCTTGCCCGCATCCAACAACCGTTGCAAGATTCCCTGTTGCCAGACACACTGATAAAAATCTCCATGGCCTGGAGGATAGTATGCCTGATCTCCCCATTTACCAGGGGTGAGCGGACTCAGGCTCTCCGCATGCAAGCGAGGAAATTTGTTTTGCTGAAAACCAATTATTTCTGAAGAAAATTTCAGGCCACTTAAATGAGCCTGGGTTTCTTCATGCGTGTAGAAACTATTCATCAAGAGGAGAGGAATTTTTTGCTCCCATTCCTGATTCAGGTTTTCGATCTGGTCCAGAATTAAATCCAGAAAAGATTTATTGTCCCGCACCTCAATCAAGGACTTGGGCCCAACACAGCCCATGCTGGTTCCCATGCCGCCATTGAGCTTACCCACAACAAGTTTGGATAATTGCGTCCTGGAATCATCCGGGGATGGCAGAGTGGAAAAATCCGGCAGGCTTCCAGAGCCGGGAGTCATTATTGAGTGCCAGTTCTGGATTTTAGACGGCCCCTGGCGAAACTGGCTGATCATCTGCCAATAAACATCCAATTGAGGGCCTTCAAGGTAGAGACCCAACTCGTTCCATAAAGAATCTTTGCCTTCTAACATAGCGAAATCCTAAAGCTGTGTGGTTTGCAGTTCCTCTTCCAGTTTCCGGATCAGGACATGGGAATCCGGGGCCACCTCGCTCAAAAAACTGGCCACGGGAATTCCATCTTTTCCAACTAGAAATTTATGAAAATTCCATAGCGCCTCATTTTTTCCAGGAACATGCTTCCCTTTTATCCGGTATAACATCCATTTTACTAGTGCAAATATTTGAGACCGCACCCCCCCTCCTCCCGGATGCTCCAATTTACAACCATACAGATATTGGTAAAGAGGAAGTTTTTGGGGACCCAGAACAGACACCTTACTAAAAAGGTCAAACGTCACTTGGTAGTTTTTCTGGCAAAAATCTTTAATTTCCTCATCGGACCCTGGCTCCTGAGTGCCAAAATCATTGCAGGGAAAAGCCAGGACACTCAAGCCCTGGTCCCGATATTTTTCATAGAGTTTTTGTAGCCCCGAATATTGGGGGGTGAACCTGCATTCGGAAGCCACATTGACAATCAGCAAAACCCTTCCCTGAAACTTAGAAAATTTGATGGCCTCACCCGCAATGGTTTGGGCTTCAAAGTTGTAAATGTTTTTATCCAAGGGTTTCATATCTCCTGTTTGAAAGTTAGAGACCTAAAGTTGGTTATACAATTAGGGTATAATAGTTAGTCTAATCTTTTCAAAAGACACTTTTCAAATGCTGATTTTCAAAAACAATCTTTATGACACCCAGTCCCCTGGCAAATCCATTCCGTCCCCTTGCCCGGACCCGGACTACAATTCCTGTTTTGACCCTCTCCATTTAATTGAAGTGGCTCTCAGTCAGGAAGAGGAAGTCTTGCCATTCATTGAACACCAGCCTCAGATGTACCGGAGAGAAGATTTTCGGCAGTTCTACCCCAATGCGGGAAGAATCAATTCCCTGCATTCTCTTAAAGAACTCCTGAAAATTTTAGGGTTCGGGTTAAACGAGAAATCATGTTGGCATCATATGAACACTTACCATTTTTGCTTTTTATATGATGTGCTAGTACGCTTTTCTTTTAACTACAACCATGACAGTTTACAGGAAAAATTGTTACACCTTCCTGAGTTAAAAGGCAAATCTGTATACCTTGGCAGTTTCATCAATAACTACTTCTTTAATCGAGCATTCCTGATAGAACCCGAGCATTTCAATTCCCTTCATCGGGAGGATAAAGTCCTACTCGGGTATGACTGCTCCTGCCTGTTTGGCGTGGTCAACGGCCTGGCCCCGACACGGGAAGAAATGGCCCTGAAAGAATCCAAAGATTATCCCTACACGGTTTTTGTGTGAACTCTGATGACAGGACCAGCAGGCTTTGAATTATGACCAATTATTCTGACCATACTGCAAGTTCATTCCCGTTTGGGTCACAGAAATGGAATCTTTTGCCTCCGGGAAAATCAAAGATAGGCTTTGATATTTCTCCGCCAGCTTTTACCACACACTCCAGTGTTTGATTCAGATCGTTGGCATATATGACAACCAGAACACCCCCATTCGATACTTGGGCATCCCCTTCACCATTAAAACCCCCATCAATATTTGCGCCAGAAAAGCTGATGTAATTTGGCCCCCAATCTGTAAATTCCCATTTAAAGACCTCATTCATAGAATTTTTTTGTTTCGGAATTTTTAACTAAAGGTAGCTCAATATAGTTAATACTATTGTTTTTGTTACTCATGAAATTTTCCTTTTCATTTAAAATGGAAAATATAAGCTAATATTGATTAAGATAAACATTTTATTCGCCTTGCAGTAAAGGAGAAACGCATTGTTCCCTGTTGTTACAGCAGAACAAATGCAAGCCATTGATCGGCATGCGATTGATGATTTTGGAATCCCCGGTATTACCCTCATGGAAAATGCCGGAGTCGGGATCATCCAGGAACTGCAAAGACGTTTTCCCGATCTGTCGCACAAAAAGATTTTCATTTTTTGCGGCAAGGGTAATAACGGCGGGGATGGTTTTGTCATTGCACGGCATCTGTTCAGCCTGGACTCTGAAGTACGAGTCCTGTTAGCCGGGAAATTGTCGGAGCTAAAAGGAGATGCTGCTACTAACGCCGTTTCCGCCCGGAAGATTGGGATTCAGGTTGATGAGTTAGATCCTGACAGTTTGAACCGGCATGACCATAAACTGCGCCATTGCGACATCATCATCGATGCTGTTTTCGGTACGGGATTAAATAAACCGGTCGCCGGCTTCATGGAAAAGGTCATAGACAAAATCAACCAGTTTGAAAAGTTCGTGGTCTCGGTGGACATTAATTCCGGGGTGGATTCAGAAAGCGGCCAGTTAATGGGTCCTCATGTTAAATCCGATTTAACCCTTGCCCTCGCCTGTTGGAAACAAAGCCATTTACTCCACCCTTCCGCCGGTGTCATGAAGGAAAGCCGGCTCATCGATATTGGCATTCCGGAAAAAGCCCGGGTAAAGCAAAACATCCGCGTCCACCAATGCGAAGAGGAAGACATAAAATCCTATTTCCAGAAACGCAACCCCAATAGCCACAAAGGCGATTACGGTCATGTCCTGGTCCTGGCAGGTTCTCGGGGTAAGGAGGGAGCGGCAGGACTGACCGCTCTGGCTGTTTTACGATCCGGAGCCGGTTTATGCACCCTGGCTCTACCAACCTCCTGCCAGAAGGCGGTACACCCTATGGAAGTGATGACCGCCCCGCTGCCTGAAACTGCGAATGGAACACTATCCTTGCAAGCCAAAGAACCTATTCTGGATCTTCTCAAAGACAAATCAGCCTTGGCCATCGGCCCTGGAATCACCACCGATCCGGAAACCGTAGCACTAATCGGTGAAATATTGCCGCTGATTCAATGCCCACTGGTGCTCGATGCGGATGCCCTGAACGCAATATCGTCTCATAAGGACTGGTTGGAAAAGTTGAAGCCCGAAACTGTTCTCACCCCACATCCTAAAGAAATGTCCCGTTTAACCGGCGTGTCAACACAAGAAATCCAAAGAAACCGTGTTGCCACAGCCGCACAATTTGCGACCGAGCATTCTTTGACCCTGGTTTTAAAAGGTTCTCCAACCTTAATTGCATTAGCCGATGGGTCGGTAACCATCAATCCCACAGGGAATGCCGGCATGGCAACGGGTGGATCGGGAGACGTTTTGACCGGAATTATTGCGGGGCTCATGGCTCAGGGCCTGGCCCCCTGCTCGGCTTCCATTGCAGGTTCCTATATACACGGTCAAGCAGGAGATCACTTTGCTGAAACTGAAAGCCAAACTACCCTGATAGCGGGAGATTTATTAAGATGTCTGCCGGAAAGCCTGAAACGGATACTTCCATAAAGAATGAAAAAAATATCGCACAGTCCTGAAGAAACCCTGCAATTAGGAGAATCACTCGGAAGCTCTTTGGGTGCCGGTGACATCATTCTTCTATTTGGAGATCTCGGTGCAGGCAAAACCCGTTTTACCCAGGGGATCTGTTACGGTTTGGGACTGGATAAGAATTCCTATATTCGAAGCCCTACTTTCACATTGATCAATGAGTACCAAGGCAGGCTTCCTATTCACCATGTCGATCTGTACCGGATCGATAACCAGGAAGAAATCTATTCTCTGGGTCTTGAGGAAATTTTGTATAACCGTGGGGTCACCATTATTGAATGGGCGGAAAAACTGCGCTCACCCCGAAAACCGGACAATCTCATTCTGAATATTCAGGACAGAATCGAAATAAATATCAAAATTATCAGCGATTCTCAGCGGGAATTCACCTTCAATTCGTTTTTTCCAGAACCTCGATCCTTCCCTGATTTCACTTTACTTTAAGTATCTGGTATGTCATCATTGCCCCTATGGTATGCCATTTGCATAAACGCTTAATGCTTTATAAATTAATTATTTAAATGATTAATACGGTCAGAATAGCTCTACTGTTAGTGGCCTTCAGCATAATCGGAGCGGCAGGGTTTTATTTTTTCAAAAGCTTCAACACTTCTGTCGAGATGGGCGATATCCGAGTCACGGTGATGGAAAAAGGAATTGACGTTGAAATCGAAAATTTCAAAATAGTCCACGAAGTCAAAGGTGTCAAGGAGTGGGAGCTCAAAGCAGATTTTGCGCAAATCAACAATGAGGAAGATTTGACCAAAATGCGGAATGTGGAAATGATTCTCCACAAGGGAGAAAACAAGAAGTATGTCATTGTTGCGGATTCGGGAACCTACAAAGAAAAAACCAATGACGTTAATTTGGTAGGCCATGTAAAATTTGTGGGTGCACCGGATATTTTGATGGATAGGTTGAGCACCAACTCTCCGAAAAAAAATTCAGAACCAGTGAAATAGCATGAAAAATAAATTGGCCGGATTAATTATTTTTGTCGCCTGGGTATTTGTGACTGCATCTGCCAGTGCCCAAAACGAGACTCCATTAAAAGAAAAGTCCAAAAAGAACAAAGAACCTATAGAAATCACCTCTGATCGCATGCGGTCTGAAAACGGAGGAGTAAAAATAGTTTTTTCGGGAAACGTAGTGAGTTACCAGGGCGACCTGAAAATCACCTCTGACATTATGGAGATCTACAATACCGAAGACAAAAAAGAAACTGATGAGATTGTGGCCACTGGCAATGTTGTTATTACCCGGGGCACAAAAAGAGCCATTGGAGACCGAGCGGTTTATTTGGACAAATT